>Ga0207674_10011100_pt1 | contig 10130 bp, 12 predicted proteins | sample KBSCornC72_FD_184303 | JGI IMG/M metagenome (GOLD analysis project Ga0207674, IMG submission 184303) | Corn rhizosphere microbial communities from Kellogg Biological Station, Michigan, USA - KBS Corn C7-2 (SPAdes) (version 2) | ecosystem: Host-associated > Plants > Roots > Rhizosphere > Soil ...
CCCTGGCCGATGTGGTCCGCGAGGTCGGCAAGGATGTCGTGCGCTTCACCATGCTGACCCGTAAGGCGGATGCGCAGATGGATTTCGATTTCGCCAAGGTCGTGGAGGCATCAAAAGACAATCCCGTTTTCTATGTGCAATATGCCCACGCGCGCATTTCGTCGCTCGGCCGCCGGGCGGAGGAGGCGGGAATCGCGCTGCCCGAGCCGGATCTGTCCCTGCTTGGCACAGAAGAGCGCAATCTGGTCAAACTGGCAGCTATTTTCCCCCGTATTGTGGAGGGGGCGGCGCAGAACCGAGAGCCGCATAGAATAGCGTTCTATCTCAATGACTTGGCGGCAGCCTTCCATGGCTGGTGGAACATGGGCAATGATGATCCGGAACGGCGGATAATCGTGGTTAACAGTCCGGCAACCACGTCTGTCAGGCTTTTCTTGGCCAGACAAATAGGGCAGATCATCCGCAACGGCCTTGCTTTAATGGGGGTGGAGGCTCTTTCGGAGATGCAATGATGAGTGAGCGCGGCGGCAGCCTTGACCTCGATGACGAGGATCGCCTGCCCTGGCTGGAACCGGCAGGCGGCAGCGATCAGGACGACGATTCGGTCCCGGTCGGGCGGCTGGCGGCTTTCATTCTTGGCGGGCTGGCGCTGATCGGCGTGATTGTCGGCGGCGTCTATCTGCTGCGCTCCGTTTTTTCCTCTGATGCCAATGTTGAAACCATTGCCGCGCCCGAAGGCGAATACAAGGTGGCGGCCAAAGACGCCGACGCCAAGAAGTTTCAGGGTGAAGGCGACGCAAGCTTCGCCGCAAGCGAGGGCAAGGATGGCGGCGGACGAATCGATCCTTCCCTCCTGCCCGAGACACCGATCGCCCCGACCGGTAGTAAGAGCGCAAGCGGTGACAAGGCTGCAGCGGCGAGAGCTTCGGCTAGTGTGAACGCGCCTGTTACATCGGGTGGCCCGGTGAAACCCGCAGCTTCTGACGGCAAGGCCGCATCTTCGCCTTCCGGCCCGGCGATCCAGCTGGGTGCCTATGCCAGCGACGCGATCGCGCAGGAGGCATGGACGCGCTTTTCTAAACGCTTCGATTATCTCGCGGATTTGGGCCACAACGTGCAGCCGGTCACGGTCGGCGGCAACAAATTCTACCGCCTGCGCGCGAGTGTCGGCGCAGGGCAGGCGAACATGATATGCGGCAAGCTAAAGGTGGCGGGCGAAAGCTGCATCGTGGTGAATTGAGCGGATTTCCCCGAAACTCGCGCGAAATCGGCTTTGCGAGATCGCTAGCAACCGGCTAACCTCTCTTCCCATGAAACCAGTGATATTCGGGATCGCGGGAGCGGAGCTGACCGCCGACGAGCGTGCATTTTTCCGTGAGAGTGAGCCTGCGGGTTATATCCTCTTCGCGCGCAATTGTATCGATCGCGATCAGTTGCGCGCGCTGACCGACGATCTCCGTACGCTACACGGGCGCGATGATCTGCTGATCATGATCGATCAGGAGGGCGGGCGCGTCGCGCGGATGAAGCCCCCTGTCTGGCCCGCTTTTCCGCCGATGGGCGTGTTCGATGCGCTTTACGAAGTCGCGCCGTCGAGCGCGATCGAGGCGGCGCGGGTCAATGCTCAGGGCATCGCGGTGACGCTGCGCGACTGCGGCATTACTGTTGATGCGCTGCCACTGCTCGATGTGCGGCAGGAGGGGGCAAGCGACATCATGGGCGATCGCACTTTCGGCAGCGATCCGATGCGCGTCGCGGCGTTGGGCCGAGCGGTGGTCGATGGCCTAGCGGCGGGTGGTGTCACCGGTATCGTCAAGCATATGCCGGGCCATGGCCGGGCGATGGTTGACAGTCATCATGACCTGCCGACTGTCACCGCGAGCGCGGAGGAGCTGGAGAGCGATATCGCGCCTTTCCGCAAGCTCAACTGGGCGCCGATCGGCATGACCGCCCACATCGTCTACACCGCGTGGGATGCTGAGCGCCCGGCGAGCCTCTCGTCCACGGTTATCCACAACATTATTCGCGAGAAGATCGGCTTCGACGAACTTCTGATGTCCGACGATCTCGACATGAAAGCGCTCAAGGGGGATGTTCCCTCGCTGGCGGCCGGGGTCGTGGCCGCAGGCTGTGACCTCGCGCTCAACTGCTGGGCGCGGATGGACGAGATGGAGGGAATCGCGAACATGCTGCCCGATATCAGTGAGATGTCGCGCGCGCGGCTTGATCGCGCAATGCCGGGCGCGACCATGGCCTCCGACACGCCGCCCCTTGAAGCGCTGCTGGCGAAACGGGACGCGCTGCTCGGCGTACTTGTCTGATGGCCGATTTTGACGAGGGCGATCTGTTCGAGCCGCTGCGCGGTTCAGCCGATGTCCTCACCGTCAGCTTCGATAGTTGGGAGGGACCGCTCGACCTGTTGCTTACGCTGGCGCGCGGGCAGAAGGTCGATCTCAAGCAAATATCCATCCTTGCTCTGGTCGAGCAATATCTGGAATTTATCGCGAGCGCGCGTGCGATGAAGCTGGAGCTGGCGGCCGATTATCTGGTGATGGCGGCCTGGCTCGCTTATCTCAAGTCCGCGCTGCTGCTCCCCAAGGCGCAGCAGGAGGAGCCAAGCCCCGAGGAACTGGCGCTGCGCCTGCAATTGCGGCTTCAACGCCTGTCGGCGATGCGCGACGCGGGCGCGCGGCTGATGGCGCGGGACCGCATCGGCCGCGATGTTTTTCAGCGTGGTTCGCCGGAAGGGCTGCGCGTCGATAAGGTGGCGATCTGGCAGTGCAGCCTCTACGATCTGCTGACTGCTTATGGTCAGGTGAAAGCGCGGACCCAGCCTGCGCTACACTTAGTCGCGCGTCGTCCGGTGATGACGCTGGACGCGGCGATCGAGCGGGTTGGCCGGCTGGTGGGCGCAAAGCTCGACTGGGCACGGCTTGAGTCGTTCCTGCCGGAAGGCATTTCTGGTCCGCTCGGCAAGTCGGCGCTGGCGTCCAGCTTCGTCGCCATGCTGGAACTGGCGCGGCAGGGGCGGGTCGATATCCGGCAGGAAGGCGTGTTCGAACCGATCTTCCTGCGCCCGGCACAGGATACTGCGCCGCTATTTTCGGAGGCAGGGGCGTGATCGACGAGGAGCCCGAAGACTTGTTGCGTGCGCTGGAGGCAGCCTTGTTCGCCAGTATGGAGCCGCTATCGATTGCGCAGTTGCGCCAAGTTTTAGGCGAGACTCCGGACATCGCCGCCGGACTTGAGCGGCTGGCTCAGAATTATGCTGGTCGCGGCGTCAACCTGGTCGAGCGCGGGGGGCGCTGGCATTTCCAGACTGCGCCGGACATGGCGCACCTGCTGCGCCGGGAAAAGGATGAGCCGCGCAGACTCAGCCGCGCGGGCATGGAAACGCTGGCGATCATCGCCTATCACGAGCCGGTCAGCCGCGGAGAAATTGAGGCGATCCGCGGCGTTCAGGTCGCGCGGGGAACTCTCGATGTGCTTATGGAGGCAGGCTGGATTCGCCCGGCGGGCAGGCGGGAAGTTCCAGGCCGCCCGCTGATTTATGCGACCACAGAAGAATTTCTGTCACATTTCGGGCTTAGCAGCCGCCGTGACCTGCCGGGCATCGATGATTTGAGGGCGGCAGGGCTGCTCGATCCCGTCGATCTGGCGATGGAAGGGCTGTTCGAACGGGAAGAGGCGGAATCACCGCTGGAAAATGAGGACGAAGACGCCTAGATTGGGCCTTCGTACCAAGGAGAAGTACAATGGGTTCGTTTTCGCTGATGCACTGGGTGCTGGTGATGCTGGTCATCGTCCTGCTCTTCGGCAGCGGCAGAATCTCCTCCGTGATGGGGGATGTCGCCAAGGGCATCAAGGCGTTCAAGAAGGGCATGTCCGATGATGACGCGGATGAAAAGCCCGCGCCCCGTACCGTAAACCGGATCGAGGGGCAACCCGCGCCCGATCCCGCCGTTTCGCCCGCCACGGAAAAAGAGAAGCAGGGCTGAGTCGTCGCGGCTGAGGCCGCACGACCTTTTCGGACAGGCGCATGTTGGATATCGGTTCCAGCGAACTGCTGATGATTGTTATCGTCGCGGTCGTGGTCATAGGCCCAAAGGATTTGCCGCGCGCGCTGTATAAGCTCGGGCAGATCATGGGTAAGGCGCGCGCGATGTCACGCCATTTCCGTACCGGGCTCGATGCAATGATCCGCGAAGCCGAGGTCGAGGAAATGGAAAAGAAGTGGTCGGCCGACAATGAGCGGATCATGAAGCAATACCCCGCCGCCGGATCGGAAGGTCAGGAGCCGGTGATGGAGGCTTTGCCCGCCCCTGCTGTACTGCCCCAGGTGGAGCCTGATCCTGCCCCCGCCACGGCGCATTCTATTCCGGACAGCCGCAGCGTGACTCCTCCCTCACCTTCAGACACAGTTGCGCAGCCAAGGCTGCCACTTGGCGAACAGGGGGAAGGCGAACCTGAGCCGCGTCCCCACGCTGCCGGAAAATCCGCATGAAGGATATCGACGAAAGCAAGGCCCCGCTGCTCGATCATCTGATCGAACTTCGCCAGCGCTTGCTCAAGTGCGTAATTGCGCTGTTTCTGGGCTTTGCGCTGTGCTTTTATTTTGCGGATCAGCTGTTTGCGATCCTCGTTCATCCGCTCAAAGTCGCCTTTGGTGCGACCGGCGGCAAGCTGGTCTATACCAAGCTTTACGAGGCATTTTTCGTACAAGTGAAGGTGGCGCTGTTCGGCTCTTTCTTCCTCAGCTTTCCGACTATCGCGAACCAGCTGTGGGCGTTCGTCGCGCCTGGCCTGTATGTGAAAGAAAAGCGGGCACTGCTGCCGTTTCTGCTTGCGACACCCATCCTGTTTCTGTTGGGGGCTAGCCTCGCCTATTTCATCGTGATGCCGACCGCATTTCACTTTTTCCTGAAGTTTCAGGGAAATATCGCGGGTATACCGTTGGAGGCTCTGCCCAGCGCAGACGCCTATCTCGGTCTTGTGATGCAGTTCATTCTGGCTTTTGGAATATGTTTTCTGCTGCCGGTACTTATCATGTTGCTCAATCGGGCAGGCTTGGTGTCGAGAGAGCAGCTCGTCGGCATGCGACGGTATATGATCGTCGGCGCATTCATCGTCGCAGCCGTATTTACGCCACCGGATGTGGTTTCGCAGCTGATGCTGGCGATACCTTTGATCTGTTTGTACGAAATCTCGCTCATCGCGATCTGGTTCACCGATCGTAAGGCCAAGCGGGACGAGAGCGACGCCCTCATCCCGCAAGATCAATAACTTACTTAATCGGCGGCCTTTTCAACTGCCTTGCCGGCGCTCTGGACATCCTTGCCCGCTCCCTCAACCGTGTTGCACGCTGCAACCAGCATCGAAGAGCCAAGGATAAGAGCTGCCAATAGTTTGCGGGCCATAATATACCTCTCTGTCTGTTCCGATTCCGCGAATACGCGGACGAACTGCTTAACGCCCTATCGCAGGCTTCGTTCCCGGCGGCGTGGCGCAAGAAAAAGGTTCTGGAAAAAAGTCGAGCCCGGAACGCGGGGGGTGGGGGGAAGCGTTCCGGGCTCACATTTTCGGATGGCGTAGCGGGGGGGCAAAGGGTCGCCATCCGTACAATAGAACGAGACGCCCGCGCATTGGTTCCTGCTAAATCTGAAAATTTTTGTTTTTTTATCTGCTCCAGCTCTCCTGCCAAAAGCTGGCTAAGAACAGGCCTTGCAGTGGTCAGAGCTCAGATGAGAGGCTTTCCGCTGTTGCGATATTCCGGACGAACACCGGTGTCAGAAAATGGGTCGGCTTTTTGGCCAAGCGGTGCGGAGCCAGGCGGACTGGCTGGCTGCGGCAAATAGGGCATTGCCTCGGGAAGTTTCGATGGAGCGATTGCGCGCCATCTACGCGGCGCCGGTCCGGAGATCAGTTCCCGCCCGGTGTAGCGCGTCAGGAACGCGGCCGCCGTGCCGTCTCTTCCGCGCATCTGGTAGAAGATATGGGCACCCACTACGGCTACAGGATCGAGCTTCGAAGCCCATGCGGGGTGCACCGCGAGCGTATGATAATAAGTGGAAAGGCCAACCGGAGCGAACCTTCGTCCGTTAAGGGCGGCGGAGGCGACCGCGCGTGCGCGAGCCCATTTGTCCGCTACGGGTCGCCGCGCCATCGCCCCGTCACAGCTGAAGGTGAACTGGCACAGCAGGTCTGCACGCTCCGATCCCTGATAGACCACGGCGCAGATGCTTGCGGGCCATGCAGGATGGCGCACCCGGTTTAGCACGACCTGAGCAACCGCGCGCTGGCCCTCGTCTGGTTCGTTTGCCGCTTCATAATAGATGGCTGAAGTGAGGCAATTGAGCGCGCGATAGCGATCGAGCGCAGTTAATCCGCTGAAGGCTCCGCCATCCGCCGCCTGTACCCGGCGCAATGCCAATATATGCGGATTTTGACTGACGGGAACATGGTCTCTGGGCACAAATGCCCCTTCAGCATAAAAAAATGCCGAGCCGGGAAAAGTCATTCCGGTAAATTCGATGGGGTTGATGCTTTCACGCTGGTACGCATCGAAATCCAGCGCGGAAAGTGCAATACCGCGCAGGATCGGGATCAGTGCGGCGATAAGCAGGGCGCAGCACAGCAGCACGAAGGGTGCGCGGGAGGTCACGCCCATGCGAGCTGTCGTAACCGGTTTTGCTTTCGGTGTCACGTCTGCTTCATAGCGGCTGATCTTTCATTTTTCCGCTAATTTCATGATTGGCATGGCACTTTCATCGTCCTGGCCAATCGCTGCTTTCCTGGCGCGCATATTCGCTTGCTTGGCAGCCCACGGGTGCTGCGCTATGGGTCGGGCATGATTACAGCTTCCGATACGCTTTCCCTAATCGGCAACACGCCGCTGGTTCGTCTGGCCGGTCCTTCGGCGGAAAGCGGCTGCGAGATTTTTGGTAAATGCGAGTTCACCAACCCCGGCGCCAGCGTGAAGGACCGCGCGGCGCTCTTTATCGTGCGCGATGCCGAGGAACGCGGGCAGCTGAAGCCCGGCGGCACGATTGTCGAGGGAACCGCAGGCAATACCGGAATCGGTCTGGCGTTGGTCGCCAATGCGCTTGGCTATAAGACCGTGATCGTGATGCCCGAGACGCAGAGCCGCGAAAAGATGGATACCCTGCGCGCACTGGGTGCGGAGCTGGTGCTGGTTCCGGCCGCGCCTTACTCCAACCCCGGCCATTTCGTTCACACCTCGCGTCGTCTCGCCGAGGAAACGCCGGGCGCGATCTGGGCCAATCAGTTCGACAATATCGCCAATCGCAAGGCGCATATCGTCGGCACCGCCGAGGAAATCTGGAAGCAGATGGATGGGCGTGTCGATGGCTTCATCTGCGCTGCGGGCACAGGTGGCACGATTGCTGGCGTCGGGCTCGGGCTGAAAGCCAAGGATGATAAGGTAACGATCGCGCTCGCCGATCCGCATGGGGCGGCGCTCTACAATTATTACGCACATGGTGAGCTGAAGGCTGAGGGCACTTCGGTGGCCGAAGGCATCGGGCAGGGACGCATCACCGGCAATCTCGATGGCGCGCCGATCGACACGCAATTCCAGATGTCGGATGAAGAAGGGCTGCTTTGGGTTCGTCGCCTGCTGAGCGAGGAAGGGCTGTGCCTCGGCCTGTCGAGCGGCATCAATGTCGCGGGGGCGGTCGCGCTGGCAAAGCAACTCGGACCCGGCAAGCGCATCGTCACAATATTGTGCGATACCGGCTTCCGTTATCTTTCCACGCTGTATAATGAGCAGTGGCTGCAATCCAAGGGGTTGACGGTCTTCCCCTGGCTAATGCAAAAAGAGCCAGCTTAAGCGGTAACCGCAAACGGGAGCATGAATGCTCGACTTGTCGCATCGCAAAGAAGGCATCAGGCGTATCCAGATCGGCCTTTCCGGCCTCGCTGGCGTAGTGCTGCTGATCGGCCTTGCCAATATCGTGGTAAATAATGTCCGGCGCGATGACGCGACAGCGGGCGCATCGGCCGACAATGCAGATAACGGTTCGCCTTCCGGCACGGATGAGAAGCCGACCGAGCCGCTGGCGGAATTGGGCGTGACGCCCTCCCATGACAGCTCCAGTGAACCGGTGGTCGAGGATTTGCAGCCTGATCCCAATTTGCGGGAGCGGCTGGATCAGCCTTCGCCCAATCCGCCGCAAAGCACGCCTTCGTCGACATCTTCCGCGTCAAATCAGAAATAGCGGTTTCGCGTGAAAACTGCGCGAAGCGTGGCGGGACCGGGGTCACGGTCACGATGGCGAGGGCTGCCCATGGCTGGACTCGTGTTCCTGCTCATAGTTTTGGCGCTGTTCGGCGGGTTCGCGCCATTGGTCATGCCGTTCGGATTGCCTGCGGGCGGTGTTTTGGAAACCGGGCAGGTCGCGCCTGAACGCTGGTGGCTGGCGGCGGCTGTGGCGATCTCGATCTTTGTGCTGGTAACGTGGAAGCAACAGCGCGTGAGGCGCTTATGGTGGGGAGCGTTTCTGACTGCAGGACTGATGCTGACGACCATCGCTTTTAGCCATCTGGCTTCGTCAGGGCAGGTGCAGACGTCGGAACGGGAAACGACAGTACTGCTAAAGGTCGGGGTTATTTCCGCACTGCCTCTGTTCTGGCATCCGGACAGAAGCATTGGCGACCATCTTACGACAGCTGCGGCTATGCCCCTCTCCACGGCCTCGCGTCATCATCTGCGCGCGATCGATCAGGTCGACGAGCAAAGCCTGAATGGACTCGACAGCCTGTTGATCGCGCAGCCGCGCGCGCTTGCACCGACAGAGCTTGTCGCGCTCGATACGTGGATCAGAAAGGGTGGGCACGCCGTCATTTTTGCCGATCCGCTCCTCATGTGGCCGAGCGGGTTGCCGCTGGGCGATCGGCGCAGGCCGCCGCTGACGAGTTTGCTCGATCCGCTGTTGACCTACTGGGGCCTGAAGCTGGAACCGGTGGAAAAGGGCCGAGAGGGGCTTGAACGCCGCATGCTCGCGAGCGGCCATGTGCTGTTGACGGCGGGGGCCTCTCGCTTCAGCCCCCTGCCTGCTACGGAAGATGTGCGCTGTCGGCTGGCGGAGGAAGGCCTGATCGCGATATGCCATGTCGGGCGGGGCAGTGCGCGACTGGTCGCCGATGCGGACTTGCTCGATCCGCGCCTGTGGCTGGTGGACACTCGCTGGGCAAAGAGCGCCGCAGCCTATCGTTCCGATGCGGTTACGCTGATCGACGGCTGGCTGACCAAGCCGAACCGCGACGCGATCGATCCGGCTCCACGTCGAATTGTAGATGATGAGTCGGTAATTGTGGCGGTGCGATGGGCGATCATCGTTGCCCTGATATGGGCCGGGTTGGGATGGATTGTGCACAGACGGCTGTGGACCGAGTAAAACTTACCCAAATATTGATAGAAAAGGAACAGGTGTGGAACAAATAGTTAAGAACAAGGGATCATTTCAGTAATTCCCGTAAAATATTCATCGATTCCCGGCTTTTCCCAAAATTTCCCCTTTCATCCCAGCCTGTCCCTTGGTACTTCTTTCAGGACAAGGGGCAGATTCATGCTGCGCGATTCCCGCTGACGGAGAGCTAATCCCAATGCGCTTTTCCGGGCGGCTTCGTGCGCCTGATGAAGTCCGAGCATTGGGGCGAAGCAGCAGATGTCCGAGGGCATCATTTATTCAGGATATGGAATATGCGTCGCCGACGCGAAGGGCCGTTTCGCCCTTCCGCTCGACATGCGGAAATCCATGAAGGCGAGCAGCGGCGAGAACAAGCTGTGCCTGACCCTGCATGCCGATCTGCCCTGCGCCATTGGCTTTGGCCTTTCCCACAAGCAATCACTGGAAAACGAGATCGTCGAGCGGCAGCGCGCGGCGATCGAGCGCGGCGAGGAATTCGATGCCGACGCCGAGCGTGAGCGTCGCTTTGCCGATCTTGAAGACCTGAATTTCGATGATGGCGGCCGCTTCTTCATGCCCGCCGACATTCGCGACATGATGGGTATCGACGATATCGTCGTGTTCGTCGGCATCGGCCGACACATCCAGTTGTGGGATCCGCAAGCGCTGCTCAAGAGCGACGGCCGCAGCCCGCGCGTTCGC
>Ga0207674_10011104_pt1 | contig 10129 bp, 7 predicted proteins | sample KBSCornC72_FD_184303 | JGI IMG/M metagenome (GOLD analysis project Ga0207674, IMG submission 184303) | Corn rhizosphere microbial communities from Kellogg Biological Station, Michigan, USA - KBS Corn C7-2 (SPAdes) (version 2) | ecosystem: Host-associated > Plants > Roots > Rhizosphere > Soil ...
GTATGGCCGCTTTCTTGGTCGCGTCGACTTCATCCGCCGCCGCTTCGACCATTTCGTCGTCGAGCACGCGAAGGCGATTGATGATATCGGCTCGTGCCTCCCCTCGCACGGTCCGCGCGTCGCCCGCCAGGCCGTCGAGCTGGCGGACAATGGCGTCGATGCGCTCACCAAATCCGTCGCTGCGGTTTCCGCCCGCGCGCAGCGACGTCAGCCGGGCGACGGCACGCTCGATATGCGCCGCCAGCGCAGGCTTCTTCGGCGCCGGCTCCTCAGCGAGGCCGCCGGACGCCGTCGTGACGCCAACCGCCCGCCGCCAGCCATCGAACAGATCGAGGATGTCCGCCTCGCAGAACTCGATGCGCACCGGACGGCGTCGCGGCCCTTTCGCGTAATACCGCTCGCAGTACTGGTCGATGCCGCGGAATGCGATTTTCAACGGCACGCCCTGGGTCGCCCAGCCGCACACCTGTTCGAAGGCAGGACCGACGATGCGGATCAAGTGGCCTTCGTTCTTCCGGCACAAATAGGCTTCGACTTCCCGGCAATAGTCTTCGGGGTTCATGCAGGTCACAAATGCCGGGGCTAAAGCCCCGGCCTACGCGGCGCGCGGTCCTGTGTGCGCCGCCACTCTAGGGCGGCCCTTTATGGGCCGCCGCCTCGGTTTCGCTTCCAGATCAGGCGAAGACCCTGAAGCGTCAGGTCGGGATCGACGCGCTCGATGGCCGTCGACTCGCCGGCAATGATGTCTGCCATACCGCCGGTCGCGATGCACGCGGCATCGCCGCCGCGGTCGAGCTCGCCGCGCATGCGCGCCACGATGCCGTCCACCATCGAGACGTAACCAAAAAACAGTCCCGACTGCATCGACGTCACGGTCGTGCGGCCGACGACCGCGGGAGGCTTGCGCACGTCGACACGCGGAAGCCGCGCCGCGCGTTGAAACAGCGCATCCGCGGAGATGCCAATTCCGGGACAGATCACGCCGCCGATGTATTCACCTGCCGCCGAAATCGCGTCGAACGTCGTCGCGGTTCCGAAGTCGACGACAATCACCGGCGACTTCGACTCCCGGCCATAGGCTTCGTAGGCGGCCACCGCGTTGACGACACGGTCTGCACCGACGTCGGCTATCGGCTCATACAACACCGGCATGCCGGTGTTGGAAACAGGATCCACGGTGAGCGGAGAATGCCCGAAGTAGCGGAGCGCCATTTCCTCCATCGTGGGGGTCAGCGGCGGCACGACCGAAGACAGGATGATTCCCTGCACGCGGTCGAGGGGAATGCGGCTTCGCTCGAAGAGATGGGTGACGAGGATGCCGATCTCATCGGCCGTTCGCTCGCGCAGCGTCGCGAGGCGCCAGCTCTCAGAGAGGCGATCGCCGTCGAAGACGCCGAGGACGATATTGGTGTTGCCGACGTCAATGGCAAGCAACATAAAGAATTGCTGATTGTCGATTGCTGATTGCTGATTTATTGCGGATTACCGATTGTTCGCATTCTCGAGTGCGGCGTCTATTCATGGTCACCACGCACCAATCAATCAACAATCAGCACTCAGACTTTCATGCGCAGCGCCACTATCGCCAGCGAAGCTCTCCGGAGACGATTCGCTCGATCCGGGCGCCGACCTTCACCAGCAGCGCGCCATCGTCATCGACGCCAGCCGCGGTGCCGCGCAGATCGCCGGCGGCCGTCGTCCATTCCACCGTCGCGCCGCGCGACGACGGCGCCAGCGCCCTCCAACGCGAGAGGACGTGGCCGCGCTCCCCCGCTGCCAGCTGATCGAACAGCAAACGGAACGACGCCAGGGTTTCGGCGAGCACCGCCCCCGCCTCAGCGGGCCGTCCGAGCTCCGTCTCAATCGACGTCGCGCGATCGGCGAGCTCCGGGGGATATGCCGCCGGTCGCAGATTGACGCCGAATCCAAGAATGACGTACTGCAGACCGTCGGCGCCAGTCGAGGCCTCGGCGAGAATGCCGGCGACCTTGCGGCGCGCGCGGCCCCCCTGCTCGCTGACGATGTCGTTCGGCCACTTAATGAACACGGGAAGGCCGGTTGCGATACGGATGCCATCGGCGACGGCCACTCCGGCCGCGAGCGTCAGGAGCGGCGCCGCGGCGGCATTGCGGCAGACCAGTGACGCGTAGAGCCCCGCTCCCTCCGGCGAGAACCACGCCCGGCCGAAACGGCCACGGCCAGCCGTCTGGCGTGCCGCGATGACGGCCGCGCCTTCCGGCGCGCCGTGTTCCGCGAGCATCGCCGCCACGTCGTTGGTGGAACCGGCCTCGGCGAAGAAATACAGCGGCTCGCCAAAACAGCCGCGCCGCGCCGCGCTGCTCGCGAGCGCCGCGGCGATGTCCTGCGGGACGGGATCAGACATGCACGTCGGGTTCGAGCTCGAAGCTGAGGTCCGCGGCGGGCGCTGAGTGCGTAAGCGCGCCGATCGATACGTAGTCGGCACCGGTCTTCGCCAGGTCGGGGATCCGCTCGAGCGTCACGCCGCCCGAGAGCTCCGTCTTGGCACGCCCGGCAATGCGCCGCACCGCCTCCCGCACCTGCTCAATCGGAAGATTGTCGATCAGGATGATGTGCGCGCCGGCCGCAACCGCCTCGTCGACCTGCTCGAGGCTCTGCGCCTCGATCTCGATGGGCATTTCCTGGCGCGCGGCCTTCATCCTGCGCACGACTTCCGCGACGCCGCCGCCGAGGCGGACGTGGTTGTCCTTGATCAGAATCCCGTCGTCCAGGCCGGCACGGTGGTTGGTGCCTCCCCCGGCGCGCACCGCGTATTTCTCGAGTGCGCGGAGCGTGGGCGTCGTCTTGCGCGTGTCCAGGATGATGATGCCCCCGGCGGCCGCGTCAACGTATCGCCGGGTCAGCGTTGCAATGCCGGAGAGGCGTTGCAGAAAATTGAGCGCGGTGCGCTCCGCCGTAAGCATCGCCGCCGCGGAACCGCGGACGTCCGCGACCACCGTGCCGCTCGAGGCGTGCGCGCTGTCGCGCACGCGTTGCGTGAAGACCGCCGACGGATCGAGCTGTCGAAATGCTTCGGCCGCGACGTCCAACCCCGCGATAACGCAGTCGCACTTGGCGAGGAGCACGCCACGCGCGTGCAACGACGCATCGATCGTGGCCTCGGTGGTGACGTCCCCCCACCCCAGATCCTCGGCCAGCGCGCGGCGTACCGCCTCCCGGTAGAGCGCAGGTTCGAGCGGCGCGAACGGGACCGATTTCACGCCGGCCGCTCCTCGCCGGCGGCCGCGAGCTCGACGTCGACCGCCAACGCGTCGGCAAGGGCGGTCTCGAGCCGGGCGATCAGCCCGGCGGCACGCAGGTCTGCTTCGACGTCGCCGAGCAACGACAACAGCGATTCCGGCCCGCGCACGACGGCCCGCGCCACGGGAGTTTTCAGCGGTCGCTGCTCTTCCGACTTCTTCTTGCGAATGGCGCCCAGCACCGCCGCCGCGAATTGCAGCGCGTCGACACCGCGGCCATCCTCGCGCCCCTCGCACGCCAAGAGCACCTCTTCCGCCGACGGCCACGGCGCTCGATGAACCGATCCCTCTCGCCACCATGACCACACTTCTTCGCTGGCGAAGGGGATGAACGGAGCGAACAGGCGCAGCATTGTCGACAACGCGGTCAGCAGCGCAGTGTTCGCGGACGCCGCGAGGGCGTCCCCCTGATCACCGTAGCGGCGGCCTTTGACGAGCTCGAGGTAGTCGTCGCAGAACGACCAGAAAAATGTCTCCGTACGCTCGAGCGCCCGCGTGTAATTGAAGTCCTCGAGGTCATTCGTCGATTCGCGGACGATGCGGGCGAGCGCGGTCAGCAGCCCGCGGTCGACGATGGCGGTCACCTCACCCTGTGGATCGGGACGCCCGAGAACGAACTTCGAGGCGTTCAGCAGCTTGATCGCGAGCCGCCGCCCGACCTTCATCTGTCCCGGCTCGAATGCGGTGTCGGTTCCGGGACGTCCGCTGGCCGCCCAGTAACGGACGCCGTCCGATCCGTGCTCCTCGAGGAGTCCCATCGGAGTGACGACGTTGCCTTTCGACTTCGACATCTTCTTGCGATCCGGATCGAGGACCCATCCGGAGATCGCCACGTGCTTCCAGGGCAGCGATTTGAATTCGTAGTGCGAGCGCAGCACCGTGTCGAACAGCCAGGTCCGGATGATGTCGTGCGCCTGGGGGCGAACGTCCATCGGGAAGACGCGCGCGAACAGGTCTGGATCTTCTTCCCATCGCGACACGATCTGAGGCGTCAATGACGACGTCGCCCACGTGTCCATGATGTCGGGATCGCCGGTAAAGCCGCCCGGCTGATGACGTTGATCCTCGCGATAGCCTTCGGGCACGTCCGTCGATGGATCGATCGGCAGCCGCGCTTCATCAGGAAGAAGGCGGGCGTCGTAGTCGACCGTCCCATCGGCCTTGACCTTGTACCAGAGCGGAAACGGGACGCCGAAAAACCGTTGCCGGCTGATGCACCAGTCGCCGGCAAGCCCGTTGGCCCAGTTCTCGTACCGGGCGCGCATGTACGGGGGATGCCACTCGAGCTCGCCGCCGCGCTGCAGCATCGGCTCGCGCGCGTCCATCGTCTTCACGAACCACTGACGGCTCGTCACGATCTCGAGCGGCCGATCGCCTTTCTCGTAGAACTTGACCTGGTGCGTGATCGCGCGCGGCTCGCCGATCAGGTCGGCCGCGGCCCGCAACTGATCGACGATGCGGGCGCGCGCCTTTGGCGCAGACAGGCCCGCAAGCTGGTTGTAGTGTTCCTGCGCGCGTGAACCGTCGGTCGTTTCCCATCCCGCATCGCCCCAGGTGACGGATTTGAACGCACCATTTGGCTGGATGATCGCGCGAACCGGCAGCCCAAGCTCCCGCCACCAGACAACGTCCGTGACGTCGCCGAACGTGCAGATCATCGCCACGCCCGTGCCCTTTTCCGGATCGGCAAGCGAGTGCGCCTTGACCGGCACGCGAACGCCGAAGAGCGGCGTGACCACGTCCCGTCCGAACAGCGGCTTGTAACGCTCGTCATCGGGATGCGCGACGAGCGCGACACAGGCGGGAATCAGTTCAGGGCGCGTCGTGTCGATTTCGACGAACCGATCCGGGGCATCGGCCTGGCGAAAGCGGATGCGGTGGTACGCTCCGGGCTGTTCGCGATCCTCCAGCTCCGCCTGCGCGACCGCCGTGCGGAAATCGACGTCCCAGAGCGTCGGCGCTTCGAGCTGATACGCGAGGTTACGGCCAAGCAGGCGCAGGAACGATTTCTGCGACATGCCTTGGGCGCGGCGATCGATCGTGGCGTAGTTGAGCGACCAGTCGACCGACAGCCCGAGATACCGCCATAACGCTTCGAACGCTTTCTCGTCTTCAGCCGTCAGCCTCGTGCACAGCTCGATGAAGTTCGGACGCGAGACCGGAATCGGCTGCTTCCCGGGCTTGTCCGGCGGCACGAACGCCGCATCGTACGGCAACGACGGGTCGCAGCGGACGCCGAAATAGTTCTGGACGCGGCGTTCCGTCGGCAGCCCGTTGTCGTCCCAGCCCATCGGGTAGAACACGGCCTTGCCGCGCATCCGCTGATAGCGCGCGATGACGTCGGTGTGGGTGTAGGAGAAGACGTGGCCGACGTGGAGCGATCCGCTGACCGTGGGCGGCGGCGTGTCGATCGAGAAGATTTCCGCACGCGGGCGCGTGCGATCGAAGCCGTAGACCGCGTCGGCATCCCAACGCGCCATCCACTTTTGTTCGAGGCCTTCGAGCGCCGGTTTATCGGGGACGGTAACAGGATGATTCAGATCGAAGCCAGCAGGCATCGAGCTGATCGTAACGCATTACGCGCCACTAGCCTCGCTTGACGCGCTCGATTTCTTCCCGGACGAGCCGCTCCGCCGCCTCGAGCACGCTGTCTCCCATGCGCGCGATAACCCGCCGCACCACCTCGTCGATGACGTCGTCGCCGATCTGCGCTTCGGGTGCCCCGATCGTCGACGGCGGAATCTGCCGCGATTGCTCGGCTGAAAGCAGCGCCGCGAACGCCTCCGCCAGCGAGGGCGGCGGCGCCGGCGCGGCCGCCGGTTGCGAGATGGAGGCAGCGGCTGGAGCTGGCGGTGCAAATGACGCCGCCGGCGCAACGGCGGCGGTCTGGTGGGGAATCAGGTCAACGGGCCGCGGTTCGACGGCTCCCGGCTTCGAGGGATCGCCCGTCAGATCGGGATCCCATCCACCCAACGCGTCTGACGAAGAAAACGCTGCAGCCGCCGGTGCCGGCGGAGCTGATTGAGCGGAAGGAACCGTGACCGGCTTCGCGTCGGCGGGCGTCCCGCCGTCAAGATTGGCAAACGCCGCATCGAGTCGATCGAAATAGTCCTCGAGCGAGGCCGAGGTGGCTGGCGCGGGTTCCGGCGGCGCGACGCCGCCACGATCAGCGTTGGACGGCGGCGCCGGCTGCGAGCCGGACGGCGGCTGTGTCCACAGGCCCGCGGGGCGCCGCCCCGCGAGCAGATCCTTGACGCGGTTGATGACCATTTGCGGCTCGAACGGCTTGACCAGCACGCCGTCGCACCCGACGGCGCGCGCGCGCGACTCGTCGACAGGCTCGAACGCACCCGTCAAGAGCAGCACAGGAATGTGCGCGAGCTGCGGATTCCCCTTGATGAAGGCTGCGACTTCGTAGCCGTCGCGCTCGGGCATGCCGACGTCCGCGAGCACGATGTCGGGGCGCTCCGCCTGGATGCTGGCGATCGCTTTCATCCCGTCGCCGACCGCCTGGACCTGGACGTCCTCGTCGGCAAACGTCAGCTCGATGACGCGCTGAATGGTGACGCTATCGTCGGCAAGCAAGAGCTTGTGCGGCATCAGATCTGCTCCACCCGCGGCCGCACGTTCTGCGAAATGAAATCGATGATCTCCTGCATCGGCGTCCCGGGCAGGAAGATGCCCTTCACGCCGAGGGCGTGCAGCTTCGGGATGTCGACATCCGGAATGATGCCGCCGACCACGACCAGGACGTCGTCGAGTCCTTTCTCCTTGAGCAGCTCCATCACGCGCGGACAGATGTGCATGTGCGCGCCCGAAAGAATCGACAACCCGATGGCGTCCGCGTCCTCCTGGAGCGCCGCGGCGACGATCTGCTCGGGCGTCTGGCGCAGGCCGGTGTAGATGACCTCCATGCCCGCATCGCGCAGCGCACGGGCAATCACTTTCGCGCCACGATCGTGGCCATCGAGCCCGGGCTTGGCGATGACGACACGGATTTTGGGCATAAACAAAGCTTCCAGCTTCCAGCTTCCGGCTGCCAGCCGCCTAGATTAGCGGCTCCTCTTCGTACTCGCCCCAGACCTCGCGGAGCGCATCGCACATCTCCCCGACCGTGGCATACGCCCGGACACAGTCGAGGAGCGGAGACATCGTGTTCCCCGGCCCGCGGGCGCTGTCCCGAAGTGCGTCCAGCGAGCGCCGGACCGCATCGTTGTCGCGCGTCCGCTTCAAGTCGGCGAGGCGGGCAAGCTGTCTTTCGGCCGTTGTGTCGTCGATATACAGGATCGGGAAGGGGGGCTCGTCTTCCTGGACGTAATCGTTGACCCCGACGATGATCTTCTCGCGCTTCTCGACCGCCTGCTGGAACTTGTACGACGCCTCGGCGATCTCGCGCTGCGGGTAGCCCTGCTCGATCGCCTCGACCATTCCGCCCATGCGATCGATCGTCGAGAAGTACTCGTAGGCACCGCGCTCCATGTCGAGGGTCAGCCGTTCGAGGAACCACGATCCCCCGAGCGGATCGACGACATTCGTGACGCCGCTTTCGTGCGCGATCAGCTGCTGCGTGCGCAGCGCCAGCGTCGCGGCTTCGGCGGTCGGCAGCGCCAGCGCCTCGTCGAGCGAGTTGGTGTGCAGCGAATTGGTCCCGCCGAGGACTGCCGCCAATGCCTGCAGCGCCGTGCGCACGACATTGTTGTACGGCTGCTGGGCGGTCAGCGATACGCCGGCCGTCTGGGTGTGAAATCGCAGCTTCCACGACCGCTCGTGCTTCGCGTGGAAGCGGTCGCGCATCACCTGCGCCCAGATCTTCCGCGCGGCGCGGAACTTCGCGATCTCCTCGAAGAAGTCGCTGTGCGAGTTGAAGAAGAAGGAGATGCGGGGCGCGAAGTCGTCCACCTCGAGACCGGCGTCGATGCCGTATTGGATGTACTCGATGCCGTCGCGCAACGTGAACGCGAGCTCCTGCAGCGCGGTAGCCCCGGCCTCGCGGATGTGATACCCGCTGACCGACACGGTATTCCACCGCGGCACTTCCTTGGCGCAGAACGCGAAGATGTCGGTGATCAGCCGCATCGATTCGCGCGGCGGGTAGATGTACTCCTTCTGCGCGATGAATTCCTTCAGGATGTCGTTCTGGATCGTCCCCGAGAGGTTCCGCCAGTCGGCCCCCTGTTTCTCGGCCACCACCAGATACATCGCGAAGATCATCGGGGCCGGCGAGTTGATCGTCATCGACGTCGTGATCTCGCCGAGGTCAATCCCTTCGAACAGCCGCTCCATGTCGGCCAGCGACGCGATGCTTACGCCACACTTCCCAACCTCGCCGAGCGACAGATCGTGATCCGGATCGCGCCCCATGAGCGTTGGCAGGTCGAAGGCCACGCTCAATCCGGTGCCTCCAGCGGCGAGCAGCGTCTGGTAGCGGCTGTTCGTTTCCTCCGGCGTTCCGAATCCGGCGAACTGCCGCATCGTCCAGAGCTTGCCGCGATAGCCGGTCGGATGAATGCCGCGGGTATAAGGGAACTCGCCGGGATTGTTGAGTTCGCGATCGTAGTCGAGCCCGGGCAGATCCTGCGGCGTGTAAAGGCGATCGATTGGCCGACCGGAGATTGTGGTGAACGGGACGGTGCGCTCGGGCGCTTTTTTCAGCGTCGGCTCCAGGACCTCGCGTTCCCACCTCTGCTTCGCTGTATCCGGCGCCGCGGTTTTCATGCTGAAGGCATTATACGGGCCCTAGCGTTGTCGAAGGAGCGTCCTGACCTTGTCGCAGCAGCTGATTGATCGGTGTGGCGGAACGATGCGCGGGGCAAGATGCCCCGCGCATACTGGGGAGCGTTTAATTGATCGTGGCGCACACAGCGTAGACACGGATCTGGATCGTCGCTGCGTCCTGGCTGAGGCGAAGAATGACCTTCCACGTATCAACGGCTGACGGATACGACGCAACCGGGTGCAACACGAAAACTGAGGAGCTCTCGTAACCTCCCCCCAGCACGCGCTTGCCGCTCGGGCACGTCGCCCACAAGGTGTAAGTGCCGTTCGCTGCGACGGGCACGCTCAGGAGCCCTGTCGAAACAATCTGATAACCGCTCGCTCCCGGATCGCCCTTGTCGCCTTTCGGTCCCTGGGGCCCGGCAGGGCCGGTCGGACCTGTGGCACCTGTGGCACCCGTCGGGCCTGCAGGCCCCGCGGGACCCGCCGCACCGGTGTCCCCTTTCGGGCCAACCGGACCAATCTCACCTTGAGGCCCCTGCGGACCCTGTGCGCCCTGCGGACCTGCCGCCCCCGCGTCGCCCTTCGGTCCCTGCGGCCCAACTTCACCCTGCGATCCCGCCGGCCCCGCCGGACCGACCTCACCCTGAGGTCCTGCCGGCCCCGCGGCGCCGGCGTCACCCCTCGGACCTGCCGGCCCGACGTCTCCAGGCAGCCCCGGCGCTCCCTGTGGTCCCTGCGGGCCCAGCGGACCCATCGATCCTGCCGGCCCGGTGAAGCCTTGCGGCCCCTGCGGTCCCTGAGCACCCGCCTCGCCCGGCAATCCCTGCGGACCCGCCGGGCCCTGCGGTCCTGCCGGACCCGCCGCACCCGCCGGTCCAGGCGCACCGGTGGCGCCGGCATCCCCCTTCGGCCCTTGCGGACCGGCCGCACCGGCCGGCCCCTGGGGCCCCTGGCCCGGACTGCCGACGCCGACGTTGAACACATCGCGATCTTTTTCCGCCGAGCCGCGCTGCACGGTCAGCAGGTACGTTCCATCCGGCACCGCGGCCGGAAGGAACACAACCAGCTGCGAGCTCGTCGCGCTGATGACCGTCATCGGCTGCGTTTCGAGCCACACCTGCGGCGGCTGGTTG
>Ga0207674_10011110_pt1 | contig 10127 bp, 8 predicted proteins | sample KBSCornC72_FD_184303 | JGI IMG/M metagenome (GOLD analysis project Ga0207674, IMG submission 184303) | Corn rhizosphere microbial communities from Kellogg Biological Station, Michigan, USA - KBS Corn C7-2 (SPAdes) (version 2) | ecosystem: Host-associated > Plants > Roots > Rhizosphere > Soil ...
TGGGGTCAGGATCACGACCGGGTTGGTGTTGATCTCCCAGACCTGGGGCTTGTCGCCGAGGAAGCTGTAATCGATGCGCCCGTATTCGGTGCCGGCCAGCCGGAAGGTTTCCTGCAACCACTCCCGGTGCGGGTTGGTGCGCACGTAATTGAGCTCCTTGTCCATGATGGTCTCATCGACGATGTCGGTGTCTTTCACGACCCAACCGCGCGACACATCCACGTGGCAGGGAACGATGCGGCCCCCCACGATGAACGACGAATACTTGCTGAACACGCCGTTGGCGTCCTTGGTGTCGAGATACTCGACGACGAGCAGCGTGCTCAGCTGGTGCTTGCGGAACATGGCACCCACAAGGGCTTCATCGAGCTCGTGGCGGCTGTTGAGAAGCACGGTCAGGCTGCCGCTGTGCTCGCCTTCTTCGCGCAGGAACACAGGAAACTTGAGCGGTGTCTTCTTGTCGGTCGCCCGCACCACGCGGAAATTGTTGCGCCCCTTCTCGTGCAGCATGGTGAGCAGGTCGTAGCGCTTGAGCGTGCGCCGCGGGTGATTGAGGAGCTTCGCACCCGCCTTGTTCAGCTGCTCCCAGACCCGCGTGGCAATCTCGGTTTCCGCCGGTGTCAGCCGCTCCAGGTCCGAGAAGATGTACGTCCCCAGCGGCAGCTCGCTCGCGCGCAGCACGTCGTTGTAAAACAGTATCTGGAAACGCGGCTCGAGCTCCTTCGCCCAGAAGGCGAGGTAGTTCTTGATGGTGTGCTCGAACCTGGGTGTGACGAGGTAATAAATCATGATTGTCGGGGGCCTCTCGAAGCGTACAACTCCGCGCAGGGTGCGTCGACAAGAAACCTGATGCGCACATTCTCCCGACTGCGTACTACTTCTTGGCCTTGGCGTGGTCGGCAGTCCCGGAAGCGGCTCCGTCCCTGGGAACGAACTTGAGCGCCGCCGAGTTGATGCAGTAGCGAAGTCCTGTAGGTCTGGGCCCGTCATCAAAGACGTGACCGAGATGCGACTCACAGCGGCTGCACACCACTTCGTCGCGGACCATCCCATACGATGTGTCGTGATTCTCGCCGACGTTCTCCTGATCGACGGGCTTGAAAAAGCTCGGCCAGCCCGTGCCGCTGTCGAATTTGGTATCCGAAGAAAACAACGGCTGTCCGCACGCGACACACAGATAGAGGCCATCCTGGTGGTTGTCCCAGTACTCGTTCTGGAACGGCGATTCCGTCCCCTGCATGCGCGCGACGCGATACTGCTCCGGTGTGAGGAGCGCTTTCCACTCGGCGTCGGTTTTCGTGATCTTGCTCATGTTTCTTCCTCCCGAAATATCCGCGGTCTGGAGCGCGGCCGCGGCATCATCGCTGAGCCAGCCTCCCGCCGCCTGCAGCGGCGTGTCGCCGCGCTGATCCGTGACCCACACGGCAATCGCGTATCGTGATGGCTTGATGCCGTTGGGTCTTTTGAGCGACACGCCATTCGCAAGCCACGCGTCGTCCTGTTGCGCGAGCTTCACGCTGCGATACGCAAGCACGACGAAATCGTGCGTGAGCGTGCGTCCCTTGTTTTCACCGGCGTTGATCTTGCGCGTGACGCCGGCGCCGAGCAGTGCGACGTGCGCAACGCCACCGTCGAATTGCGATGCGGGTGCAAAGCGCACGGTGCCGCCCGCTTTCGCGAGCTCGAGTGAAAGCGTTCCGGTGTTGCCGCTCGCACCGGGGAACGTGGCGTTCTCACGCCAACCTCTCCACTCTTCTCCATTCAGCACGAAGCCGGGCGTGTAGATCCGATCCGACTTCCACGCTTCGGCGTAGTCGCGCTGGCGCTCGCTGTAGGCAGAGGTCGCGAACACATCGCCCCAGCCCAGATAGTCCCAGTAGTCGACGTGAAATGCGACCGGCACCACGTCCGTCCACAGGTGTTCGTTTTTCAAGAGCTGCGAATACCAGTCTTCGGCGGGCGGACAGCTCGAACAACCTTCCGATGTGTACAGCTCGAGCAATGCCACGCGCGCCGGACCGCTCTGGATGGTCTGGGCGTTGGCGTGCGTGACAAGCGCGGCCAGCAATGCCGCGGTGAAAACCATGCTTCTCACGAAATGACCTCGCGCTGCAAACTGACCTGCCCGGGGGCCTGCTCCACGGGTTCCATGTCGTCGCGAAACAACTTGGCCGGGTGAGGCCCGAGCAGTGTGGTAACGCCGTGAACCACGCGCAACGCACTGCCTTCGCGGAGCCCGATCACGGCGACATCGGGATTCACCCGCGTGAATTCAGCGATGCGATCCATGCGCGTTTCGCCACCGTGGTTCGGAATCACTTCTTCGGTGTAGTGCGGATTGATCTGAAACGTCACCAGTCGCATGGCGTCGAGCCGCGACGGCTCCACAATCGGCATGTCGTTGGTGGTTTTGATGGTGGGACACGCCACGTTCGATCCCGCACTCCAACCAATGTATGGCACACCCGCCAGTACGCGCTCGCGAATGGCCCACAAAGTTCCGTTGTCGTAGAGCTGCTTCAACAGGTGAAAGGTGTTTCCGCCACCCACGATGACGGCGTCCGCGCTCTCGATCTCTTTGACCGCGTGCTTGACCCTGTGGACCGACGTGACGCGCACGTTGAAGCGCCCGAAGCGCTCCGCCACGCGGGCGGCGTAGTCGTCCCAGTCGAGGGTCACACCCGCGTAGGGCACAAATACGGCCCGTTGTATGTGCTCGCCCAGGAAGGAGCGGATCCAGTCCTCGGCGTGGTCCAGATATCCGCCGCCGTAATTACGTGAGTTGCTCAACAGCAGCAGTCGGCCGGGATGTTCGTTCATTACATTTCACCTCGAAAAAGTCCCTGTCACGGTGGGGCGTATAGTGTAACCTTCGCGGCAGGAGGACTGTATGCCCAATCCCAGAGGCCTTCCGTTGTCCGAAGCGGTCCGCTTCGGCTGGAAAACCGTCCAGAGCTCGTTCGCCTTCATCCTCTTGACACTGGTCGTCGCCGCGATTGTCCCCAGTATTATCGAGTGGGGCGGCGAACACGTTTTCCACCACGATGGCCAGGTCTTCCTCATTAAAGTGATCAGCTGCCTGGTATCGGCCACCTTCGGCCTGGGCCTTTCCAAAATCTATCTCCGTTTCCGCGACGGCGAAAAACCGATCTTTGAAAATCTCTTCGACGGCGTCGCCCGCGCCCACATCTGGTTTGCCTCCACCCTGATCGCCACCGTGGCGATCCTGATGGGCCTCGTCCTGTTGGTCGTGCCCGGTATCATCATGATGCTGCGCCTGTGGATGGTCGGGTTCGTCCTGGTGGACGAGCGAACCGGCCCCATCGACGCCATACAGAGGTCGTGGGATATCACGCGCGGGCATACCATGGACCTGCTCGTGTTCTTCATTGCGCTGCTCGGGCTCAACATTCTGGGAGCGGTCTGCCTGCTCGTCGGTTTGTTCGTCACGATACCGATCAGCGGACTCGCCATGGCGTACGTCTACCGCGAGCTCAAGCCCAAGACCGTGATGGTCGCCACGCCGGCGCCGGCGCCCACGGGTAACGCGGCTCCGGCCGTCTAACCGACCCTGAATCTTCGCTTCCGCATCTGTGTCGCCACGATCGCGGCGGTGCTGTGCGCCGTTCCCGTCACTGCACTGCGCGTGATCGGTTTTCTGCTCGTCGCAGGATTGCTGCCGGGAGTAGCGCTCGCCGCGCGCTCGCGCTTTCGCTTGTCGGCAACCATCGGCCTGGGCACGGCACTCTCGCCCGTCGTGTTCGGAATCGCCGCGCTCGTGGCCATGTGGACCGGGGTGAACGCGCATTCCGCCGCGTGGATCGCCGTCGCTGTTTCGCTGGCGCTCTTCGTGTGTTGCTGGCGTCCCGGGAAACCGGACACCGCCGAGCCGACCGATTATCGCGCACTGGTGGCCATCACCATCCTGATCGTGATCGCGGCGGTGATGTGTTTTGCGCTGCCGCTCGCGAAACTGTGGTGGCGCGCCCGCGATGACTCCTGGTTCCACGCCGCCGTTACCAACAAGCTCCTGCGCGACGGTGTGCCGCCTGCCGATCCGTACTTCGCGGGGCTTCGCCTGCAGTACATGTATTTCTACCACGTCATTCTGGGCGCGTGCGCATCCCTGACACGCATCGACGCGCTGCACGCGATGATCGTCGTCAACGCCATTGCACTGGTGTCGTGCGCATCCGCTTTCCACGCGCTGGCGCGCATGTTTTCGCCGCGCAGGGGACCACGCGTGGCGGGCACCGCGCTGTGGCTGTTCGGAATGAACGGCTGGTTCTACCTGTTCTATCTGCTGCGCTTGGGGCGCGGATTGGGCGGAGATAGCCGCGGCGCGACCGCACTCAAGCAGTTCTTTCCATGGTCGCCCAACGGGCATGCCACCGCGATGTCGTTGCTCTCGGTCGAGGGCAACCAGTTCATGTTCCTCGACAAGTTCATGCTCGGGACGGCGTTCTCACTCACGTTTTCGCTGGCGGCGTCGATTCTGTTCCTGCTTCTCACCGCGCGGCGCGGACAGTGGAGCATCCGTCACGATCTCGTGCTTTTTCTCGCGGTCGCGGGCGCCATGCTGCTGCATCCGGTAACCGGCATCACGATCACCGCGGTCACCACTGCGGTGCTGGCACTGCTTCTGCTCGTGCGTTCGCAAACCGCCCGCGGCGGTCCGTCGTACGGGCGGATTCTCCTGTGTCTCGCGGCCGGGTTTGCGGTGTCGGTTCCGTACGTTCGCTCGGTGGCGCCGGCCGGGGGAAGCGGCGGAGCGATGGCGTCGCTGGCCTTCCAGCCGTCCTTCGCCGTCGGCCTTTTCGCGGACATTCTGCCCGCACTCGTGCTTGCATTATGGTTTCTTCGTCGACCGGCCGACCATACCGACTCGCCCGATCTCCTGGGAGCACGTCCGGTCGATTCGCTCACCCTGAGCGGCAGCGGACTTGTGTGCGTGTGGTTCATCTTCATGCTGTTGGTTGCGCTGATCGTGGATCTTCCCGTCAACAACGAGACCAAGTTTGCCTTCTTCGCGTGGCTGCCATTGTGTGCACTGGCGACGGGGTGTTTCGAGCGCGTGTGGGACTGGCGCTCCCGGCGCTACGCCGCCGTCCTGCTCTTGCTCTCGGCCACGGTGCCGCTCAACATGCTCTACTTTCACCATGCGGTGCGCGATCGTTCGGCGCTCGATCTCGAGCCGGGAGAGAGTGCAGCGTACGAATGGATCAGACAAAACGCCCCGCGCAACGCCGTGTTCATCGAAGCCGGCGACCGGGTTCGGGTTCCGGTGCTCGGAGATCGCGACGACTACTGGGGAACCGAAGCGTATGCGCGCAACTGGGGCTATCCGGTGGCGGAAATGTCGGCACGGCGCGCGCTGCGCGATCACGTGTTCCAGGGCGGCCCCACCGAAGACGACGTGCTGCAGCTGCGCGTGCTGGGACGACCGGTGTACGTCATCGCCGCGGCCAATGAACAATTGCGGCACAACGCGCACCTGCGCGGTTTGTTCACCACGTCGCAGGTGACCGTGTGGGAAGTGGTAATGGACTAGCGGCTGGAGAAAACCGGCAGATGGAGGCACTCGCGCGTGACCATATCGATGGCGTGCTGCATCGGCCCCTGGACCCGCATCCCCGACGCCATGATGTGACCACCGCCGCCGAAGTGTTTTGCAATCGCGTGCGCGTCGACGTTGCCGTTCGATCGCAGCGACACCTTGATGTCGCCTTCCGACGTCTCTTTGAAGAAGAGCACCAGCTCGACGCCTTTGATCGAGCGCACCAGATCGGCAAACCCGTCCATATCGTCGTGCGTGGCGCCGGCGTTGTTGATCGACTCGAGCGTCGCGCTGATCCACGCCAGGCGCCCGCCCGCCGCCGACTCCAGCGTGGAAAGCACGGGGCCGAGCATGCGCCCCGCACCCCACGTCTTGCTTCCAAACACCTTGCGGTGCATCTCGAAGGCGCTGCTGCCCGCGTCACACAGATCCGCCGCCGCGCGCAGCGCGCGTGCATCCGTGTTCGAAAAACGAAACGTGCCGGTGTCGGTGAGGATGGCCGCGAAGAGCGCATCCGCCATGGGCAGCGTGAGCTCGACGTCACTGTCGCGAATCATCTCCAGGATGAGAACACCGGTGGCGGCGGCCGTGGTGTCGCTCACCGTCACGTCGGCGAAGTCGCGCGTCGATTCCTGATGATGGTCGATGCACGCGCGCGGAAGCGAACGGGCCTGCAGCGCGCGTCCGACGTACCCGATGTGCTCCCAGTTGTTCACATCGACGATGAAGATGGCATCGACATCATCCAGGAGCTCGCGTGTGCCGGGCTCGCCCCAGACTCGAATCTCATCCTCGGGATCGAGAAAGCGCAGCACCTCGGGGGTTTCGGTCGAATTCATGATGACCACTTGCTTGCCGAGCGCGCGCAGGAAATGGGTGAGACCCATCTCGGAACCGATGGCGTCACCGTCGGGATTGATGTGCGAGGTCACCACGAAGCTGTCGTGGCGTTCGATGAACTGGCGGATGCCGCTCCACATTATTTGGCGCCCGCTTCCAGTTCGTCGAGGAACTCGACCGCGCGGCGCATGTGGGGAATCACGATGGAGCCGCCGACCACGAGCGATACGGAGAAAATCTCGAAGAACTCCGCGCGCTTGACGCCGGCCTGGTGGCATTCCTGAACGTGATAGCGCACGCAATCGTCGCAGCGCAGCACCATGGACGCAACCAGGCCGAGCATCTCCTTCGTTCTGGCCGGGAGAACGCCGTCGGCATAGGTATTGGTGTCGAGATTGAAGAAGCGTTTGATGACGAGGTTGTCCTCGGAGAGGATACGGTCGTTCATCCGGCTGCGGTATTCATTGAAGTCATGCACGTGCGACATTGCGGCCTCCGTATTCCGGCGAAGATACCGCAAGCGACCCCTTTACGCCACATGCGTGTAAAGGGGACGACCGCAACAAAGGTGGGAAGGTTACGCGCGCGCCGCGACGGCCATGCGGCTTTCGCGGATCAGGTCGTACTTGCACGCGTATTCGTTCAGCGCGCGCAGGCCTTCCATTTCGCGTTCGCCCAGATCGTAGGACCAGCTGCGCGAGAGATGATCGTGAATCGTCATGGCCTCGAGACCGGTCGTGCCGGCGAGCTCGTCGCACAGGGCAGGAAGATTGTCGAGTCCGACGCGACGTGATTCAACCAGGGCGCGCGTGATCGAGTCGCCCATCGACTTTTCGTTGTAGGCCCAGACCGCCTGCACGAGCGGCGTCCTGGTGAGTGTGCGCCACATCTCGGTGACGTTGTAGCGCGTGAGTCCCTGCACCGGGGGCGCCGACACCTCGCGCAGCGCCGCGTCGGCGGTGAGCAGCGCCGCGTCGTAGCGGTCGCGCCAGTCGTCTTCGCCGATACGCTTTTCCACCAGAAGGTCGGGGTAGACCCGGTGCATCTCGCCCAGCACGATACGAAGCACCGCCACCGGTGTCCGGCAGTACTCACCCACCGCCACGCGCTCGACTTCTTCGAGCGGCTTCTGCGAGATCAATACGATGCCGCCGGGAGCGGTCCGGCCCACCAGAGCCGGTCCCTGTACCAGCGAGCGCCCGGCGCCCCGCAGGTACTCGATGGCCGGCACCAGCGCCGTGTCATAACGGCCGCGCAGGAGCGAGTCCACCAGCGCCGCCGGGGATTCGAACTGCAAAAAAGAGCCGTTTTTCGTGAGGCCCGCTAGGAGCGGGCGGGTCGAGATGAAGTCGGCGGCACCGAAGCGGAGCTGGCTCACGCGGCCTCCAGGTGTCGACGTCGTGCACATTGCTGCGCGCGAGGCCGGATGTTTCTCGTTTTGCTCGCCAGAGCACGCGCCTGCACCATGAAAACACGCGCCGGAGGCGAAGAGAGTCGCTTTATAGCACCCGGTCAAAAAATCCAGCAAGCAGTATTCCAACTACGGCGGCCGCTGGAAGCCAATTCGCTGGACGGCCTTGGCGCGGGGCGGGTATCATTCCACCGACCCCGATTCTCCCGATCCCGATGCCGACTTCCTCGCCAGCGATGCCGAGCTCCGCGCCCGTCCAGAGCGCCCGACGCCGCGCCTCCACGCGCACCCGGGAATTCGCTTTTTTCCTGTTTCTGAACCTGATCGGGTTCACCTTCTTCTCGCTCGCGCTCGACAATTCCTTCTGGCACGGGGACGACTGGAACTACCTCTTGCAGGCGCTTCGCATCGGCGAGCACTGGCACGAGATCTTCTCCACGCGGCTGCATCAGGCGTTTCAGCCCATCCCGAACCTGATCTTCTTTCTCGAGTTCAAGGCCTTCCAGGTGGATGCGCACGCCTACTACCTGTTCAACATCTTCGTGCACTCCATCAACGCCTTCCTGGTGTACCTGCTCGTGCGCACCATGATCAAAGACCGCGCCATCGCGGTGCTCTCCGGGTTGTTGTTCGAATTCGCGGTGGGGAACTTCGGCAAGTCCGTGATGACCGTGAGCGGCATCAGCGATCTCATCATCACCACGCTGACCCTCACCACCATGATCTACTACATCAAGAACGAGATCGAAGAGCGCGGCGCTCTGTGGAAGAAGAATTTTGTGCTCTGCCTCATCTTCTTCACGTTGAGCATGCTCTCCAAGACCACATCGTTCTCGCTCCTCGGACTCATGCTTGCGTTCAATCTGTTCTATCGCCAGGAAACCGGCCGGCGCGTGTTCGACAGGAACTTCACCATGTTCGCCGGCATCGCGCTCCTTGTCATGGTCGTGAAGCTCATCGGCCAGCGCGAGATTCCCGGCGCGGACGACCTCGACTTCAGCCTGCTGTCGCTGGCACGCAACCTCGCCGCGTACCTCGTGCGCATGGTGTTCCCGATTCATTCGTCGACCCTCGTGAGCGAGGCCGGGCCGGTGGTGAAATTCATCTACGAATTCGCCACCGCGTTCCGCGTGGTCATTCTCCTGTGCATCGTGTCCTATTCGCTCTTCGGTTTCATTTTTGGAAACCGCGTGATCCGGTTCTTCATCGCGTGGACCTATATCGTGGTGGCGCCCTTCTGCTTCTACCGCTTTCCCAAGGACTGGCTCGACATCCGCTTTCTCTATCTCGTGTCCGTCAGCTTCCAGATGATTCTCGCCACCGGCACCGTGCTCGCCGCCCGGCTCCTGTATCAGCGTCCGTGGCGCCGCCGCCTGCCGCTCCTGGTTCCGTTGGCGTTCGTGTCTTTGTCGTACTTCGTGCTGCGACAGTTGGACTACAACTATGAACAGAAGGCCAACTCACCGCAGCTCGACAGCGTGAAAGCGCAGTTCTACGAGTACTACGCCCGCAGAACCGCCACCACCGAGACTCTTCCTCATCGATAGGAGCAATCCGATGCGTTCTCTCCTCATCGCATTCGCGTCGATCGTGATTGCAACCACCACGGCGTTCTCCGCCAAGACTGCTCCCGAATCGTTCGTCGGCGATTGGGAAGGGACGTTGGATGTCGGAGCTCCGATCCGCGTCTTGATCCATCTCGTTTACTCGGATGGCAAGTGGAGCGGGACGACAGACAGCCCCGACCAGGGCAGCGTCGGCGTTCCGCTTTCGGAAGTGAGTGTCAAAGGCAACGATCTCTACTGGGCGCTCGACTCGGTTGAAGGTGAATACCGGGGCACGCTCAGCAAGGACGGCAAGCAAATCGAAGGTACATTGACGCAGGCTGGACATCCGATGCCGCTCATCTTTGCCCGCGTGGTCGGAGCGGCAGTTCCGCCAACACCGGCTACTTCAACACCCGCTGCCAACGCGAGTCCGTTTGCAGGGGATTGGGCCGGGATGCTCGAGGCAGCGAACCTGCGCCTCGCGGTTCATCTCGCAATCACGAATGGCGTCTGGACCGGCTCGATGGCCAGCATCGATCAGGGCGCGGGTAACATGCCGTTCACCGCCGTCTCTGTTGACGGGAACAAGCTGCATCTCGAGATCAAGGCCATCAACGGCACCTACGACGGAACCCTGGATGAGAAAAGCCAAACCATCACGGGTACGTGGACGCAGAACGGCAACGTGCTGCCGCTCAACTTTGCGCGCGGCGAGGCCAGCGCGATTCCCGCTCCGAAACGTCCGCAGGAACCAAAGCCACCATTCCCGTAT
>Ga0207674_10011111_pt1 | contig 10125 bp, 7 predicted proteins | sample KBSCornC72_FD_184303 | JGI IMG/M metagenome (GOLD analysis project Ga0207674, IMG submission 184303) | Corn rhizosphere microbial communities from Kellogg Biological Station, Michigan, USA - KBS Corn C7-2 (SPAdes) (version 2) | ecosystem: Host-associated > Plants > Roots > Rhizosphere > Soil ...
CGGGCGCGCCGCTACGGCGTGCAGACGGTGCAGCGCGCCCTCGACGGCGTGCAGGGCACGACGGCCCTGCACATCTGCTTCGGCTACCCGTCCTTCGTGCCCGAGCATCGCCCGCGCTATGAGTTCCTGGCCGAGCTCGCCGCGGCGCCGGTCGACCAGATCTCGATCGAGACCGCGCAGGCCAGCCTCGACGTGTCCGTGCTGGAGGAGCTCACCGACAAGACGATCATCCTCGGCGTGCTCGCGCTCGACACCGCAGACGTCGAGACCCCCGCGACCGTGGCGGAGCGGATCCCGTCGCGGCAGGGCACGAAAATGGTCGTCCCGCTGACCGCCGTGCCGCCGAACGCGCGGCAGATCTCACTCCGGCCGCGCTGCCCGCCGATGCCGCCGAGGTGCTTGGGGTCGAGGACGTATCCGACGCCGCGTTTGCCGGCGATCACGATCGAGTCGCCGACCACGGCCGGGCTCAGCGAGCCGAGGTCGAGGTCCTTCTCGTTGTCGTCGGCCCAGGTCGACGGGGCGTCGGCGGCATACCCCAACCGGTCCCAGACCGGTCGGGTGAACTCCTCCGCCGCTTGCCGCGAGAAGCACCCGCGCACCGCGACGAAACCCTGGGTCAGGAATTGGTCCACGTCATTGTCGTCCAGCGCCTGGTATCGAGATGTCACGACGTCCTCCTGTCGCGTGGGGGCTCGCAATGCTACCTATGCTCGCCACCCCGGCTTTGAGGATGGTCAGATGTCGATCTCCATTCGCCACGCGCGCGTCGGGGCGGGCGGTAGTCAGGGCCGGGCGATGCCACCGGCGGCAAGCGGCAACCCTGACAACCAGCGGGCGGGCGCCCCCGCGCCCGCCCGCTGACGTCGCGCCCGTTACGGGCTGGTGCAGGCGAGCGCGGGGATGGAGTTGGTTCCGTTCCACGTGCCGTTGAAGCCGAACGTGGTCGACCCGCCGGCACCCAGGGAGCCGTTGTGCGGTGCGTTGCGGACGGCGTGCGAGGCGCCGTTCGGCGTGTCCACTCCGTTCCAGAGCTGGGTGATGGTCTGGCCGTTGGCGAACGTCCACCGCACGGTCCAGCTGTTGATGGCGGAGCTACCGGCCCGCACGGTCACCGTGGCGCCGAACCCGCCGGGCCACTGGCTGTCCATCCGGTACGTCGCGGAGCAGGCGCCGGGCGGGGTGCTGGGTGGCGAGCTGCTGCTTGACGGCGGGTTGCTCGGCGGCGACGAGCTTGCCGGCGGACTGGTCGGCGGACCGTCCGGCGGCGGCGCGACGCCGTTGGCGAGGCTGAACGCCAGCTGCGGCTGGAAGCTGCCGGCCTGGAACGCGCACCCGTCGGCCTCGCCCGGTGGCTTCACCCACAGGTAGCCGTCGATGTTGGCGTCACCGGTGTCCAGCGTCGGGTAGCGGCCGATGCGCCGGTCGGTGTTGTCGTCGGCGCACCAGTCGCCGGCGGCGCCGCCGTTGCGGCTGGTGTCGATGACCTGTCGCTTGCCGGTGACGCCGGCGCTGTTGAGCGCCGAGATGATCTGCCGGCCGTAGTTGGCTTCGTTGCTGGTGGAGTTGAAGTTCGACACGTTGGTGAAGAATCCGTCGGCGAACTGGATGCCGGCCGCACGCAGGCGGTTCGCCTGGTCCGACGCGGAGTTCCAGGCGGAGTGGCCGCCGTCGAGGTACACCTTGGCGTTGCGGTTCGCCGACTTGATGGTCTGCACGGCCGTGCTCAGCGCTGCGTTTCGGGCGGCCAACGTCTGCTGGTTGAGGCAGGTCTGCAAAGCGATCGAGTCGGTTTCCAGAATGATGATGACCAGCTGGCTGCCCAGGCCGCGAGAGAAGTTGCTGACCCACGTCTGGTACTGGTTGAGATCCGGCGCGCCGCCGGCGCTCGCACCGCCGCAATCCCGGTTGGTGATTTCGTACACGGAAATCAACGGCACCTGTCCGGCCGCGTTGGCGGCACCGACGAAGGAGGAAGCCTCCTGCTGCACGGTCGAGGGGTTGAAGTTGCTGAACCATCGTGCCTGCGGTTGGCTGGCGATGTTGGTGCGGATGACCGCGGCGCGCGAGTCGCCGCCGTTGGCGGCGACCCATCGCACGACGTTGGAGTTGGGGTCGCGGTAGAGCGTGCCGGACAACGTGCCGGCCGACGCCGACCCGCCTCCGAGCGAGACGCCGACCGCGGCGACCGTGACGACGGCGGCCGCGAGGAACGGTGCCACGCGGCGCAGGGATCGAGGAGTACGTGCGAACAAGTCCTGCCTCCTGGGGGTGCAGAAAACGGCGGGGGCTCAGGGGTTCTGGGTGAGGAGGTGTGCCTTGAAGCCTTCACCGAAGCCGGCGGTGGGGGTGCCGTTGTAGTCGGTGATCAGTACGTTGCCCTGGGTGCAGCCCCACGGGTTCCAGGTCCACGCCAGGTATCCGACGCCGTGCGCGTCGGCCCAGGCCATCACCTGGTCGATGTAGTCGTGTGCGCAGGTGTTCTGGCCGATCTCACCGGCTACCACCGGCACCTGCGTGGCGACCGTGCCGATCTGGCTGTCCCAGCAGGTCACATTGACGCAGGCGTTGAAGTTGTAGGAGTGCCAGGAGGCCACGATGTTGTTCTGCGGGTCGGTCGGTTTGTAGGCCAGCCATTGGGTCAGGTCGTTGGTCCAGGTGAGGCCGGCGGTCATGATGACGTTCGTCGCGCCGGTGGCCCGCACGGCGTTGACCAGGCTCTGCATGCCGGCCACCGGGTACGTGATGCCGGTGCAGGCGCCGCCGTCACGCAGGCACGTCCACGCCGCGGTCGGGTTGGAGAAGTTGTTTGCCGCGTCCGGGTAGGGTTCGTTGAACAGATCGAAGATCACCGCGTTGTTGCCCTTGAACATGGTGGCCACCTGCGTCCAGAACGTCGGTGCGAACTGGGCGTCGGGCATCGGCTTCTGGCACGTCGCGTTGACATCGGAGCAGGCCGAGGCGTTGCCGGTGTACTGGCCGTGGTTCCAGTGCATCTCCACGATCGGGGTGATCCCGTTGGACACCAGCAGATCGACGTAGTTCTTGACCTCGGTCTGGTACGTGGTGCCGCTCGGCGTGCCGAACGTGCCCAACCAGCAGTCCTCGTTCAACGGAATGCGCACCGCGTGGATGTTCCAGGACTTCATCGCGTCGACGGTGGCCTGGTTCGGGGTCGGGCTGTCCCACATGCCCTTGCCCTGCACGCAGGCGAACTCCGCGCTGGCCCGGTTGACGCCCAGCAGACGGTAGGTCGCGCCGCCGGCGGTGAGCAGCTTGTTGCCCGACACGTGCAGCGCCGGGGCCGCACTGCCGCCGCCCGCCGGGTTGACCCGGATGGCGATGGGTGTGGTGGTCGTCGTCGCGCCGAGGTTGTCCACCGCCCGGGCGCTCACCGAGTAGCTGCCGGCGGTCACGTTGGTCCAGCTGAACGTGTACGGCGGGGTGGTGTCGGAGCTGAGCACCGTCGAGCCGTTGAGGAACTCGACGCGGGCGACCGTACCGTCGGGATCGCTGGCGGTGGCCGCGAGATTGACGGTCGCCGGCACCGTGAAGGTCTGGCCGGCCGTCGGGCTGGTCAGGGCGACGCTCGGTGCCCGGTTGCCGCCCGACGAAGCGCTGGCGCTGGGCGACGGGCCGGTGCTGCCGGTGCAGGCGACGCCGTTGAGGGCGAAGTTGGTCGGCTGCGGGAAGGGGCTCGGCGGGGTGGATCCGGGGGCGGTCCGGGTCCACGTGCCCTGCAGGCCGACGGTGGTGTTGGTCGTGCCGGTGCCGATCGAGCCGTTCCATCCGATGTCGGTCGCGGTGACCGCGCTGGTGCCGGTGAAGGTTGCGTTCCAGCCGCCGGTGCGGGTGTGTCCGCCGGGCAGCGTGAACGTGAGCGTCCAGTGGGTGATCGGGTCGCCGAGGTTGGTGATCGCAAGGGTGGTGGTGAAGCCGCCAGAGGTGGACGACGACTGCCATGCGTTGGTGTTGGCGTAGGTGACCGAGCAGCCGGAGGTCGCGGCCGAGGCTGGCAACGCCACGACCGCCGCACCGGCCAACACCACCGCGCCGGCGGCGACGGACGCCAGCAGGGCCTTTCGGTGGCTCATGGGGGTCTCCTCGTTCTGGGGATGGCGAAGAGGCAGTGGGAGCGCTCCCAAACATAGAAGGTCCTCGCACTCTAGCCGGTCCGGTGAGCTCTGTGAACACCTGCGCGACCGAGGGCTCGGAGCTCACCGGCGGAACATCAGGTGTTCCCTACGGCTATCCGGCCAGTGGCGCGCGGACGCGGAACGAACTGTCCTCGCCGAACCCGGCGCTTGCGTCCGACCGGTCGACCCACAGGACGTCGCCGACATGGCGCAGGAACCAGCCGGGGTAGTTCTGCGACTCCCACGACGTGGTGCCGGGAATCGAACCCCGCCGCGGGCAGAACGTCGCGTCCCCGCGGAACAGCGCGGTGCCGTTGTCGCGGTCGAGCCGCAGCCGCCAGGACGAGTGACGCAGATACCGACCGTCGGTGACCCGGAACGAGACGCACCCGGTGCCGGCCAGTCCGGCGACCGCCTCGAAGGTCGCTCCGGCGCGGTCCGGGGCGGGGCTGCCGGACGAGACAGGCGACAACAACCCGATGCCGCCAGCGACCGCCACGAACCGACCCGGCGCATTGGCGGACTCCAGCGACACCGGTCCGAGCGGCACAGCTGGCGCGGTCGTCGCGGAACCGCCGGGATCCAGGATCGCCGGAACCTGCCCGGCCGCCGCCGCGACCGCTGGGCGCCGTGCGGGCAGATTGGTCGTCGCGGCTGCGGTGCCGGCGACCAGTCCGCCGGTGATCGCGATGACCAGCAACGGATGCGCCACCACGGCGTGCGCGAACTGCCCGGCCAACCCAACCTTGGCGACGGCGTCGGCGCCGGCGGACGCACCGGCGGACGCACCGGCGGAGGCGGCGGCTGAGGCGCTTGCGGAAGCGGCAGACGCACCGGCCAGAGCCCCTTGCCTGGCGAGCTCGACCGTCAGCGCGAGCGGTACGGGCACCAGCGCGAGAGCGAGCAACAAGCTCTCGGCCGGAACAAGGTCCGCCGCGAGCCGGCCGCATCGCGCGCAGGTCCGGACGTGCCGGGCGATCCGCTTGCGCCACAAGGGACTCGGCCGGCCGTCCCAGCCCACCAGGACGGCGTCGAGTCCGGAGCAGCGCGGGCCGGCCTCGAGCCCGACGACCACCGCACGGCAGACGTCGAACTGATCGCGCATCCGCTGCACACGCACGCCCGCGTGGGCGACCGTCGACCCGAGTGCGGCCGCGAGGTCGGTCCGGGACAGGTGTCCCGCTGCCTCCAGCCACCACAGCGACAGCACGGTGCGGTTGTCGGGATCCAGCCAGCGTCCGGCCCGTGCGGCCTGCCCGCGCTGCCCGGACAGGCCCAGTCGCAGGATGGCCAGGTCGTCGAAGTCGTCGTCCGCGATGTCGGCCGCCTCGTCGAGCATGGCCGTTCGCGCGCTGTCCGCGGTGCGCCGGTGCCGGTAGGTGCCGACCTGGCGGACCGCGATCGTCAGCAGCCACGCCCGGAAGCTCTCCGGGGTGCGCAGCGCAGGCAGGTCCCGCAGTGCGCGCAGCATCGTGTCCTGGACGATGTCGTCGACGTCGGATCGCGGGCCCACGGCGCGACCGACCGCGTTGTACACCAGGGGAAGGTAGGTCGTCACCAACTCGTCGACGGCGTCCCGATCGCCGGCCTGCGCCGCAACGACGAGCGCCGCTTCGCTGGTACCAGTAGGTCGCATGCGCCCGCACCTGTCTGCCGCGCCTGAGCGGCCGCAACCCGGCCTCGTGTGACTGTCGACGACGGGACGGACGGCGTCAAGACGACGACCGTCAATAACCACTTCGTCGGGACGGCCAAAACTGTTATTCGGCGCGGTCGTCCGGAGTCCTCTTGAACACTTGAGTCCGGTGTGGCAATCTGCTGACATCGATGTTAGCGCTCACTATCGTCTCTACCTGGCAATACAGCAAGATTTCGACGGATGATGTGATCGTTAACGTCGCCTATTCCGGGACTTCGAGGGAACGAAGGAGGTCAGCCATGGCACCTACGCTGCCATCCAGGCGTCTTCGCGGAATCGCCCGAGCCGTCGTGGCCGCGGCAACGCTGGCCGCGGCACTCCTCGTCGCCGATGTCGCACCATCGAGGGCGGCGACCGCACAGTCCTGTGACATCTACGCCTCCGGTGGCACCCCGTGCGTCGCCGCGCACAGCACGACCCGGGCGCTGTACGGCTCGTACGCCGGACGGCTCTACCAGGTCCGGCGCTCGTCGGACAACGCCACCCGGGACATCGGCGTGTCGAGCGCGGGCGGATACGCCGACGCGGCCGCGCAGGACTCGTTCTGCTCCGGCACGACCTGCGTCATCACGATCATCTATGACCAGTCCGGTCGGGGTAACCATCTCACCCAGGCGCCTCCCGGCGGGTTCGCCGGCCCGGCCCCGGGCGGCTACGACAACCTCGCCAACGCGACGGCGGCACCCATCACCATCAACGGCCACAAGGCCTACGGCGTCTTCGTGGCCCCCGGTACGGGCTACCGCAACAACAACACCAACGGCATTGCCACCGGCGACCAGCCGGAGGGAATGTACGCGATCTTCGACGGTACCCACTACAACGGCGGATGCTGCTTCGACTACGGCAACGCCGAGCGGAACAGCCGGGACAACGGCAACGGCACCATGGAGGCCATCTACTTCGGCAACATCAAGGTCTGGGGCTACGGCACCGGGAACGGCCCGTGGGTCATGGCTGACCTCGAGAACGGCCTGTTCTCCGGTGTGAACGCCGGCTTCAACGCCAACGACCCGACGGTGAACCACCGCTTCCTGACCGCCATCGTCAAGGGCGAGCCGAACCACTGGGCCATCCGGGCCGGCAACGCGCAGTCCGGCGGCCTGTCGACCTACTACAACGGGGCGCGTCCCAACGTGGCCGGGTACAACCCGATGCGGAAGGAAGGCGCCATCATCCTCGGAATCGGCGGCGACAACAGCCATGGCTCCGCGGGCACGTTCTACGAGGGTGTGATGACCTCCGGCTATCCGACCGACGCCACCGAGAACGCCGTTCAGGCCAACGTGGTCGCCGCCGGCTACGGTGCTGGCGGCGGCGGGGGAGGTGGCCTGACGCCCGGCTCGAGCGTCTCGCTGCGCGCGACGACGGCCTGCTGCACGACCCGGTACATCACACACTCGGGCAGCAGCGTCGTCACCTCGGTGGTCACCTCGTCGAGTTCGTCCACCGACAAGGGCAACGCGTCCTGGACCGTGCGGGCCGGCCTGGCCAACAGCGCCTGCGTGTCGTTCGAATCCAGGAACACCCCGGGCAGCTTCCTACGACACCAGAACTATCAGCTCTTCCTGCACGCCAACAACGGCAGTTCGCTGTTCGCCTCCGACGCGACGTTCTGCCCGCAGGCCGGCATGAACGGGCAGGGCAGTTCGTTCGCCTCCAGCAACTTCCCGAGCCGCTTCATCCGCCACTACGCCAACAACGTCTACATCGCCAGCAACGGGGGCTCGAACACCTTCGACGCCACCGCCCTGTGGGCCGACGACGTGAGCTGGGTCGTCACACCGTCCTGGGCGTAGCGGTCGGCACCACCCCGATCCGGCCGTCCCGCGCAGCGGGGCGGCCGGACCCCCGGCCGGTCAGGTGGCGACCCGCGTCGCCGACCGGACGGGTGTTGACGGCTCCCCGGCGTCGTCAGCGACGACCTCCCGCCAGTCGGCGCCGGCACCGCGCCATGCGCTGGCCAGAATCTCCGCGGTTGCCCGGCCCGGGCAGAGATGGACGCGAGACCGACCATGGCTTCCGCCGACCTGCGCCACCACCTCCCATTGCTGACCGTTACTGCGAATGAACACGTCGCGACGCTCACGCGGGCTGAGACTTCCGTTCCACCAGTGGCGTTCCACCTTCACCTGCTGACCGTATAGCGCCGCGCGCGACCGGGGAAGGTGGCGGACGGCGTTGTTCACGTTTGACGGGTGGCGGGCTTGCGGTGGATCCGGTAGTGCAGGACGAGAAATGGCAGGCCGAACAGGGAGAATGCGTGTTCGGCCCTGAGCTGGTCGCCGTCGAGGTAAACGTCGAGTTGCTCGGTGAAGCCGTGCACGGCCAGCGCGGTCAGTTCCCGGCCGTCCGGATCGACGTAGGTCAAATAGTGGCCGGGATGCTCGAGTTCACTGCGGCTGGTGAGAATCAGCCCGCCGCCGGGCCGGGTGCGCGGCTGCAGCGTGGCGGTGAAGCTGCCCTGGGGAACCGGGAAGCCGACGCTGACGTATCCGCGCCCGTCGTGCCGGTAGGTGGTGTAGATGCCGACGTAGATGGGCTCGTCCGTGTCGCTGAACGAACGGATCCAGCCGCGGACGGCGAGGGCGGCCTGGTCGGGCACGGTGATGGTGTCGATGCGGCTGCGGATCCCCCGTTGGGTCTCCCGCTGGTTCATCGGGACGTTCGCCTGGCCGAGGGGGCGGGCGACCAGCGTCCGGTAGAGCAGGTAACCGGGCCGCACCCAGAGCTTCCACTCCGGGACGATGTCGAGCCGGAACCGGGTGGTGTGCTCGTAGAACTCGCGGACCTCTGCGTCCACGCTGGCCGGGTCGAACTCGGGCCCACGCAGTTCGTCGAGGGAGGCGACGATGCCCACGTCCGGCTCGTCGGCGACGTACGTGCCGCCGATGACGCCGGCAAGCTGCTCGACGTACCCGGTCCCCACGTACCTGGACCGGGCTTCGTGCGGCACGACGAATGGCAGGTCACTGGCCCGGACCCGGTCGGCGAGCAGGCTGACCTGCGCGTCGCGGAACACCAGCGCCGAGGCGATGCGGTAGGCGAGCATCGTGGCACTGGCGGTGACGGCCGCAGGCACGGGTCGGCGACGGGTGGCGAGGGCGTGTCCGACAGCTGCGCCGAACAGCGGTCCGAGCAGCACCTTCTGCGGGCGCACACCGAGCAGCCCCCCGAGCGCGCCGGTTGCCGTTGCCACGGCCACCGGCCCGGCGCCGGTCATGCGCCCGGCGGCCCATCCCAGCGGGGCAACCAGTGCGGCACTCGTCGCGATCCGTTGCCACAACGGCGGAATCTGGCCGGGACGCTGCCGGGCACGGGCGATCCGCTCCGAGGTCGCCAGGCCGGCCGCCCCGGCGATCGCACCGATGGCGGCCCCGCGTGGCCCCCGGTGGCCGGCGAGCGCGGCCCCGGCGACCGCGCCGATGACGGCCGCCGCGGCGACCGATCCCTTGCGCTGCTGCGATCCCGCTGCCATCGCCCGAACCTACCCGGACCGGTCGCTGTCGCGTCGGATCACCATCCAGTAGGTGCCGACCCGGCGGCCGGCGACCGGCATCCTGTCGGAGCCCACCGACAGGTCCGGCGACGATTCGTGGACCGTCGGCCAAGGCCGACCGAGTTCAGCCGGACGCACGTGTCGGGTAGCGGATAGGCACGGACCGACGACTCGGGTCGGTATGGACTGTTCTGCCCGCGCCGGCTGTCGGGTTCCCGCTGCCGCGGCGGCAATGGAACGGGTCGATGGAACGGCATGGAACGCCTACCGGGTGTTGTCGTTCCACCATCCGGCGCGGGAGGTTCGCGCATGCTGTACGACTGGAGCCGGGCCGACCGGCAGGACGAGACAGGGGCAGCAAAATAGACCAGAGATAGCGGGTCCGCCCACAGCCATCAATAACAGCTGCTTCGTAGAGATCGTGGGGTATAGTCAGGAAATACTGGCGCAACAAGAAAATGCCGAAGCCGCTTGCCAGGAAGGGGGCAATCAAGCCCTGATACGTATCTTTCCAGCCCCAGGAGGTAATCGCCAGGTAATTCGGGATGATGATTGACTCCCAGGGGATCATCAAGGTGCCAAGGAAGGCAAAGAAAAAGAACAGGGTGTCGGCTATCTCGATGACGGGACGATGGTGGTCGTCGAGGAAGGCCGCAAACTCGTCGGCAAGAAGGTCGACGTGATGGTCACCTCCGTCCTCCAAACGTCGGCCGGCCGTATGATCTTTACCAAGATCAAAGAGAAAGAGTGATCCTTAGTCGCCGAACCGTGATGTCCGATACGGCAGCCAT
>Ga0207674_10011112_pt1 | contig 10125 bp, 7 predicted proteins | sample KBSCornC72_FD_184303 | JGI IMG/M metagenome (GOLD analysis project Ga0207674, IMG submission 184303) | Corn rhizosphere microbial communities from Kellogg Biological Station, Michigan, USA - KBS Corn C7-2 (SPAdes) (version 2) | ecosystem: Host-associated > Plants > Roots > Rhizosphere > Soil ...
CACTTTTCTGAAGATCACGGACGCGTTGTTGCCGCCGAATGCGTAGGCGTTGTTCATGGCGGTCGTGACGCGGAGCTCGCGTGCGTGATTCGGGACGTAATCGAGATCGCACTCCGGGTCGGGATTCTCCAGATGGCACGTCGGGGGAATCCGATCGTCGGCCACCGCAAGCGCGCACACGGCGGCCTCGATCGCCGAGGCGGCCCCCATCGTGTGACCGATCATCGACTTCACCGAGCTGACCGGAATCGCATACGCGCGATCGGCGAACACGCGCTTGACCGCGGCCGTCTCGACCCGATCGTTGGTCGGCGTGCCGGTGCCATGCGCGCTGATGTACGAGATGTCGCCGGGCGTCATGCGGCTGTCGCGCAGGGCGGCTTCCATCGCGCGGGCGGCGCCCAGGCCTTCGGGATGCCCACCGGTCATGTGATACGCGTCGCACGAGAGACCGTAGCCCGCGACCTCCGCGTAGATGCGCGCGCCCCTTGCCAGCGCCGCGTCGAGCGGCTCGAGGACAATCATGTTGGCGCCCTCGCCCGGCACCATGCCTTTTCGCTCGCGATCGAACGGCTGACACCGCTCGGGCGCAATCGCGCCAAGCCGCGCGAACCCCGTGTAGGTGATTCGCGAGAATGCGTCGGCCCCTCCGGCGAGCGCGATATCCGCACGGTTCGATCGGAGCAGGTCCAGCGCGTGCCCGATCGCGTAATTGCCCGCGGCGCACGCGGTCGGAATGGTGAGCGAGAACGCCCACCCGCCGGCATCGGCCGCGACACGGGTGGCCATGAGGTGGCACGGATACGAGAAGGCGAGCTCGGAGCCCGTGTTGCCTGGCGGCGACGCGACCTCCGCGTCGTTGAATTGCTCGATGAACTGCGGCTCGCCTGAAGTGGTTCCCAACACCACCGCGGCGCGCTGCGGATCGATGGCATCACGGTCCAGCCTCGCGTCCTCGAGCGCGAGTCTCGACGCGAGCACGGCGAACTGGCTGGCCCGGCCGAACCCGGCGAGATCAGCCGGCGGCGCGAAGTCGCTGATTTCTCCGCCGCGATTAGCCCCGTGACGGCCGGTATCGAACGACTGGACGGGACCGGTGCCGCAGCGGCCTGCGAGGAGACCTGCCCAGCACGCCTCGCGGCCGATGCCGACCGACGTGATCGGACCCACGCCGGTAACGACGATTCGGCGCCGCATGGCTAGACTCGCGCCGGGTCGGTGTAGTCCTGAACGATGCGGACCGAGTCGTCAATCGTGCGCAGCTCCGGGAGCCGTTCCAGCGGCAGCTTGATCTTGAACGAGTACTCGAGGTTGACCGACAGCTCGAGCATAGACAGCGAATCGAGGCCGAGGTCCTCGACGTAGGAAGCGGAATCCGCGATCTGCCCGACCGGAATGCCTGTGATCGTGGAGATGTGAGTCTTGATCTGGTCGCGAATAGCGGTGGCGTCCATTGTGCGCACTCCTGCGAGGGCCCTGATGTGGTGTTTGTCGGTCGTGAACGGCCCGGGTTTGTGGGATGGCGCGATGGCCATGTCGAAAGCGGCAGATGATAGCACAGTCGCCGGCGCTTCACGCCAGCGGCAGATGCACGTTCCACCATTCACGAGCGCGTGCGTCACTCCAGGGTTGCGCGAGGGCGATCGCGTCGAGTCGCTGGAGCAGGTCGCCGGCCGAGCTCGGCCGGCGTTCGCGATCTTTGGCCAGGCAAGACATGACGAGCTCATCCAAGTCCGGCGGGATTCGGATGCTGGTCCTCGACGAGGGCGGGTCCGGCGGCGTATGCGCGTGCGCGAGCAGCGTCTTCATCGTCGTATCGGCTGCGAACACGAGCTGCCCTGTGAGCAGCCAGTAGGCGACGCAACCGGTCGAGTAGATGTCGGCGCGTCCGTCCACCTCCACCCCGCCCATGGCCTGCTCCGGCGCGATGAACGCAGGCGTGCCTTGAATCATGTTGACTGCCGTCATGGCCGGCTGGGTTTCCGACGACGGGCCGTCCACGAACTTCGCGAGGCCGAAATCGAGAACCTTCACGAAGTCGTAGTCCTCGCCATAGCGGCACAAGAAGACGTTCGCCGGTTTGATGTCGCGATGGACGAGCCCGCGCGCCTCGGCCTCGGACAGCGAATGGCACATCTGTCGAAGAATGTGCACGACTCGTTCGGCGGGAATGGGGCCGGCGCGTTTGATCAGCGCGTCGGCATCAAGACCGTCGAGCAGCTCCATCACGTAATAGAACGACCCGTCGTCGGCGATACCGAAGTCGAACAGCGTTACCGTGTGCGGCGATCGGAGCTGTGCGATCACCTGCGCTTCCCGTTCGAATCGCCGTTGCACATCGTCCGAGGAGCCGGCGATGTTTCGTGACGCGGAGGCGCGGATCAGTTTGATCGCCGCCGGACGTGCGAGCAGGCGATGGCTCGCCTTCCAGACTTCCCCCATACCCCCCGCGCCCAATCGAGACTCGAGGCGGTAGCTGCCCAGCTCGCGCGCTCGTGTGACCTCGGCGCCCAGCGCATAAACGACACGCGCGCCGACATACGCCATGATCACGACGAGGAGGTACGGGAAGCCAAACGCCCAAAAGATCATCAAGCCGGTTGGCTGCGTCTCCGGCGGATAGAACGACATCGAGAGCAGCACCATTGCAGGGACCGATGTGACGGATGCAAGCGCGGCAATCACCGCGTAGCGGGGTAGGGTCGGAACGACCACATTGAAGAGCAGCATCCACACCGACACCCAGGACAGACCGATGAAGGACGGACCAACGGCTAGTCCTCTCGGCTGGAGGAACTCTGCCGCGGCGATGCCGTAGCTGCTGACGATTTCGAACACCAGCGCGAGAACCGTGATCGCCCCAGGTCGCCACTGGCCGAAGCGGATCGCCAGCGCCACCATCACCGCGACAGCGATCGCCAGGGCTCCCGGCGCCCAATTGGCCGGATGCTCGAAGAGAATCAGCCGCTGTGCGGGAATGAGCAGCCGCGGAAAGAACGCCGCCATGAAAAATGTGAAGGCGTACAACCACGTAAGAATCTGCAGCCGAGCGGCAAGGCGATTCAGCAGGTCTGGGGGAAAGCCCGTTGTCGTACGTTCGACGATGGAATGGGGTTGCGGCTTCGGGACGAACAGAGTCCGCCCGTCACTTGACGGATGCATGGCTGGCGATTCGACGTCAGTGCCCGTATTGTTCGTCGCTGACCTGTTCCATCCAGTCGACAGCCTTGCCGTCGAGCCGTTCCTGAACGGCGATGTGCGTCATGGCGGTCGTAGCCGTCGCGCCGTGCCAATGCTTCTCACCCGGCGCGAACCAGATCACGTCGCCCGGCCGAATCTCCTCGATCGGTCCTCCCCATCGCTGCGCGCGGCCGCAGCCCGCCGTGACGATGAGCGTCTGGCCCAAGGGGTGGGTGTGCCATGCGGTGCGCGCGCCAGGCTCGAACGTGACGCTCGCGCTGACCACGCGCGCCGGGTCCGGCGCTTCGACCAACGGATCGAGGCGCACGGTGCCCGTGAAATAGTCCGCTGGCCCTTTTCGCGACGGTTGTGAACCGCTTCTCTTGATATCCATGTTTGTTTCCTGTCGCACGCGAACGCTAGTGCAGCACCTGGTGGACGAAGGCCACCGCGATGGATCCCTCACCGACCGCGGAGGCGACGCGCTTGATGTTGCCGCCGCGGACGTCGCCCACGGCGAACACACCGGGCCGGCTCGTTTCGAGCAGGAACGGAGGGCGTGACAAGGGCCACCCGGCCGAGGCGAGATCGTCATGCGACAGGTCGGGACCGGTCTTGATGAATCCCTTTTCATCGAGCACGACGCACCCTTTGAGCCAGGCGGTGTTCGGGGACGCGCCGGTCATCATGAACACATGACGAATATCGTGCCCGTCGACGGCGCTGGTGCGATGGTCGCGCCACTCGACGCGAGCGAGGTGTCCGTTCCCTTGCACAGCCACGATCTCCGTCTGGGTCAGCAGCCGCAACGACGGGTGCTCTTCGATGCGACGGATGAGATATCGCGACATCGAGTCGGCTAATCCGTCCCCGCGGACCAGCATGTAGACGCGCGCGGCGGTCTGCGCGAGAAATACCGCGGCCTGCCCGGCTGAATTGCCGCCACCGACGACCACGACTTCCTCACCGATGCAGAGTTGCGCCTCCATCGGCGTCGCGGCGTAGTACACGCCGGCGCCTTCGAACTGCGACAGGTTGGCGATCGCCGGCCGGCGGTACTCGGCGCCCGTGGCGATCACAATCGCCCGCGCCGGAATGCGCGTGCCGCCGTCAAGTTGCACGGCATACGCCTGCTCGTTGCATGTCAGCCCGGTCGCACCCTGGGCAATCATGACTTGCGCGCCGAACTTCTGCGCCTGCGCGTACGCGCGGCCGGTCAAGTCCAGCCCGGAAATGCCCGTCGGGAACCCGAGATAATTCTCGATGCGAGAGCTCGACCCGGCTTGTCCGCCGGGCGAGCTCGACTCCAGCACGAGCACGTCGAGACCCTCGGACGCGCCGTACACCGCGGCCGCCAGCCCCGCCGGTCCTGCCCCCACAATCACCAGATCGCGCCGGTGCGAGCGATCGATGGTGTCGTTGAAGCCGAGGCACTCGGCGATCTGTGCGTTGCTGGGGTCACGCAGCACCGCCGTGCCGCGGCAGATCACTACCGGCACGTCCGCCTCGGTCACATGGAATCGATCGAGTAACTCCTGCGCGTCAGGATCGCGATCGAGATCGATGTAGTGGAACGGATGGCCGTTGCGGGTGAGGAATTCCTTGACGCGCAACGTCCCGGCGCAATGCGTCGAGCCGAGCACGACGACGTCGCCGATATCCCGGGCGATGAGCTCGAGCCGGCGCAGGATGAACGACCGCATCAGGATCTCACTCAACTCGGCGTCGGTCTGGACGAGCGTCAACAGCTGCTCCCGAGTGAGCTCGATGACTTCACCAGGCTCGCCCACCTCTATCCGCGCCATCGCCCGGCGCCCTGTGATCATCGCGGCCTCGCCCGAGAAGTTCCCTGGTGCGTGCGTGACGATGGCGTTGCCGGCGGCATCGAAGACCTGGAGTGCGCCGCTGACGACCACGAAGAACGGAACGGCTCTGTCGCCGGCATTGACGAGCACCTCCCCAGGGGTAATCGTCCGGCGGCTGCCGCGTGCCGCGATGCGAGCGACTTGTGCGTCCGTCAACGCCGGAAATATCCGTTCCCGGGACGGCGACGTTCCAATGAGTGGCAGCTGTTGCGAATCCGAGGCGGACATAGGGGAAGACTCCGTGCCTCGGCGAGCAGGCACTACCAGACTCTATCCTACGAAGCCTGCGCCTCGCGATGCCGAGAGGTCAAGGGTTCGCGCTTTCGAAGTACGTTCGATGCGAAAGCATTACGTAATGTCCAGGGAGTAGAATTCTGAACGCACTGCAGGAGGACTTATGGCGATGAATGAGATCGAGGGGTTCCTGGCCTCGTGGGATCGCGAGGCGGCCAGTACGGTGAAGCTGCTCGAGGCGCTGCCGGCGGCCAAGTATGACTTTCGTCCTGACGCGGAGGGACGCTCGCTTGGCGAGTTGGCCTGGCACCTCGCGGAAGGAGACGCATACATGAGTTACGGCATCGAACACGGGTTCTCGATGGACATGAAACCGCCAAACATCGAGCGACCGCGGACGATCGGGGAGCTCGCACCCGGGTACGACCGGATCCATCGCGAGGCCGTCGCCCGTGTGCGGGCGTTGAAGCCCGAGGATCTCGACCGCTCGATTCCGTTCTTTAGAGGGACGATGACGATCCGCGACATCCTCTGGAACGCGACTCTGGCGCACGGGATCCACCATCGCGGTCAGCTCAGTCTGATGTGCCGGCTCGCCGGAGGGACGTGTCCAGGGCTGTACGGGCCGAACCGCGAGGAGATGGCGGCTATGCGTGCGGGCGCGTCAAGGGTTTAGGGCTCAGGGCTTAGGGCTCAAGGCTTAGAGGGCTCATGGCCAGGCATTTTGCTTGAGCCGTGAGCCTTGAGCCGTGAGCCTTGAGCCAAGGTCCACGAACAGAAATCCGAGGGCGACCAGAACGCCGATCATCAGACATCCCATCCAGAGCCAGAATCCCCCCGCCGCGCTGAGGACATAGCCGCCGACCGCGGGCGCCGCGGCGAACGCGGTGGTGAACGCCAGCGCGAACGCGCCCTGGTAGCGGCCGCGCGCCTCCGCAGGCGAAACATCCGCCACGAACGCGACCGACGCGGGCGCGAACAGAATCTCTCCGAGCGTGAACAGCACGATGCCGACCACGTACGCAGCGCGTGACCCGCTCCACGCCATGCACCCGAAGCCGGTCCCGATCAGCAGCGACGCCAGCGACAGCACTCTCGTTTGCGACCGCCGCGCGATCAGTTCACCTGCGGGAATCTGCAGCAGCACGACGAGAATCGGATTGATCGCGACGAGCGCGCCGTACGCGCTCGTCGACACACCGTGCGCGCGCATATCCACCGGCAGGCCGACGAAGAACTGAAAGAACACGAGGTGGATGCCGAACGTGAGCAGACAGAAGACGAGGAACGGACGATCGCGCAGAATCGTCATCGCATCGGCATTGCGGCCAGCGACAGCGGTTGGCTGGGTCTCGGGCAATGCCAACAGCAGCAGTACTCCGTAGGCCACTGCCGTCAGGCCGTCAATCACGAACATCAGCTGATAGCTGCGCGCCGCGATCGCGCTGCCGAGCAGCGGGGCCACCGAGGCGCCGAGATTCACGGCCCAGTAGTTCAAGCTGTAAGCGCGCGCGCGATTCGACGGGGCCACGATGTCCGCTATGGTCGCGGAGACGACCGGGCGGTACATCTCGTAGAAGAGTCCCGTAATCGCCGCCATGACCGGCAGCCCGGCCGCGCCGGCCCGCCCGAGCGCGATCATGCTGATGCCGCCCGTGACGAGCGACGCGACCAGCGTGACCCGTCGTCCGATCCGATCCGACAGCGCGCCGCCGATCGGCCCGGCAAACACGGCGCCGAAGCCGTACGCCGAGATGATGACGCCTGCTTCGGATGGACTGAGGCCGCGCACCTCGGTGAGGTAGATTGCGAGGAAGATGATGACGAACCCGCCGGTCCGGTTGATTAAAGTGCCGGCGAACAGAATCCAGAACGGCCGTGGCAGTTCCACCGGGGTGATTTTGTCATCAGCCGGGCTCGGATTCGCTGGCGGCCGGTTTGACAACGCTTCTCCGCGGGATTCCGTCTAAGGCGCCATGGAGTCTGTTCTTGTCGACCTTCGCGATACCGTCCGGGCCCTGCGGCGCGACTTCCTCTATGTACTGACCACGATTACCACGCTTGCGCTCACCCTGGGGGCGTCGACGGCCGTGTTCTCCATCGTGAACGGTGTCCTGCTGCGGCCTCTCGCCTATCCGGAAGCGCAGCGCCTCGTCTCGATCCGCGAAGTGGAGCCCAGCATCGCCGCGCATTACTCTACACTTCCGGTTAATGCCCGGCACTTCGAGGAGTGGCGAAAGCGCACCACGACTTTCGAGTCGATTGCACAGCTGGAGTGGCGAACGCCTGCTCTTACTGGCGTGGGGGAGCCAATGCAGGCGCACATCGTGCGGGCGTCGGGAACCATGTTCGACGTCATTCAGATGCCGCCGGCATTCGGCCGCGCGCTGACGCGCGACGACGAACGGCCGGACCATCCGGCGGTCGCCGTCATCAGCCATGCTCTCTGGGTCGACCGGCTGGGTCGCGATCCGCAGGTGCTGGGCCGGAGCCTGACGCTCGGCGGTTCGCCATACACGATTGTCGGCGTCCTGGGACCCGGCGCGGCGCTGCCGCGGTTCGACACCCTGAGCCAATCTGCGTCGCTGTCGCCGGCGTTCGACGCCGTCGTGCCCTTTCGTCTCGACTTCGCGCGGATCGGCTGGATGGGGCAGTTCAATTACGCGGCGGTCGCGCGCCTCAAGCCGGGGGTCACGATCGAGCAGGCGAGGGCTGAACTGGACGTGATGCAACGCGCCGTCGCGGACATCGCGGCCCGCGAGACACATCAGTCCGTAGACCTGCGCGGCTGGATCCTACCGCTAGAGGAGTCGATTGTCGGACGGGCGCGTCTCGGGTTGCTGTTGCTGCTGGGCGCTATCGGAGGCGTCGTCTTGATCGCGTGCGCGAACCTGGCGAACCTCTCGCTCACTCGGGCGCTGGGCCGCATTCGCGACACGGCGGTTCGCAGCGCGCTGGGCGCCAGCCGCGCGCGGCTCATCCGCGGAGTCGTCGTGGAACAGCTGCTGCTTTCAGTCAGTGGCGCTGCGCTGGGTGTACTGGTCGCACGCCTGGCGTTGATCCTGTTCGTCAGGACGGCGCCGATCGATTTGCCGCGCGTCAACGACGTGGTGATTGACGGCCGCGTGCTCGGGTTCGCGGCGGCGGTGGGAGTTGTCGCCGCCCTGCTCGTGGCGTTGCTGCCGGCGTGGCGCATCGGACGCGGCAACGTGCAGTCGACGCTCCGCAGCGGCGGGCACGGCGCGACCGACCGCGGCGGACTCCGCGTCCGGGCCACTCTTCTCGGGACTCAGGTTGCCTTGTCGGTCACCCTGCTCGTCGTGACCGGACTCTTTGTCGCCAGTTTCGTCCAGCTCCTCCGCGTCGACCCCGGGTTCTCGCCGGACCGTGTCGTCGCCATCGAAATCGCACCCGTCGCGAGCCGGTATCCGGACGAGAAGGCGCGGGCCGCCCTCTACGATCGGATCCTCCGAGGCACGCGAGAGCTTCCGGGGATCACGTCAGCGGCGTGGACATCTGCGCTGCCCTTGACGGGGGAAACCTGGGTCGACGCGATCGCCAGGCCCGACGACATCCGCCCTTCATCGGAGTATTCCAGCGCAAACTATCGCTTCATCGGGCCCGAGTACTTCCAGACGCTGGCGACGCCAATCACCAAAGGACGCAGCATCGACGAACGTGACCGCAGTCGAATCGTGATCCCGGCTGTGATCTCGACGCGAGCAGCGAAGACGCTATGGCCAGGCGAAGACCCGATTGGTCGTCAATTCAGACGCGGAGATCCGCGCGATCACTTCGAAGTGGTCGGCGTCGTCCCGGACGGCCACCCGACGACACTGGAAGCCGAGCCGCCACTGATGGTCTACGTACCTTACTGGTACAACAATGAAGGAAAATCGGTGCTGGTCGTGCGTGCGGAAGGAGCGGTGAACGCGATTACCGCCGGGCTGCGCCGTGTCGTGCACACCGTCGATCCGGAGATTGCGATCGCCGAGGTCAGTCCCTTGCGGCGCGTCGTGGACCGTGCGCGCGAAAGCCGCCGCTATCAGATGGGACTGTTCACCGCGTTCGGCGGCGTCGCACTGCTGATCGCAACGATCGGCATCTACGCGACGACCGCGTACAGCGTGACGCGCCGGCGTCGAGAGATGAATATCCGGGTCGCTCTCGGCGCGCGGGGATCGCAGGTGTTTGCGCTCGTGCTGCGGCAGAGTACGGCGCCGCTCGCCGCGGGCATCATCGTTGGCTGCGCCGCGGCCCTGGTCATCGGCCGGGTCGCTGCGAACCTGCTGTTCAAAGTCCGCGCCGGCGATCCGCTGGTGATGGGCGGCGTCGTGATGCTCGTCGCCGCCGCGGGTGTGATGGCGTCGGCCACCGCCGCCCGGCAGAGCCTCAGAATCGACCCCGCGGCGGCGCTCAAGAGCGACTAAACACGGCCGACGAAAAATCTGTCGAATGGCGACCCGCGAATCGCGACCCGCGATTATTCCGCCCGCAGCGCGACACAGGGGTCGATCGATGCGGCGCGATAGGCGGGGGCTGCGCAGGCGACGACCGCCGCTCCCAGCAGCAGCAGGGCGACGGCGACATACGTGATCGGATCGAGTGGCGAGAGGCCGAAGAGCAGGGCGCCCATCGCGCGTGTCGCCATTGCGGCGCCGGCCAGGCCGAATACCACGCCCGCGACTCCCACCGCGAGCCCGTCGCGCACGACCAGCGCGACGACTTTGCGTGGCGATGCCCCGAGCGCCGATCGTACGCCGATCTCGTGCGTCCGCTCGGTCACGCTACCCGACAGCACGCCGTAGACTCCGGTCGTCACCAGGATCAGCGCCGCGATGCCGAA
>Ga0207674_10011115_pt1 | contig 10124 bp, 10 predicted proteins | sample KBSCornC72_FD_184303 | JGI IMG/M metagenome (GOLD analysis project Ga0207674, IMG submission 184303) | Corn rhizosphere microbial communities from Kellogg Biological Station, Michigan, USA - KBS Corn C7-2 (SPAdes) (version 2) | ecosystem: Host-associated > Plants > Roots > Rhizosphere > Soil ...
CACACCTCCGCTTGCGACGTCCACTGCAAACACTTCAAGCCGGCCGTCGTGATTTTGCATGGCGGCTAATGGTGGTTGAACTTCCCCGCCGAGATCGATCCAGGTTGACCAATCGGGGCCATCCGGCTCTTCCTGCCGTATCCACTTCAGGTGATGACTCGCGCTATCGACTGCAAACACGACCATCTGACCGTCGAACATGTTTGCGGTCGCGATGCCGGGGAAGAACGCTCCGCCGAGGCTGGACCATGCGGACCAATCACCATTGGATTGCTTTTGCCAACGATGACGCAATTGATGATCCGAATCGACTCGAAATACCTCCAAATGACCTTCAATGTTTTTCCCGACAATCGGTTTTCCGATTAGAACATCCTCAGTCGCAGCTGATACAGCGGCCTGGAATGCGGGACAAATCAATCCCATGACCGGGGCGAGCCACAAGAACCGATTTGATCGGAAGCCAAACAAACAGAACATCAGCCTGTATGGTATTAAAAACGCAATTGGTTTCCAAGCTGAGGGTTGAATTTCTTCGTTAAATCTGATTCAGGTGCCGCAGTCGCGATGAGTGTCGGTTTGCTTATCGGCAAAACCAGAGGCAATAAGGAGAGCCCGGGCCCGTCAATTCTTTCTTCACTTCGTCGCGAATCTTGCGCTCGAGCTGGAACCGCCGCCAGTAGCCGGTCACACCAAACAGTTCATCACGATATTTCTGACGAACTTGAGCTTCAATGGCTGCACGTTTCTGCTGGTACCACGAGCTACAAAGGAGACGACTGAGTCTGTCTGCGACAAATCCCGGTCCTTTTCTCGTCATATTCTGCAGTATCACACCACGTTCGCTTTTTCCAGTTTCGCGATGATATCTTTGGCAGACATCGGGGTTTTGATTTCCTTCATGATGGCCTCAAGCGCTTTGCCGGCGGCTGCGACGTCCATCTCAACCGCCTTTTTTACTTTTCCGTCGTACTGGCTCGGAATTTTGAGAGTGGCGGACACTTTTTTGGCATCGACCGGCGCAGTATCCATTTTTTCAATTTGCTCCTGGAACTTTGCAGCCTGACCATCGAGGTCGGTGATTTCATCGACAATCTTTTGAAATTTTTCGCGGTCGCGCTTGAACTGGTTTTGGAGGTCCTGAGTGAGTTTCTCGGGCTGAACATCCTCGCAAAATTTTGAGAACGTGGTCTGAACATCTTCAGCCGTAGGTTTGGTGTCGCGCAATTTTTCGCCAGCAGCGACGGCTTCTTTCAATGCCTTTTCATCGCGATTGGCAGCAGCCTTTTTCGCCTGTTCGAGTGTTTTTTGGATATCCGCGAGCCGGCCTTTGGCCAGTTCCAATTGTTTTCGCAACCAGGCTTCGTGCGCCGCCCACTGTTCAGCCGCATCGCCCTCAGCATCCGATATTTCCTCCAACGCTTTGTTGGCTTTGTCCTGATATTCCTTAACGGCCGTGTAATTAGCTTTCAGCTTGGTTTCGAGTGCGCTGAGCTTCGTAGTAATTTCCTCAATTTCCTTAAGGTCGGTGTCGAGGTCCGTCTCAGATTCGGCATCTTCGAGGCGCTCGAGCAGTCTGGCGGCGCGACTGAGCCGATTGGCGATCAAGGGGCTTTCGGCGGAGAGCGCTTTGGACAGCAGTTTGACTATTCGCAAGTCAGGCTTGTCGATCGCCTTGCCGAGATCGAGCATGATTTTGGCTAACTTGCCGATGCCTTCCTTCTGCTCCTTTATCAGCACATTGGCCAAGGGCTCGATATCCTTCTTAATCAACTCATGGATGTTGACTGTCGTCTCGTCACTCATAAGTTCCTTACGCGATATTCACAGAGTCACAACGTTACGGGGAAACGAACGGGACTGTGAAACTTGCTGTCCCGGCGCTAAGTATGCGACTACCGCTCAACTATATACATTCTTGGGATGTTTCGGCCGTCGCATGACGCCATAAATCAGCGCATCGCGCGTCTCGACAACTACTTGTCCCATAAACCACGCCAAAGGCCCCGAAATCTTTTTTCCTTCCGCGACGATTTCTTTTGAATAGGTGAAATTGTTTTGTTGGCGTATTCGCTTGGCCTTGATGCCGGTTCGGACGGCGAATAAGCCTTTCAGCTTGAATTTGCGGATGGCGCTCGGATTCCCATTCCGCAATCCCTCATTCATCTGCATAACACGCCACTCATCAAGGATGAGCGCTTGCATGCCGGGCATGGCAGTATTGGTGCTGTTATCGCCGTGCCATCGATATTTGCAGAGAGCTTGATTAACCTGAACGATTCTCTTGCAATGTTTGCCGAACTCCGCCCAGAACGCGACATCCGCAAGAATCGGCATGTCGAGGCGAAATTGGCACGGCGACTTTTGGAAACTTGTCTTCAGCAAACTGCCGCTAAACGCCTGATTGGCTATTTCGGCTTTGCGGCTGAGAAATACGTCCACAGGAATTTCCTGAACATCGCCGGATGTTTTTCCTGAGACACTTAATCGGCAATCGTTCTCATCAATTCTTTCATCGAGGACATAAGCCAACCCGAAGCCGTCGCATGACTCAAGGGCGGCGGTCGTCAGTTCAAAAAACTTCGGCTCAATCAAATCATCAGCGCAAAGTAGCAGGAGATACTTTGCTTCGGAGGCAAACTCAAGCGCCCGATTGCAATTGCCGAACAAGCCGATGTTTGTTGGATTACGAATCCATTCAACTTTAATGGGCTGAAATTCCTTTACAATAGGCTCGGTGGCGTCGGTCGAGCAGTTATCGATCACAATCACTCGATCCGGACGAACCGTTTGCTTCGCGACGGATTCGAGCGTTTGCCGGATGAATTTCTCACCGTTATAAACCGGAATGACTGTGATGATGTCGGCTCGCACTAACGCAAATCATAGCCAGTTTCGAATCGTGCGCCAAGCCGCGAATGAACCTCAACGGGACAGCTGATTAAAAAAACCTTGTCACTCAGCGCCTCTGGGTTAGCGTTTCGCCCCATGAAAGTTGAATTTTACGGACACGTTCGCCAATACCACAATATCAAGTCGGAAATTGATCAAAACATTCAGACAGTTCTCGAAAGCAGCCAATATGTCATGGGGCCCATGCTCAAGCGTTTCGAGGCCGAATTGGCTGCCTATCACGGCACCAAATACGCAATTGGGGTCGGCAACGGCACCGATGCAATCTGGCTCGCGTTGATGGCGCTGGGAATCGGCCCGGGCCACGAAGTGATTACTCATCCGAATACCTTTTTTGCGACTGCCGAAGCGATCTGGATCGCCGGGGCGACCGCCGTATTCGTGGATTGCGACCCGAAGACCAAATGCATCGACCCGAAGAAAATTGAAGCCGCCATCACCAGAAAAACAAAGGCGATTATCCCGGTTCACCTCTACGGCCAGTGCGCTGATATGAAGGCCATCGCGAAAATTGCGAAAAAGCACAAACTCAAAGTCATTGAGGATAACGCGCAGGCCATCGGCGCAAGCGGTGATGGTTTTAAAATTGCGGAATTGAGCGACGCAGCCAGCACCAGCTTCATCATTCAGAAAAATCTCGGGACCTTCGGCGATAGTGGCGCGCTCGTCACGAACAACGAAACGATTGATGCCACGATTCGAAAACTGCGGAACCACGGTTCAAACGCTCGAAATGTTCACAGCTTTGGTTTCAACAGCCGTCTTGATGATATTCACGCAGGTATCCTCAGCGCCAAACTCAAGCACATCGATGAATGGAATGACAACCGCCGAAAATGGGCCGCACGTTACACCGCGGGTTTGCAGGGCGCAAAGAACTTTACACTTCCTGTCGAGCGCAAAGGCTATCGGCATGTGTTCCATTTGTACGCGATTGAGATGAAGAAGCCGGAAAAGCGTGACGCATTCCTGAAATTCCTCAATGACAACGGTGTCGATGCGAAAACGCACTACTCAATCGCTATCCATAAGCAGGCGGGTTATCCGTGGGGAAAGGGCGCAAAGGTCGTTGGCAAAGTGCCGAACGCGGAACAAAACGCGGCAACGTGCATTTCGTTGCCGATGTTCCCTGAACTGACGGAGGAAGAAGTCGATTACGTTGTTTCCAAGTGCTTGGAATGGGACAAGGCGCAATAATGAATCCTTACAAAGTCGTCATCGTTGGGATGGGGAAACGGGGCGTTCATCACGCCACCGCGTTTCACGCAAATCCTCGCTTCAAAGTCGTCGGCATTTGCGATATTGATAAAACCAGGCTGGAAGCGGCTGCATCAAAAATTGGCAATCCGAAAATCAGCACGGACGCCGCGGCACTTGCCAATGAACTCAGGCCGGATTTGTTCTGCTTCTGCACGCTTCCTCATCTCCGCCTTGATTTCATCAAAATCGGTGTTGCCTCTGGTGCGAAACTGATTGCCTTTGAAAAGCCGGTCGCGATGAGCAGCGCTGAAGGTCTGCAAATCAAGCGGGAGTTGGACAAAGGCGGCACCAAAGCCGTAGTCAGTCATCAACACCGCTACGGCGAACATTACAAAAAAATCAAAGAGATAGTTGCCAGCGGAGCGCTCGGTCACGTCCATACGGTTTATGGAACAGCGACCGGATGGGCGGCGCATATGCTCAGTCACCTCATTGACTACACTTGCTGGTTTAATGACTACACCGATCCCGAATGGGCCATGGCGCAGGCTGCGGGACGCGGGAAACTTTCCGATCTTCATACGTCGCCCGATTACATTGCGGGCGTTGTGCATTTCAAAAACGGCGTGCGTGGTGTCTATGATTGCGGCGCTGGCGCTCCCGATGTGACTGAAGTTCCATACTGGTGGCGGAAATGTCGCATTGGCGCGCAAGGCAGCGAAGGTTTTGCCGAAGTGATGACCGGCGGTGGATGGCGCGCTATCACCAAACGCGACGGCTACCAAACCGGCGAAGGCGGCATGAACTACGATTACGATATGCCGCCGTATGTGCAACAAATGGCCGATTGGCTGGATGATGCCAAAAAGATTCACCCTTGCTGCTTCGCGAACGCATACAAAGGGTTCGAAATCATGTCAGCCCTCTATCGCTCCGTTGCCGAAGGCGGCCAAGTCCCCCTGCCATTGAATTCCGGTGCTGACGAAATCGCGCTATTGAAAGAAAAGGTTTCCCCGAAAAAAGTCATCCTGACCCTTGCCGAAAGCGCAAAAGAGTATCCGGGGTGAGCATTAGCGTTTTTGCGTTCCGTGGAAGTCATTATCCAGCCAAGCGAAGCCACCGCCGCATCACTTGTGGCTCGTATCGTCGCTCATGACCTGCGCGCCAATCCGCATCTGGTGCTCGGTCTTGCTACTGGCAAAACGATGGAGAATGTTTATCGACATCTAGTCCGGCTGCATAAAGAAGAGAAACTGGACTTTTCTCTCTGCAGCACGTTCAACCTCGACGAATACGTGGGCCTTTTTCCGTCTGATCCAAATTCTTATCGGCATTACATGGATCATCATCTGTTCCATCATGTGAATGTCGATCTTCGCAACACTCATCTACCGAATGGGCTCGCGAATGATTTGGATGAAGAATGTCGCCGTTATGAGGCATTGATTCAAAGGTTTGGAGGCATCGACCTCCAACTGCTCGGCATCGGCAAAGCTGGACACATTGGTTTCAATGAACCGCTCTCAGCCCTTCGCTCGCGCACTCGCGTCAAAGCACTGACGCCGACTACCATCAAGCAAAACGCCGAGTTTTTTGGAAGCGAAGATAAAGTCCCGCGTCGCGCGATAACAATGGGTGTTGGAACGATTATCGAAGCCCGGCGTTGCCTCTTGCTCGCCACCGGAGAAAGCAAAGCCGGAGTGATTGCCCAAGCCGTTGAGGGACCTATTTCCAGCATGGTCACCGCCACCGCGCTCCAACTTCATCCGCGCTGCACTGTTGTTGTGGATGAAGCAGCCGCGAGTCAGTTAAAGGAGAAAGAATATTATCGTTGGATATTTGCAAATGAGCCTGAGTGGGAAGGTTATCGTTGATTAGAAATCATTTTGTCTCTCTTGTAGCAGCCGACGTAGGCTCCATTCATCGGCATCGGGTCAGCCACGAACAGTTTGAGCCTCGTTACGTCGGCTGCTACAGATTATCGCTTTTTTGGATAGTTTGAGGAGGCAACCGGTCTTTATGCCACAGCCGGCGGGTTGTGCTTCACCAACAACGGAACACTTGCCTGCGGATGCCCATCCAAGGAAACATCGATGGAATAAAGTCCAGGATTTTCGAATTTGAGTTGTTGGATGTTTATAATGAAATTTCGCGTTCCGAAATGCATGTCATCGGGCAGTACCACATCTACCGGAATGGGCGGGAAATCGGGCATGATTGAATGCCCATCGGCATCGACAAAATTCAGGCGCAAAGTGTGTTTCCCTTCGTCACCGCTAAAGAAAGTGACGCGGAGGGCAATTGAACATTGGGGATGAACGGCGGGGAGTTGCTGCGTATAAATTGTATCGAACGCCCCGAGGAGATTCAGCTTCCCATTGTCATCCGTCGCTGCGTCGCACAGAACCGCCACTTGAATGTTCATCGCGGGACTCTAATCGGAACTCTCGAATTGCGCGAGTGATTAGAATTTAACAAAAGGGAACGAAGGAACCGAAGTTAAAGAGAGAGTTGGTTCGGTGATTTGAAGTACACACCTTCGAAGCCGGAATCCCTTTGGGGTTCAGGGTCTCATTCGTCCTTCAATCCAGGGTAGCTCGTTGCTCGCAACCCCGGGGCTGGAGGGCGCAATCCCTTTGGGATTGCTCGACGCTTCCTGCGCCAAATCCGCGGAGAATTCGTCCACATCCGTGGTCGTAGTGTCCCAACTGCACATCAACCTGGCTTCGCCTTGGCTTCCCACATGGGTGTAAAACTTCCAGCCCCGCTCATACATTCCCTTCACCATCTTATCCGGTATCGTGGCAAATACCGCGTTGGTTTGCACCGGATGCAAAACATTTACGCCCGGGATTTTTCGAATAGCAGAGTCGAGACGTTTCGCCATTGCGTTCGAATGGCTCGCATGCAGCAACCATGCGCCGCCCTGCAATACGCCAACCCATGGGGCCGATAGAAACCGCATCTTCGACGCCAATTGTCCTCCCTGTTTACATCGATAATCAAATTCTTTCGCCAGTTCTCGATTGAAAAACACCACCGCTTCCCCGACCGCAATTCCATTTTTAGTTCCACCGAAACACAACACATCCACTCCCACTTTCCATGTTATCTCCTTCGGTGTAACACCGAGCGACGCGACTGCATTCGCAAACCGCGCTCCATCCATCTGCACCCGAAGTTGATGATGCTTCGCGATCTCCGCCAAAGCCTTCAACTCCTCTACTGAATAAACCGTTCCTAATTCTGTCGGTTGAGTCAAACTCAGGACCTTCGGTTTCGGATAATGAATATCCGTGCGCTTATTGACTGCGCGCTCGATCGATTTTCCTTCCACCTTTGCATGCTCGCCCTCCAATAAGAGGACCTTCGAACCATTGGCAAAAAATTCCGGGGCTCCACATTCGGCTACCTCAACATGGGCCAATTCATGGCACAGCACGCTATGATACGATTGACACAAAGACGCCAAAGACAACGAATTCGCCGACGTCCCATTGAATACGAAAAACACTTCGCAATCCGTCTCGAAAATTTCCCGAATCAAGTTTGAGGCTTTTTCCGTCCATCTATCATTCCCGTAACTGACCTCGTGTTGTTGATTAGCCTCCGTCATCGTGGCAAATGCCTCTGCACAAATTCCGGAATAATTATCACTGGCAAATTGTCGAATTCTGGCAGCCTTAGAAGTCATGCGCAGACTCTAGCGATTCGACAGCGGCTTGAAAGCCAGGAATTAAAAGGTTGTCTGTGCTGATGTATTTGTGAAAATTCGCAAAATCCGTGCTTAAACTTTTTCGTCGAAAACCACTCGACCACTTTCTCGGGGAAGCCGAGGAGCCGCATCATCAACTCAAACGCTGTCTCGGTCCCATCCAACTCACGCTGTTGGGTGTCGGCGCGATTGTCGGAGCGGGAATTTTCTCCACTGTTGGAACGGCTGCGGGTGGAGGCGGCGAACACACGGGAGCAGGGCCGGCCCTTGTCCTGTCATTCGTGCTGGTCGCAATCGCTTGCGGGTTTGCCGCGCTGTGCTATTCGGAATTCGCAGCGATGGTTCCTGTTGCCGGGTCTGCTTATACCTATGCCTATGCGACTATGGGCGAATTGGTTGCGTGGATCATCGGTTGGGATCTCATTCTGGAATACGCGGTTGGAAACGTTGCAGTCGCGATCGGCTGGTCGGACTATTTTCAAAGTCTGCTCTCAGTATTCCACGTGCATTGGCCTGCATGGTTGGGCACCGACTTGCGTTCGGCTATCCAGGCGGCGCATGCCGTCGCGGATGCCACAGCCAAAGGGTTAGACGTGACAACGCTCGGCGACACAGTTCTGCGCCGCAACGAAGCTTACACCAACGCACCACACATTTTCGGACTGCCACTCGTTTTCAATCTGCCAGCCGTCCTGATCGTCGCTCTGATCACAGTGGTGCTTGTTCGTGGTATTCGCGAGAGCGCAGGATTCAATTCGACAATGGTAATTCTGAAACTAGCCATCATCGCTTTCTTTGTCGGAGTAGGCGCGTTTTACATCAAACCAGAGAACTGGCATCCATTTGCGCCAAATGGTTTCAAGGGCATATCCAGCGCTGGAGCCAGCATCTTCTTTGCATACATCGGATTCGACGCAGTTTCCACTGCCGCCGAGGAAACACGCAAACCGCAGCGGGACATGCCCATTGGCATTATCGCGAGCCTGATTGTTTGCACGATCATTTATGTGCTCGTGGCTCTTGTCTTAACCGGGATGGTAAAGGCCGAGGTTTTCAGCGGAGTGGCCGATCCGTTGGCAAGAGCATTCAGCGCTCGTAATCTCAATTGGATGGCTGGAATCGTTTCATTCGGCGCGGTATTTGCAACAACCTCCGTCCTCATCGTCTTCCAGCTCGGCCAACCACGCATTTTCTTTTCGATGGGGCGCGACGGACTCCTGCCACAATGGGCTGCGCGAGTTCATCCTCGATTTCGCACGCCTCACGTAACGACTATCATCACAGGAGTTTTTGTGGCAGTCGTTGCCGCCGCGACGAACATCGACGAGGTCGTTGACTTGTGCAATATCGGTACGCTTTTCGCGTTCGTTCTGGTCGCTATCGGTATCATCATTCTACGCAAAACGGATCCCGATCGTCCGCGTCCGTTCCGCACTCCATTGGTGCCGTTGGTCCCGATTCTGGCAATTTTGACATGTGGCTATTTGATGTATGAACAACCCACTATTACGTGGGAGCGCTTTGTCGTCTGGTTGATGGTGGGCCTGGTTCTCTACTTCCTGTATGGTTCTCGGCGAAGCCGGTTGAATCGGCCTAGATAATTCCGCTTCTTCAGCCCGCTGCCAGGTTCCACGAATCCGTCGTAGTAGGAAAACACCGGACCCCAGGATTTTTGAGAAAAGCCGAGTAGGCGCTTACATTCAAGTAACGAGCGAAGATCGCGCTTAGGAACGCGATTTAAGAAAGGAAATATTAATGAAGATCACACGTTGTTTGACAATATTGGCCGTTTCGACTGTGGCTTTGGTTTCCGCGAAAGCACAGTCCCAGCTATCGGGGGATTGCAGTTGCATGGCGATGTCTCCACGACTGCGCCAGCAGATGGAAGATAGTTGTCCAATTTATCCGTCAGCCGGAGGAAGCGATTATATTCAGGGAGAAACCGTCCGAAAAGGGGGCACGCGGGGCGAATTGGTCGTGCGGTCGCCACGCATTGAGGCAACCGACAAAGAAGTCCAGCCTCGAGCCGTAATCGTGGTCGATGAGGAGCGAGAAAGCGTCGGCTACAAGGCCACGTGTCACGGGATCACTGCGTCGCCGCGAACTCACCAGATGCTCAAAGATCAACGCACGACAGTCGATCTCTATACGACCAGATGATTCTAAATTTCGCCACAGCGAGCGAACTTAGACACCTGCAAACGGGTGAGTCAGGATCACTAGTGGTTTTGCCAAGCGCTTTTTGAATTAGTTTGGCAGTAGATTCTGATTCACCTGATTTAATTTTAGAGCCACG
>Ga0207674_10011119_pt1 | contig 10122 bp, 10 predicted proteins | sample KBSCornC72_FD_184303 | JGI IMG/M metagenome (GOLD analysis project Ga0207674, IMG submission 184303) | Corn rhizosphere microbial communities from Kellogg Biological Station, Michigan, USA - KBS Corn C7-2 (SPAdes) (version 2) | ecosystem: Host-associated > Plants > Roots > Rhizosphere > Soil ...
GCCGCCATCACGGTCAAGCGCGTGTCGCCGATCTCGCCGAATTTGCGGCGCAGGTCGATGATGCGCGTGTCGATGTCCTTGGCCAGCGCCAGGAGATGGTCTTCCTGCCCGTCCTCGCAGGCGAGGCGGTACTGGCGCCCGGCAATGGTGGCGTTGACCTGGCCCATCGCCTAGCCGCCTCCCTCGTGCGCGGTCAGCACCGCCTGGATCGAGGCGATAGCCCCGTCGAGTCGTTCGGCGATCTCGCGGTTCGTCGCCTCGAGCCGGCGCGCGCGCGAGGTCTCACCATCGAGCGCGGCGGCCAGCCGACTGCGGTCCGTGCCGAGATCGTGCAACTGCTGTGAAAGCGTCTCCTCGTCCCGGTCGCTGTCGCGCCGCCGCTCAACCGCGGCGTCGAGCGCGTCCAGCGCCAGAGCGAGGCGCTTCACCGCAGCGTCGATGGTGCTCTGCTCGTTCATCGCGCGGCGCGAGTTCCAGAAAAGCGTTGCAGCGGCAGATGGTTAGACCCGGAACCTTACGTGTCACGAAATGCCCTCGTCAACGCCGCCGGAAGGATATGCCCCGATGAATTCGTCGCACTGTGCATGGCTCGTTTGCGCGGCTCCGGTCACATTGACTCGGGGGCGTCACATGCTAATCCACCCCACGAAACAGGCCATTTTCCATGAACGCACAAGCCTCGTCGTCGGCCGCCGTGGCGTCCGCAGACCGCCGCGAAGGAGCCTCCGCCATGTCGCACGAGCGGATGGCCAATCTGGTCCGCGCCTTGGCGATGGACGCCGTCGAACAGGCCAAATCGGGCCATCCCGGAATGCCGCTGGGAGCCGCCCCCATGGCGTTTGCGCTATGGGACCGTGTGCTGAAACACAATCCGTCGGACCCCACCTGGTTCGACCGCGACCGGTTCATTCTCTCCGCCGGCCACGGCTCCATGCTCCTTTACGCACTGCTCCATCTATATGGCTATGCCCTTCCGCTGGAAGAGCTGCTCAACTTTCGCCAGTTCGGCAGCCGCACGCCGGGGCATCCCGAGTACGGACACACGCCCGGCGTCGAAGCGACCACCGGTCCGCTCGGGCAGGGATTTGCGATGGGTGTCGGGATGGCGATCGCGGAAAAACATCTCGCCGCGCGCTTCAACGTTCCGGGCGAAGCGGCCGTCGTCGATCACCACACGTACGCCATCGTGTCCGACGGCGACCTCATGGAAGGTGTGAGCAACGAAGCGGCGTCGATGGCGGGAACCATGAAGCTCGGGAAGCTCATCTACCTCTACGACGATAACCGGATCACGATCGACGGTTCGACGAGACTGTCGTTTACCGAGAACGTGGGTGAACGATTCGAGGCGCTTGGATGGCATGTTCAGTCCATTGAGGATGGCAATGACGTGGATGCCATTGTTGCGGCTCTACTGCGAGCGAAGGCCGATCAAGACCGGCCTTCGCTTATTCGCGTGCACACACACATCGGCTACGGCAGCCCCAAGCAGGACTCGGAGAAAGCGCACGGAGAAGCGCTGGGCCCCGACGCCGCGCGCGCGACCAAAGAAAAACTGAACTGGCCGCTCGAGCCGCGCTTTCTCATTCCCGACGACGTGCGCACCCACTGCCGCGCGGTGGCCGATCGCGGCGTCAAAGCGCAGAGCGAATGGAGTGCGCGTGTCTACCAGTACAAGAAGAAGAACGCCGATCTCGCCGCCGCGTTCGAAGCTGCGCGCACCGAGCGTTTCGCGAAGAAGTGGAAGGAAGCCCTCCCGGTGTTCTCATCCGAGAAGCCGCTGGCCACGCGCGCCGCATCCGGCAAGACCATCAACGCGCTGGCGCCGTTGTTCCCGACGCTGATCGGCGGCTCCGCCGACCTCGCCGGCTCCAACAACACCAAGATCGAGGGCTCGAGCGTCTTCGGCGTCGAATCCGCCGACGGTCGCAACATCTTCTTCGGGGTGCGCGAGCACGCCATGGGTGCGGCCGTGAACGGCATGGCGCTCCACGGCGGCGTGATTCCGTACGGCGCCACCTTCCTCATCTTCTCGGATTACATGCGCCCGTCCATTCGTCTCTCGGCGCTCATGAACGTGCCGTCGACATTCATATTCACGCACGACTCCATCGGTCTTGGCGAAGACGGTCCCACGCACCAGCCCATCGAACACCTGATGAGTCTGCGCGCCATTCCCAATCTCACGGTGTTGCGTCCCGCCGATGCCAACGAAACCGCGGCCGCCTGGGCGTGCGCGCTCGAGCTGCGCGGACCGCGCGCGCTCGTCCTCACGCGCCAGGCGCTTCCTGTCCTGGAGGGCGACCGCGAGCGCATTCACGAAGGCGTGGCCAGGGGCGCGTACGTGGTCGCCGATGCCGAACAGGGAAAAGCCGCCGTCGTGCTCATTGCCACCGGCTCCGAAGTGCACCTCGCCATGGCGGCGCGCACCGAGCTCACCAAACGCGGCATCGCCACGCGCGTCGTCTCCATGCCGTCGTGGGAGCTCTTCCGCGCGCAGAAGCCGCGCTACCGCAGCGCCGTCCTTCCCAAATCGGCGCGCAAGGTCGCCATCGAAGCCGGCGCCACGCTGGGCTGGCGCGAATGGGTGGGCGACAAGGGCGCTGTCGTCGGTCTGGACCGCTTCGGCGCGTCGGCGCCCGGCCCGGTTGCCATGGAAAAACTGGGATTCAACGTCGAGCACGTGGTCGAGACCGCGCTGTCAGTCATCGGAAAACGAACGCCAAGTCCGAAAAAGTAGAAGTCAGCGAATACCACACCGTGGCACCTGTATAGACGCGAAACCGCATGAACTGTCCCGTCTGTGATGCGCCCATGATTGTCCTCGAGATGGACCAGGTCGAGATCGACCACTGCCTCAAGTGCGGCGGCGTCTGGCTCGACGCGGAGGAAATGGACCTGCTCCTGGACGGTTCGGAAGGCCGCGAAGAAATTCGCCGCCGCGCCACACGCGTCGAAGACAGCGCGGAAGAGAAGCGGCGCTGTCCCATCTGCTCGAAGAAAATGGAGAAGGCGCGCCTCACCCGCGAAGGCAAAGAGACGAAGATTCTGATCGACCGGTGCGAAAAACAACATGGCACCTGGCTTGACGGCGGAGAGCTCGACGCCGTGGTCAACCTTTCGAGCTTTCCCGAAGCGCATCGCATTCACGCGTTCTTGCGCTCGATGTTCGGCGGCAACTGACGCCGCGCAGGTTTCCAAGGAGGAGACGTAAAATGGGAGCAGCAGCACTGATTTTTCTCGCCATCATTGCGGTGGCGGTTTTCGCCTTTGTGGGCATGTACAACTCGCTCGTGCAACTGCGCAACCGCGTCAAGAACGCGTGGTCGCAGATCGACGTGCAGCTCAAGCGCCGGCACGATCTCATTCCCAACCTGGTGGAGACGGCCAAGGGTTACATGACGCACGAGCGCGAAACCTTGACCGCCATCACCGACGCGCGCAGCCGCGCCATGGGGGCGGGCACCGTGCAGGACAAGGGCGCGGCCGAGGCCCAGCTCTCGGGTGCCATCTCGCGCTTCATGGTGACGGTGGAGAACTATCCCGACCTCAAGGCCAACCAGAACTTCCTGGCGCTGCAGGAAGAGCTGACCTCGACCGAGAACAAGATCTCGTTCGCGCGCCAGGCCTACAACGACGCGGTGTTGTTCTTCAACAACAAGATCGAGATGTTCCCGTCGAACGTCATCGCCGGCATGTTCAACTTCCGTCCGCAGGAATTCTTCGAAGTCGAAGACGCGACCCAGCGCGAAGCGCCCAAGGTTTCGTTCCAACGGTAGTTCGGGAGTAGAACGCCATGATGTGGGAACTGATCGCCGCCAACCGGCGAAAATCATTTCTGCTTTTCGCCGGGATGGCGGCCCTGCTGCTCTCCCTCGGCTACTTCATCGGCGAAGCAACCATCGGACAGGGCGGTGGTGGGTGGATCGGAGTGATCATCGCCACCGCCGTGTGGGTGATCATGTCGGCCGCGAGTGTATTCGGCGGACCCGAGCTCGTGCTCAAGATGAGCCACGCGCGCGAGGTCACACCCGACGTGGCGCCCCAGCTCTTCAATGTGGTCGAAGAGATGAAGGTGGCGGCGGGGCTGCCCAGGATGCCGAAGATCTACATCATCGATGAGAAGGCGCCCAACGCCTTCGCCACCGGTCTCAAGCCCGAAGACAGCTCCATCGCGGTGACCGCCGGATTGATCACGCGCCTCAATCGCGACGAGCTCCAGGGTGTCATCGCGCACGAGACCTCACACATCATGAACCGCGATGCGCAGTTCCTCACCCTGGCTTCCATCATGCTGGGGAGCATCGTGCTGATCTCGCAGGTTTTCCTGCGCGGCATGTGGTACTCGGGCGGCGGCGCGTCGCGCCGTTATCGCCGCAAGGACTCGGGCAGCGGCGGTGGCGGCGGTGCGGCCATCGTGCTTGTCGCCGCCATTGTGCTCGCGATCCTGGGGCCGCTGTTTGCGCGCCTGCTCTATCTCTCCATCTCGCGCAAGCGCGAGTATCTGGCCGACGCGTGCGCCGTGCAGCTCACGCGCTATCCCGACGGACTCGCCAGCGCACTCGAGAAGATTTCCGAGAACGACGCTCCGCTCGACGTGGCCAACAAGGTGACGGCGCCCATGTTCATTGCGGATCCGCTGGCACTCAAGGGAGTGAACGTCTCGGGATGGTCGAGCACGCATCCGCCCATGTCGGAGCGCATCGCGATTTTGCGCGCCATGAGCCAGGGAGCATCGCTGGTGAGCTACGAGCACGCGTTTGCGAAGGCAACCGGAAAGCCGTCGCGACTCATTCCGGCTTCGGCACTCAAGGCCGACAAGGATATCGCCGTGCGCGGCCCGCATCCCGACGTGGTGAAAGAACAGAGCGAAAAGCAGGAAGCGCGCGACGTGATGGATCTGATGCGCGCAGTGAACGGCTATGCCTTCCTCGTGTGTGCGTGCGGACTCAAGATCAAGGTTCCGCCCGACATGAAAGAGACCGAGATCAAGTGCCCGCGTTGCGGTCGCGCGAACCAGATTCCGCGCGCACAGGTTTCCGAGTTTGCCCAGGTCGCGGCCGCGGTGGGTGCGCTGGTGGGCTCGCAGACGCCCGCGAGCGCCGGCGATATTCCGTTCGCACAACCCGTCGCCGACGCCCCCGGCCCACAGCAACCCCTCGAGTACCACCGTCGCACGCCCGGCGAGTGGGAGACCTTCGCCTGTTCATGCGGGCATACCCTCCAGCTGTCGCCCATCTTTTCGGCCGCGCAGATGAAATGTCCCCATTGCGGCACCATTACCCGTATCTCATAGCGTAAGCGGCTGCTTCCAGGCCAGTTACAGAAAGAATCCGGTGCCAGATCGCACCACCGATTTCCCTGCATTTTCTACTGTGTCCACCCAGCGCTCACCCGGAGATTCCGACCGGTTTCTAGATACATCTCCTGATTGTTTGACCTCTCCCAGAGGGCGACAATCTTTCAGACCCGTCAGCCAGCATGCGCGTGCGTTGGCACCGGGTCAAACCAGACCCGCGTGATCTTAGGCAAGGGATTGCGCCGCAAAAATTCGGCAGGTTGCAGCGAGGCGCTAAAGCCCGCTCCCTGCGCCAGTCGCTCGAGCCCGGGGTGTGGGCGTGACCTTACCCGCACCGTGCAACCACGCACCTCGAGGCTCGGGCTAGAACGATCTGCCCGGCGAAAGACCGAGGCAGGACAGAATTACGGCGGCGAGTACCTCTGTCCCCGCGACTGGGGGCGTGTGCTCGGGATGGAGTGCTCGCCGCCGTTTTAAGAAATAGCGTGGCCGCATACAAGAGCGTGGCCGATTGCGTGGGGACATCGTCCGGGCACCCCGTTCCTGCGCAAGAGGCCACGCCTTCTTTTTATGTCCGCCGATCGTGTATCATGGCCGGCGCATGCACGCGTCCGTCACCTTTCAAGACTTCATCGCTGCCAGTCCCCACACCGATCCCGTCGACAGGAAGAAGCTCCTCTTCGTCTATCGCGCCGTGGAGGATTTTGCGGCCGAACGCCGCTCCTCGGCCGCGGATTTCTCGATTCTGGAGGCCGCGTACGATGCCGGCGGAGTGAAAGCGCCGCTGGAGCGACTGGGAGCGCGCGTGCGCGCGATCACCGGCGTCGAAGATGCGCTTACCTTTCGCGACGATGCGCGCTACGATGTGATCGTCGTATCGGACATGATCGGGCGCGTACCGGACCCGGACGCACTGCTCGAAAATATGGTCCGTCACCTGGCGCCGGATGGACTGGTGATCGTCACGACACCCAACGGGTACGGCCGGCGCTGGCAATTCACGCGCGGCAAGCTGTTCTCACTTTTCCACCGCCACGGTCTCGGCGTGAACCGCTTCATGAACTCCGGTTTCTTTCTCACCGTCTCGAAGCAGCTGCGCTCCCATCCTGCCATCGGCGGGTTCGACGCGGACTTTGCCAACCTGGTGCCGCACTGGATGGCGAGCGGCTGGTACGTTGCGCTCCGAAAGAATTCATGAAGCTCGTCGAGTGTGTTCCCAATTTCAGTGAAGGGCGCGATCGCGCGGTGATCGACGCCATTGTGGCGGCGATCGCGAGCGCCGATGGCGCGCACGTGCTCGACGTCGATCCGGGACGCGATACCAACCGCACCGTGGTGACGTTCGTGGCGTCAGCGGAGCGCGTGGTGGAAGCGGCGTTTCGGGGCATTGCCCGAGCCGCCGAGCTCGTCGACATGTCGAAGCACCACGGTGAGCATGCACGCATGGGTGCCACCGACGTGTGTCCGTTCGTCCCGTTGGGAACCACGACCATGGACGAGTGCGTGGCGCTGGCGAAAGAGCTCGGCGAGCGCGTCGGTCGCGATCTCGCCATCCCCGTGTATCTCTACGAATACGCCGCCACGCACGAGGACCGCGTGAGCCTGCCGTCGATTCGCGCCGGCGAATACGAAGGGCTGCCGGAGAAGTTGAAGGACCCGCACTGGAAGCCCGACTTCGGCCCCGCCAAAATGAACGCGCGCTCGGGCGCGACCGTGATCGGCGCGCGCAAGTTTTTGATCGCGTACAACGTGAACCTCAATACGCGCGACAAGAAAAAGGCCAGCGACATTGCGTTTGCCATTCGCGAAGCGGGCCGCAAGAAGAAGGACGAGCACGGACGCTTCCTGCGCGACCAGAACGGCGATTTCATCTACGACCCGGGCACACTCAAAGCGTGCAAAGCGGTGGGCTGGTACATCGACGAATATCAGCGCGCACAGATTTCGATCAACCTGACCGATTTCGACGTGACACCGCCGCACGTTGCCTTCGACGAGTGCAAGCGCCAGGCGGAAATGCGCGGCCTGCGCGCGACCGGAAGCGAGCTGGTGGGGTTGCTTCCGCTGGCGGCGCTCACGCGCGCGGGACGCTATTACCTGGAGCTGCAGGACGCTTCGGCGGGTGTGCCGGAGTCACAACTTGTGGAAACCGCGATTCAATCGCTGGGCTTAAGAGAGCTTGGAGGATTTGATCCCATGCAGAAGATCATCGAATACCGAGTTGCGGGCGAAGCGCCGCTGGCCTCATCGACAATCAGCGAGTTCGCGGACAAGACATCCGAAGGCACCGCGGTGCCCGGCGGCGGCTCCGTTGCCGCCCTGTGTGGCGCGATGGCGGCTTCGCTTGCCGCCATGGTGGGAAATCTCACCTATGGCAAGAAGGGCTACGAGAAGTTCTCGAAGGAAATGAGCGCGACGGCGGTCACGGCGCAGGAGATCAAGGCCGAGTTCCTGCGCGCCGTCGACGACGACGCCCGCGCCTTCGACGCGGTCATGGCCGCGGGCCGACTGCCCAAAGCCACGCATGACGAGCAGGCGGCGCGCGCAGCGGCCATGCAGCAGGCCACCATGGGTGCGATCGAAGTGCCCATGTCGGTGATGCGCGCCTGCGCCAGGGCGTTGCCGCTGGTGGAATTCGTGGCGCGCGACGGAAACAAGAATTCGGTGAGTGACGCGGGTGTGGCGGCGCTGTGCCTGCAGACCGCCTCGAAAGGCGCGCATCTGAACGTGCTCATCAACACGCAGGGCCTCGCCGACAAGAAGACCGCGGAAAAACTCTCGACGGAAGCGAATGCTCTCTGGGATCAGGTGAATAGCGGCGTGAAAAAGATCGTCGCCGACGTTGAGAGCTCATTCGGCGCTTGATGCATCGTCGCTTCGGTGACGTTTGCGCCTTTTTTGCTGCGACGATTGCTTGATGATTTTGTAACCCTGGATCGCCACCGGCAGCCACCAGGCGGCGCGCCGGATCCACTTGCGCGCCAGCACCGGCGCCGCCACCAGACCCGCCGCCAGCACACCCACAACCACTTTGTTGCGGCTGAAGCGCTGCGCCGCCGACACCACACGGTCGGCGATGCGCAGCTCATGCTGAAGCTCTTCGAACGAATCGGCCACGGCCATGCGATCGGCGTCGCATTCCGCGATGATCGCCGCGCGTCGCTCGCGCAATGATTCGAGATGCGAGCTCACTCGCGGCGCTCCTTGAGGTGCTCGCGGTCCTTTTCGAGCTCACGAAGACTCGCGTCGAAAGGACGCGTCTTGGCTTTGATGATCTTCTTGATGGAGACGGCGCCGAAGGCGGCGATACCCAGAAACAACACAGCGAGAACTGCCGCGACCCACGGGCGTGCACCCTCGGGCACGAAAAGCAGCACCGTCACCGCCAGGAATGTGAGGCCGATGATCGCGCATTGCACACCCACGAAGCTCCAGATCAACACGCCGACGAGACGCACGATTTCTTCCTCGAGCTCGGTGGTGAAGAGCTCGGCGCGGCGATGGAGCAGCGTCACCAGGCGGTGCGCCATTCCTTTCAGGGAACCGAACAGTCCGCGGCGGCCGCTCTCTTCTTCGGGCGTGTCCTCGTGTGATTCGAATTCGTTCATGGGGGCTCCGTGTTTAGCGCCGGCGGCCGAGGTTGGCGATGAAGTAGCCGAGCCCGGCCGCAAGCAACACCGCGGTCCACGGGTTCTCGCGCACGTAGCTCTCGGTGGAGCGCGCGACGTTTTTCACACGCGCGGCCTTGCCGTCGGTGGCTTCGTGCAACCGGTCGCGCGCATCCTCCAGCTTCTCTTCGATCTTGCTGCGCACGTCGGAGACGCGCTCACCCACGTCGCCGTCGGTCTGGCGCAGCAGTGACTCCGCATCGCGCACCAGCTCGCGCAGGTCGTCCAGAAGGTCCCCCATGGAGGTGCGGTCGTCTTCCGTTTCGAAATTGGCCGAGTGTCCGGATGGTTTGGTCATGAGGCGGTCCTTCGAGGGTTCAAAAGGGATGTTCGCGCGCGGCCGGGTCCATTACAATGATGCGGTCACCGCGAACCTCCCGATGCTACGACATCGGAGCCGGTGGAGCAACCTTGCCCCCCAGGAGTTTTTCCATGACAGAATCGCTGCGACGTTCGCTCGTCATGCTGTGCGCCGGGTTGAGCGTTACCGGACTGGTGTGCGGCACCATCTACACATACGCCGCGCGCACGCTCTTCAACCCCGATGTGTTCGCCATGCGTGTGGCCGACGGACTCGCTGATCCAAGAATGGCCGAGCTCGTGGCCTCGGAGCTTGCCGACCAGGTGATCGCGGTACGCAGTGATCTCATCGCGTACCGGCCCGTCATTGTGGGAGCGCTGGAGCGCGTGGTGTCGTCGGTGCCGTTTCGCGCCGTCGTGCGCCGCGCGGTGAAGCAGGCGCACGAAACGGTGCTTTCCCAAAAAGGCGAAAACATCGCGCTGACCATGGGAGATCTGAGTGTCGTGGCGCGCGACGCGCTTGCGCAATATCCACAGTTGGAAAGCAAGGTGCCTCCCGAGGCGCTCGAAGCGCTGGCCGCGACCAAACACTGGACGCCCGGAAAATCGCTGGCACGTGTACTGGCCGCGGCGAGTCGCATGCGGACGCGGGCGCTCATTCTGTTGGGAGCCGGCCTGGCCACGGGGCTCTTCGGATTCGCGCTGGCGCGTCGCAAGGATCGCTACATGCTGCGCTACGGCCTGGCCCTCTCGATCGCGCTTCTGATCAAGGAGACGGCCTACCTCTTCACCGTGTTCATGATTCTGGGCCCGGCCCTCCTCCTTCTGGCGATGATCTTCCTCGGCTGGAACATC
>Ga0207674_10011120_pt1 | contig 10122 bp, 10 predicted proteins | sample KBSCornC72_FD_184303 | JGI IMG/M metagenome (GOLD analysis project Ga0207674, IMG submission 184303) | Corn rhizosphere microbial communities from Kellogg Biological Station, Michigan, USA - KBS Corn C7-2 (SPAdes) (version 2) | ecosystem: Host-associated > Plants > Roots > Rhizosphere > Soil ...
AATTTGCGATCACCATCGCCATTTCAGTTCTGATTTCAGCATTTGTTGCTCTCTCACTTACACCGGCGTTATGCACGTTGATGCTACACCCGCATCGTTTAGACAAAAAATCAAAAGGCTTAAATAAATTTTTCTACTATTTTGATTCGTGGTTCGAGAGAGTTACGCACCAATACACCAATACTGTCAGAAAAGTTATCAAGGGTAGCAGGTATGCGCTCATACTACTGCTCTGCATTTTGGTAGGCACCTATCTTTTATTCAAAGCAAAGCCGACGAGTTTTATTCCTACTGAAGACGAAGGGCGATTATATATTACCTACGAATTGCCTGAGGCATCTTCCACATCACGAAGCCTGGTGACGCTGAACAGAATAATGGATAGCATCAGAACCATCCCAGGGGTGAATCACTATGCAGCCCTGGGCGGATTGAATGTAATAACATTTGCCTCCAAATCGAATGGGGGAACTATTTTTTGTCAGCTAAAACCCTGGAGTACCCGAACCAGCAAGAAACAGCAGATCCAGGGAATTATTTCAGAAATGCAAAAACGCTTTTCTTCTATTAAAGAAGCTAACATTCTGGTAATTCAGCCTCCCGCCATCCCGGGACTAGGACAAACGGCTGGATTTACTTTTGAATTGGAACAACAGGAAAGTAATGATGATATAAAAACATTTGAAAAAGTAGTAAACACTTTTGTAGGCCAATTGAACAAACGCCCTGAAATAGCAAGAGCATTCTCCTATTTCACTGCCAGAACCCCCGCCTACCAGGTAGACGTTGACAGGGACAAATGTAAAAAACTGGGTGTGTCTCTCGCAGATGTTTATAGTACCATGCAGACTTTCCTGGGTAGTCGCTATGTAAATGATTTTACGATTTACGGGAGAAATTTCCATGTCGTGGCGCAGGCAGATACTTTATTCCGGGGCGATATTAAAGACATGGACCAATATTATGTAAGGAATCAATCCGGGCAATTATTACCCCTGAGTGTTCTGACAAGTTATAAGGTGATTGAGAATGCGCCGGTGATTTCACATTTTAATTTATTTCGTTCTGCGGAGATCAACGGTACTCCTAAACAAGGCTATAGCAGCGGGCAAGCTATTGAGGCGCTTCAGGAGGCGGCAAAATCTTTGCCGGAGGGCTATGGATATGAGTTTGCAGGTTTAAGCAAACAGGAGATTGAGGCGGGTTCCAGTACGATCTACATTTTTGCTTTATCAATTGTTTTTGTGTTTTTGTTTTTGACAGCGCTTTATGAGAGTTGGTCTGTTCCTTTTTCTGTCATTCTTGCTGTGCCTCTTGCCGCCTTTGGAGCGATACTCACCTTAATTTTTATTCCAAGGTTAAGCAACAGTGTCTATTCGCAAATTGGTTTGATAACACTGATAGGTCTTTCTGCAAAAAATGCTATTCTTATTGTTGAGTTTGCAAAATTGCGCGTTGATGGTGGAATGGAGTTATTGCAGGCTACACTCGAAGCTGTGAGATTGCGGTTGCGACCAATATTGATGACGTCCTTTGCTTTTATTTTAGGTGTGTTACCGTTGGCATTTGCAACAGGCGCGGGAGCTATCGCACGTTCAACAATAGGCTGGACCGTTTTTGGCGGCATGCTGGCGGCCACTTCGCTTGCTATTTTCATTGTACCAGTTTTGTTTGTTGTAATCATAAGAATAGCGTATGGCAAAAAGAAGCTGGAAGAATTAAGAGAATTGGGTGAATTTAAAGAACAAGGCAAGCCAGCTATATAAGATCGGGGATCTTTTATTCACCCGGATGATATTTTCTTTCAATATGCTTTAACACATCTTCCTTATAAAAGAGCGCATCCTTAAAGTTGCCATCAATATACATTTGTGCCTGGTCGGTGAAATGCTGTGATGAAGGATCAAAAGATTGCCCACCTGTAATGATCGATTTGGCTTTTACTTTCTTTCCGAATTCGACACAGGCAATAAAACTGTTTCCTGAGAATCCATAACGTTTGTTCGAATTGGCAACCCGACGTGATGATTGATATGACGGTATTGAACCCCACGTCGCAGAAGCTAATCCCACCGCCAGGCTTGGTTTCTCATCGTCAAAATTTTCATCATTGCCAACGCGTTGATACCTGTTAACGTCACCCCATTGAACTTTCCACGACCCAAATCTTTTTTCAAGATCTTTTATTGTTTCGTAAAGCAAATTCAATTTTTCCGCCGGCGAGACATTTCTCATTATGCGTGAAGCCCATTCAATAGCTAATGTGGTTGCCGCAGAGGAAGCCGAGGAATTTTTATCCCATGCCTTCAAAAGATCAATAGGGTCTGACAAAACTTGTCTTAAGGAATCTGTTCCTGGTAATTCATCAAACGCAATAAAAAGCTGCGGTAACAAAACTTCAAACGCAGAAAGATAATGACTATAACCAACTTCGTTAATTAACCTATCAATTGTCAAATCAGTTTTTTCATCCAATAAACGTTCCGCATTGATCGCACGATAATTTTCCAGATCAGGTGCCATGTAAGATGGATAATTTTCTTTTTTGGGACTACTGTTTCCAGAAACAGTGAAGGGAGTGGAGTTACAATTCTGGATCCATCCACTTGGAGGATTGTATGTATGCACCATTTCATCCAATGAATGCAGACCCTTCCATTCCGTAGCAGATGTAGTGCCATCCACAGGCTGACTCCAATCCAATTTCGGATCACGCTTTGGTATGAAGTTGCCATGCCAGTATGCGATATTCCCTTTATCATCTGCAAACACGGTATTGTCAGAACTATTGGATCGCATATTCATGATCTTTTTGAAATCCTCAAAACCCTTTGCTTTAGTTCGTAACCATGATTGCATTAAAGCGTCGAGCGAGCGATTGTTTTCTTTAAGACTTAACCATTCTCCGTTACGACTACCCATTACGGGCCCATGGCCGGTAGCATATACAGTAAATGCCCTGTGCTTAACAGCGTTTTTATCTTTATAATGAATGGCTATTTGTTTTGTTTTTACGGGTAACCACTTTCCGTCATACAGGTAGTAAACCGAATTACCGTCTTTTTTTATTTTTTCTTTGTACAGGTCGGCTACATCTGCGTCGCTCGATGTGTGCATCCACCCGCAATGTTCATTAAAGCCCTGAAATACGAAAAACGTTCCCCACGTCACTGCCCCGTAAGCGTTCAATCCTTCTTCACTTACCATTTGCGCCTCGGTGCGGAAATAGAAAGTAACATGCGGGTTGATGTAAATGATCGCATCTCTCGATCTTGTTCTTGAGGGGGCCACAGCAAAACCATTCGAACCAATTTCGTCGACTTCATCTTTACTAAACCTTTTCTCAGGAGAAAAGGTCGATGGATCATCACTGGGATAAAGATTTTTCATATCCTCCGGGGTTAGATCGGCGGTTTGTGTCGCCGAGATACTTCCGTTTGTTCTCATCAAAGCAAACCAGGGTTCAAAATGCTTTAGTATGGCGGGTTTTACTTCACTGTGTTTGTAAAGAAAGTAATTCACCCCATCAGCAGCTGCATCCAATAATTTTTTGAACCATTGAGGAGAATTTTTATAATCTTTTATTGCTGCGCTGCTATCATAAATGAGTCGCATTTGGAGATCGTCGTACAAGCTTGCTTTACCTATTTCGGATAATTTTCCCATCATTTCAAGATTATTCTCTTCCACCTTTTGAAAATTTTCTTCACATTGAGCATACAATAAGCCAAATACAGCGTCCGCATCTGTTTTACCGTAGATATGAGGGATGCCCCAATTGTCGCGTATGATAGTGACACGTTGAGCTTCTGTTGTGTACCTGCTTATTTCCTGCGAAGTAAATGTTTGAGAAAAAACGAATGATGGAATAAAGAATGACAGCAATAATTGTTTCATCCTCCAAAAATAAGGGAGATAGAAGATAATACTTGCCTGCCGGCAGGCAGGATGAATAGTAAAAGGGTGAAGACAGCAGCTGGATGTACAAGTGTGCGTCCGAGGAATCGGGCGATGGGCCAAGAGGCAGCAGCCGGTGACACAAAATACATTTGTTCGAAAATTTTTTGCAGTAAATTGCTCTTTCTATGGCAAGGAAAACGATCATCGCCGTAAAAGATCTCGTAAAGAATTACGGAAATTTTGAAGCAGTGAAAGGAATTAGTTTCGATGTGTACGAAAATGAAATCTTCGGAATGCTGGGGCCTAATGGGGCAGGAAAATCAACAACACTGGAAATCATTGAAACATTACGGGAGAAAACAAGCGGTCAAGTAACCGTCGACGGGCATGATCTTAATAAGGAGCCGGGCGAGATAAAAAAGATCATCGGTGTACAGTTGCAGACAAGTGGATACTATCCTGGTCTTAATTTGGTTGACCTGATCGAACTTTTTTGCGGTCTCTATAATAAAGACATGGAACCAATGGAGCTGTTGCAAATGGTAAATCTCACAGAAAAAGCAAAATCAAAATTCAAAGAACTAAGTGGCGGCCAAAAGCAGAGATTTTCCGTTGCAACCACGCTTATCAATGATCCTAAAATTATTTTTCTGGATGAACCAACTACTGGCCTTGACCCGCAGGCAAGAAGAAGTTTGTGGGAATTGGTCAGGACCATTCGCAGTCGCGGAACAACCGTGATCATTACCACGCATTATATGGATGAAGCAGAGTACTTATGCGATAGAGTGGCGGTAATCGATTCGGGCAGGATCATTGCCCTGAATAGCCCCGACCAGATGATCGACGATCTTGTGGCTTCTGGTTTTGAGAGACCCCGAGAAGTAAAGAAGGCCAACCTGGAAGATGTGTTTATTCATCTGACAGGTCATTCGTTGAGAGAAGAATGAGCTTTTATTTTTTGAATCACGGGCAGAATCTAAAATTGAAAAGAATATGTCACTGACAGCAATTGACCCCCAATACCCGATTGGGAAGTATGAGCAGCAACCATTTTCGATTGAGCGAAAGGTAGAATGGCTGGCCGATCTGAAGTTCCTTCCGAATTTAATGGAAAATGCAGTTTTGAACCTGGACGAGGCACAATTGCATACGCCATATCGTGAAGGCGGATGGACAGTTCATCAGTTGGTACATCATGTGGCAGATAGCCACATCAATGCGTATTGCAGGATGAAACTGGCACTTACGGAAGATAATCCTACGATCAAGCCTTACGACGAAAAACTTTGGGCTGAGATGAATGACGTGCAAAAACTGCCGATCAATATTTCGCTCACCTTGTTACATGCATTACACGCACGTTGGTTTGAAGCGCTCAAATATGTGTCTGATGATGAGTGGAATAATAGAACCCTTTTTCACCCTGAGCATAAAAAAACGATGCGGCTTTGGAATGTTCTTGGGAACTATGCCTGGCATGGAAAGCATCACGTGGCACAGATCACTGCATTGAGGGAGAGAATGGGATGGTAGGATAATTTTTCAAAATCAATGTTCAACTAGCAATGCTCAATTGAATATTTGAAATTGAAAATTGAGCATTGATTATTTTCTTTATGAAATGGAAAATTCTTTCTTCAGTATATCTTTTTAGAGACACGTGGTTTTCTGTTCGTAAGGATCGGTGTGAAACTCCTGATGGAGAGATCGTTGATCCCTATTATGTGTATGAGTTTCCAACATGGGTAGCTGCTCTTTCGATTACAGAAGATAACAAAGTGATAATGGCGGAGCAATACCGCCACGCTGTAGAGCAAATTTCTCTTGAGATCCCTGGTGGATGTGTTGATGATATTGATAAAAGTCTGGAAGACGCCATAGCCAGGGAACTGCTGGAAGAAACCGGCTATTCTTTCAAAAAATTTGATTATCTCGGAAAGACCTCATCTAACCCGTCAACAAATAACAATTGGATGCATATGTTCCTGGCGACAGGTGGTGTAAAAACTCATGAGCAAAATTTAGATTACAATGAGAAAATAGAAGTTCAGCTGTATAGTATTGATGAGCTGAAAGGCTTTTTAAGAGAAAATAAACTATTGCAGTCTATGCACGTAACCTGTATACTATTGGGGCTGCAGAAAATGGGGCTATTGAAAATTTAGGTAAGGTCAGTAGCGATTACGATTGTTGTTATTGAATTTGTTATATCCTCCGCCTCTGTTGCCACCGCCACCTCCACGGTACCCACCACCACCACTGCTGCGATGACCGCCACCTCCGCTGCCGGAGCCACCCGGGCGATCTTCCGCCGCTTTGACAACAAGAGGTTTTTTGCCAAGCGAAATATTATTAAGTCCTTCGATTGCCTCTTTTGCTTCCGCTTCTACTGGCATTTCAACAAAGCCAAAACCACGGCTTTTTCCCGTTTCCTTATCCATCGCTACTTTCGCGGAATTCACTTTGCCGAACTTTTCAAATATTTCTTCCAACTCGGCATCGTCGAGATCATAAGGTAAGCCAGCAACAAAAATATTCATGGCGACTTTTTTTGTGAAGTTACAGAACTTATATTGGTATGCGTTAATGATTTTTACTTATTAACCCGCTCTTCGTGTAAATGTTGAAAAGTAAATACCGTTCAGTGTCATGACAGAGTAAATAAATCAGTGTTTACCTTTATTCCATGAAACAAGCCCTGCTGTCTTTTTTTGGAGCCCTGATTTTTCTTAGCAGCTTTTCACAGCATTGTCCCTGGGATTGTAGCGGAATGATTATCGTAGAAACCCCGGTTGCGAAAGGCATCGTCTATAAATTAGAACCGGTATTGGTTAATGAAGAAAAAAGGGTGATCGTTGATACGATGTATGGCACCGACAAGCCAACTTATGATCGTTGTGATCTTTTATCTTATGATGATTTTACAAAACAGCGTATAAAAAAAATAGCCATTCATCATTGGTACGAATACGATACATTTTATCATTTCGCCGCCGGTCATTATATCGTTAAATTTAATTTTTGTGAATACCAGGATAAAAGACTGTACTTAAGATATTCGGACCCTTCCTCTAAATCAAAAGCTTATCAGTACATAGAAATACCCGCTGTCAATCGGGTTCATTTACACGATTACAACAGTCAATTGCGGGAACGAAAGACAGAAGAAATCAAAAATGACCTGAAAGCCTCCGTTTTGGTATTGAATTGCGCGGAATGGAACTTGAAGAAACAAGATTGCAAATAAATATTTTAATCAACTTCCCTTTCCACTGAGAGGGTGCATTCACCGATCAAAGCCGCCAGCGCTCCAACAGCCGCCAGTACCGGAGCCAGCATGGCGCCTACCACTCCAATAGTCAGCGGAAAGGTCATCAGCTCTTTACCATGTTTGTCTTTAATTGTAATCTTCCTGACATTGCCTTCAGCAATTAATTCTTTTATCTTTTTTAACAATTGTTCACCCGTTGTGGTAAAAGTCTCCCATGTAGTCTTTGCCATATGCACAATTTTTTAAGTTTTTTTATTCAGTTGCCAATTTGATTTCCTCTTTTATTATTGGAGTAAATGACATTGCATGTTTATTTTGTACATACCTGTTCAAAAAATACATCATAATAAGGGTAACCGTCATTGTCCCGATTACTACATACCCCAGCTTGTTGTAGTTTTTCAATGCGCCGGTGTTTGTCTGAACAACGATAAATCCTGCAATGGCCGAAGCAATTCCCCCTGCAATTTGCTGGACGGAAGCATTAATACTCATAAAAGCTCCGCGGTCCTGGGGTTCTGGAACAGCAGTCATTAGAGCAGATGACGAGATCATCCTTGATGAAATCCCAACAAACAATATCACGTTTAGCGTGATGATCAACCAAAGAGGTGTAACACCGAGATTTGTATAAATGGAAACCATTACCATACTGATCAAAGAACCGGCAACAAATATTTTATACTTCCCCAGTTTGTCACTTAGTTTTCCAATAAGAGGGCCGAACGCTATCGCGAAAATCCCCGTGATCCCATAGAGTATTGGCAGTTGAGCTTGTGTAAGACCAAGATTGAAGATTCCAAAAGCGCTGCCAAAAGGCATTAACATAAAACCGCCTGTCGCCAGTAATGTGGTTGCTAAGAATGCCCTGACGTAGTGCGATTGCGAGATCGTGTTTATAAGATGGTGAAAGGGATTTTTATGATCAGACTTTATTTTCAGATGATCGGTGACCGGTCTCATATATATAATGATAACAAGGCCCACAACAGAGCCAAAACCTGCTATCATCCAGAAGGGGGCGTGCCAACCAAAATGATTCGCCAGCACAAGGCCAACTGGCAGGCCAAGAACCTGGCTGGCTGCAAATGCCATTTGTACAAAGCCCATGACCCTACCACGCACTTCCATTTTAAAAAGATCACTAATGATGGCAAAGCTGACAGAACCGATCACGCCCCCAAATAAACCTGTGACTATTCTTGCAATCAACAAGAAGTGGTAATTGGGAGCTATAGCACAAAGGAAAGTTCCAATAAGAAAGCCGGCATAAAAGAACAATAGAAATTTCTTCCGGTCAAACTTGTCCGCGAAGCCCGCAGCCAATAACCCCGATGCCCCTGCACTAAATGCATATACCGATACGACCAGCCCAAACTGCGAAGTTTTTATGTGCAGTTTTTCAATCAGCAAAGCGCCCAATGGCGAAAGCACCATAAAGTCCAATATGATAGAAAACTGCAGTATGGCCAGTATCGCGATGATAAAAACCTGGTAACGTGTAAATATCCCCTGCTTCGTTGGTTTCTGAGCGTTTGTCATATTGATGTGAAGTTAACAATAGCGATATGGTCCTTTCTACTGTATTTCGGTAAAGAATTATTCCGGGCCGGTTAAATTATTTTTTGGGGCGGTGAAAGTAGCATTTTTTAGATCAGGAATTGATCACATTTTGAATTTCTTCATTTTTGTTTCGAAGATCTATGCCGCCTTCGAGAATGGATTTTAAGTTGGTCATATAAAATGTCCAGCCTTTCCCACATTCGATGAAAAAGTATCGTTGTTCGACTTCGTCATCCATAGTCATAGTCTGCTGTAATTCACAAATTGTCTCACCTTTTTCCTGTTTAATTGTCACCTTGACGACGCATCCGCCTGAAAAACTGAATTCCAATTCATCCCTTTCATTCGTAAAGAGAATTTCCTTTTCTTCTGCAATAGCATCTGAATAGCCGAACCAAAGCCATTTATAATGATCACCTTTTTGGACAACTTCATCTTTTCTTCTCAAAGACCCATCTGGTTTTTTGAATTCAGCCAGTCGCAAAAACCAGCTTTCAAGACCTTGCTGCGTTGACCAGGCATTAAAAATCGCCCTTGATTCGGCATCAATGGTTATCCTTTTTGTGAATTGCTTCCAGTTATAGGTTGTCACGGGAAAATAAAATGCTGTTAAATAAATTTACAATTTATATTCTGATCCGCAATTGGTGACAGAGTCATCCCGACAATCTCTTATCTTCGCGGACTTTCATGAAAGAGATCAACGAAATATTTTCTTTGCTGGACAAGCCAAAGAAGATTGCAATCACCACTCACCAAAAGCCAGATGCAGACGCCATGGGTTCTTCGCTGGGCCTTTACAATTTCCTGATCCAGTTTGGCCACGAGGTTACTGTTGTTTCACCAACAAATTGGGCAAATTGGGTAAACTGGATGCCAGGCAGCAAGAAAGTGCTCGATTTTGAGATGCAAAGGCAAAAAGCGGAAGCTGCACTTGATGAAGCTGAATGGCTGTTTTGTCTTGATTTTAATCATTATGTCCGCACAAAAAACATGGCTCCGAAGTTAGCTTCCCTAAAGTGTACAAAGATCCTGATCGATCATCACGAGGAACCTGATGAGCAAAGTTTTGATTATGGTATCAGCGACGCCTCGAGGAGCTCAACATGTGAATTGATATATGATTTTATCCTTGCCTCAGGTTATAAGGACAAAATAACGGCGGAGGTGGCGGAGTGTATCTATGCCGGTGTTGTTGCAGATACCGGGTCATTTCGCTTTCCCAGCGTGTCGGCAAACGTTCATAGATTAGTGGCTGATCTGAAAGACAAAGGCTTGCTGCATACTCCTGTTCATGAAGCACTATATGATAATTTTTTGGAAAACCGCCTTCGTTTCATAGGCAATGTGCTGCTGAATAGAATGGAAATTTTCTATGAATATAA
>Ga0207674_10011131_pt1 | contig 10117 bp, 14 predicted proteins | sample KBSCornC72_FD_184303 | JGI IMG/M metagenome (GOLD analysis project Ga0207674, IMG submission 184303) | Corn rhizosphere microbial communities from Kellogg Biological Station, Michigan, USA - KBS Corn C7-2 (SPAdes) (version 2) | ecosystem: Host-associated > Plants > Roots > Rhizosphere > Soil ...
GCGAGTACGACGACCGTGCGGTGTCGGAGGCCAGGCAGCGGGTGCGAAGTGCGGTGCGCTCGTCGCAGTACGAGTTTCCCGGGCATGAACTGACCGTCAACCTGGCGCCGGCGAGAGAGAAGAAGCAGGGGTCCGGCTTCGATCTGGCGATCGGCCTGGCTGTGCTGGCGGTGTCCGGTCAGGCGCCCGCGGAGCGGATTGAGCGGGTGGCCGCGGCGGCGGAGCTGGGGCTGGACGGCCGGCTTCGGCCGGTGGCAGGTGTGCTGGCGATGGCCGAGGCGGCGGCTCAGCTGGAGCTGGATTGCATCCTGGTGGCGCCCGAGAACGCGGCCGAGGCCTCGCTGGTGCCGGGGATCGCAGTGGCCGCTGTGGCCGACCTGAACCAGGCGGTGGGGGTGCTGGAGGGCTGGGCAGAGGCGGAGCCACCGGCTCCGGCCGGGCCGCCGCCGCTGACCGCCCACCCCGACATGGCCGACGTCTGCGGCCAGGCACGGGCCCGGCGGGCGGTCGAGATCGCCGCCGCCGGCGGCCACAACTTGTTGCTCTGCGGCCCGCCCGGGTCGGGCAAGACCATGCTGGCCCGGCGGCTGCCGGGGCTGCTACCTCCGCCCGACCCGGCGGAGTCGCTCGCGATCAGCCGCATCCACTCCGCGGCCGGGCTGCTGGCCGGCGGCCGGGCGATGCTCGAGCGGCCGTTCCGAGCTCCCCACCACAGCGCCTCGATGGCCGCCCTGGTGGGCAGCGCCAGCCTGCGACCGGGCGAGGTGACGCTGGCCCACGGCGGGGTGCTTTTCCTGGACGAGTTGCCCGAGTTTCAGCGCCCGGCCCTGGAGGCGCTGCGGCTGCCACTGGAGGACGGTGAGGTGCTGATCTCCCGGGCTGCAGGCGCGGTCAGGATGCCCGCCCGTTCGTTGGTGGTGGCCGCCATGAACCCCTGTCCCTGCGGCCGCCACGGCGACCCCGACCGTCCCTGCATCTGCCCGCCCCAGCGGGTCGACGCCTACCGGGCACGGGTCAGTGGGCCGCTGCTCGATCGCTTCGACCTCCGCGTCGATGTGCCCCGAGCAGAGGCTCACGGTGCTGCTGGAGAGGCCACGGCCGCGATCGCCTCCCGTGTGGCCGGGGCCCGCCAGCGGCTGGGCGGTCCGGCTCCGTCGGTCTCAGAGGGCGCGGGTCGGCTGCTACGCCGGGCGGTCGATCAGCGGTACCTGTCGGCGCGCGGCGCGGCCCGCAGTACCCGCGTGGCCCGGACGATCGCCGCCCTGGCCGGGGCGGATGCGGTCTCCGAGGAACACATGGCTGAGGCGCTCTCGTACCGCTCCGGTGCCGGCCGGTGACCCGCGTCAGGCGGATCGACCGCGACCGGGCGGGATACCCTGACCGGCTGTCGGATCTGCACGATCCGCCGCAGCGGCTGTTTGCAGTGGGATCGCTGGGCGAGGCGCTGGTCTGGCCCGGGCCGGCGGTGGCGATCGTCGGCTCGCGCCGGCCGGCGGTTGCCAGCCTGCGGCTGACCCGGGAGCTGGCCGCGGCCGCCGCGTCCCAGGGAGCGCTGGTGATCAGCGGCATGGCGCTCGGCGTCGACGCGGCGGCGCACGAGGGAGCGCTCGGCGTTGAGGGCGCGACGCTGGCCGTGCTGGGCTGCGGCCCCGACATCGCCTACCCCCGCACGAACCGGCGGATCTACGCCGACATCGTCGGCTCGGGCCTGGTCGTGTCGGAGTTTCCGCCCGGCACGGCGCCGGCGCCGTGGCGCTTCCCCGCTCGCAACCGGATCATCGCCGCGCTGGCGGACGCGGTGGTGGTCGTCGAAGCCCGGCAGCGGAGCGGGGCACTGATCACCGCCGACATGGCGCTGGAGCTGGGCCGCGACGTGCTGGCCGTGCCGGGCTGGCCATCGTTTGCCGGGGCTGCCGGCACCAACGGGCTGCTGAAGGCGGGCGCCGGCCTGATCGAGGGCCCGCAAGACCTGCTGGCGTGGTTTGGGCTGGAGGCTGCACCTGCCCCGCGGCGCTCGGCGGCGCTGCGGGACGAGCCGCTGCTGGCGGCGCTGCGCGAGCAGGCCTCCCATCCCGACGAGCTCGCGGGCCGGCTGGGCATGGCGGCCGGCGAGGTGGCGGCGGGGCTGGTACGGCTGGAGATCGAGGGGATGCTGGCCCGCGACGCCGACGGTCGCTGGGTTGCGGCGGTGCGCTGAAGCTCTAGGCTCTGCAGATGGCCGATCGGTGGACGACCTATGACTGCTACGGCACCCTGATCGACTGGCGCCAGGGCATCGGCGACGTGCTGGGCCGGTTGTTCGGCGAGCAGCACCGCGCGCGACTGCTGGGCCGCTACTACGAGGTGGAGGCTGCGATCCAGGCCGACGGCTACCGCACGTACCGAGACGTGCTCGACCTGGGCACGGCGCGGATCGCCGATGAGGAGGGGAGGGAGCTGGCCCCGGACGAGCGGACGGCGATGTCAGAATCGCTGCGCGACTGGCCGGCGTTCCCCGATACCGGGGGTGCGCTCGGGGAGCTTCGCCGTCGTGGCTGGAAGCTCGCCATCCTGTCCAACTGCGACCGCGACCTGATCGCTTCGTCGCTGCCCTGGCTGGGCGCGCCGGTCGATCTGGTGATCGTCGCCGAGGACGTGCGTTCCTACAAGCCCGCCCACGGCCACTGGCGGGAGTTCGCTGAGCGTACGGGCGTGACGGCGGATCGCCATGTGCACGTCGCCCAAAGCCTCTTCCACGACATCGCCCCGGCGAACGACCTGGGGCTGCGCACTGTGTGGATCAACCGCCAGGATGAGGCGCCCGGGCCGCGGCCGACCCGCGAGCTGCCCGATCTGACCGCACTCGCCGACACCGTGGACGAGCTGGTGCCGTCGTGAGGCCGGCGTTGGTACGCGTGCCCCGCGCCTTCGGCACCGGCGGCCAGGCGATGGAGGCAGCGGCGGCGATGCCGCTGGGATTTGACGAGGCCGCCACCATCAGCTGCAACGACCTCGACCAGCAGACCGAAGCGCTGGCCGCTGCACTGCCGGACAACCCGGTGCTGCTGGGCGGATGCTGCTGCACCCACGTCGGCGCCGGCCGGGGACTGGCCCGCCGGTACGGCCGGATCGCGGTCGTCTGGGTGGATGCCCACGGCGATCTGAACACGCCGGAGACCTCGCCCTCGGGCAATCTGTGGGGCATGCCGTTTCGGATGCTGTTGGACGGCGGCGACGTGGTTCCGAGCGACGCTGCCCTGTTGGGAGCGCGAAGCCTCGATCCGCCCGAGGAGGAGTACATCGATCACGTCGGCCTGGCGACCTCCGCAGCGGGGCTCGACCACGTGCTCGACGGCGTCAGCGGCGCCTACGTGGCGCTTGACTGTGACGTCTTCGACCCCTCCGAGATCGCCTGCTTCATGCCCGAACCCAACGGCGAGACGATCGACGACGTCGCGGCTCTCCTGGAGAGCATCCGCGCTCGCGTACCCGTGCTGGGGCTCGGCCTGACGGGCCTGATCGACGCGCCCGGCAACGTCGCCAAGCTCCAGCGGCTCAGCGCCGCCGCAGGCTTCGAGCGGTAGAATCCGGCCCCGCCGAGGGGTGTAGCTCAGTTGGTAGAGCGGCGGTCTCCAAAACCGTAGGTCGCGGGTTCGAATCCTGCCACCCCTGTCACCTGTAGTCGCCACCAAAACGCCTGTTTACCGCTCAACCAAGCGGAAAGTCGCTCGCTAACCGTAGCGACCACCTTGTACCGTATCGACCCACTTCGGACCGGTCGGCTGTCGACCCAGCCCAGCTCGACCACGCACGCGATCAGCGGCAGCCGCCAGGAAGCTCAACTCACATCCAGTGGTGTGTGCAGTGGTCGCTCGGCGCGTTCTTGACTCCGATGTCACGAAATGGTTGGATTGCCGAACGCAACGGAATCAGGGGGTTCACGATGTTGCGCAGGCTCCTAGTCGTTGTCGCGCTGGCATGTCTCGCGGCACCCGCGGCTGCGTCGGCAAGCGCGTCCCGGCAGGTCGAGCTGGTCACGGTGGACGAGACCCTTATCAGGGATCATGGCTGTGGCTTCCCGATCATCGAACACCAGTCAGGGACGTTTCAGATAGCGACCTTCTTCGACAGCGCCGGGGTACCGACCAAGTCGATCATCACGATACGCAGCCCATACGTGGTGACGGAGAGCGCCAACGGCAAGACGCTGCTGGGGGTCAGCCCATTCGTCACAAAGATCATCTATGACCAAGACGGTGGGGTGATATCGCAGACGCTAACCGGCCTTTCGGGGGTGTTCCGCATCCCGCACGGAGGGGTGCTCGTGCTGGATACTGGAAGGCTGCTTGAGGACGCCGAAGGCAATGTCCTATTCGAGGCAGGGCCGCATCCGTTGCATCACGGTACAGCGCAAGCCCAGCTGTGCAACTACTTCGCATCCTGACCGCCACTCACTGAAACTGACCGTCCCCCGAGCACCACGGCGTTCCGACGACGTCGTGCAGCTCGCAAGCCGGGTGGGCTCGGATCAGCGCAGCTCCAGGACGAGCTCCTCGATCCCGTCGTCGTCCACGTGCGCTTCAACCTGGGTGAACCCGCACTTCTCGAGCACGCGGATGGAGGCGACGTTGGTGATCACGACCTCCGCGTGCAGGGGACGCGCATCGACGATGTCCACGAGCTCGGCGAGGGCCGCCGTCGCGAGCCCGCGGCCCCAGAACTCTCGCCCGATCCAGTAGCCCACGAGCACGCGCCCGTCAGCCTCCCAGCAGCCGATGTTGCCCGCGACCTGACCGTCGCAGAGGATCGTCCACGTCAGCGCGGAGTCGTTCGCAAGCGTCTTCGCCCAGTGCGCCATGAACGGCTCACGGTCGCGCGAAGGAAACGCGGCCATCGCCGATGCCTCCGGATCGCGTTGGTGTTCGTAGAACACCGGCAGATCCGCCTCGATGACCTCGCGGAGGACACCCATGGCCCGAGAGTACCCGCAAATCCACCCGGCGGTGCAGCGCGGGGGAGCGCCACGGCGAGGCCTTGCGGGCGGCTCAGTGGCTGGAAGGAAACACCCGCGCATGCCGTCGTGTGGACATTCATCCAGGAGAGGAAGGAAGACGATGTCCCGCAAGAAGCTCACACGTCGAAGCCGTCGAATCGGCATCGCCCTGCTGTTCGCAGCGCTGGCGATCCCGGTAACGGCACAGGCCCATCCCTTCGACAACAACAACCCTAGCCGCGGCCCAGTTCACGGTTCGTCCCCGCAGATGACCAACGTGCCCGCGGATCCCGGTCAGGTCCGCGTGACGGACGAGCGCCCACTGCCCAGGGGCGTGGTGCTGCGGAAGAACGGCCCGGTCGACCAGGGGCCGAAGTTGGCACCAGTCAAGATCACCACCGTCCAGCAGACCTCCACGTTCGACTGGACTGACGCCCTGATCGGCGCCGGCGTCATCGCCGCCATCATGGCACTGGCACTTGGCGGGGCGCTGGTTGCCCGCCGGCAGGGGCGGCTCGGCTACCGGTAGCCAAGGCCCGGCGAGCACGTCGCTCGGCCGGGAGGGGCCGCTGGGCGGCCCCTCCCGGCGGCACCGCGTTGAGGCGCGGGCCTGCCCGCAGTGATCACGGCGCCGACGTCGTTCGTATTCACTGCGTCGGGGAGGGCGGTGGGTGCAGGCCGCACTCTCGACTCGCCACGGCACGAAGGTGCTCCCCGACACCGAAGGTCGCACCCGGCTGTCCGGCAGTCGCTGCGGGGACTACCTACGGCCGCTCTTCAACCAGAATGACCAACGTCTCGGGGAGCACGCCGTCGTACTGCATTGCCTCGATCATCTCCGGCGCGGGGGACTGGACAGCTCTCGCCATCTGCTCCACGTCCGGAACGTCCATCATCACGCCGACCTTGGTTCGATCATCCGGGCAAACAAAGGTGCGGATGTTTGTGACCCCTATCGGCCCGAACACCTCTTCCCGCTTCGGCGACGCAAGCCAATGAGCGGTGTCCTTTACGTCGTGGTATCCAAAGACCGTCGGCATCACAACCTCCAAGGTTCGGGCACGGCCAAGACAGGCCGCGCCGATCCTACCGCGCAGAAGCCCTGCGCCGGCAGCGGCCTGACGGTTTCCTCGAGCCGGCCGGCCGGCGTCAACGACCTGGCTCGCGTGCCGCTCGTCCCGTGTCAGTCGTGGCAGGCGGTCGTGCCCGAGTCGGTAAAGGTTTGGCCGGGGATGGGGATGAAGTTCCAGCTGTAACTGGTGGGGTGCAGCACCAGCTTCAAGACGCCGAAGGCGGTTGAGTTCCTGCGCTGGCTGTTGGGCCGGATGGTGTTGAAGCCATGATGGCTGCGACCGCCGGTACCGACGACGAACTCGCGGATGCCGCTCGACGTGGCTTGCCGGGAGGGGTTCTGGGGCGCGAATCGCTCATAGTTGTGCGCATGACCGTTGAGGATCAGTTCCGCGTGCGCGTTGTAAAGGTCACGCCAGAAAGCCACCACAGCGGGGGACTCCGTCCCGGTGAGCGATGAGACGAGGGGGCGGTGGAAGTAGGCGAGGGTGCAGCTGCGGGGGTTGGCGGCCAGGTCGCCGCGCAGCCACGTCTCCTGCGGGGAGCCGACGCCGCAGGCCACCGTCCAGCACTCGGAGTTGAGCGCGATCACGTGCCACGCTCCGACGTCGTACGAGTAGTACCCCTTGCCGATCGGTCCGGCTCGTGAGCCGAAGTAGTCGAAATATCCCTCGGCGTGCGACGTATGGCAGCTGACATCGATGGCGTCCTTGCCGTACTCGTGATTGCCCAGCACGGGCCTGGCAACTGCGTCCATCCGGCCCCACGTCGGGCCGTACGCCGCGTTGAACTCGCTGAGCAGCCCGCAGTAGTACTGCTCATCTCCAAGCGGCAACAGCCAGCCCGGCGATAACGACGCAGCCAGATCGGCTGTTGCGCTCTGCCGACACTTTCCGCCCGTCCCGTGGCCGTCGTTGTAGGCGGGGTCGGTGGGGGAGCATGCAATGTCCCCGCCGGCGACCACCACGGGATCGGCTGCCGCTGAGCTGGGAAACGCCACAGCGGCGATACCGAACACCACGGCGATCGCGACGCGAACGCGGGTGGGGGCGAGAACGCTGACCGCCCTGAATGGCAGACGTAACAGTGCGCGGGTCATCAATGCTCCTCCTCTGGGGCAGTGACGGACCAGGCGTCGGCATGAGTTCGCACTCTGTCGATGCGCAGCCACACGGCGGCACAGGATCGGCCGGCCCACACCGGCGCCCGAACGTCGGTACATGCTTGTCGGCTATGGGCGCTTCGGGGGCGCGGAGCCGCCGTTATGTAACTATCGTTTCAAAGTCGCCTGGAGATGTCAATAGGCTCCGGACCGGGAGCGCTGGGTGTCACCAAACCTCCGGGCTGGTGTGCGCACCCGTCTACCCTGAGTTGATGACCGACCGGACGACCGATTGGGAGGGGCGCCTGACCCAGCTGTGGGCATCGCTCGATGAGCTGGACGAGCAGGAGTTCGTTCGCCGGATTGACGCACTGGCGGCCGAACGGGCGCCCGACGACCCGGTGGCGCTGTTCGAGCGGGCCAGCGCACAGGACTCGACCGGCCACTCCGGTCGGGCGGTGCCGCTGTACCGCCGTGCTCTGCAGCAGGGGCTGGAGGGGCAGCGGCGGCGGCGGGCGGTGATTCAGATGGCCAGCTCGCTGCGAAACCTGGGCCAGGCCGCCGAGAGCGTGTCGCTGCTGGCGGCGGAGCGGGCGGCGGGTTCCGACGAGCTGGATGACGCGGTGGCGGCGTTCCTGGCCCTGGCTCTGGTGGACACCGGACGCGAGCGGGAGGCCGCCGCGCTGGCCCTGGCGGCGCTGGCTCGCCACCTGCCCCGGTACAACCGGTCGCTGGCCCGCTACGCGCAGGAGATCGCCGGGCGACCACCCGGCTGACGGCCTCAATCGGGGAGCACAGCGATGCCCAGAGCCGCCGCCAGGGCGGGGGCCAGGTCGAGCACTTGCTCGAGGTCGATGGCGGCGCCACGCAGCCCGACGATCCCCTCGATGCCGCTCATCCGGCAGCGGCGCAACTCGGAGTCGACGAAGCGCGCGTGGGCGAAGGCGGCACCGGCCAGGTCGCAGTCCTGGAAGCGCGCCTGCTCGAAACGCGCGCCCATGAAATCCGCCTGGCGCAGGTTGCAGCCGTCGAACATGACGCGGTGAAGGCGTGCGTGGCGGAACGCCGCCATGTCCGCCGCGCTGTTGCGCCACACGACGTCGCGCAGCTCGGACTCGGGCAGCCGCAGGCCGGTCAGCCGGCCGCCGGCGATCTCGACCCGCGACAGCGAGCCGCCGCGGATGACGGCATTCGCCAGGTTCGGGTCCCGGAACACGAGGTCGCGCATCGTCACATCGGTCAGCGTCGCGCCACTCAGGTCGCCGGCGTCGAAGACCGCCTCCTCGAGGCGGAGATCGCGGACGGCCAGCCCGGGCCACTGCGCGTGCCGGACTTCAACCGCGACCAGTTCGTCCCCGTCCTCGGGCATGCTGCCGTTCGCCCACGTGGTCAGGTTCGCCGGCAGATGGGGCTCCGCGGGCGGCGGTGCAGGCATCGGCTGAGTGTACCGGCGGGCCACTTGCAACCTGTGGTGACGGCTGTAGCATTTACCTCCCGGCCAGTCCTGCGGCCGAGCGAAACCAGGCAGGCAGTCGAGCATGACCCTGAGCGTCGGAGCCCTCCAACCCGCAGCGAAGAACGTGTCCGCCTGGCAGGCGTACAACCGCCGCCGTTGGGCGTTCGAGAAGGACATGCTGCAGCCCGACGAGCGGATGCCATTCGTCTGCGAGTGCGCGGCGTCGACCTGCGTGTGGGCCGTGGAGTTGACCCTGCAGGAGTACGAGTCGGCTCACATGTGCGACCACTGGACGGCGGTCATCCCCGGGCACGTGGCCGACGATGACGGCGTCCGGGTCGTGCTGCGCCACCCGCACTTCTGGGTGGTCGAGCCCGCCCTCCCGGCCAGCCCGGAGTAGCGCAGCCGCCGTCTGGTAGCCTGCCGCGGGTGCTGCGTCAGGGTGACCGGATGCCCGATGTGGTCGTGTTCTCCGAGGATACGACCCCGGTGCGGCTGCCGGAGCTGGCTGCGGGCGGCCCGCTGCTGCTGAGCTTCTACCTGTACGACTGGACGAGCACCTGACGGGATCAGCTGCGGCTCCTGCGTGACAGGAGCGAGGAGTTCACCGGGGTGGGGGTGCGCCTCTTTGCGATCTCTCGCGACAGCCCCTACTCCCACAAGAGCTGGTCGAAGCAGCAGTGGCTGCCGTACCCGCTGCTGTCAGACTGGGGCGGACAAGCCGTGCGGGCGTTCGGCGTGGCGCAGGACCTCGACGGCCTGGTCGACACCCCGGTTCGATCGGCGTTCCTGTTCGGCGCCGACGGGACGCTCGCAGCCGCATGGCGGTACGGTGACGACGAGGTGCCCGACGTCGACCGGCTGCTGGCCGCAGCGCGCGGATTGAGCGGCTGACACCTACCGGCGAAGCACCCGGGTCGCCACCAGGGCGGTGGCCACGACCAGTACGAGGGCGATCAGCATCGCCCACAGGAAGCCCTTGACGACGCCGCCGATCCCGAACAGCAGCGTCAGGATCAGCAGCAGGACGAGCCACCCCATGGCGACTGCGGTGCCCTGGCCCACGTCTCAGCAAACGGGCGGGTTGGATTTCGCATGGGGTCGCATTTCCTCTAGCCCGGTTGTAAGGTTTTCCGGGCTTTCTGCATAACCTGACAAGACGTATCGAGGTAGGTGGTGGGCATCTCACGGTTTCGGCTCCTTGTGCTGCTGGCTGCGGCACTCTCCTTGTGGCTGGCGATCGGCGAGAGCGCGCGTGCAGACGTGTGCGTGACGAAGACGGTCAAATCGACCACCGGCAGCGTGTGCGTTACCACGATCAAGCCGGAGGGCGGCACTCCGGTCTCGCCGTCCGGTGGAACGGTGACGGTCAGCGGCCACACGACGGTGACGGCGACGGTCACCTACAGCCCCAAGTCGCTGCCGGCCGGCGAGTTGCGGGGCTGCGGCGGCGAGCGGCTGACCCCGTCAGGCTGCCTGACCTGGTACGTGAACGGCGCATACACGCTGACGCAGC
>Ga0207674_10011132_pt1 | contig 10117 bp, 11 predicted proteins | sample KBSCornC72_FD_184303 | JGI IMG/M metagenome (GOLD analysis project Ga0207674, IMG submission 184303) | Corn rhizosphere microbial communities from Kellogg Biological Station, Michigan, USA - KBS Corn C7-2 (SPAdes) (version 2) | ecosystem: Host-associated > Plants > Roots > Rhizosphere > Soil ...
CGTTCCAGGCAGACCATCTGCCACGGTCGTCGCCCGCTGACGCTGCAGTCGTCGCGATGCCGGCCTCGGCGGCGCGGCCGGTGGTGGCCGATGGTGTATCGCCTGTGCGTGCGCCCGAGGGCTGGGCGCTGGTGGACGATGATGTCCAGCAGGCCGCGCCGGAAGTTTCCGAAAGGCTCGATGCCGAAGTGTTCGGGATCGAGAAGCTGAGCGCTGCCGATTTCCTTGCGCCGGACGTCGAGGCGGTCGCCGCCGACGTCGAACCGCGCATGAGTCTTGAGCTGGTGTCGATGGAGGAAGCCATCGCGCCGCAGGCCTACGTGCACGAGCAGCACGAGATGGTGCTTGACGAACTCGGCAGCGCGTTGAGCCGGGTCGTGCTGCTGGGTGCTGCGACCGACGGCATCGACGCGGTTTGCACGTTCCTGGCAGCGCTGCCGGCGTCGACGCGGTTGACCTTCCTGCTCACCCAGCACCTGGGCGGACAGTCGGATGCGTCGCTGGTGGCGGAGTTTTCCGCCAACTGCGCGTTGCCGGTGCGGCTGGCCAAGGGCGGTCGCGCCAAGCCCGGTGAGGTGCTGCTGGTGCCGGCCGGGCAGCAGGTGCGGCTGCGCCGCGACGGCAGCATCGACCTGCAGGCGAACGACGCGGAGGCGCCGCCCGAGCCGTCGATCGACGCCAGCCTGACCATGGCGGCGAATGCATTCGGACGCGACGCGCTGGCGATCGTGTTCGCCGGGAGCGGCAACGATGCCGTGGCTGGGGCCCAAGCGATCCACGATCGCGGCGGGCAGGTCTGGGTGGAGTCGTCGTCCGGCGAGCATTTTGCCGACATGGTCAGCGGCATCTTCGCCGAACGACTGGTCAGTTTCTCCGGTACGCCGTCCGAGCTGGCGGCGCACCTGATCGAGGTGTTTCCATGAGTGATCCGCTGCCGCGTGAAATCCGCTGCGTCCTGGTGCCGGTCGGCAACCTGCGCCTGTTGCTGCCCAACGCCACCATTGCCGAGGTGATCACCCAGAGCGCGCCCGAGCCGGTGACCGGCGCACCCGCCTGGCTGCTCGGCCGGATCGCCTGGCGCGGCTGGCGCGTGCCGCTTGTGTCGTTCACCGAGCTGGCCGGCACCGAGGAAGGCGACGCCGAGCTGAGCGTGCGGGTGGCCGTGCTGAAGGCGCTCGGCGGCAATCCGAAGCTGCCGTTCATCGCCGTGCTGACCCAGGGCTTCCCGCGCCTGACCACGCTGAACGCGGAGCTGATCATTCCCACTCACGACGGCAAGCCGTTGCCGCCGGGCGTGCGTGCGCACGTGCTGGTGCGCGATGACGTGGCGGTGATCCCCGACCTGGAATGGATCGAATCCACCTTGCTGGATCTGCTCGATGCCGCCGAGCCGGTAGAGTCCGTGGAGTCGTCCGGCCCGGACGACTGAGGCCAGCCGGCAGGCGACGGGTTAGCCGTCGCCGTGCAGCGCCTGCAACGCCGCCAATGCGGCCAGCCCGGCAGTTTCCGTGCGCAGGATGCGCGGCCCCAGCCGCAAGCCGTCGAAACCGGCGGCCGTCAGTGCCCCGATATCGCGCTCGCCCAGACCGCCTTCCGGACCGACCACCAGCAGGCCGCCGGCTGCGGTGAAACGCAGTTCGCGGGACGAGCGGCCGGCTTCCGGCAGCAATGCCAGGCGCAGCGCGCCGTCGTTGGCAAGGCCGTCCAGCCACGTCGCCAGCGGCAGCGCCGGGACGATCTCGGGCAGGCGCGCACGGCCACTCTGCTCGCAGGCGCTGGCCACCACCGCGCGCCAGTGTGCCAGCCGTTTTTCCGCGCGGACGGCATCCAGCTTCACTTCCGAGCGTTCGGTCAGCAGCGGCACGATGCGCGCCACGCCAAGCTCGGTGGCCTTCTGCACGATCAGGTCCATTTTTTCGCCGCGGGCCACGCCCTGGGCCAGCGTCAGTGGCAGCGGCGATTCGTTCTGCAGGGCCTGCTTCGATGCGATTTTTATGGTCACCTCGCGCTTGCCCACCGCGAGAATGACCGCGGCGTAGTCATGACCGTCGCCGTTGAACACGGCGAGCGGGTCGCCGGGATTCATGCGCAGCACGCGCGAGACGTGTTCGGCGGCTTGCACCGGCAGGTTCAGCTCGCCGGGTACGGCGAGTGGCTGGTCGACGTGGATACGGATCGTGCGCATCGGAACGGGCTGAACTTGGGCGGTCGCCCAGCATAGCGCGGTGCGCGTCCGGCGTGCCCGGCGGATGAACGTGCGCGAGACGGCCGGGCGCCGTCGCTTGCTCCTGCCGGCGCGTCGTATCAGCATGGATCGCACTCACCATGCGCGCTCGCCGCATCCGCCACCAGCGAGCGGAGGTCACATGTCCCGTTTCGTTTTCGTTTCCGTCATGTTGCTGGCAGGCTGCGGTGCAAGCGCTGTGCTGCTGGCACAAAACTCCCCGGTCGCGCCGCCGTCCGTCGGATCATCCAGCCAGCCGTCGACGCAGCGTGCTGCCCCGCCGGATGACCGCAACTGCATCCGTGAAACCGGCAGCCACATTCCGGCGAAAAAGGGACACTGCCTGCCCGTGGTCGGACGCAGCTACAGCCAGCAGGACCTGCAGCGCACGGGCGAGCCCGAACTGGGCCGGGCACTGCAGAAACTCGACCCCAGCATCACCGTCCACGGGCACTGAATCGGCAGCGTTTCAGCTTGCCACGGCGTGCTCGATCCCGCCGATCGCGGTGTCGACCAGCAGATCGATCTCTGACGCGTCGACCACATAGGGCGGCATGAAATACACCACGTTGCCGAGCGGGCGCAGCAACACGCCGTGTTGCAGACCATGCAGGTAAACGCGCAGGCCGCGCCGTTCCTCCGCAGGATACGGTCGCCGGCCGGCCTTCTCGGCGACCAGTTCGATCGCCGCGATCATGCCGGTCTGGCGCACGTCGGCAACGTGCGGATGCGCGCGCAGCGGCGCCAGCCGGCGGGCCAGTTGTGCGGCAAGCTGACGGTTGCGTTCCAGTACCGGCTCGCTGCGGAAGATCGCCAGCGTCTCCAGCGCGACCCGGCAGGCCAGCGGGTTGCCGGTGTAGCTGTGCGAGTGCAGGAACGCCTTGCCCGCGTTGTACTCGGCGTAGAACGCCTGGTAGATCCGCTCGCTGGTGAGCACCGCCGACAACGGCAGGAAGCCGCCAGTGAGCCCTTTCGACAGGCACATGAAATCGGGTGACACCATGGCCTGTTCGCAGGCGAACAGCGTGCCGGTGCGGCCGAAGCCCACCGCGATCTCGTCGGCGATGAAGTGCACCGCGAATTCGTCGCACAGCGCACGCAGGCCGCTGAGGTAATCGGGATGGTACATGCGCATGCCGCCGGCGCATTGCACCAGCGGCTCGACGATCACCGCGCAGGTCTCGCGTGCGTGGCGTTCCAGCAGCGTGCGCAGTTCGCCGAGGCGGCGTTTGGCCGTCTGTTCCGGCGACTCGCCGGGCTCGCCTTCATAGGCGTCCGGCGACGGCGCCAGGAACGGCGTCAGCAGCAGCGGCGCGTAGGTCTTGCGGTACAGCGCCACGTCGCTGACCGATAGCGCGCCCAGTGTCTCGCCGTGATAGCTGCCGGTCAGCGCGATGAAACGGGTCTTCTCGCCATGGCCCTGGTTGAGCCAGTAGTGGAAGCTCATCTTCAGCGCCACCTCGATTGCCGCCGAACCGTTGTCGGCGTAGAACACCCGATCCAGCCCGGGCGGCGTGATCCGCACCAGTTCCTCGGCCAGTTCGATCGCCGGTTCGTGGGTGAAGCCGGCGAAGATCACGTGTTCCAGCGTGCGCGCCTGCTCGGCCAGCGCGGCGGCGAGGCGCGGGTTGGCGTGGCCGAACAGGTTGGTCCACCACGAACTGATGCCGTCCAGATAGCGCCGGCCGTCGGCGTCGAGCAGCCATGCGCCTTCGCCACGCACGATCGGCACCATCGGTACGCTCTCGTGGTCGTGCATCTGCGTGCAGGGGTGCCAGACGTGTCGCAGGTCGCGCGCGGCGAGCGCGGCGTTGCCGTTTGCAGGGTTGTTCATCCGGCTATGATCGACGCTGCGCGACGAACGCTCAAGTTCGCACATCGCTGCTCCCGGGAATCGACGCTTGAAGTCACTGCGAAAATGCCTGATCGGTCTCGGCATGCTGGCGCTGGCCGCCGCCGTGCTGCTGTGGTTCCTGCCGGCACGCTGGGCAGTGCCGTGGATCGAGCCGCAACTGCACGGGCTGCGCCTGCAGCAGATGCAAGGCACGTTGTGGCACGGCCGGGCCGATGAGGTGGTGGCCGCCGACGGGCGGGCGCTGGGGCAACTGCAGTGGCAGTTGTCGCGTCGGGCCTTGCTCGGGCAGATGCGGCTGCAGTGGCAGTTCGAGGGGCCTCAACTCGCGTTTTCCGGCGGAGCCCGACGGTTGCCGGACGGCCAGATCGAAGTGAGCAGCGCGAGTATGCGTGCAGAACTCGCGGCATGGGGCCATGGCGCGGCGTCGCCCTGGGGGCAGCCTCGCGGCGAACTGCAAGTGACGATCGACCACGCCCTGCTGCAGGGCGGCTGGCCCCTGCAACTGCAGGCGCAGGCGCAATGGTCGCATGCGCTCATGCACACGCATGATGGCGACGTGGCACTGGGCAAGCTGCAGGCACAAGCGAGCGCGCAAGGTGGAGTGATCCTCGCGCAACTGCACGATGACGGGCACGGCCCGCTGCACGTCGATGGCAAACTGCAGCTGAGTCCACTTGGCTGGCGACTGGACGCGACGCTGCGCGCCCGACAGACTGACCCGGTGTTGCGCCGCTGGCTGGCCAGGCTGGGCCAGCCGGCGGCCGACGGCAGCGTGCGCATCCAGCGCCGCGGCGGACTGGCCGGCAGCGCACCGGCACCCTCCACGAACTGAAGGACGCGAGACGAGCATGAACCCGGATATCGCCGCAACGGCCCTGGCGGCCGCACGCGAGGCCGCCGCAGCCGCGGCCGAGGTGATCAGGCACTACTGGCGGCGCGGCGTCGAGGTGGAGCTGAAATCCGACGCAACGCCAGTGACGGTCGCCGACCGTGAGGCCGAGCAGGCGATCCGGAGGGTGTTGCAGGCGGCGCTGCCGCAGGCGGCCATCTACGGCGAGGAGTTCGGCCTGGCCGGCGAACGCGGTGGATTGCTGTGGCTGGTCGATCCGCTCGACGGCACCAAGAGCTTCGTGCGGCGCACGCCGTTCTTCTCCACCCAGATCGCGCTGATGGAGGGCGACGAACTGGTGCTCGGCGTGTCCAGTGCGCCGGTCTACGGCGAGACGATGTGGGCCAGCGCCGGCGATGGCGCATGGCTCGACGGCGAGCGCGTGCGCGTGGCGGACACGGCGCAGATGACGCAGGCCTCGATCTCCACCGGCAACGTCAGGACGCTCACCGGTGACGCGCGCTGGGCCGCGCTGGGCGCACTGATCCGCGACAGCAACCGGATTCGCGGCTACGGCGATTTCTGCCACTACCATCTGCTGGCGCGCGGCAGCCTGGATCTGGTGATCGAGTCGGACGTGAACATCCTCGACATCGCCGCGCTGGCGGTGATCGTGCGCGAGGCCGGCGGCGCGTTCACCGACCTGGACGGTGCGCCGCTAACGCTGGACACGCGCAGTGTGCTGGCCGGCACGCCGGCGATCCACGCGCAAGCCCTGCAGCGCCTGCGGTGCTGAGCGGCGCGAGCTAGAATCGCCAGATGCGCAAACTACCGATCATCCACGCCACGCGCGACGTCACCGAAAGCCATTTCCTGCACGTCGAGCAGCTCGACCTGGAATTCGCCAACGGGGAACGGCGCACCTACGAACGGCTGAAGGGCAGCGGCCTGGGCGCGGTGATCATCGTGCCGATGCTGGACGACGACACCGTGCTGCTGGTACGCGAATACGCCGGCGGGCTCGGTCGCTACGAGCTGGGCCTGCCGAAGGGCCGGCTGGACCAGGACGAGACCGCCGAGCAGGCCGCCGAGCGCGAGCTGAAGGAGGAGGTCGGCTACGGCGCGCACAAGCTGAAGATCCTGCACAACCTGTCGTTGTCGCCGTCGTACATGACGCACATGGCGCACGTGGTGCTGGCGCAGGACCTGTACCCCGAGAAGCTGGTCGGCGACGAGCCGGAAGAACTCGAAGTGGTGCCGTGGAAAATGTCCGAACTGCATACCCTGCTCGGCCGCGACGACGTGACCGAGGGGCGTTCGATCGCCGCGCTGTTCATGGCCCGCGAATATCTTGCCGGGCGTTTCCAGCGCAGATGAGCACGCCGCCCGGAAACGCTCCACCCGAGCTGGCCCGGCAGGTCGGCATGATTGCCCGCGCTGCCGGTGCGGCCATTCTCGATGTCTACCACGGCGATTTCGCGGTGGAGACCAAGGCGGACGCGTCGCCACTGACCGCCGCCGACCTGGCCGCCCAGCAGGTCATCATGGCTGGCCTGGCCCGGCTCGACCCGCCGCTGCCGATCCTCTCGGAAGAGGCAAGGGCCCTGCCGTGGTCCGAGCGCCGGCACTGGTCGCGCTACTGGCTGGTCGATCCGCTCGACGGCACGCGCGAGTTCGTCAAGCGCAACGGCGAATTCACCGTCAATATCGCCCTGGTCGAGGATCGCCACAGCGTCCTCGGCGTGGTGCTGGCGCCGGTCAGCGGCGAGCTGTATGTCGCCGAGCAGGGGCAGGGCGCCTGGCTGCAGGCGCAGGCCGACGCTCCGTGGCAGCGCATCCGCACGCGTGCGCTGGGGCAGCCGGTGCTGGTGGCCGGCAGCCGCTCGCATGGCGGCGTGCAGGGCGACGTGCTGCAGCGGGTGATCGGCAGCGACTACCAACTGGTGCCACTGGGCTCGTCGCTGAAGTTCTGCCTGATTGCGCGCGGCGCGGCGGACGTCTACCTGCGCCTCGGCCTCACCAGCGAATGGGATACCGCCGCCGCGCAATGCGTGCTGGAGGAAGCCGGCGGCGCGCTGCTCGACCTCGCCGGCCAGCCGTTCCGCTACAACCGCGGCGAGTCGTTGCTGAATCCCGAATTCATTGCCGTCGGCGACGGCACGATCGACTGGGCCGCGCGGTTGCAGGCGCCATGAGCGAACCGGCCCGGCACAATCTGGACGACCTGCTGGCGATCATGGCGCGCCTGCGTGACCCCGAGCGCGGCTGCCCGTGGGACGTGCGGCAGGATTTCGCCTCGATCGCGGCGTACACCATCGAGGAGGCCTACGAGGTCGCCGACGCGATCGACCGCCGCGACTGGCACGACCTGCGCGACGAACTGGGCGACCTGCTGCTGCAGGTAGTGTTCCATGCGCAGATGGCGGCCGAGCAGGGCCTGTTCGATTTTGCCGACGTGGCCCACGCGATCAGCGCCAAGATGCTGCGGCGTCATCCGCACGTGTTCGGCGACACGCGCTACGCCAACCTCGACGAGCAGGTGCGGGCGTGGGAGGAAATCAAGACGGCCGAGCGCGCGGACAAGGGCGTGCCGGCCGACGCCAGCGCGCTGGCGGGCATCTCGGCGGGATTGCCGGAATGGAAGCGTGCGCAGAAGCTGCAGCAGCGCGCCGCGGCCACCGGTTTCGCCTGGCCGGGCCCCGCGCCGGTGCTGGCCAAGCTGGCCGAGGAAGTGGACGAGGTGCGCGCCGAGTTCGCCGACGGCGCCGACCCGGCCCGCCTGCAGGACGAGATCGGTGACGTGCTGTTCGTGATGGTGAACCTGGCCCGCCATGCCGGCGTCGATTTCTCGCAGGCATTGCGGCATGCGAATGCGAAATTCGAACGGCGCTTCCGGCAGATGGAGCAGTTGGCCGCGGCCGATGGCATGGCGTTCGACGAACGGGCGCTGGACGAGCAGGAACAGCTGTGGCAGCGCGCCAAGCAGACGGAGCGCAAACCCTGAGCCTGCACGATGGCGTCGGGCCATCGTGCAGGTTGTGGCGGATCTTCGTGAAAGTTACTTCGCTGCCGGTGCCGGGTTGCCGGCATCACGGTGCTGCTGCCAGGCGGCGCGCATCTTCTCGCGCTCGGCACGCATCTTCGCCTCGTTGGCCAGGTTTTCGTCCAGGCCCTTGCGCAGCGTGGCGATCGCCTGATCGACGTTGACCGGCTGCGCCTGCAGGCGGGCCAGGCGCTTGTAGACGTAGTCGCGCACACGCGGATCCTGCGACTTGGCCAGCACGTCGTTGTAGACCGACGCCATCTCCTTGCTGCGACCGGCCTGCATGTACAGCCGCTCCAGGCCGCGCAGGTCGCCGATCACGCCGCTGCGCTGGTGGTCGAAGCCGTGCATGCGCATGCCGTGGTCGCGGTCGCCGCGAATCACGCGAACCTCCTTGCTTGCTGCCGCGTGGGGAGCCGACGGCGGGGGCGGCGTGTTCTGGGCCATCACGAACGAGGCCGATCCGGCGATCAGCACGGCCAGCGCGGAAGCGAACAGGGTTTTGCGGTACATGGTGAGTCTCCTCGATGGGTAGCCAAGGAGAACGCGGCCGGCCCGGGCGCGTTGACCGGCGCGTTCATGCTTCCGTCATGCTTGCAACCTTTTTCCCGCCGGCCGCATCCTAGCCGGGCCGACCACCCCAGGAGAGTCTCATGCGCCGTCTTCTCGCCGCAGCCTTGCTGCTCGCTCCACTCGCCGCCTTCGCCGCCACCTCGTGCAAGTACGAGGCGCCGCGCAACCTGCAGCTCGACCTGGCTGGTGTGCGCGGCGTGCAGATCGACGTGAACAGCCAGGATCTGCACCTGACCGGCAGCGACAACGCCAGGGGCCTCACCCTCACCGGCCGCGCCTGCGCCTCCGAACAGGCGATGCTGGACAAGCTGCAGGTCACCCAGCGGCGCGAGGGCGACCAGCTGCTGATCGATATCGGCAACACCGGCGGTTTCGGTTTCACCCTGTTCGGCGGCAGTTCCTATTCGAGCCTCGAGGTCACCGTGCAACTGCCGGCCAACCTGCCGGTCACCGTGCGCGTGGGCTCCGGCGACGCCGACGTCAGCGGCGTGCAGCAGCTGCAGACCAATGTGGGCTCGGGCGATCTGCACGTGCGTCAGGTGTCCGGCAAGTTCGGTACCAGCGTGGGTTCGGGCGACGTCGATGCCACCGACATCGGCAGCCTGGATTTGGGTTCGGTGGGCTCCGGCGACTTCAAGGCCGAAGGCATCAAGGGCGATGCCCGCATCGGCAGCATCGGCTCGGGTGACGTCACCTTGCGCAACGTCGGCGGCAGCGTGCGTGCCGAGACGCTGGGTTCCGGCAGCCTTGACGTAAGCGATGTCGGCGGCGATTTCAGCCTCGGCGCCAAGGGCAGCGGCGACGTCAACCACGCCGGTGTAAAGGGCAAGGTCAGCGTGCCGCAAGACGACGATTGAACGCGGCCGTCAGCCCAGCCAGCGCCAGGCCAGGTACACCAGTGGCGCGCACACCAGCAGGAACGGAACCGACACCAGGTGCAGCAGCCGCAGTCCATGCGGCTGCTTCGCCAGGCGCAGCGCGATCAGGTTCGCCAGCGAACCGATTGCCACACCGAAGCCGCCCACGTTCACCGCCACCGCCAGCGCGATCGTGTCGGGTGTGCGTTCCAGCAGCAGCACCGTCGCCGGCACGTTGCTGATCAGCTGCGAAGCGACGATGCCGCTGGCATACAGCGTCAGCGGCTGGCTGAAGTCGAGTCGGTCCAGCGTCTGCTGCACCAGAGGCAGATCCGCGAAGTGGCCCAGGCCCAGGAAGATCGCGGCAAACGTGAGCAGCAGCAGCCAGTCGATCCGCGCCAGGCTCGATCGCGCCAGCAGCGCGAACAGCGCCAGCAACAGCAGCGCGCCCAGCGGCGCCTGGCCGTACTCCATCAGCAGCACCATGCCGACCAGCGCGGCCATCGACCACGCGCCGAGGCGGCCTGAGGCCACGCTGCCGTCGATCCGTTCCGGGCTCAGCGCCACGCGTTCGCGCGGCAGCCACAGCCAGGCGAATGCGGCCACCAGCGCGAACATCACCGCCGCGGCCGGCAGCATGGCCGCCGCGAAATGCAGGAACGGCAGCCGCGAGTGCTGCCACAGCAGCAGGTTCTGCGGGTTGCCGATCGGGCTCAGGGTGGAACCCGCGTTCACC
>Ga0207674_10011134_pt1 | contig 10116 bp, 10 predicted proteins | sample KBSCornC72_FD_184303 | JGI IMG/M metagenome (GOLD analysis project Ga0207674, IMG submission 184303) | Corn rhizosphere microbial communities from Kellogg Biological Station, Michigan, USA - KBS Corn C7-2 (SPAdes) (version 2) | ecosystem: Host-associated > Plants > Roots > Rhizosphere > Soil ...
TCGCCATTTCCGGTAACCCCGGTTGTGTCACCGCCTGCTCCCGGCAAAACACCAACCCGCCGACGCGTATATTGTCCCTGCAGATACAAAAATGGCGCGAACGGGAGTATGACGATGCCGCTAACGATATAAATTGCTTGCCAAAACCACAGATTCATCTAACTACTATTCGTATAAACCCTTATGTTAAAATTTAAATACCCGAATGCGTTTGTCAAATCCGTGTAAATTTTTTCCGGTGATCGCAGCTTTGTTGTTATTTTTGCCCGCATGCCGGTTTTGGCAAACCGCCGATAAGCCCGCGTCGCTCATTGGCGAAGCCGCAAACGAGCTTCCCTTTTCAACAAAAGCACCCGACGTTTTCCAAACACGCGTCATCGTAACAGCAGGCGCCGTGACGCAGAAATATTTTATCGCCCGGTCCGGTGAACGCTGGCGGACGGATTATTCGGTCGGCGGGCCCGACGAGAGCTCCATAATCTATAACGGCGGCGAGTATTACGTTTCGTTTCCGGAAAAAGTGTATGCGGAAAAGACCGTTGTGCAAGGCGAAAGACCGGCGCCTGACGATATTATGAGCGACCTGCTTTACCATAAACCGTTTGCGGATTTTGAAAAGATCGGCCGGGAAAATAACATAACAACATACAAGGTAAAATTCGACGATTCCGCGTCGAGCGAGGCGCTTGTTTATGTGAACGATGATTTCGGCATGCCCATAAAACAGGAATATTACAGCATTAATGGCGATCGGCGAACGCTTGAATATTCGGTCGAGCTCCAGGATCTCAAGTTGGCCGCTGGCGACGATCTTTTTACGATCCCGAGCGTATTTAAGAAAGTGTCGACACAGGAATTTTTGCGAGATCGGGCCTTGTCAGCACGATCGGATTAGGTGGACAATTCCTGTCAGTACCACCTGCGGTAGCGGGTGGTTAAACCTAGCCGCACGATTTGTTATGAACACATCAGAAGCAGTCAAAACCATTTCCGAAGCCCAGAAACAAAAAGCCGCAGCGTTTTTGCAGGCAAATCCGGTCGCCCAGATGGTCGGAATGAAGCTTGTCGACATCGCACCCGGCGAAGCTGTTATTTCGTTCGAGATGCGCGATCAGCTAAGACAACCACACGGCATTCTGCACGGCGGCATAACGGCAACGCTGATCGATACGGCAATGGCCTTTGCGGTTGTTACCGAACTGACCGAAGGCGAAAAAGCTTCGACGATCGACCTGACAATACATTATCTGCGGCCGCACACCGAAGGGACGGTGACTTGCACGGCAAAGGTCGTCCGAGCCGGTAAACGGATCTTTACATTGTCCGCCGAAGCCGTAAACGGCAAAGGCAAACTGATCGCAACGGCGATCTCGACGTACACTAAAGTCTAGGAAATCTGGAAAGTCGAGGAAGTTAAGGAAATCGTACAATATTGGAGTAAAAACGTTCTCTTCCGAGACTTTCAAGACTGTCGAGACTTCCTAGACTAAAACGTTATGGAACCGCTAAAAAAATTCGCACGTTATTTTGCGCCTTATAAATGGCATATCGCCGCGGGCATATTTTTTATACTTTGCTCGATGGCGTTTGGCCTGCTAATTCCATTTCTCGTCGGAAAGGCGGTCGACGATCTCAGCCACGAGGTTACCTGGAACAAAGTGTTTTATTACCCGCTCGTTATCCTCGCGGTAAACGCCTCAAGCGGTGTGTTTCTTTTTCTCCAGCGGCGTCTGCTGATCAATGCGTCGCGACATATCGAGTTCGACATGCGCGAGTCCTTCTACGCCGCGCTTGTCGATCAGCCGCTCGAATATTTTCACAACAACCGCGTGGGCGATCTTATGGCACGCGCCACCAACGATCTTGCCGCTATCCGGCAGATCGTAGGGCCGATGATCTTGTACAGTTTTCAGGCGATCTTTGCGCTGTGTATCTCGCTGCCGATCATGCTCAATATTTCGGTGAAGCTGACGCTGCTGCTGCTAATTCCGATGCCGCTTGTGTCCTTGACGGTCAAATACCTCGGAGCCCAGATACACACGCGGTTTGAAAAAATTCAGGGATTTTTCTCGGACATAACCGCTCGCACGCAGGAAAACCTGACGGGCGTCCGCGTCGTCCGTGCATACGCTCAGGAAGATGCCGAGATCGACGAATTTCAAAAGCTCAATTGGGATTACGCCGATCAAAACCTGCGCCTCGTCAAATTTGCTGCCGCGATGCGGCCGCTGCTCTTTTTCTTTATCGGGCTGGGCTTTGTGATAATCGTTGCTGTCGGCGTGCCGATGGCTGTTCGCGGCGAGATCACCGCCGGCGATTTTACGGCATTCATTCTCTATCTCCAGCGAATGATCTGGTACCTGATCGCCCTCGGCTACGTCGTCAATTTATACCAACGCGGCACGGCTTCGCTAAAACGCTTTAACACGATCCTTGAGGCTGAACCGACGATCAGAGACGAACCCGGCACGCACGAACAGCCGCCGATAAAGGGAAAAATTCAGTTTCGCGATCTGACGTTCGCCTACAACGGCAAACCCGTGCTCGAAGACATTGACTTGACCATCGAACAAGGCAAAACAGTCGCGTTTGTTGGCAAAACCGGCAGCGGCAAATCGACACTTGTCAGCCTGATCCCGCGTCTGCTCGACGCACCCGACGGTAGCGTTCTGGTCGATGACAAACCCGTCCGAGAATATCCGCTCGCGCAGCTTCGCCGAGCGATCGGCTTTGTCCCGCAGGAGACTTTTTTGTTCTCGGATACGCTTGCGAACAACATCGCTTTTGGTGTTGATGACCAACCGCCGAGACGCCAGGACGCCGAGGCTTTGTTGAACGGGGATACCAAAGATAAAGGGGATAAAATGCCCGCGGGAAAATCGAAAACATCCCTTTCATCCCCTTCATCCATGTTAATTCGCGACTCGGCCTCCCCGCGTCCTGGCCGCGGGATCTCCGTTGAAAAATCAGCGGAGATCGCCGGTCTCGCCGAGGACATTAAAGACTTCCCCGACAAATACGAACAGCTTGTCGGCGAACGCGGCATCACGCTCTCGGGCGGCCAGAAACAGCGCACGGCGATCGCCCGCGCCGTAATGCGCGACCCGCGGATCCTGATCCTCGACGATTCGCTTTCCGCGGTCGATACCTACACCGAAGAAAAGATCCTTCACAATCTCCGCGATGTGCGGCTTGACCGCACTACGCTGATCGTGTCGCACCGCGTATCGACAATTCGCGACGCGGATCTGATCTGCGTCTTGCACGAAGGCCGCATGATCGAACGCGGCACGCACGACGAACTGCTCCAACTTGACGGCGAATATGCCGCTCTTTATGAACGGCAGCTTCTGGAGGAAGAGCTGGACGCGACGGATTAGTTGAAAATTGCTTTGGGCGGCCCTGTTGCCTAAAATTTCACCCTAAAATACTATCTTTATTAATGAAGATCTTTCACGGCTTGGAAAATGCAAACATCCTGCGGCCCACGGTTTTGACGCTCGGTGTTTTTGACGGGCTTCATCTCGGACATCAGCGGATAATGCAAACGGTCGTCGAACGGGCAAAGGCGGTAAACGCCGTTGCGACCGCGATAACGTTTGACCCGCATCCGCGCGCCGTTCTTCATCCCGAATCGGCTCCGCCGCTGCTCCAAACGCTTGACCAGCGTCTTGCGAATTTTGAAGTTCTGGGCATCGAACAGGCAATTGTCATCGCTTTTGATCGTGAATTTGCAGCCCAGCCCGCCGAAGACTTTCTAACAAACATTGTTCATGACCGGCTTCATGCAAAGGAGGTTTATCTCGGTAAAGGTTTCGCGTTCGGAAAAAACCGCGGCGGAAATATAGATCTGCTGCGAAAAATGAGTAAAGAGCTTGGATTTTTTGCCAACGAGGTTGAAGAGGTAACACTTCGCGGAAAACGAATAAGCTCGTCAAAAATTCGCCGCCTGCTTTCGGAGGGCCGCGTAAACCTTGTTCGCCGAATGCTTGGCCGTCCGTACGGCGTTGAGGGAGTGATAATTCGCGGTAACCGACGCGGGCATACGATCGGTTTTCCGACCGCAAACCTGCATCCGCATAATCGCGTTATTCCAAAATTCGGCGTTTATGCGAGCGCGACCCTCGTCGGCGGCGTTTGGCGACGCAGCATAACAAACATCGGCGTTCGGCCGACATTCGAAAACCAGGCGGAACCGTCAATTGAAACATATCTTTTCGATTTTGACGGCGACCTGTACGGCGATGTGCTGCGCGTCCGCTTTCTGCACCGAATACGCGACGAACGCAAGTTCAGCGGTATTGACGAACTAAAGTCGCAGATCGAAAAGGACTCGCGGCGGGCGTTGAACTATTTTGGTCACAAAGGCGTACAGAATACGCTGGAGATATTATAGAACTGGTACAAAGTGTCGACTCGTATTAGCATCGAAGTTAACTGCCTTTTTTAGAACGTCCAGGCAGTGAAGGTGTGAAATACAAATGATAAAGTCCGCAAACACGCGGACTTCTGTTTTAGATAGTAAATGAACGAAGTAGCAAACAATCAGGGATTAGCCGTTCGTGAAAAGCCGATCGAACCGATCAATGATCCGGGCAGTAACGGCCACGCGGTCATTGCGACGAAGGACCTCGCGATCGCAAAGCTGGTGTCAAAAGATCAGCGGGCCGACGAGGAAAGGTTTCTTGCGGCTGAGGAAACGTCGGTCGCAAGGCGATATCAGGGCATCCGCAACTATTTGCGGCTTTTTGAGGTTTCCCGTGTGATCGGCCTGCTCTCGCTCTATCTCTATCTTGACCAGTATGACCTGCACCATGCTCATCATCTGAAACACGCCAAGGCTCGGTTGGAAAGGGCGATACGGCTCACGCGGCTGGCCGTGTATGGTGAAAAGCTCTACGGCATCCGGATGTGGTTTTTCCATATTTTTATGCTGTTTCTGCGGCGTCTCTTTCTTGGAAAAGTCGTAAACCGCGAAGCCAACCAGGAAAAGCAGGCTGTTTGGCTAAGGGAAAAACTCATTGAGCTCGGGCCGACGTTTATCAAGATCGGTCAATCGATGGGAACTCGCGCCGATCTTCTGCCTCTGCCGTTTGTTAAGGAGCTAGGCACACTGGTTGACGAGGTCCCGCCATTTCCGAACGACATCGCTTTTGCACGCATAGAGCGCGAACTCGGCAAAAAGATACATGAGGTCTACGCCGAATTTGAGATCGAGCCCGTCGCAGCTGCTTCGCTTGGACAGGTTTACCGTGCAAAACTGCACACGGGCGAAGAGGTTGCCGTAAAGGTCCAGCGACCCAATTTGGAAGCGATAATAAAAGGCGACGTTGTCATTCTAAAAAAGGTGGCGCGGTTTGCCGAACGCTTTCCGCAGCTTAACGAAAATGCCGATTGGGCCGGCATGCTTCGCGAATTCGACGTAACGATCCATGAAGAAATGGATTATGCCGCCGAGGGTCACAACGCCGAAAAATTTCGCGAAAATTTCAAAAACTGGACGAACATTCACGTTCCCAAAATTTATTGGCACGCGACGACCTCAAAAGTGCTGACGATGGATTTTATCCACGGCACCAAGGTCATCGATCTCGAAGAGCAACGGCGGCAGAACATCTCGCCCGAAAAGGTGAACCGCCTGCTGATAAAAACCTATCTGAAGCAGCTTCTTGAAGACGGTTTTTTCCACGCTGACCCGCATCCGGGCAATCTGCTGGTAATGCCGGACGGAAGGCTCGCGTTCTTCGATTTCGGCATGGTCGGCCGCATCACCCCCGAGCTGCAGGCAAAAATGATCGATGCTTTTTTCCATGTTGTGGGAAAAGACCCTGCCGGCATCGCGCAGGACCTGATCGATCTTGATTTTCTCAAGCCCGGAACAAACCCGAATGTCGTTCGGCCGGTAGTTGAAAGGATGTTCGAGTTCCACCTGAATCTGAAGCTCAAAGAAGTCAATTTCAAAGAGCTGACATACGACTTGGCCGACGTGATGTATGATTATCCGTTTCGTCTGCCGTCCAATTTTACCTACATAATGCGGGCTCTGATGACGCTCGAAGGCATCGGTATCGTCACCGATCCTGAGTTTAATTTCTTTGAAACGGCGAAACCGTATGCAAAGGAATTTATGCTCCGCCGTGAAGGCAAGGATTTTCGTAAGATGTTCGTAGATAAGCTGTTGGGCCGCGACAACAATGGCAAGATCGATTGGGACCGCACGTGGAAACTCGCTAAAATGGCATTTAGGACCGTTTTGAATTCCGGAAAATAGATGGAGATTTCCCTTCCAATCATGCCGCACGCAGGCGGGCGCGACGCCAATCCGACGATCGCCCGCGCTCGCAGGCTGGTTCTGGAACACGGGTGGAATTCGACTTCGTTTCAGATCGTAAATCCCGGTATCAAACGCTGGTTTTCTGCCGAAGGCGACGCCGTCGTGGGTTATGTAACCGGCGGCCGCGGCCGCGTTCGCGTTGTCGCCGGTGCTCCGGTCTGCGAGAAGGAAAGGCTGACCGACGTCGTATCCGAGTTTGAAACCGATGCGGTAAAAGCAGGCGAAAGGGTATGTTATTTCGGCGCCGAGGAAAGGCTCGAATCGATCTACGCCCCGAGGCGCGATCATTCGAAATTCCTGATCGGTGCCCAGCCGACGTGGCATCCTAAGAATTGGGCTGCGATCGTTGAGCATCACAGATCTTTCCGGGCCCAATTGAACCGTGCCAGGAATAAAGGCGTAACGGTCACCGAATGGCCGCCGGAAAAAGCTCGCGAGCACCCAAAATTGCAGGCTTGCCTGAATGCGTGGCTTGGATCCAAGGGCCTGCCGCCGCTGCATTTCATGGTCGAGCCCGACACGCTTTCACGGCTGCAAAACCGGCGCGTCTTTGTCGCAGAGTGTAATGGCGGCATCCTGGGATTTGTGGTTTTGTCACCGGTCGCAACGCGTAACGGATGGTTGTTCGAGCAGTTTCCGCACGTTCCCGGAGCTCCGAACGGTACAGTCGATCTGATGATCGACACGGCAATGAGCACGCTCGCTGATGAGGCTTGCGAATATGCAACGCTCGGCATCTCGCCGCTTTCAAAACGTGCCGACATTCCTCATTTCGACAATCCCTTGTGGCTTCGCGTTTTGCTTGCGTGGCTGAGAAAACATGGACGACGTTTTTACAATTTTGACGGCCTTGATGCATTCAAAGCAAAGCTTCGACCGGAAAAGTGGGAACCGGTATTTGCCGTATCAAATGAACCGCAGGTTTCGTTCGGAACGCTCTACGCGATCGCTACGGCGTTCAGCGGAAACGCCCCTTTTCGCATGATCGCAGGCGGTTTGGCACGAGCCGTTTTGACCGAAATGAAACACCTGCGGCGATTCATGTTCGCAAAACGATAAACGTGTCCGGTCCGAACTTTTCGTTTCGTATTTGAGACCACCATCGACCCGATATATACGACATTTTCTGTTTCCATGAACGCACATCAAAGGATACAACTTCTTTACGTCGCGACGGATTTTGAAATTACCGAACTCGATGCGAAAGAGTGGCAAAATGCGCCGGAGCTTCATATCAAGAATTACTGGTCCGGTGAAGAAGCTCCCGTCGGACGACATTTTTCTGCACGGCTTCTTTGGTCGGATCTGGCTTTGTATGTTCGTTTTGGGGCGAACATCGGAGAGCCTCTTGTCGTAAGTGAAAACCCAAATCTTAACGGCAAGACCCATGGCCTGTGGGACCGCGATGTGTGCGAAATATTTGTCGCTCCCGAACGGCGTGTTCCGCAAAAATATTTTGAATTTGAGATAGCCCCAAACGGTGAGTGGATCGACATCGCGCTTGATGCAAGCAGTGGAAAGCGCGAGGCCGACTGGGATTATCGCTCGGGTATGCGTTCGGCTGCTAGAATTGAAAGCGAACGTGTCGTTATGGCGATCAAAGTCGAATGGAAAGCCTTTGGTAAAACGCCTAAAACAGGTGATGTATGGCTGGGAAACCTTTATAGGTGCGTTGGCACTGGCCCTGATCGCGGCTATCTGGCGTGGCAGCCGACCCTGACAGAGGCACCGAATTTCCACGTGCCGGAAAGATTCGGCGAGTTGGAATTTGTTGATTGAGACCGATACGACGAAAAACTAGGACAGCTTTTCGTACATGATCGTCGCCCCGAGCCCAAGGCTAAAAACACCGGCGCATAGCCTGATGCCCTTATTCAGAAAATCGAACCTGTTGGCGGTAAAGTGAAACGGCAATCCGATCAAGAAACTCATAGCTATCATTCCGCCGATCGACCCAATTCCAAAGATCAAAATATATAATACCGCGACAGTTGCCGAAGGAATCGCAGAGACGATCAAGAACATCAACGCTGCGCTGCCCGCAAGGCCGTGGACCATTCCAACAACGACCGAACGTGGGCTGAGCCGGTGATGAGACTTTTCCGCGGATTCATCTTTGTGCGTATGAAGATGCGCGTGCGTGCGTCCCCCGTGCGTGTGAGTGTGAACGTGTATTTTTTTACTTTTAAAAAGGTTACGTAATGCGTTCACCCCCAAAATGATCAACATTGCGCCAACCACCGCTTCCAGCCTGGCTTCGAGTTCGTTCGAGATCTGAAGCTTAAGAAAGATAACCAAAACTCCAACGACAAATAGCGAGATCGTATGGCCGATTCCCCACAGGCCTCCAACGATCGCCGAGGTAAATATGTTTTTCTTCTCACTGACGATGGCCGAAACAGCTGCCAGATGGTCGGCCTCAGTTGCATGGCGCAAACCAAGAACAAAACCGAAAAGCAGAATTGAAAATGTTGAAAGCTCCGGTGTCAGTTCCATATTAAGATCTCATTCGTTATAGCTCAAAATTGGCTAATGGATTCAAAATAAATACAGATTAACATACAACCAATCCGCCGTTGCTTAAATTAACCCGATTATCGTTAAATATACCTATGGCTAAAACCCAAAAGGAGCTCGCGTTTCTGCGGGAGATCTGTCTGGCAGAAGACTGGACCAAACGTTTTACGGACCTCATAGACAAGCATTTCGAATTTTCGGACGACGAAAATTTGCTTTACATAAATGCGGGAACCGGCAACCACGTTTTTGCACTGCGTGAAAAGATCAATGAAAACACCGCGATCTTTGCGACTTGCGAGGACGAAGACACCCTCGTTATCGCACGCGATAAGGCCATCGCGGTCAAATCCGATGTCGATTTTTCAACGCTGCGGTTTGAGGGTGATTCGTTCGACACGGTGATCGCCGACGCCAGTTTTGTGCGGCCAAACAATTTTCAGGATTTTATCGACGACACCCTTCGCGTCGCAAAAGTCGGCGGGCAAGTCGGCATTTTGACCGTATCGGCCGGAAGCTTTGGCGAGGTATTCTCGCTGCTGTGGGAGGTGCTGTTTAACGAGGACCTCGGAGAGCACGGAGCAGCCGCCGAGCAAATGGTCGCCGAAATACCAACCGTTTCGCGTGTCAAAGAAATGGCGGCGGCCGCGGGGCTGGTAAATATCAAAATGTATACGGCGAATGAGATTTTCGAATTTGAGAATGGCCAGGCATTTGTCGATTCCCCGCTGGTTGCTAATTTTCTGATGCCGACGTGGCTCGAAACTCTTAGCGAAGAAGAGAATGAAAGGGTGACGAAAAGCCTTGCTGCGCTCGTCGATAATGAAGACGGGACGATGAGCTTTCGTTTCTCGGTAAAGGCGACGCTGGTAGCCGGAGAAAAAGGGTAATCAGAGATCGCTCTCTTTAAGCTCGGCCATTTTCATCAGGTATCTTTGCAATCCGATTTTCAAGGTTTGATTCTTGTGTATTGGAATGGAAAGGCGTACATCACTCGCTGATTTGCCATAAATGTGGTGGCTGCCTTGAATCCGGAGTAATTTCCAGCCGTGTCGTTCGATAATTTTGGCGAATTGCTTGCCCGAAACCGGCTTCATACAGCAATTTCAAGCAAGCGATCTTTTTTGCCGATCTTTATTGTTGAGAGATCAACAGAAAGACATCCCTCGATCGCTTCGTACAAATTCGCAAGCAAATCTTCAAAGGTTTCCCCCTGTGTAGCGCATCCGGGAATCGAGGGCACTTCAGCCCAGTAGCCGCCTTCC
>Ga0207674_10011135_pt1 | contig 10115 bp, 10 predicted proteins | sample KBSCornC72_FD_184303 | JGI IMG/M metagenome (GOLD analysis project Ga0207674, IMG submission 184303) | Corn rhizosphere microbial communities from Kellogg Biological Station, Michigan, USA - KBS Corn C7-2 (SPAdes) (version 2) | ecosystem: Host-associated > Plants > Roots > Rhizosphere > Soil ...
TAAAATAATTGAGTTTTATATTTCGGAACCCTGTCGCAGAGACAGGGTTTTTTATTTAATTTGTTTTTCGACAAGATAAGTTTCCAAAAAGTTGATGCCAGGGTTGAAAGAGTACATGATTGTCCGGGTAGTCCCGCAAACTTCGGCCTAAAATGTATTTATCTTTTTACCGTTATTGTGTTGAATGGCTTAACCATCTGTCGATACCCGGAAGCTAAAATTCTTCTATGAAAAAAACAGTCCTTATTATTCTTACCCTGATTGCCCTTATCGTATTGTTTGTCGGCTGGAAATTTTTTGGTCCGACGGTGCATGTGCCTGAAAAAAAATATCTCTTTGTGTCAACAGGCGCAACCTACAAGGACCTTAAAAATAGCCTAAATGACCAGGACATTATTTCTGGTGAGCTATGGTTTGATTGGGCTGCGCGGATTACGGGATTCAACGCGGTGAAGCCAGGCAGATATGAAATAAAAAGGGGAATGAGTTTAACCGGTCTTGTCCGTATGCTAAAAAATGGTCGCCAGTCACCCGTCAATCTCGTGATCACCAAACTCAGGACAAAGGAAAACCTGGCAGCTAAGGTGGGCAGCTCATTTGAATGTGACTCGGCACAAATGATCGTTTTTTTGAACAGCCAGGATTCATTAAAAGATTACGGTCTTGACAATGAAACCGCGATGGTAGCAGCCATGCCGTTTACCTATGCCATTAAATGGAATACGACTCCGCGAAGAATTTTTGATCAGTTTTATGCTGCCTATAAAACATTCTGGACGCCCGAACGTAAAAAAAAGGCAGACAGCCTCGGCTTTAAACCTGTCCAGGTGTCTACGCTTGCCTCCATTATAGAGGAAGAAACGAATGCATCAGGTGACAAACCTCTTATAGCAAGCGTGTATTTGAATCGCCTTTCAAAGGGAATGCCGCTGCAAGCCGACCCGACATTGAAGTTTGCTTTGAAAAATTTTGGGTTAAAAAGAATATTGAATGAGCATAAGACTGTTCAATCTCCCTATAACACTTATACAAATAAGGGCTTGCCTCCGGGGCCAATATGCACGCCTGCCCTTGAAACGATCGATGCAGTGCTCGATTCCCCGAAAACAGACTACTTATATTTCGTTGCCAATAGTAATTTTGACGGTACTCATATTTTCACCACGAACTATTCAGAGCATATGAAGTTTGCCCGGATATACCAGCAAGAACTAAACAAACGAAATATCCAATAAGCCGCATGCACCTGTGGACCCAATTAGAAAGAAGGTTTTTAACATCTGCGCCTGTCAAGTTCGTGATCAGGAAAAGTAAAAAAATCTACCTGCCGGGTTTCCAGGGAATACCGTTATTTGATGTAACGCGATTTTTTATTTTACAAGCGCTCAAGACAGGGTTTACAGAAAGGGCATCCGCAATTGCATTTAATTTCACAATGACTATTCCGCCTGTGGTAATTTTCCTGTTTACGCTTATTCCGCATTTGCCTATTTCGGATGAATTCATTGAGCAACTCTTTTCATTGATAAGAGATGTAATGCCCGGTGAAAAAAATAATGGTGGCCTGATTAAATTTCTCTCAGATATTCTCAGCAAACCGAGGACCGGTCTATTGTCAACCGGTTTTTTACTCGCGATGTTTTTTTCTTCCAACGCGGTGATGGGAATCATGCGTTCGTTTGATAAAAACTATATCGGTTTTAAAAAACGTGCCGGGTATCATGAAAGAGTTGTAGCGTTACGGCTTACATTCATACTCTTCATTTTGTTTTTTCTTACCCTTCTCGCCCTGATCATGCAGGGGTCAGTACTAAGGTGGCTGGGAGTAACCAGCAAATTACTGATTTGGGTCGTTGATAATTTCAAGTGGATCCTGATTGTACTATTGTTCTTTCTATCTATCTCTTTTATTTATCGGTATGCACCTGCCGTTCATAAACGATGGAGGCTCATCAACCCCGGTTCAATTCTTGCCACCTTCCTGATGATCGTATTCACAGCCGGGTTTTCTTACTGGGTGAGTAATTTCTCCAGTTACAATGAACTCTATGGCTCCATCAGCACAGTATTGATCCTGATGCTGCTTATCTACTTTAACTCCCTGGTTTTATTAATCGGTTTTGAGCTTAATGTGAGTATCAATTCTTTGAAGTATGAAGTGGATGAAAGGAACAAAATTCATGCGGACGGTGTCCATACAGCATGATTTTTGATGAATTTTGTAATGCCCTTTAAAATTAATACAACAATGAATAAGATATTATTTTCTATGTTGCCAATCGCAATTGTAATGGTGGCGGTTTCACATGTAAGTGATCCCCTGGCCCTGGGTTCCCCGATTCCAAGCCCGGAATCAAAAATGAAGGATATATCCGGGAAAGAAATTGCTTTCAAAGACGTGATGAAAAAGAACGGCTTGCTGGTGATGTTCAGTTGTAATACCTGCCCGGTTGTTAAGAAATATCAGTCACGGACCCTGGAAACCGGGAAATTTGCCATCGAAAATGAGATCGGTGTAATTGTACTTAATTCGAACGAAGGTACAAGGAATGATGGCGACTCTTACGACGATATGAAGGAGTATGCAAAGAAGCAAGGTTACAATTTCAGCTATGTGCTCGATAAAAACTCCGTTATGGCTGATGCTTTCGGTGCCACAAGAACTCCGGAACTATTTTTATTTGACAAAAACGGCAAGCTCGTTTATCATGGCGCCATTGATGATAATCCGAACGGTCCGGATAAAGTTACCCGGCAACATGCTCATCTTGCCATTCAGGAAATGGTGTCCGGCAAAACGATTTCGACCGCCACGACAAGATTCACCGGATGCTCCATAAAAAGAATATAAGCTATACAGAAGCTTAAGGTTTAAACTCTGACTTGTAGTACCAAATCATAAGAAACTTTCAAGCTGTCATGGTGGGGTGACCTTGTCCAGGACCCCGGCATCTTTCTTTACGGCATTGCAATAATCTTTGGATCTGCGTGAAAGCATGCGAAGAGAAAGATCCGGGGTGACATAAAAAAGAAAAGCCTCTTTTTTGAAAAAAAAAATAAAATCAATTGGTGCGTCCCAAAAGCTCCTGAATTTCGTTTTCGAAAACATCTTCTGAGATTTGTTCTTCTAGGAATTTTCTGTAGTTTTTACCATTGTTTATAAAAAGCGTAGCAGGGATAACGCCGCTCCATTTTTCATCCACCTTAGGGCAGAAATAGTCAGCATTGGTTTCATCCAGGAAGTAAGTCGACATCTTTCTTTTTTTGATAAACGCATTTACTTTTTTGGGATAATCATCCTGCAGGTCAAGGCTCACAAATAATACTTGAAGGCCGTCCTTTTCGTACTTTACCTGCATTTTTTGAAAATATGGTATTTCTTCCATGCAGGGTTTACAAAAAGTTGCCCAGAAATTAACAATGAGAGGCCCACGGCTCTCAGAAATGATTTTTTCAAGATCGGTAACCTTGATCTTTTGCGCTTCCTGGCCAATCCCTTCCATCGACAAAAGGACCAGTACCAGAATCAATACTTTTACTTTCATCATAACTGTATCAAAGATTTATATTTCCCTGTTCAAACTCCATTCTTTCAATAACTCGTTGTACCTGGCGTCATCTAATTTCTTATGCTCATAATGGCCCGCAAGTATTTTCTGGCGATAAGCCTCGTACAAAGTTACGGCACATGCCACGCTGATATTAAGCGATTGAATAATGCCGGCCTGTGGTATAACAAAATTTCCGTCGGCCAGTTGTCTTATTTCATCACTGACCCCACTATGTTCATTTCCAAAAACCAGTGCGATACTTTTGGTAAGGTCAAGCTGGTGCAAACCTATTGAATCATTTCCCAGGTAAGTCGTTAAAATTGATGAGTAACGCTTTCGTAACGATGAAAAACATTGTCCGGCATCGTCAAACTGGTGGACCGTTAACCATTTCGCCGCACTGGATGAGCTCTTAGCGCCCCACTTTTTATGGCGGGGAATTTTTGTATTTAAGATGAAAATTTCCTGCACTCCCACGGCGTCGCAGGTTCTCATTACGGCGGAGATATTATGCGGGTCATAAACATTTTCCAGGACCACAGTGATATCGTCCTGCCTTTTATTTAAAACCGATGCCAGTCGCTCCGTTCTTTCGGGTGTCATTAATTGAGGATGTTTTATCTGCGGACCTGATTGCTTTAAATTATCTAAATTTATAGTTGCTGTGTATTCTTTTACTGACAACTACAATAACATGAAATACCCTAAAGTTCAAAATTATATCAACGGAGCTTTTGTCAACATAATTTCTGACCGCAGTCTTCCTGTTATATCGCCTTTAGATGGCGAACTATTATCCGAAGTTCCACTGTCCACTGCAAAGGACCTGGACGCTGCTGTAAAAGCGGCAAAAGCAGCGTTTCCAGCCTGGAGCAGAATGCCGATCAAAGAGCGGATACAGGTTTTCTTTCGCTACAAGTATTTACTCGAAAAATATCTAAAAGATCTGGCTACGCTGGTACACGAGGAAAACGGAAAAACTTATGGTGAAGCCGTAGCTGAAATTGAAAAGAGCATTGAGTTGACCGAATTTGCCACTTCCCTGCCCCAACTTGTTACGGGCGAAATATTGGAGGTGAGCAAAGGTGTAGAATGTCGTACAGAGCGTGTGCCGTTAGGAGTTGTTGCATCCATTGTTCCTTTTAACTTCCCCAGCATGGTTCCTAACTGGACGATCCCGAATGCAATTGCCCTTGGAAATTGCATGATCATGAAACCGTCTGAAAAAGTACCGCTGAGCTGCGGAAAGCTCGCATTATTATTAAAGGAAGCCGGTTTGCCGGACGGTGTTCTTAACATCGTTAATGGCGATAGCGAAATTGTGACGGCTATTTGCGAACATCCCGGTATCGAAGCAGTTTCATTTGTCGGTTCTACCCGGGTGGCAAAACTTGTCTATCAAAAAGCGACGAATACCTATAAACGGTGCCTTGCACTTGGAGGTGCAAAAAATCATCTTGTCGTGTTACCTGACGCTATTCCGGGGATGACCGCCCAAAACGTTGCTGCGTCTATGAGCGGATGCGCCGGTCAACGCTGTATGGCAGCATCAGCAATGGTTGGTGTTGGTAACATCGATCACATCATTGACAAAATCTGTGAAGAAGCAAAAAAAATTGTACCGGGAGAAACTTTGGGGGCCGTGATTAACAGGGAATCAAAGGAACGAATCGAAGGTTATATCACTGAAGCAGAAAACCAGGGTGCCACGGTGCTTGTTGATGGCAGAAATGCAACGGTCAAAGGAAAGGAAAATGGCACCTATGTCGGACCAACCGTTATTGATCATGTGAGGCCCGACATGTCAGTTGCTAAGGAAGAAATATTCGGTCCTGTCATCTCTATCATGCGTACTAATACAGTTGATGAAGCGCTGGCAATAGAAAACGCCAATCCTTACGGAAATGCTGCGTCTGTGTTTACGCAAAATGGCGGCATGGCACGATACATAATTGATCGCGCAAGCGCAGGTATGATTGGTGTAAATGTTGGGGTACCGGTACCGAGAGAACCATTTTCATTTGGGGGATGGAATGAGAGTAAGTTTGGTGTAGGTGATATCACGGGCAAGAGTTCCATTGAATTCTGGACAAAGCTGAAGAAAAGTACTACGAAATGGAACCCGGAAGCAGGAGTGAATTGGATGAGTTAAACCCTCCTTTGGAGCACAGGGAGGCCGAACCCTCCTCTTGGGACAGGGAGGCAAACCATAAAAGCAACTGAGCAATAAAAAAATAAAGTATGACAACAAAAACAATCTCAAGTGTAGCTGAGCCTGAAATCGTCAAATCTGGCGATGAAAGGGATGAAATTCTGCAAAACAACCAGGACTACACTTTATTTTCCTGGAGTAAGCAAAAAGGAACAAACCCGATCCCGGTAAAATATGGTAAAGGTGTATATCTCTACGATTACGACGGAAAACGATACATCGACTTTTCTTCCGGCCTGATGAATGTGAATATAGGTCACGGAGATCAAAGAGTCACTGACGCGGTGGTGAAGCAAATGCAGGAGGTTACTTATGTTACTCCTTCGTGTGTTACTAAGGTTCGGGGTGAACTGGGCAAAAAATTGGCTGGGATTTGTCCGGGTGATTTAAACAAAGCTTTCTTTACATTATGTGGCGCTACCTCAATTGAGAATGCAATCAAGCTGGCAAGGCTTTATACCGGCCGCCACAAAATTTTGACGCGCTACCAGTCTTATCATGGCGCTTCCTACGGCGCTATCTCCGCAAGCGGTGATCCACGACGTTTGCCGGCGGATGCACAACAAGCTCCTAACTTTGTCCATTTCGATCTTCCCTATTTATATCGCTGGGAATATGGAGAAGAAAGTTTATTAAAGGAATCAACAGCCGCTCTTGAAAGGGTGATTGCCTATGAAAGTCCTAATAACATTGCGGCAATTTTACTGGAAGGTGAATCAGGTTCTTCCGGTTGTTTCAAATATCCCGTCGGTTATTTGAAGGCTGTAAGGGAACTCTGCAATAAACATGGTATATTATTAATCATTGACGAAGTGATGAGTGGCTTTGGAAGAACAGGTAAAATGTTTGGCTTTGAAAATCACGGTATCATCCCCGATATGATCTGTATGGCCAAGGGATTGACAAGCGGTTATCTTCCTTTAGGCTGCCTGATGGTTACCGACAAGATCGCAGCTAAATATGATGATGCAGTATTGCCTTTGGGTCTTACTTACTCTTCACATCCCGTAAGCTGCGCTGCCGCAGTAGAAATGCTGCAAATATATGAGGATGATAACCTGGTCGAGCATGCAGCATCGATGGGAAAATACATGGACGAACAATTGGAATTACTAAAACAAAAACATCCTTCCATAGGTGATTGGCGAAACACTGGCTTGTTGGGCTGTATTGAACTCGTAAAAAACAGGAAGACCAGGGAGCCAATGGCACCATTCAATGCAAAGCCGGATGAAATGGGTGTGATGAATAAAGTGGCGGCAAAAATCAAGGAACTGGGAATGTACACTTTTGTCAGATGGAGCTATATTTTTGTTGCTCCTCCATTAATTGTAACAAAGGAACAGATTGATGAAGGTCTTGCGATCATAAGTGAAGCAATTAAAATTGCAGATGAACATGTAAAATAGTTTTCAATTCTAACTTAAACTGCATGTTGAAAGTTTTTCCGCTTATTCTCTTTTTAGTAACAACCTTGTCATCTGCGGCTCAAAAAAAAAGAGCAAGAGATTTTGGAATTCCATTTGACGGCACTACCGGCACCAACAATGCCATAACCGACGTCGCCGGCGTTGCTGTTGGCCATACGACCATTATAAATGGCGAAGGTAATCTGCAGAAAGGTAAAGGGCCTGTTCGTACAGGTGTTACCGCAATTTTACCCCATGGCAAAGAATTCATTCCCGTTTATGCCAGCTTCTATGCACTCAACGGCAATGGTGATATGACGGGCACACACTGGATTACAGAATCTGGTTTCCTGGAAACACCAATTTTGATCACTAATACAGGCAATGTCGGAACAGTCCGCGATGCGGCCTGGCAATGGATGGATGAACATAAATACTATACTCCTATTTTTAAAGATTATTGGTTTGCATACCCGGTAGTTGCCGAAACTTATGATGGAATATTGAATGATATCAATGGGCAGCATGTAAAAAGAGATCATGTTTTCAAAGCACTTGATAATGCTACACAGGGCCCGGTTCAGGAAGGTAGTGTGGGTGGCGGCACAGGAATGATTTGTTATGGTTTTAAAGGAGGTATTGGAACAGCCTCAAGAATTACCAGCAAGGAAGCCGGTGGATATACTGTGGGAGTTCTCGTTCAGGCAAATCATGGAAGCCGGTCGCAATTAACGATTTTGGGAGTTCCGGTGGGAAAACATCTTTCAGACACACTAAAGGTTAGGATTGATGAAGGTACAGGTGCAATAATTAATAACGCCGAAAAAGAAACAGGATCGATAATCATTGTCCTCGCAACCGACGCTCCCCTGTTACCGGAACAATTGAAAAGACTTGCGCATAGAATTCCACTGGGGTTAACCCGCACTGGTGCGATAGGCGGCAATAGTTCCGGTGATATTTTTATTGCCTTTTCAACAGCAAACAAAAACGCATTTAGTAACACAGAGGAAAAACAGGTGACCACGATGGCCAATGATCGTATGAACGCATTGTTTACTGCAACGATCCAGGCTACCGAGGAGGCGATCATTAATGCGTTATTTGCCGGAGAAACCATGGATGGCATCAATGGTAACAAAGCTTATGGCATGCCCAAAGAGAGGGTCATTCAAATCATGAAACAATATAACCGCATTAAACAATAAAATGCAGGACCATCCTATTACAAAAGAGAAAAGCGCTTCTCTTATCAATGATGACCTTGCTCCTATTCCACCACACAAAAGGAAGTGGGGAACCTGGAATTATGCCGCACTTTGGATAAGTATGAGTTTATGCATTCCCACTTATATGCTTGCCAGTTCACTGATCGGTGGCGGAATGAATTGGTGGCAGGCAATACTCACCATTTTCCTCGGAAATACTATTGTGCTGATACCGATGATCCTGAATGGTCATGCGGGCACCAAATATGGAATACCCTTTCCTGTATTTGCAAGAGCAAGTTTTGGAACAAGGGGGGCGAATATTCCGGCAATGCTCAGGGCTATTGTCGCCTGCGGCTGGTTTGGCATACAGACATGGATCGGGGGTGCTTCAATTTATAATATCATAAAAGCATGGCAACCGACATTACCGGAAATTGACAATAGTTCTCTGTTTCCGCAAGCGTTGCCAATGATCTGCTTTCTTTTATTCTGGCTATTAAATATGTTTATCGTATTCCTTGGAGTAGAAAGCATCCGGAAACTCCTGGTATTTAAAGCAATTTTTCTTCCGATAGCAGCGCTGGCATTGTTGTTTTGGGCGATCAGTGCTGCAAATGGGTTAGGTCCAATACTCGACCAGCCATCAAAACTACAAGGACCCTCATTCTGGAATTATTTTTTTCCGGCATTGACGGGAATGGTTGGTTTTTGGGCCACGCTTTCTTTAAACATTCCAGACTTTACCCGCTATGCCAAATCACAAAAAGCACAGATCAGAGGACAGGCAATCGGTTTACCTCCTTCAATGACTTTGTTTTCTTTTATTGGTGTTGTGGTCACTTCAGCAACCGCTATTGTCTACGGCAGCACCATTTGGGATCCCGTGCAACTGGTAGGGAGGTTTGAAAACAAACTGGTGGTAACTTTTGCAATGATTGCCGTAGCTATTTCCACTCTTGCGACAAACATAGCTGCCAACATCGTTAGTCCGGCGAACGATTTTTCCAACCTGTGGCCATCTAAAATCAATTTCAGGATTGGTGGTTACATCACGGGAATTATTGGTGTGCTCATTTTTCCGTGGAAACTCGTTGCGGATCCAACCGGTTATATTTATAATTGGCTCGTCGGTTATTCGGGTTTATTAGGGCCGGTGGGCGGGATAATGATTGCTGATTATTATTTTATACGTAAACAGATATTACATGCCGGAGAGTTGTACAAACCTGATGGACAATACAGTTTTGGAAATGGATTTAACAGGTATGCGATCATAGCCCTGTTGCTTGGTATCTTACCGAATGTTCCGGGCTTTTTATTGCAGGTCAAACTGGTCTCACCAACAACCTTTCCTCAATGGATTTCCCATTTATATAACTATGCGTGGTTTGTTGGGTTTTTTGTGTCGGGAATTACTTACATAATAATGATGCGTTCCTATAAAACTATTATAAATCCAAAAAAAGCTGCCTATGTCGCTGTTGATTAAAAACGGGCGCGTAATTACTGCCGCCGATGATTATGTTGCGGACATTTTTGTCGAAGGCGAAACCATAAATGAAATTGGCAAAAATCTATTATTAAAAGCGGATAAAGAAATAGACGCAACCGGCAAACTGGTTTTTCCCGGGGGCATTGATCCGCATGTACACCTGGACATGCCTTTTATGGGCACTTTCAGCAGCGATAATTATGAGACAGGCACACGCGCAGCATTGTTTGGTGGAACGAC
>Ga0207674_10011136_pt1 | contig 10115 bp, 6 predicted proteins | sample KBSCornC72_FD_184303 | JGI IMG/M metagenome (GOLD analysis project Ga0207674, IMG submission 184303) | Corn rhizosphere microbial communities from Kellogg Biological Station, Michigan, USA - KBS Corn C7-2 (SPAdes) (version 2) | ecosystem: Host-associated > Plants > Roots > Rhizosphere > Soil ...
TCGCCTTCGTGCTCGACGCCGGCGACCGTATTCTCGGCTATTGCGTCGGCACGCCCGACACAGCCGCCTTCGAGGCGCGGCTCGATCGCGACTGGTGGCCCAAGGTGCGGGCGGCGGTGGCCGGCCTCAAGCCGAGCGCGAAATACGACGAGATGGTGCTCAGCCGCATCGCCAGGCCCGACCGGCACGATCCGGGGCTGCTGGTCGACTACCCGGCGCACCTGCACATCAACCTGCTCCCCGAAGCGCAGTCGGGCGGCTGGGGCCGGCGCCTGATCGAGAGCCAGCTCGATGCCCTGCGCAAATCCGGCGCCAGGGGCGTGCAGCTGGGCGTCAGTCCGACCAACGCGCGAGCCCAGGGTTTCTACAAGCATGTCGGCTTCACCGACATCAGCAAGTCCGGCCGCGGCGTGACCTTCGGCATGAAGTTCCATTGAGAGCGACGTTCTAGGCAGGGTCGTCATCATGCGACCTCCCGGCGCGCCGGCGCCGCCGCCGCATTGACCGCCTCGGCGCCATACTTCAGCGCCACCGCTGCCGGCATGCCGCTCCAGCCCTGCAGCAGTGAGCCGCGGCCGAAGGGCGGGGCGAAATATTCGACCGGCCCGGCCCAGCCCTGCTCGAGGCAGTATTCCCACCAGCGCGTCAGCGCGTAGCGCGCCCCGCCCAGCCCGCGACGCAGCCGCTCCTCGGCGTAGAGGCCATCCAGATACGGCCAGTCAGAGCCATTGTGGTAGCGGAACGCGAATGCCGTCTTGGCGCGGATGTCGCGCCCCCGCTTGAACGGCGGGTAGGCGCAGAGCACGCCCCAGTCGCCATAGGGCTGGTCCGTGTTGTTCCGCGATTCGAGCGTGCGCTCGATCGAGCGCAGCAGGCGGAGCGCCTTGTCGTCGGGCACGGCGTCGTAGCGAGCGAGCGTCAGGCTGTCGAGAACCAGGTGATCCTCGACGAAGCCATCGGGCGTCGCGTAGTCGGCATAGCCCTGATGCTTATCGGTCCACAGCAGCCTGTCGAGGTTCTTGCGCGCCTGCGCTGCGCCGTCTCGGGCGCGTTTGGCCAGGGCCGGATCGGATTTGGCCCCGAGCTCGGCCACCACGTCCATGGCCCCGACCCACAGGCCGAGGTCGTACGACACCAGCCCTTCGCGATAGACGTTGTCGGCCCAGTCGCGGTCATGCCGGGGTTTCAGCGGCAGCCCGTCGCGGCCGGCATATCTGAAATAGCGCTCTACGATCGAGGTGATCACCGGCCAGTGCCGCTGCGCCTCGGCGGCATCGCCTGTCTGGCGCACATAGTCGCCGATGGCGAGAATGAGGAACAGCGGGCTGTCGAAATGATCGCTCCACCAGTCCTCGGGACGCAGGTGATGCTCCTTGTAGCGATCCGGGTGCTCGCGGAACGCCCGCCACGCCTTGGACTGGGCGCGACCCGAGAGGATCACCCCGCTCGGCGCTTCGCCGTCGGGCTGCACCCCCTTGGCCAGCATGCGGATCTGCTCGCGCACCGCTTCGGGGGCCAGCGTCAGCAACGGCTGCAGCGTCCAGTAACCGTCGCGATAATAGGTGCGTGCCGGCGAACTGTAGGCCTGCCCGGCCGCCAGCCCAGCGAAGGCGCCCGTCTCGTCCTGCCGGATACTCGACAGCGCCGCGTGCACGCCCTGGATCACCATGGTGCGCAGCACCAGGTCCGCCTCCGGCATCAGGTCGCAGCGCCGCGCATAGGCGTCGGCCTCGGCGATGATCTGCTCGGCGCTCAGCGCCATGCCGCGCGCCGCCTCGGCGCGCTCGACGCCCGCCGACAGCAGCAGGTCGTCGCCGCGCTGCTCGACCTGCAGCACGCCCCAGGGCAGTTCCATCACTCGGCCCGACTTGCTCGCGGTCCATGTGGGCGCCGCGTCCTTGGCCGAGATCTCGTGCCACCACGCGCAGCGCCGCGCCGGAAACACCCGCGCGCCGCCGCCACCCTGGATCAGCATCACCGGCGCCGACTGCGCGACATGGACGCCGCCCGTTCGGCCGACCACACGGTTCGGACCGTAGGCGAAGGGGCCGGTGAGCGGCGTGAACCGCACGCGCCCCAGCTTGCCCACGCCCCACAGCGACAGATCGACCGCACCATCGGGGAACACATCGGCCTGCAGTCGCGGCGCCATCACCGGCAGCAGCACCGGCGTCGCCGAGACGATCGCCCCGTCGGCCCGCGGCGTCAGCATGAGCGCACCCTGGCGGACACGGAACGGCAGGGCACGGAGGCGGCGCCCCCGCCCCTGTGCAACGGCCGAGCGATGTCAAAACGCGCCGCCATCCTGCCGCCCCCTGTCCTCGGACAGTGTTGGATCGTTGCGACAGTGTGGCGACAGACTTGGCTTTATGTCAAGGACCCGGACAAACGTGGACGAGCTGACGCCTCCGGGCGGCCTTTTCGGGGATATTCGACGCCACCCTTTGACGATCTCGCGATTATTTGTCAGTGTCCCGGACTAACTGGGGGTTCTATGGATACGCCCGATCCGCCTGTTGCACGCCAAATTTCGATGTACGCCGTGATCCAGGCGATCCTCTCGCATGGGCCGACCTCGCGCGCCGATCTCGCCAAGACGACGGGACTTTCCAAGCAGACCATCTCCGATGTGGTGCTGGAACTCGAGACGGCCGGTTGGCTGAAGCCGCACGGCCGGACCAGCGGCAAGCCTGGCCGCAGCGCCGTGGTCTACGAGATCAACGCCGCGGCCGGGCTGGCGGCCGCCATCGACCTCGGCGGCACCAAGCTCAGCGTCGCCATCGGCGATCTCCTCGGCAACGCCCTGGCCGAGACCACCGTGCCGACCGACACGCGGGGCGGCACGCACGTCGTCGAGCAGATCGCGACGCAGATCGAGGCCCTGGCGGCGCAGCTCGACGTGGCCGCCGGGCAGCTGCGCATCGTGGTGCTCGGCACGCCCGGCGTGTTCCATCCCGAGACCGCCCACATCATGGTAGCGCCGAACATCCCCGGCATCGACGCGGTCGACGTCCCCGGCCTGCTGACGCGCCGCCTCGGCGTGCCGGTGATCATCGAGAACGACGTCAACCTCGCGGCGCGTGGCGAGCAGTGGCGCGGCCGTGGCACCGGGGTGCGCAATTTCGTCTTCATCGCCCTCGGCACCGGCGTCGGCATGGGCATCATCGCCGACGGCCATCTGCTGCGCGGCGCGCGCGGCGCGGCGGGCGAGATCGGCTATCTGCCGGTCGGCGGCGATCCTTACGACCCCCGCGGCTTCGCCCTCGGCACCTTCGAGACCGCCGTCGGCAGCGTTGCCATTACCAACCGCTATGCCGGCTTCGGCGGCCACCGTGGAGCGACCGTCCGCGATATCTTCGCCGCCCTCGAGGCCGGCGAGCCGGCGGCGATCGCCACCATCGAGGAGACCGCCCGGCTGGTGGCGCCGGCCATCGCCGCGGTCGGGGCGACACTCGACCCACAAATGGTCATCCTCGGCGGCAGCATCGGCGTCCGTCCGGAGCTGGTCGAGGCCGTGCGCCGCTTCCTGCCCCGCTGCACCCCCGATCCCCCGCCGGTCGAAGCCAGCATCCTGGGCAGCCGCGCCGGCCTCGTTGGCGCGCTTGGCGTCGCCGTCGACCGCATGCATGATGCGCTCTTCGGCGTGGGCCTACCGATCCCGCAGCTGCTCGCCCCCACGGCCCGGCCGCAACTGGCCGCTGAGGGCCCTGCGACCGCCGCGTCAGCAGGCACGCTCACATCTTAGGCATATCTGCGTGTTGCCTATGTTCTAGGCAATATGCTGCCTCTTTTAGCGAGGCCGACACACCATCCGCGGTGTGGCGCCCACCGGCACCAGCCAGCTAAGCCGCTGTTGCAAATCGCTTTTCCCCAGCCGCATCGGATTGGCACGGTTCCTGCTGAGGTTGGGATGGGCGAGCGCAAGCGTCGTCCGTCGCGTCCGAGGCTGGGCGCAGCATCGCGTCCACTGACGGGCGCTCCCCCATAGGCAAGGCTGCCGCTGAGATCGAGCACCTCCCGGCTCGCGTCTTCGGCGACCTTTTTCACCGGACCTCAGGAGAGTCCCCGCACATGACCGACGACACGACCGCTCCCGCTCGCCTCGCCCGCTTGAGCCGCCGCGACTTTCTCACCGGCACCGCCATCGGAACCGCGGCGCTCGCCGCCGGCGCCCTGTTCCCGCGTCCGGCCCGCGCCGCCACCACCGGCATCGAGAAGGACACCCTCAAGCTCGGCTTCATCAAGCTCACCGACATGGCGCCCCTCGCCATCGCGCTCGAAAAGGGCTTCTTCGAAGACGAGGGCCTGTTCGTCACGCTCGAAGCCCAGGCCAACTGGAAGGTCCTTCTAGACGGCGTCATCTCCGGCAGCCTCGACGGCGCCCACATGCTCGCCGGCCAGCCGCTCGCCGCCACCATCGGCTTCGGCACCAAGGCGCACATCGTCACCCCTTGCGCCCTCGACCTCAACGGCAATGCTATCACCGTCTCCAACGCCGTATGGGAGGCGATGAAGCCGGGCCTGAAGCTCGACGCCGACGGCAAGATCGCCCACCCCATCGCCGCCGACGCGCTGAAGCCGGTGCTCGAGACCTACAAGGCCCAGGGCAAGCCCTTCAACATGGGCATCGTCTTCCCCGTCTCGACCCACAACTACTATCTGCGCTACTGGCTGGCCGCCGCCGGCATCAATCCCGGCTTCTACGCCGCCGGCGACAATGCCGGCCAGACCGGCGCCGACGTGCATCTCTCGGTGACCCCGCCGCCGCAGATGCCGGCGACGCTCGAAGCCGGCACCATCGACGGCTACTGCGTCGGCGAGCCGTGGAACCAGGCCGCGGTGTTCAAGGGCATCGGCGTGCCGGTGATCGCCGACCGCGACATCTGGAAGAACCATCCCGAGAAGGTCTTCGGCCTCACCGCCGATTTCGCCGCCGCCAACCCCAACACCGTCATTGCCCTGACCAAGGCGATCATCCGCGCCGGCCAGTGGCTCGATGCCGACAAGGGCGCCAACCGCGCCGAGGCCGTGAGCATCCTGGCGCGCAAAGAATATGTCGGCGCCGACGCGGCGGTGATCGCCAATTCGATGACCGGCACCTTCGAGTTCGAGAAGGGCGACAAGCGCCCGGTCCCGGACTTCAACGTCTTCTTCAACGACAACGCCACCTACCCGTTCTACTCCGACGCCATCTGGTTCCTCACCCAGATGCGCCGCTGGGGCCAGATCGCCGAAAGCCCCGAGGAAGGCTGGTACGAGGCCACCGCCAAGTCGGTCTATCGCCCGGACCTCTACGAGCTCGCCGCCAGGCAGCTGGTCGACGAGGGCAAGCTCGAGGCCGCCGCCGTGCCGTTCGGCAGCGATGGCTACAAGCCCGCCAACGCCGACTTCATCGACGGCATGACCTACGACCCCAAGCACCCGGCCGCCTACATCGACAGCCTCAAGATCGGGCTCAAGACCGGCGAGTCGAACGCCAGCATCACCGCCGGCTGACGCAAGTATAGGACCAATCCATGACGACCCTGACTGAACCGACCGCCGCCGACCTGGGCTCGCACCGCCGCGAGCGTGCGATCGCCGTCATCACGCGGCTCTCGCGCTGGCTCGGACTGATCGGGCTCGGCTGGATTGGTCCGTTGCTGCGGCTGCTCATGCGGGACAATCCGCGCGAGCAGCTCGCGGCGCTGCGCGACGGCCTCATCGTGCCGCTCGCCGGCATTGGGCTGTTCCTCTTCGCCTGGGGCGCCCTCGCCCCGCAGGTGCAGACCTCGCTCGGCGCCATCCCGGGCCCGGCGCAGGTCTGGGAGCAGGCGACCGGCCTCTGGGCCGACCACCTCGCCGAGCGCCAGAAGGAAGCCGATTTCTACGCCAAGCAGGCCCAGCACAATCAGGAGCTGACGGCGAGCGGCCAGGGCGACAAGGTCAAGGTCCGCCCCTACTCCGGCCGCGCGACCTTCATCGACCAGATCTTCACCTCGCTGCGCACGGTCGGACTCGGCTTCGTGCTCGCCGCCATCGTCGCCGTGCCGCTCGGCATCGCTTCGGGCCTGAGCCGCACCATCAACGGCGCCATCAATCCGCTGGTGCAGCTGTTCAAGCCGGTGTCGCCGCTCGCCTGGCTGCCGATCGTCACCATGATAGTCTCTGCTGTCTACGTCGACGCCAACTCGGCGCTGCCCAAGTCGCTCGTCATCTCCGCCGTCACCGTCACCCTCTGCTCGCTCTGGCCGACGCTGATCAATACCGCGCTCGGCGTCGCCTCGATCGACAAGGACCTGATCAATGTCGGCCGCGTGCTGCAGCTCTCGACCCTGACCACCGTGTTCAAGCTGGTGCTGCCCTCGGCCCTGCCCTTCATCTTCACCGGGCTCCGTCTGTCGCTGGGTGTCGGCTGGATGGTGCTGATCGCCGCCGAAATGCTGGCGCAGAATCCGGGCCTTGGCAAATTCGTCTGGGACGAGTTCCAGAACGGCTCGGCCGACTCCCTCGCCCGCATCATGGTCGCGGTGCTGACCATCGGCCTGATCGGCTTCCTGCTCGATCGCCTGATGCTCGCGCTGCAGTCCGCCTTCACCTATTCGAGCCAGCGGTAACCGATGACGACGCCCATCCTTGAACTCACCGGTGTTGCCAAGTCCTATGGCGAAGGCAGCCGCCGCACCGACGTGCTGGAGGGCATCGACCTCCAGGTCGCCGAAGGCGAGTTCGTCGCCGTGCTGGGCTATTCGGGCACCGGCAAGACGACGCTGATCTCGCTGCTTGCCGGTCTCACCAGGCCGGATCGCGGCAGCATCCGTTTCCGCGGCGAGCCGCTCAGCGGGCCCGCGCCCGAGCGCGGCGTCGTGTTCCAGTCCTATTCGCTGATGCCCTGGCTCACGGTGCGCGGCAACATCGCACTCGCCGTGGACTCGGTGCACCGGCGGAAGTCGGCGGCCGAGCGCAGGCAGCTCGTCGCCCGCTATGTCGAAATGGTCGGTCTCGCGCACGCGGCGGAGCGCCGTCCGGCCGAGCTCTCGGGCGGCATGCGCCAGCGTGTCGCCGTCGCCCGCGCCCTCGCCATGCAGCCCGAGCTGCTGCTGCTCGACGAGCCGCTCTCGGCGCTCGACGCGCTGACCCGCGCCAAGCTGCAGGACGAGCTCGCACTGATCTCGGCCAACGAGAAAAAGACCATCGTGCTCGTCACCAACGATGTCGATGAGGCGCTGCTGCTCGCCGACCGCGTCATCCCGCTGCTGCCGGGCAAGGTCGCGACGATGGGTCCGGCATTCACGGTCGACATCGAGCGTCCGCGCCACCGCGCCTCGCTCAATTCGAACGACCGCTTCATCGCGCTGCGCCGCGACATCACCGCATGCCTGATGGCCGCGCGCTCCGACAAGCAGTCGGTCGCGCCGCGCACCATCACGCTGCCCAAGATCGTTCCCATCACGCAGATGCGCAAGGAACCGCTGCCGGCCGCCTACGCCCAGGCGGCGCAGTCGCCGGTGCGCGAGGGCTATGTCGAGTTCTCCAAGGTCACCAAGACCTACGCCACGCCCAAGGGACCGCTCGCCGTCGTCGACGGCTTCGACTTCAAGATGCGCAAGGGTGAGTTCGTCACCCTGATCGGCCATTCCGGCTGCGGCAAGTCGACGGTGCTGTCGATGGTCGCCGGTCTCACCGGCACCTCGGCCGGCGGCATCATCGTCGACAACAGTGAAGTCGTGGGTGCCGGCCCCGAGCGCGCCGTGGTCTTCCAGGCGCCATCGCTGATGCCCTGGCTCACCGCGCGCGAGAACGTCGCGCTCGGCGTCGACCGCGTCTACCCCAAGGCGAGCTCCGCCGAAAAACTCGACGTCGTCGAATATTACCTGCAGCGGGTCGGGCTTGCCGACGCCATGCACCGGCTGGCCGCCGATCTCTCCAATGGCATGAAGCAGCGCGTCGGCATCGCCCGCGCCTTCGCGCTGTCGCCCAAGCTGCTGCTGCTCGACGAGCCCTTCGGCATGCTCGACAGCCTGACGCGCTGGGAGCTGCAGGACGTGCTGATGGATGTGTGGGCGCGCACCAGCGTCACCACCATCTGCGTCACCCACGATGTCGACGAGGCGATCCTGCTGGCCGACCGCGTGGTGATGATGTCGAACGGCCCGCGCGCCCGCATCGGCAACATCATGCAGGTGGATCTGCCGCGGCCGCGCTCGCGCAAGGCCATGCTCGACCACCCCGACTACTATGCGTATCGCGAGGAACTGCTGGACTTCCTCGAGGCTTATGAGGGCGGTGCCAACCCACCCGCCGAAATGCTGGAGCGCATTCGTGGTCGGCGCGAGGCCCGCACCGGCCGTCGTCCCGTGGCGGCAGCGGAGTAGCCCGATGCGCCAACGTCTCGTCGTTGTCGGCAACGGCATGGCTGCTGGCCGCGCCATGGAGCGGCTCAGCGCCATTGCGCCCGATCGCTACGACATCGTCGTGTTCAACGCCGAGCCGCGCGTCAACTACGACCGCATCATGCTGTCGCCGGTGCTGGCCGGCGAGAAAAGCTTCAGCGACATCGTCATCCACTCCGACGACTGGTACGCCGAGCACCGCATCACCCTCCACAAGGGCTGCCCGGTGACCGCGATCGATCGCGACGCCCGCACGGTGACCGGCGCCAACGGCATCGTCGAGCCCTACGACAAGCTCATCATCGCCACCGGGTCCGGCCCGCTGATCATTCCCGTGCCCGGCCGCGACCTTCCCGGCGTCGTCACCTTCCGCGACCTCGACGATGTCGACGCCATGCGGCGGGCTGCAGCCGCGGGCGGCAAGGCCATCGTCATCGGCGGCGGCCTGCTCGGTCTCGAAGCGGCCGCCGGCCTCGAGCGCCAGGGCATGGATGTCACCGTGGTCCACCTGATGCCGACGCTGATGGAGCGCCAGCTCGACGCCGCAGCGGGCCAGTTGCTGGCGCGCGAGCTCGAGACCCGTGGCATCACCGTGCTCACCGGCGCCAACACCAGGCAGATCCTCGGCGAGACTCACGTCACCGGCCTTGAGCTCGCCGATGGCCGCCTGCTTCCCGCCGACCTCGTCGTCATGGCCGTCGGCATCCGCCCCAGCACGGCGCTCGCCAAGGCCAGCGGCCTCACGGTCAATCGCGGCATCGTCACCGACGCCACCATGCAGACCTCCGACCCCGACATCTTCGCGCTCGGTGAATGCGCCGAAGCCGACGGCCAGTGCTTCGGCCTCGTCGCGCCGCTTTACGACATGGCCGAAGTGGTTGCGGCGCGCCTCGCCGGCGACGACACGGCCCGCTTCGTTCCGGCCGTGACCGCCACCCGCCTCAAGGTCACCGGCATCAACCTCTATTCGGCCGGCGACTTCCAGGGCGGCGACGACCGCGAGGAGATCGTGCTGCGCGACGATGCAGCCGGCATTTACAAGCGCCTGATCCTGCGCGACGACCGCGTGATCGGCGCCGTGCTTTACGGCGAGACCGGCGATGGCCCGTGGTTCTTCGAGATGCTGCAGGCCGAGACCGGCACGCAGCCGATCCGCGACACGCTGATCTTCGGCCGCGCCTACGAGACCGCCGCCAAACTCGAGGCCTATGGCGGCCGCTGCAGCGTCGCCGGATGAGCAGCGCACCACCGATCGCCAAGACCGTCCGCACCACCTGCCCCTATTGCGGGGTCGGCTGCGGTGTACTGGCGACACCCGAGGCCGACGGCTCGGTGACCATCGCGGGCGATCCCGACCACCCCGCCAATTTCGGCCGGCTGTGCTCGAAGGGCTCGGCCCTGGGCGAAACGCTGTCGCTCGATGGCCGGCTGCTGCATCCTGAGGTGAACGGCCGGCGGAGCAGCTGGGACGAAGCTCTCGACCGCGTCGCCACCACCTTTGCGCAGACCATCGCCGAACACGGCCCCGACAGCGTCGCCTTTTACGGCTCCGGTCAGTTGCTGACCGAGGACTACTACGTCGCCAACAAGCTGATGAAGGGCTTCATCGGCTCGGCCAACATCGACACCAATTCGCGTCTCTGCATGGCCTCCTCGGTTGCCGGCCATCGCCGCGCCTTCGGCTCCGACACCGTGCCGGGCAATTACGAGGATATCGAGCTCGCCGACCTCGTGATCGTCGTC
>Ga0207674_10011138_pt1 | contig 10114 bp, 9 predicted proteins | sample KBSCornC72_FD_184303 | JGI IMG/M metagenome (GOLD analysis project Ga0207674, IMG submission 184303) | Corn rhizosphere microbial communities from Kellogg Biological Station, Michigan, USA - KBS Corn C7-2 (SPAdes) (version 2) | ecosystem: Host-associated > Plants > Roots > Rhizosphere > Soil ...
CCTCGCGCAAGACATCGCGGACATCACCGAACACCGTGAGATCGCCGGCGACGGTGCCGCCGAGACTCGCCGCGTCCTCGACATTGCCGGTGACGAAACCCTTGGCGAACTGCCGCGCCATTTGGCCGCTCGACCGCTGATCAGCGCTGGCCTCGCCGACGCGCCGCGTCAAAGCGTCGGGCGTGGTGATGCCCCTCTCGTTGGCGAGCGTGAGCAAGCTTTCGGCCAGATCGGCGTCTCCGCTGGCGAGCGCGGCTTCGATATTTTCGGTGATGACAGCGGGACGCTCGCGCAAGGTTGCGTCCAGCCGCACATCCGATAGTTGCACCGGATCATCCTGCGCGGCCAATATTGCGCCGGCAAGGCTCGCCTGCGGCAGGAGCAACGCGAATGCGACCGCAGAGGCTGCCACGCCTAACAGGCTCGCGATAATAAACTTTGTCATCTTTCCCTGTGGCCGCCGAACGAAATTCCGACTGAATGCTGGCAAACCGATTTCCACGCCGTCCACGCTAGCACTCTTCATGAGGAGCAATCGATCATCGTTGGCTGGAAATGGCTATGCCACGTTCACGACACAACTCGCCCGACCAAAGGAGGGCTATCGAAGACTCCCAGAATGTGTCGAAATTCCCATGGGCGGTCTAGGAATCGCCCGGAGCCGAAAGTATGGTGCGCCGCATCAACCGCGCCGGTATCGGCCAATATCCCATTACGACCCGAAGGTAGGATCATGTCGGATCACGTTGTTCCTCATTTCCACAATGATGCCGGAGTCTCCGTCATCGAAATCGGCTCGCGGGAGTTCATGTGTGTGGGCGCCAATCCGCCCTTCGACCATCCGCATGTGTTTCTGGATCTCGGCGGAGACAACGAAATCATTTGCCCCTATTGCTCCACGCTTTATCGCTTTGCCGCCGACCTCGCGCCGGGCACGGCGCGGCCGCCGGAATGCGTGCTGAAGGGCAAGGCCGCCTGAACCCTCCGTGGCGACCTCACGCACCGTTTTTGTGGCCGGTGCCGGGATCGGAGGGCTGACCGCGGCGCTGGCGCTGGCGGCCAGGCGATTTCGCGTCGTCATTCTGGAAAAAGCGGAACGGCTGGAAGAAGCCGGCGCGGGCCTACAGCTCTCCCCGAATGCCAGCCGCGTCCTGATTGGATTGGGGCTGCAATCCCGTCTGGAAAAAAGCGCTGTGACGCCGGAAGCGGTGAGCCTGATCCGTGCCCGCACCGGCAAAGAGATCATCCGTCTGCCGCTCGGCGATGCCGCGATGTTTCGTTTCGGCGCCCCCTACTGGGTGATGCATCGCGCCGATCTGCAGGCGGCGCTTTATGAGGCGGTGGACCAGCATCCCGATATCGAGCTCAGGCTTGGCTGCCAGTTCGAGGATGCCGGACTTCATGCCAAGGGCGTCACGGTCGTGCAGCGCCGCGGCATGGTGCGTCAGGAAGATGTCGCACTCGCCTTGATCGGCGCCGACGGAATCTGGTCGAGCGTACGCCAGCTTCTGTTTCCCGAAGCACCGAAGGCGCAGTTTTCCGGCCTGATTGCTTGGCGCGGCACGCTGGACGCGACCCAGGTGCCGCGCGATTTCAGCGCCGGTCGCGTTCAATTGTGGATGGGACCCGATGCCCATCTTGTCGTCTATCCGATTTCCGGTGGCCGTCGCATCAATGTGGTGGCTGTGCTGCCCGGCAGCTGGAACCGGCCTGGCTGGAGCGCGCCGGGCGACAGCAGCGAGATCAAGAATATGTTCGCCTCTCGCCGCTGGTCGTCCGGTGTGCGAATGCTGCTTGGCGCCGTGGACGAGTGGAAGCGATGGGCGCTATTCACCATACCCGATGACATCGAATGGACCCAAGGTGCAGCAGCACTGCTAGGTGATGCCGCCCATGCGATGCTGCCCTTCGCCGCCCAGGGCGCGGCGATGGCGATCGAAGATGCCGCTGTGCTCGCCGAATGCCTGGGCGGTCTGCCCAACCCTAACGGAGCCAACGTAGCGGAAGCCTTGCGGCGCTATGCCGGAATTCGACATGCGCGCGTCGCGCGCCTGCAAGCCACCGCAAGACAGCAAGGCCGCATCTATCATCTCGGTGGGCCGATTGCCCTGATGCGCGATCTTGTCATCAGGACGCTTGGGCCGCGTCGCCTGATGGAACGGCAGGACTGGATCTATGATTGGCGGCTGTGAGGCCGAGCGGTTATAGCGTTTTCGAGCGAAGTAGTACCGGTTCGCGTGAAGAAAACGCGTCAAAAACAAACAACTAGACTTCGGTTCTGGTTCAATCAGAACCGAAGCTCTAATTCAGCGCGCGGGCTTCTTGCCGGCGGGTTTGATGACGGGCGGAACGGGAGCGGGCTCCGCAGGAGTTTCCCGGCAGTTGTTCCGGCGCCAGGCATCCTCGGCGTTGCGGGACTGGCCGCGCACGGCGATATATTCGTTGCGATAGGCAAGTTCGGAAACCACCGGACCGGCAACGCCGGTTTCTGCCTTCGCCATCAGTCCCTGCAGTTCGGCGGAACGGCTGGCGAGATTCTTGCGCTCGGCCTCGAGCTGCTTGCAATCGTAAAGTTCGTATTTGGCAGGATCGGCAAACGCCACCGACATGCTGTCATTCATGTCGGCGCAGCCGGAGATCCCAAGACCTGATCCCAGCATCAACAGCGCAAGCCACGCGCGGCGGCAACTGACGCCCGCGGCCTGCTCCCGCCTTCCATTATAGATGCCGACCATCAGGAATTCCTAATTCGAGATCGTTGATGCCGCGTAAAGCAGTGGCCAGTGTCGACAATGAGGCTGAATTATATTCAGACTTGAGTGATCGGCTTGCGGATTTGGCAGGCTCGCCCTCGGGGGAAGTCAGCAACATTTGGCCGGAGGAAATCGAGGTTCGTTATTGTCACGGAGTTACAAAATCAAGGCAAGATATCAAAGCATCCTCCTTCGCCAAATAGGCCGCACCTAAAGACGACAGAACAGGATTGTACGAAGGCGACAATCTGCCGGCGCGGGCATGCTATACGAGGTGCCTGACGCCCCGTGGCTTCTGCCAATAAATTGCAGCTATCGCAAATGTCGGGGGATTAGGGAGGAGTATGCAATGACGAATCCTGATGGACAGCGCATTGGGTTTATCGGCTTGGGCGATATCGGGTTTCCGATGGCGATGCGGCTGCACCAGCAGGGACATCGTCTGGCAGTGTGGAATCGCACGCTGGAACGGTCTCGCCCGTTTTCGGAAGTGGGCGTTCCGGTTGCGGGTTCAGCGGCTGAGCTTGCCGACAGTTGTGATATTGCCTGTCTCTGCCTTTCTTCCAAATCCGCGATCGAGGCGGTGGTATTTGGACCAGCCGGGATCGCCGAGGCACGCGTTCCTCCGAAGCTTGTGATCGATCATTCGACCATTTCGCCTGAACAGACGCGCCTCTTTGCCGAACGGCTGCGATCGCAGAGTGGAATTCGTTGGCTCGATGCACCGATCTCGGGCGGTCCTGCCGGCGCGCGCGCGGGCACGCTCGCGGTCATGGCAGGCGGTGAAGCCGGCGCATTTGAAATGGCATCGCCGGTTTTGCACAGCCTGGGGCGTCAGGTCACGCATGTCGGCGAACTGGGGATGGGACAGCTTGCCAAGGCCTGCAATCAGATCGTCGGCTTCATCATCCACGCGGCCATCGCCGAAGGTCTGGGGTGCGCGGCGGCGGCTGGTCTTCCCGCATCCGTGATGGCGGAGACAATGGTCGGAGGGCTAGCGGATTCGGCGGCGCTCGCGGAATATAGGCGCGCCACCGCGGCCGGCGAGCCGGGCGGTATAACGGGCGTTATAGGCGCCTATATGGACCTCGCGCGCGGTCATCTGCGTCCGGAATATGCGGGTAAGCTCGACATCCTGGAAAAGGATATCGAGATCGCCAAGAGCATTGCCGCTTCCGGTGGCCTCAGGCTGCCGCTGCTCGAGCATGTGGAAACGATGGGTCGGCGCCTCAACAACCAGTAAGTCACGCCGAAGCTTTGCTGGTTACTGGCAATATCTGGCGGCGTAACGGTGTTCCTACGGCGACAGAACAATCCATCAAACACCCGTCTGGCGGCGCCGACCACAAAGCCGGAGGCTTTGCCCTTCTTTGAGGATGCTTTCATGAGCGCGCAATTGCGCTCATTTCCTGCCCATATGCCGCTCCGAAAAACCAGCTTGCTTGATAGGACCGCATTGTCGATGGTTCTGATCGCATGACCTCCAGCTCACCAGATACCGCTCTCGCCCCCCGCCTGCGCGACATTCCTTCCGGAGTATGGGTGCTCGGCTTCGTATCCATGTTGATGGATATCTCTTCGGAGATGATCCACGCGCTCTTGCCGGTCTATCTCGTTACCGTGCTCGGCACCTCGATGTTAACGGTCGGCGTGATGGAGGGCATCGCCGAGGCAACCGCCTCCATCACCAAGATATTCTCGGGTGTCGTCTCCGACTGGCTTGGCAAACGCAAGTTTCTTGCGGCGCTCGGCTATGGCCTCGCCGCCTTCACGAAACCGATCTTCCCGTTGGCACCGACCCTGGGCTGGCTGGTAGCGGCACGTTTTATTGACCGCGTCGGCAAGGGCATTCGCGGTGCACCCCGCGACGCACTCATAGCGGACATCACACCCGCGCAAGTGCGCGGCGCCAGTTTTGGGCTGCGTCAATCGCTCGATACGATCGGCGCCTTTCTCGGTCCGCTGATCGCCATCGGGCTGATGTGGCTCACGGCAGACAGCTTCAGGCTGGTCTTCTGGATCGCGGTCATCCCGGCGTTTCTGTCATTCGGGCTCATCAGCTTTGCCGTGCGCGAACCGGAGCGCCCTGAGGGACTGCGGCAAGTGCGCTCGCCGCTGAGTCGCGCCGAACTGAAGCGGCTGGGGAGTGCCTATTATTGGGTCGTCGCCGTTGCGACGGTATTCACGCTCGCGCGGTTCAGCGAAGCGTTTCTGGTGCTGAAGGCGCAGGCGGTCGGAATGCCCATCGCCCTTGTTCCCGCCGTGCTCGTCCTGATGAACGTGATCTATGCGCTCGCCGCCTACCCGGCCGGACTGCTCTCCGACCGGATCGACCGGACGAAGGTGCTGATGATCGGGCTCGGTCTGCTGATCGTTGCTGACGCGGCGCTTGGTTTTGCAACAAGCGTCGCTGGCGTGATGGGCGGCGTCATGCTTTGGGGGCTGCACATGGGCTTCACGCAGGGATTGCTGGTTACGCTCGTCGCCGACACGGCTCCGGCGGAGTTGCGCGGCACCGCCTACGGCGTGTTCAATCTGCTGGGCGGGCTCGCGATGCTTGCCGCCAGCGTGATCGCCGGTTTGCTGTGGGATGCCGCAGGTCCCTCCGCCACGTTCCTCGCAGGCGCTGCCTTTGCTGCCATGGCTCTCGCTGGGCTTGTTTCGATTTCAGCCAGATTGAAACAAAAAGAGCCGCCGACAGACCTGCCGTCGTCCCCGCCGCATACCGGATAAATATATGAGTTGGGACGTGCGACCGACAGCGAAGGCTGGTGCGGGCGGTGGGACTCGAACCCACACGACGTTGCCATCGAGGGATTTTAAGTCCCTTGCGTCTACCAGTTCCGCCACGTCCGCATGCGGCCCGATGCTTAGCGCGTTTGCCGCGCAGGGGAAATATCTTCGGGGAAAAAACCTCCCTTTCAGGCGCCCTCTTCGCTCAGTTCAACCAGCACGGCTGGCGGTTTCAGAGAAATGGCCCGGCCGGACTTGCGCGATATCTCCCGATCATGCCTACTGGATTCTCCGCCCAAGCGGCATCAGGTCCGCACCGACAAGAGGCCGGTAAGAACAGGAGGAGTTTTGTCCATGGCCTATGAGCACATCAGATACGAGGTCGCCGACCGCATCCTCACCATCACGCTGAACCGGCCGGACAAGCTCAACGCGTTTACCGCGATCATGCAGCGGGAATTGATCGATGCCTTCGATCGTTCCGATGAGGATGACAACATTCGCGCCGTGATCGTCACCGGCGAAGGCCGTGCCTTCTGCGCCGGCGCGGACCTTTCGGCAGGCGCCGATACGTTCGATCGCGACCTGCATCGCGGGCCGATCAAGCGAACCGCCGACGGCGGGGTCGATTACAGCGACCCCAATCTGCGCGATGGCGGCGGCCAGGTGAGCTTGCGGATTTTCAGGAGCCTGAAACCGGTAATCGCGGCCGTCAACGGTCCGGCGGTCGGCGTCGGCGCCACCATGCAGCTTCCGATGGACATCCGCATCGCCAGCGAGAATGCGCGGATCGGCTTTGTGTTCTCCCAGCGCGGCATCATTCCAGAGGCGTGCTCGAGCTGGTTCCTGCCCCGCATCGTCGGCATCTCGCAGGCGCTGGAATGGTGTTATAGCGGCCGGGTGTTTCCGGCCGCGGAAGCGCTGGCTGGTGGGCTCGTCTCCAAGGTCGTTCCCCCCGATCAGTTGCTGCCGACCGCCCGGGCGCTGGCGGCCGAATTCGCCGCCAAGACGGCACCGGTATCGGTCGCGCTGACCCGCCAGATGTTGTGGCGGATGCTCGGCGCCGACGATCCAATGGAGGCCCACAAGATCGATAGCCGCGGCATTTTCTCGCGCGGCCGCTCCGAAGACGTCAAGGAAGGCGTCGTGGCTTTCCTGGAGAAGCGCCCGGCCGAGTTCAAGGACAAGGTTTCCACCGACATGCCGGATTATTTTCCATGGTGGCAGGACCGCGAATATAAGTGAGCATGGTGGCGGCCTCTGTGGGTGAAGCCCGGGATCGCGTGATCCTGCTTCACGGCATAGGCCGGACGGCACGATCGTTGCGGAAGATGGAGATTGCGCTTCAATCTTCCCGCTTCACGACGCTCAATCTCGACTATGCAAGCCGCAGGAAGCCGCTCGAGGAGCTGGCGGACGATATCGATCCAGTCATCAAACGGTTTATCGGTGACGCGCGAGCGGTTCACTTCGTTTGCCATTCCATGGGCGGCCTCCTGGCGCGGGTCTATGTGGGGAAATACCGCCCGCGGCAGCTTGGCCGCGTCGTGATGCTCGGCGCACCAAATGGTGGAAGCGAGATCGCCGACCGCCTTTCGAGATACCGCGCCTACCGAATGGTGTTCGGCCCCGCCGGCCAGCAGCTTGGGACGCGGCGCACTGCGGCCGTCCAGGCGCTCCTGCCACGGGTGGATTATCCGGTGGGGATTATCGCTGGCAGCCGCTCCGTCTATCCAATCTCGGGCATGTGGCTGCCGAAGCCCCATGACGGTCGCGTCTCGGTGAAAAATACCGAGCTGGAAGGAATGACCGATCACATCGTCCTTCCCGTCGCGCATCCTTGGCTTCCGCGCGACGGCCGCGTAATCGAGCAAACGCGGGCGTTTCTACAAACCGGACAGTTTCTTCGTACTGCCAGGTGAAGAAGCTGCTGGCGCTGATGGATCTTAGCCCATGATCAGCGCGACGCGGCCGATCGCCTTGCGATCGAGCAGCAGCTGCATCGCCTTCGCATAAGCGTCGAGCGGCAACCGGTCGGAAATGTTCGGCCGCACTTTTCCACTCTCCGCCCACTCGGTGAGCGCCTTGAAGCGCGCGACGCCGAGCGCTGGATTCTTGCGGATGGATTCGCCGGCACGGACGCCGATCGCGCTGGCGCCCTTGATGAGCAGAAGGTTGGTTCGTGCCATGCCGATGCCGCCGGTGAAGCCGACAATGAGCACGCGCGCGCCCCAGGCGATGCAGCGCAGACTCTCCTCAAAAATTTCACCGCCGACGGGATCGAACACCACGTCGACGCCCTTCCCTTCCGTGATGCGCTTGACCGCATCACGGAACGGCTCGCGGCCGTAGAGCACGAGGTGGTCGGCGCCCTTGGCTTTCGCCAGCGCGAGTTTTTCCTCGCTCGAGGCCGCGGCGATCACGGTCGCCCCGAGCAGCTTTCCGATCTCCACCGTCGCGAGCCCTACGCCCCCGCCCGCGCCATGCACCAGCAGCACCTCGCCGCGTTTCACCTGACCGCGATCGACCAACGCATGATAGGCCGTGCCATGCGCGGCGAGGAAGGTCGCGCCTTCGGCATAGTCGAAGGTCGACGGCAGCGGCATCAGTTGTGCCGGAGTCACGATAGCTTCTTCGGCAAAGGCACCGTGACGAAGTTTGACGATGACCTTGTCGCCGACGGCGATACCCGTGACGCTCGCCTCGATCTCGGTTACGTCGCCGGCCGCCTCCATCCCGGGAATGAAGGGCAATGGCGGCTTGTATTGATACTGGCCGGCCGCCATCAGAATGTCGGGAAAATTGATTCCGGCCGCGCGGATGGCGACCCGGACCTGCCCCGGCGCCAGCGGCACGGAATCGAAGCGCTCCACGCGCAGGGCGTCCGGCGGTCCGAGTTCGCGGCAGATCAGCGCTCTATACATCGACGGTCACGCGTTGGCTCATGAGGTCCAGGCGAACAGCAGCGCGGGCTGCGCAGGCGAATGTTCAGGTCTTACCCAGTTTTTCCTTGGCGGATTGGCCAAAAAGATTTTTACGGGTTTCCTCGTCCATCGGCTTTCTTTCCATTTTCCCCACCGCAAGACCGGCCTGCACCTGAGGCCGTGCGCGAACTTCGGCAAACCATCGTTTGACGTTGGGATAGTCATCCAGCGTGAAACCCTGGGCCTTGTGGGTCATCGTCCATGGAAAACAGGCAATATCCGCGATGGTATATTCGTCACCTGCGACATAGCGCCCGGTCTTGGCGAGTTGCCGATCGAGTACGCCATAAAGACGCGCGGCCTCGTCGCGGTAGCGCTGGATGGCGTAGGGAATTTTTTCGGGCGCATACAGGAAGAAGTGCCCGTGCTGGCCGAGCATCGGACCAAGCCCGCTCATCTGCCACATCACCCATTGAATCACCCGCGATCGCCCGCGCAGATCGCTCGGCAAGAAACGCCCGGTCTTCTCGCCGAGATAGATCAGGATCGCCCCGGTCTCGAATATTGAGAAGGGCTCGCCGCCGTCGGCCGGCTCCTGATCGACGATCGCGGGAATCCGATTGTTCGGACTGATCGCCAGAAACTCAGGCCTGAACTGTTCGCCGGCTCCGATATTCACCGGAACGACCCTGTAAGGGAGGCCCAGTTCCTCCAGCATGATCGATATTTTCCACCCGTTCGGGGTCGGCGCATAGTGCAGGTCAATCATCCGCGGATATCCTGAATTTGACGTCGGGAGTATGTTAGCTTGGGCTGCTCGTCAGCACCAGCCCGCGAACGAAGGTGAGCCGTCATGCTGTTTCCAACGACGATTGCGGGTTCGCTGCCAAAACCGGAATGGCTCGCTGAGCCGAACACGCTCTGGGCGCCTTGGAAAGCGGAAGGCCCCGCACTCGCGCTCGCCAAGCGCGACGCGACCTTGCTGGCGATCAAGCTTCAGGAAGATGCCGGCCTCGATATCCTCACCGAAGGCGAGCAGTCGCGCCAGCATTTTGTCCACGGTTTTCTTGAGCGAATCGAAGGCATTGATTTTGCGCACCGCGTCGAAATGGGAATCCGCAACGATCGCTACAAAGCGATGGTGCCACAGGTCGTCGCGCCGCTTCGCCTCAGGGAGCGCGTGCATGCGAGGGAAGCTCGCATTGCCCGTGCCCATACCACGCGCCGGCTGAAATTCACCCTGCCCGGACCAATGACGATCGTCGATACCATCGCCGACCGCCACTATGGCGATCGACTCCAGATGGCCTTTGCGTTTGCCGACCTGCTCAATCAGGAGGCCCGCGCGTTAGAAGCCGACGGCATTGACATGATCCAGTTCGATGAGCCCGCCTTCAACGTCTATATGCGCGAGGCCAGCGAGTGGGGCATCGCGGCGCTGGAGCGGGCCGCCGCGGGACTGAGCTGCGCGACCGCCGTGCACATCTGTTACGGCTATGGCATCAAGGCCAACACCGACTGGAAGGAGACGCTGGGAGCGGAGTGGCGGCAATATGAGGATATTTTTCCAGCGATCGCCAAGAGTTCGATCCAGCAGGTCGCGATCGAATGCCGCAATTCGCGTGTCCCGCTCGAACTCACGGAACTGCTCAAGGGAAAGATCGTGCAGGCCGGCGTGATCGACGTGGCGAGCGATACGATCGA
>Ga0207674_10011139_pt1 | contig 10113 bp, 8 predicted proteins | sample KBSCornC72_FD_184303 | JGI IMG/M metagenome (GOLD analysis project Ga0207674, IMG submission 184303) | Corn rhizosphere microbial communities from Kellogg Biological Station, Michigan, USA - KBS Corn C7-2 (SPAdes) (version 2) | ecosystem: Host-associated > Plants > Roots > Rhizosphere > Soil ...
TGCCACCTCGAGCTCGATGTTCTCAACGAGCCAATCGGCAAGCAGGATCAGTATGCCGCCGCGTTCGGCGGTCTTCGACGCTACACCTTCAACTCGGACGACACGGTTTCCGTCGATCCCGTCATCTGCTCCGAAGACGTGAAGACCCGCCTCTTCGAGCATTTAATGTTCTTTTACGTCGGCGGCTCCCGCGATGCTCGGCAGATCCTCCAAGAGCAGGCGGATCAGACGGGCAACAAGCTCGAATATCTGGACAGAATTCGCGATCTCGCGGACCGGTTTCACGAAGTGCTCGTCGCCGGCCAGCCGATCTCGGAGCTCGGCGAGATTCTTCACGAGAGCTGGTTGTGCAAACGCAAGCTCGCGAGCAACGTGACCAACGAGCGCGTCGACGAGCTCTACGAGGTCGCCCGTCGCGCCGGCGCGCTCGGCGGAAAGCTTCTCGGCGCGGGCCAGGCCGGCTTTCTTATGCTCTTCTGCCCGCCGTCGAAGCAGGCCGCCGTGCGGGAACGATTGAAAGAACTGCGCGAGATGCCATTCGCGTTTGAATCCGAAGGAAGCAAGATCATTTACGTAGGGCGCTAGTCGGCGATGAGTCGTCCAACTCCATCATCCGTCGGCTCGTTGACGCCGTCCGTGAACGGCGTACTTCGTTTTCCGCTGACCAGTCGCCCGCTTCAGGGCGGGGCCGTGTTTCTCGACCGCGACGGCGTGATCAACCGTCGAATCCAGGACGGCTACGTCACCCGACTTTCCGAATTCGAGTTTCTTCCCGACACAATTCCAGGAATCCGTGCCCTCGCCGCTTTGGGTCGGCCGATCATCGTGGTGTCGAACCAGGCCGGCGTGGCAAAGGGCTCGGTAAAGTTGCGATCGCTCGAGCAAATCACGGCCTGGTTCGTTGGAGAGATCGTTGCCGGCGGCGGGCGAATCGACGCGGTCTATTATTGCCCGCACGCCCCCGCCGATGGCTGCACTTGTCGGAAGCCGAAGCCGGGTCTATTGCTGCAAGCCGCCAGCGACTTCGGTGTCGACCTTCGCCAGTCGGTCATGATCGGCGACACCGTTTCCGACGCCGAAGCCGCGACCAACGCCGGCGTGCGTGCACTGCTCGTCGACCACTACCTGACCGCACCAGACACGGCCGCGCCAACAGTCGAACGGGTGGCAGACCTACGCGCCGCCGCCGCGCTGCTCAAACAGCCCTCGCCTTAGCCGAGCAGCCGAGCAGCCGAGCAGCCGAGCAGCCGAGCAGCCGAGCAGCCGAGCAGCCCTCACCCGAAATACGCCTCGATCACGCTCAGCCGCTCCGGCGTGCCGATATCGTAGAACCGTTGCTCCGTCGTGACCGCGGCCAACGAACGCTCCTCGATCAGCCGGGGAAAGATCTGCTCCTCGAGAGAGCTCTTCTCGCCAGCCGGTATGAGCTGTATCGCCTCGGCGCGCAGCGCCAGCACGCCGGCGTCGATGAAGCGATGACTCGATCCGGCGGCGTTCTTCTCGTACCGCGTCACGAATCCGCTTTCGTCTATGTCGACGTTGGCCACGACGCCCGTCTCGCCGTTGCGGTCCTCGAACAGAGCGACGACCGCCGTCGCCTGAGTCTCCGCGAGACGTCGTTCGAGGATGCTGTACTCGATGGGCAGAAACGAATCGCCGTAGATCAACAGAAACGCATCGGCGAGCAGCGCCGACGCATTTCGTAGAGCGCCGCCCGTTCCGAGCGGACCTGGCTCGCGGGAATACCGGATCCGCATCCCGACCGCCGAGCCGTCACCGAAATAGTCTTCGATCTGCTCGCCCAGATATCCGGTGAGAATCACGACGTCCGAGTAACCCTGCCCTCGCAAGAACCGTAGCTGGTGCGAGAGATACGGCTCGCCACCGACCGGCACCATCGGCTTGGGAATGGACTTCGTCATTGGCCAGAGACGCGTGCCGAGGCCGCCGGCGAGAATTACGACCTGCATAGGTCGCCGTGCGTCGGCCTAGCGGCGTCTCGGGCGCGCCCGCATCGCCGAGGCGTGAATGACGAGCGTGCTGCTGAATGTGAGGAATGACGCGATGAGCAGGAACAGACCGACGATCGCCAACCGATTGGAGGCCGCGACTCCGTCGAGCCGGTAGCCGCTCTCGACGTAGCTCACGACGAGCGGAATGGACAGCAGGACGCCGCTTCCGAAAAGGAGCGCCGATCCGAGCATCGCCCGATTGAACTCGAACAATCGCAGCCAGCGGGCCGCCGTCGCCTCGGAATACCCATAGCTCACCTGGACGATGCAGCCGAGATAGAAGCTCTGCAGCCCGACCACGGCGAGGGTGAGGCCGAGGAGCGACCAGTAGATCGAGAAGGCGATCGGGCCGAGGCGCAGACCGCCCGCGCCGGCAAGGATGATCATGAGGCCAATCGCCAGCACCACACGACCCGGGCGCAGCAGGAAGAAATCGGCGCCGTACGTCAGCATGCTGCGCAGGTTGATCCAGCCGGCCCGCCACGGCTCGAGCCAGCCATTTCGCTTCATGTGGCTGAGGCGACCTTCCTTGTCCTTCAGGAAGCGAACGGGGACTTCCGTCGTGTCGAGGCCGAGACAGACCGACTTGAGCACCATCTCGGACGCGTACTGCCAGGACTGCGATTCCAGCTCGATGCGGTTGAGCGCGTCGCGGGTGATGCCGCGCATGCCGCAATGGATGTCCGAGAAGCGCGTCGAGTACAGCACGTTGAGCATGGCTGTCGTGACGGGCGTCCCGAAATACTGATGGAGCTTGGGCATCGAACCAGGCTCGATGTAGCCCTTGAAGCGCGAGCCCATGACATACTCGTGCCCCGCGCGGAACGCCTCGACGAAGCCTTTGATATCTCTAAAGTCGTAGGTGCAATCGGCGTCGCCCATCAGCACGTACTTGCCGCGAATGTAGGGCACGGCGTCGATGTACGCGCGACCGAGTCCTCGTTTGGGCGTGCGCAAAACGCGGGCGCCGTTCGCGACCGCGAGCCAGGGGGTCTCGTCCTCGGAGCTGTCGACGATGAGGACCTCGCCGGCGACGCCGGCTTTGGCGAGGCCTTCCTTGCACCAGCTCAGAAAGTCGACGATGGTGATCCGCTCGTTCAGCGTCGGAATGACGATCGACAGCTCGGGCTGCGCGACGTCGTTCTCCGGGATCAAAAGCGTCAACTCAGCCGCCGGTGCCGGCTGGAGGGCGGTGGTCATCGTGAGGCCCCGGTCTGGGCGCTCGCATGCTGACCGTCTGCTGTCGCGGGGACCACGTCGACGAACGCATACGCGATCATGTGACAGATCATCATGTGGCAGTCTTCGATGCGCCCCATGTGCGGCTCGGAGACGTTGATGTGAATGTCCGCGAGCAAGCCCGTGTTCCCACCATCACGACCCGTCAGCGCGACGCGGCGGCAACCGTGAGCGGTCGCGTACTCGAGCGCGCGGATGACATTCCGCGAATTGCCTGAGCCTGTGATGGCCACCACGAGGTCACCCGGTCGCGCGAAATTCTTGAGCTGCTCGACGAACACGTACTCGAAGTGCAGGTCGTTCGCGTAGGCCGTGATCGTGGAATTCGAATCCGTCAGCGCCATGATGCGGAATCGCTTTGGCGCGCCGTGGCTCGCGCTCTTCACGATGTCGGTCACGAAGTGCGAGGCGGTCGAGGCGCTGCCGCCGTTGCCGAAAACGAAGATCTGACGATCCTCGTCCCGCGCCTTTCGAAACTCGTCGATGGCGGCGTCGACGAGGCCGGCGTCGACCGTCTGGGCCGAGCGGATCATCTGGTCGCGGTAGGCCGAACTAAAGCTCATGAATGCCGTAAGGGGCGGGGGTGGGTTCATCCTACTACACGGAGCATCCAAGCGCACGAGTCGCTGGCCCACGTGACATCAAAAATGACGATTTTGCGCCGCTGTCGAAACGATACCCTAGCAGGCGGCGAATCGTCTTAGCTCCAGCGAGCACAAGCGAGCCATTCTTGCCGGAAAAACTCACCCCGAAGCTCCGTTGGGCCGCCGTGGCATGCGGCGTCGCTTCGTTCCTGTTCGTGTGGTGGATGTGGGGCTCGCTCAATCAGGTGGCAGTCGTGCACGACGAGGCCGCCTATCTCCTCCAGGCCCGCCTCTTCGCCGCGTTCCACCTCGTCGCGCCGGCCCGGCCCACCCCTGAGTTCTTCGAGCAGTATCACACCTTCGTCGAGCCGGTAGTCGCGGCCAAGTACCCGCCGGGTTTCTCGCTCTTCCTCGTTCCCGGCATCTGGCTCGGGTTGCCGGGACTTATCCCGGCGCTCCTCGTCGGTGCTTCGACCGCCGTCGCCTTTATCCTCGCCTGTGAGCTCGCGTCAGCGCCGGTCGCGGTGGTGACCGTCGTGCTCATGAACGCCTCGAGCGTCGCCCTCAAATTCAATCCGTCCTACTCGTCAGAGGTCCTGACGAGCTTTCTCGTTCTGGCGTCCTGGTTGGCCCTCTACCGGCACTGGACCACCGGACGCGCTCATTGGCTCTTCGTACTCGCCGCGGCCGTAGGTTGGGGAGCGATCACGCGACCGCTCACGATGCTCGCGTTTGCAGTCCCCGCCGGCGTGGCGACGCTGATCAGCATTCGTCGTCACCGCGCGTGGCTGGCGATCATCCCCAGCATGGCCCTCGTCTTTGCGCCGATCGGCTTCATGCTGCTATTCAACGCGCGCGTCACGGGCAGCTGGCGGAAATCGGCCCAGAACGAATACGCGCGGATGTACATCCCTGAAGATCACGTCGGCTTTGGGCTGACCGGCGGAGTCCCGGCCCGCCCACTCTCAGCTGAACAGCAGACGTTCAACGCCTGGGTCGACAGCATGCACGCCGAACACACGCAAGCGAGGCTGCCGATCACCATCAAGCAACGCAAGCGGATTCTGATCGCGCAGACGTGGGCGCGCCGGTCGCGAGCCGGCTTCCTGGCAATCGTCGGCTTGTTTGCATTGCCGTGGGAGATCGCCGTCCTGCTCTCGACGACGGTCCTGGGAATCTTTGCCGCGTATTTGCTGTATCCCCATCCCCTCACTTGGATGGCGTACTACCTGGAGCTACAAGCACCGCTCGCGTTTCTCGCCGCCGCCGGTGCCTTTTTGATTGTTCGCGTGGCTGTGCGGTACGTCGCACCACCGCTTTCGCGACGAATCTCTACCCGCGGCCTCGGCGCGCCCCAGCCACCCGACCCGCGCAAGCAACGCCTGCAAACCCAGCTTCTATTCGCCGCTGTCGCGATTTGGCTGATGTTCCCGATACCGGCCATCGTCTCGGTCGGGCGCAGGCTCGCCCTCTCCAAGGCGGCGTATTGGCAGAACTTTCAGCGGCTCGTGTCTACACTTCCGTCGAAGCGATCGGTCGTCTTCGTCCAATACACACGCGGCCACCTTCCGCACTCGAGCCTCGTGCAGAACGAGCCGTTCGGTAGCGCCGACGTTTGGATCGTGCACGATCGCGGAGCCGACGACGCGCGGTTGATGTCGTTCGCCGGTGACCGGCATCCCTATCTCTACTGGGAGACGCTCAACGGCTCGAAGGCTGTAGGACACATCGCGCCGCTCACCTTCGACAACGTCGCCAACGTCGGCCGGTAAGCGCTGGAATCAGGACGATGCAATCGCGTCGCGGCGGCGCGTCGTCTCGTCGCGGCATTTCGCTCTGGCGCCATCGCGCACCTGATCGCAGAACGACATCGCACGGTCGGCGTTGAGGGTGAGATCGATAAGGGCCTCTACTCCGCCGGCCAGGCAATCGCTCTCGCCTGCTCCGGCCTTCGAGCACCCGTCGATGACTTTGGGGAAGTTCCAGCTGAGCCACGCCATACTCTGCTTGCCGTACCCGCGATAGCACCGGGACCTCGACGCCTCCGGCGCGAGCTTGCAGGCGTCGAGGGTCTTGGCCAGGTCGCCTTTCGTGAGATGCGCGATGACGAGCGGCTGGTACGCCCAGCACGACGGCTGGTACTGCGTTGCGACGCTGTCGCAGGGAAATGCCAGATCGCTCGCGCGGAATCGCTCGGCCGTCGGCGACGCGTGCATCATCATGTGTGAATGCATCGACACGGCGCTGTCGCCGACGTTCATCGTCGGCATGCCTAATCCGTGCATTTCGTTCTCCATGAACACGCCGTCGTGGCACTCGACGCGAAGGTCGGTGTCATCGAATGCGTCGCAGCCGCGGAGGGATTGCATCAGATCGTAACCGAGTCCTTCGGCGAATCCGTGGCCGAGGCCGTGCGCGCACTCAGAAGCGGCAAAGCGGCTCTTTTCCGGCACGACGAGTCCCGTGCACAACGCGCTCGCCTTCGACGCCGCGATGTGCGGGTTCGCCGACATGTATCCTTCGAGCACGCCGTGATAGCACCCGGCTTGAAAGGTCGGGCGGCATTGTGAGAGAACCGACGGATCGTTCCGATTCGCCGCGATCGCGTATCGGCCGAGTGCGTGCGCGATCATGTGGCCCTCGGTCCAGTAGCTCGAATCGTGCTTCGCGATCTCCTGCAAGCTGTCCATCGCCGCGCGCACGCCGCGATCCCGCGCAGTCACGAAGACCGCCGCGATGTTCAGGTCGCGGCTCGACACGGTGGACCAATCGAACGGCGCCGTGCGTTCAAAGCCTTGCTGCTGGACCGCCTTGGCGTCGTTCGGCGCGGCGCGCCACCACGCCGCGGCCAGCGCCACGAGGACGAGGCCGAGGAGAACGTCGATCGCCTGGCGAATCGGAGAGCGGGTCGAGGTCGAAGATGCCATCGGATTAATACGCGCCATAAGTGCGCTGTGTCACCGACCCCTCCGGGTGACGTGGATTAGCCGCCACAACTAGAACGGCTCTTGCAACTACGCTCGCCGGCCGCCCAACCCGTCAGTTAACAACGGAGGAACCAATGAACCAGACGAGATTCTCGAAGGGAATTACGGTCGGGCTTGCCATGCTCGCCGTCGCGGCGCTCGGCGCGTGCAAGGGCAAGGACCAGTATGCGAATGATAGCGCGCGCGCGGCGAACGACAGCGCCGCGGGTCGCGTCGACACCACGCACCGCGCTGACAGCGTCGCGGCGGCCAACGCTACCGCCAATGGCTGGACCCCGGTCGCCATCGTCTCTTACTTGATCGTCTCGGACAGCAGTGAGATCCGAGAAGGCCGGTTGGTCGAAAAGAAAGCGACGAACCCGAAGGTCAAGGCCTACGGCCGAATGTTGGCCACTGACCACCAGGCCGGTCTTGCCGAAGCAAGGAGCCTCGCGTCGAAGCTGAACGTGACCTACGACTCGACGAGCGACAACGCGAAAGACTTGCTCAACAAGAATCGCGACGACTACAAGGATCTGAACGACGCCAAGGTCGGCAACGATTGGGACAAGAAGTTCCTCGACCATGCGATCGACGACCACCAGCACGTTCTCGACAAGCTTCAGGACGCTTCGAAGAACACGACCGATCCCGAACTGCGCGCCTCGCTCGAGAAGACGACGGGAAAGGTGCAGGAGCATTTGACGAAGGCGCAGGACCTCAAGGCGAAGCTGCCCTGAGCCGTGCAGGCGAGCCGAGCCGCCGGCCTCGTCCGGCGGTTCCGGCTTTCCCCATGCGATCTCTCGTCGCCGTCGGAGTGCTCGCGCCGCGCCTCCTCTGCGCGCAGGCGCTCGGTCCCGAGAAGGCCGACCTGAAGCACTTTGGCGGCGACATCTGGTCCGTCTGGACCGCGCCCGCTCATACCAACTGGTCGAGCGCCGAAGCGGCGGCCGGCGTCGTCGGCGTCGCCATGGTCACGTCGCTCGCCGACTCGACCATTTGGGCGTGGATGTCGTCGCACCCGAAGTCGATCGGAATGCGGGTGTTCGGGCCGATTCGCGAAGGGTGGCGCTTTCCGCTCTACGAGCTGGGGAGCGGACAATACATTCTGCCGCTGGCCGGGGCCCTCTACCTCTCGGGCCGCCTGTCGCACGACGTCGCGCTCCGCGACGCTGGACTCGGCTGCGCCGAGGGGCATCTGTCGAGCGCCGGCATTCGCGAGCTGATTTACTTCTCCGTCTCACGACAGCGGCCGCGCGACACCGAGGACCCGCACCACATCAGCCTCCCGGGGCGGAAAGACTGGTCGTGGCACTCGTTCCTGAGTGGCCACATCGCGAACTCCATGTCGTGCGCGTCATTCCTCGGCCACCGCTACCAGCTTGGGGCGCTCGAGGCGATCCCCTACGCCTACGCGACGGCAATCGGCGTCGGTCGCATGGCCGACGGACGACATTGGGCGTCGGACACGATGACGGGCGCGCTCGTCGGATACGCCATCGGCAAGGCGATCGCCGACCGGCAACTCTCGCGCGCGGCGCGTAACCTGGAACAAGCTCGCCCAGTCCCCGGGCAGAGTCCCACGCCGCTGATTAGAATCTCCATCGCGTTCTGAGAGCTACTCGGCTGCTCGGCTGCTCGGCCGCTCGGCTGCTCGGCTGCTCGGCCCCTCGGCCGCTCGGCCGCTCGGCCGTAGCCGAGTAGCCGAGGAGCCGAGGAGCCATAATGCACCCGTTCGCCGCGGCGATCTTCGTCAACGCGTTCCTGTTGTTCTTGCTGCAGCCGATGTTCGCCAAGATGGCCCTGCCCCATCTTGGCGGCAGCGCGGCCGTGTGGACGAGCTGCATGTTGTTCTTTCAGACGGCGCTGCTCGGCGGCTACCTCTACGCGCATTGGGTGGCATCGCGGTTGAAGGGACGGTTGCAGGTGGTGGTTCATCTCGGGGCCATCGCGGCGGCCGGGTTGTGTCTTCCGCCACAAATTCCCGCGGGATGGTCGCCCGCCGACCTGTCGTCGCCGGTGCCCGGTTTTCTTTGGCTGCTGACGCGAAGGATTGGTCCACCCTTTGTGTTGCTCGCCGCGGGATCGCCGTTGCTGCAGCACTGGTTCACTCGCGCGCGCGTGCGACGCGATCGAGATCCATACTCGCTCTATGTCGCGAGCAACTTGGGAAGCGCGGTGGCGCTGTTCGCGTATCCCTTCTTTCTCGAGCGGCAAACGTCGCTTGGGCAGCAGACGCTGATCTGGTCCGTGGGTTACGCGGTGCTGTTTGTCGGGCTCGCGGTGTGCGGCGCGCTCGCCTGGAACGCGCCTGTCGAGCGGCCAGTGGTGTCGGAGGCGCCGGCGGTCGATTGGCGTGAGCGCGCGCGGTGGGTCGTGCTGGCCGCGGTTCCCTCGAGCCTGATGCTCGGTGTGACGTCGCACATCACGGTCGATCTCGCGCCGATGCCGCTGCTGTGGGTGCTGCCGCTGGCCCTCTACCTCACCACGTTCGTGATCGCGTTCGGCGCGCCGTCCGCGCGGTACACGGCGCTGGTGCGCACGGCGGTTCCATTCGCGGTGATCATCCTCGCGGTGCTTCTGTTTCTCCGCTCGGAGCTTCCGGGGAAGATCGGCTATACGCCGCACCTCGTCGCGTTCTTCGTTTGCGCGCTGGCGTGTCATCTGCGGCTCGCCGAGCTCCGGCCTCACGCCGGGCGATTGACCGAGTTCTATCTGTGGCTCGCCCTGGGTGGCGCGGTCGGCGGCGCGTTCAACGTGGTCGTGGCGCCTGCCCTCTTCAACTCGGTGCTCGAGTATCCGCTGGCGATCGTTCTTGTTGCCGCGGTGTATCGCGCGGCGAACGGCTCGACGTCGTATCGCGACTTCGCGATTCCCGTCGCGCTCGGCGCCGGCCTCGCCGTGTTTTTCCTCCTCGACGCCGACCCGAGCCGGCTCGCGCTGAGCGCGGCGGTACTGATCGGCGGAATCATCGCGTACGGCCTGCGCTCGATGCCGTTCCGGTTCGCGGCGACGATCGGCGCGATGCTGTTCGTCGGCTTGCTGTTGAACCGCGCCGGTGGCACCCAACGGCTCGCGACGAGAAGCTTCTACGGCGTTTACCAGATCATCGACGACAGCTCGGCGCGCATTAGAGATTTCTACAGCGGCACGACGATACACGGCGCCGAGGTGTTCGGCGACAGCGGCCGATCGCCGGCGACGTACTATCATCGCGACGGGCCGCTCGGCGCGTTGTTCGGCGCTCGCGCCTGGCGCGCGGCGCCGTGGCGTGTTGGCGTCGTGGGACTCGGCGTCGGCTCGACGGCGGCG
>Ga0207674_10011140_pt1 | contig 10113 bp, 9 predicted proteins | sample KBSCornC72_FD_184303 | JGI IMG/M metagenome (GOLD analysis project Ga0207674, IMG submission 184303) | Corn rhizosphere microbial communities from Kellogg Biological Station, Michigan, USA - KBS Corn C7-2 (SPAdes) (version 2) | ecosystem: Host-associated > Plants > Roots > Rhizosphere > Soil ...
ATCATCGTCGTCGACTTCATCGACATGGTGCTGGAGTCCAACCGCGACCTCGTGCTGCGCCGTCTGGTCGAGTGCCTCGGCCGCGACCGCACGCGGCACCAGGTCGCCGAGGTGACGTCGCTGGGTCTGGTCCAGATGACGCGGAAGCGCATCGGGACCGGCCTGCTGGAGTCGTTCTCCCACGACTGCCCGCACTGCCACGGCCGCGGCGTGATCATCGAGGACGCGCCGGTCGAGCCGAAGAAGGGCGAGGACGAGCCCCGGCGCGCCCGCCGCAACCGCAGCCGTGGCCGGACCCAGGAGACCTCGGCGCCCGAGCCGCCCAAACCGCCCTCGCCCAAGGACCTGGCCGCCATGGCCCGGCACCACGAGGAGCACCCCGAGGACCGGCCCGAGGATCTCGACGACCTCACCGACGACCTCACCGACGACATCACCGAGGACGGGGCCGAGGATCTCGAGGACCTCACCGAGGACCTGACCGGGGACCGGGCGGAGGACCAGGCGCCCGACGACGTCGAGCCGCTCGACGACGGCGCCGAGACCTCCCAGGTCGAGGTCGCGGCCGAGACCGCCGAGGACGATGTCCAGGTCGAGGTCTCGGTCGAGGTCGCCTCAGCGTCCGCGCCCGAGCCGCCCGCCGAGCCCGAGCCGGTGACACCCGCGGAGCCGGAGAGGCCACGGGTCGTCACCCGCACCCGGCGCCGGTCCGCGAGCCGCCCGGCCGGACCGCCGACGTCGGCCCCCGCCGACTCCGGCGGGCCCGCGGCGGGTGCGGACGGAACGCCGGAGCAGCCGGCCGACGAGACGCCTGCCCTGCACGTCCCGGTCAAGCGGAAGGGCGCGCGGAAGCGCTGACACCCGGGTCAGGGACGTCGGTAGGGCTTCTGGTGGATCAGCTTCACGTGGTGGTTGCGGCACCCCGTCGTCGGGTGCACGACGTACTGCGAGGCCGTCGCGTTCGGCACGTAGACCCGGAAGCCGTCGACGTGGTGGCGGTGGCACACCTTGCGGGGGAAGTTCAGGGCGGTGACCTCGTCGAGCGAGCTGCGCAGGCGCTGCCCGGGCTCGAGGACGTACGTCGCGACCTTGCCAGGGAGTCGCACCGCGGGTGCTCCGATCTGGGTGCCGTTGCCGTCGCCGACGTAGGAGACCCCGCCGTAGCCGCCGGTGTGGCAGGCATGGCCGGAGGTGTTGCGCAGGACGATCCAGCCGTAGGAGTGCCCCGCGCCGGCGTCGCTGTGGTGGTACGAGGCCGTCAGGTCGACGTTGGTGCAGGCCGGAGTGGTGGCGGCGGCGACGGGCGCCGGGCCGAGGAGTCCTGCGGCGGCGAGGACGAGGGCGCCGGCGGTCGCCGGCAGGCGGGTGGCTGTGTTCATGTCGTTCATGTCGTGATCCCTGTGATGTCGTGACCCTGCGGGTCGGCTGTCGATCTGGCGGCACCGGTGCTGGTGGGACGTCCCGTCCGGTACGCCGGTTGCGCCCGGCAACCGCTTTCTCGTTTTGCGGTAGCCGTGGCGCACGCCGTACCATGGATCCTCGGTGCCCGCTCGTCCGACGAGCGGCGTGCCCTCTGTCCGGCCGTTCGTCCGGGCCCCGCCGGGGCCGACGATCTCGGGCCGGGAGACCCAGAGCCTGTTTCGGACCTATGAAGGAGACCGCGGTGTACGCGATCGTGCGCGCTGGCAGCCGGCAGCAGAAGGTTGCCGTGGGCGACGTCATCGAGATCGACAGGACCGATGTGGCCGTCGGCGAGACCCTCACCCTGCCGGTCGTGATGACGGTCGACGGCGAGAAGGTCACCGCGACCGGTCTCGACAAGGCCGGCGTGACCGTCGAGGTCCTCGGCGCCACCGCGGGCCCGAAGATCGTGATCCAGAAGTACAAGAACAAGACCGGGTACAAGAAGCGTCAGGGCCACCGGCAGAAGTACACCCAGGTCAAGGTCACCGACATCTCGGCCTGACCGGCCTCCCGCTCTCGCGAGCCTCCAGACAAGGACAGATCCATGGCACACAAGAAGGGTGCGGCCTCGACCAAGAACGGTCGGGACTCCAACTCCCAGCGCCTCGGCGTCAAGCGCTACGGCGGCCAGCTCGTCAACGCCGGCGAGATCATCGTCCGGCAGCGCGGCACTCACTTCCACCCGGGCGACGGCGTCGGTCGCGGTGGTGACGACACCCTGTTCGCGCTCGTCCACGGCAACGTGCAGTTCGGCACCAGGCGTGGTCGTCGCGTCGTCAACATCGTCCCGACCGGCGAGTAACGCCCGCACCGACCACTGACCGAAGGGCGTCCCCGTTCCGGGACGCCCTTCGTCGTTCCCAGGAGCACCCATGGCCCTCCCGTCGTTCGTCGACCGGGTGACGCTGCACGTCGCCGCGGGCCGTGGCGGCAACGGTGTGGCCTCGGTCCACCGGGAGAAGTTCAAGCCGCTCGGGGGGCCGGACGGCGGCAACGGCGGGCCCGGTGGCTCCGTCATCCTGCGCGTCGACCAGGGCGTCACGACCCTCCTGGACTACCACCACAGCCCGCGCCGGCGCGCCGAGCACGGCGGCCACGGCGCGGGTGGCCATCGCAACGGCGCCCACGGCGCCGACCTCGTGCTGGCGGTGCCCGACGGCACCGTGGTCCGCCGCGCGAACGGCGAGGTGCTCGCCGACCTGGTCGGCCACGGCACGGAGCTGGTGGTGGCCGCGGGTGGTCGTGGGGGCCTGGGCAACGCGGCGCTGGCCAGCTCGAAGCGCAAGGCACCGGGCTTCGCGCTCCTGGGCGAGCCGGGCGACGAGCTGGAGATCGCCCTCGAGCTCAAGGTCGTCGCGGACGTGGGCCTGGTCGGCTTCCCGAGCGCCGGCAAGTCAAGTCTGATCGCCGCCATCTCGCGGGCCCGGCCCAAGATCGCCGACTACCCGTTCACCACGCTGGTGCCCAACCTCGGCGTGGTCAGCGCCGGTGACACCACGTACACCGTGGCCGACGTGCCCGGTCTGATCGAGGGCGCCAGTGAGGGTCGCGGGCTCGGGCACGAGTTCCTCCGGCACGTCGAGCGGTGTGCCGCGATCGTGCACGTCATCGACACCGCCACGATCGAGCCCGGTCGCAACCCCTCGGACGACCTCGACGTGATCGAGCAGGAGCTGGCGTCGTACGGCGGTCTCGACGACCGTCCGCGCCTGGTCGCGCTGAACAAGATCGACGTCCCGGACGGGCGCGAGATGGCCGAGCTGGTCCGCCCGGACCTCGAGGAGCGGGGGCTGCGGGTGTTCCCGGTGAGCGCGGCGTCCGAGGAGGGCCTGCGCGAGCTCACCTTCGCGATGGCCGAGATCGTGCAGGCGGCCCGGGCGCAGAAGCCGGAGTCGACGCGCGAGCGGATCGTGATCAGGCCGCCCTCGGCCGACGGCGGGGACGACTTCACGGTCACCGAGACCGGCGACGGGTGGCGGGTGCGAGGGCGGAAGCCCGAGCGCTGGGTGCGCCAGACCGACTTCAGCAATGACGAGGCCGTCGGCTTCCTCGCCGACCGCCTCAACCGGCTGGGCGTCGAGTCGCGGCTGATCGAGCTCGGGGCTGCCGAGGGTGACACGGTCCTGATCGGGGACCCCGACCATGCGGTCGTCTTCGACTTCCGGCCGGCGGTCGACGCCGGGGTCGAGATGCTCGGCCGCCGTGGCGAGGACCAGCGCTTCGAGGAGTCGCGGCCGGCCGCACGCCGTCGCCGGGAGATCGACGCCGCGATGCCCGAGCGCGCCGAGGGCGAGGCGCGGGCCGACGTCGCACGGCGGATCGACGAGGTCCAGCGACCCGCGCGGCCCTCGGGCTACGAGATCGGGTCGGCCGACGACCCCGACCGCGTGGACGACGAGAGCGACGCGTGAACGACGGGCCGCCCCGCGCCGACCGGGTCGCCGCGGCCCGCCGCGTCGTCGTCAAGGTGGGCTCGACGTCACTCACCACGGCCGAGGGCGGCATCGACCCCGAACGGCTGCGCCGCCTGGTCGAGGTCCTCGTCCACACCCGGAGCCGGGGCGTCCAGGTCGTCCTGGTCTCCTCGGGAGCCATCGCGGCCGGTCTGGCACCGCTCGGCCTGAAGCGCCGTCCGCGGGCGCTCCCGGCCCAGCAGGCCGCGGCCGCGGTCGGGCAGGGGTTGCTGGTCCACCGGTACACCGCGGACCTCGCCGAGCACGGGATCGTGGCCGGTCAGGTGCTGCTCACCGCGGACGACGTCACGCGCCGCAGCCACTACCGCAACGCCCACCAGACGCTGGCCAAGCTCCTCGAGCTCGGCGTGCTACCGATCGTCAACGAGAACGACACGGTGGCGACCAGCGAGATCCGCTTCGGCGACAACGACCGGCTCGCGGCGCTCGTCGCCCACCTCGTCCATGCCGACCTGCTGGTGCTGCTCAGCGACGTCGACGGCCTGTACGACGGGCCGCCGTCCGCCCCCGAGAGCCGCCTGGTCGCCGAGGTGGCGCTCGCCGACGACCTGGCCGGGGTGCGCGTGGGCAAGGCGGGGTCGGCCGGGATCGGCACCGGAGGCATGCGGACCAAGCTCGAGGCGGCCCGGATCGCCACCGGGGCCGGGATCCCGGTCGTGCTCACGTCCGCCGCGCGGGCCGATGACGTGCTCGAGGGGGAGCCGGTCGGCACCTGGTTCCACGCCGCCTCACGACGGCGGCCGACCCGCCAGCTGTGGCTGGCCCACGCCACCGAGCCCAAGGGCGTGCTGCTGCTCGACGAGGGCGCCGTCCGGGCCGTCACCGAGCGTCGTGCGTCGCTGCTCGCGGCCGGGCTGACCGGCTCGACCGGCTCGTTCTCCGCCGGCGACCCGGTCGATCTGGCCGGGCCCGACGGGGTCTCCGTGGCGCGCGGACTGGTGAACTTCGACGCGGACGAGATCCCCGCGCTGGTCGGCAGGACGTCGGCGGTGCTGCGGCGGGAGCTGGGCGCGGCGTACGAGCGCGAGGTCGTGCACCGCGACGACCTCGTGCTCCTGCAGCGCGGGGGCTGACCCCGGCTGGTTTCGCCCGATGGGTCTTGGGCAGGATCGGACCATGACGTCCCGACGGGTCCTCGCCCTGGCCGCCTCCCTGACGCTCGTGGGGCTGGTCGCCGCGACGACCGCCACCCCTGCCTCGGCCCGTCCGGCATCTCCTGCCGAAGACCGGTGTGCGCCGGGCGGCCCGATCCCGATCGGTGCGCTCGCCGGTGCCGCGCACTCGGGCTGCCCGCTGGTCGGGCGGATGGTGACCGACGGCCGGGTCTCGGTGATGGTCCCCCCCGCGGGCATGAGCGTCGCCGGCGACGGAGTCGGCACCCACGGGGAGGTCCGGGGCTTCACGGTGACCAACACCGGCAGCACGGTGCGTGCGGTGCGCGGCGCCGCCGGCGCGACGGACGCTCCGACCTCGCCGGCGCGCCGGGCGTCTCCGCCCGCGTGCAAGGACCGCACCTCCAACCTCGAGGGGCACACGTGGCGGACGGGCCTGCGCTACCGCGTGAACCTCAAGGCGATGCCGGGACGCCTCCACGGGAGGAAGGTCGTCAAGCAGATCAAGGTCGCCAACGGCAACATGCGCAAGGGTCGCAACACCTGCGGCAAGCCGCGGTTGAAGACGCCGGCGTCGCACTTCCTCGGCCGCACCGCGGCGAAGCCCAACATCCGGCCCGGCGGCCCCTCGTGCGGCACCGGTAACTCCCGGAACGTCGTCGCGTTCGGCAACCTTCCCGGCGGACTGCTGGGCTGGACCTGCTACTGGTTCCTCGGCGGTCGGATGGTGGGTGCCGACATGCTGATCGACAACGGACCGAACCTGGTGACCAGCCTGCCCCGGAACTGCACGAGCAAGTGGGACTTCGAGGGCACGGTCACCCACGAGTGGGGCCACGCCTACGGCCTGGCCCACACCGGGTCCGGCCACGCCAACCTCACCATGCAGCACGTCCTGAGCCCCTGCTCGACATACGCCCGCACGCTGGGCCTGGGCGACTGGATCGGGATGAACAGGATGTACGGCCACCGACACTGACCGCCCCGCGTCCCCCGTCCTCGCAGGCTCGCCCGCCATGCGGCGGCGGGCTAGGTTGCCGACGTGCGCGAACCGCTGGACCTGACCCCCGAGGAGCAGGAGGAGGAGACGCGCTTCCTGTGCCTCTACGGACCGATCGAGCCGCTGGACCTGGCCGGGGTGCGGGCCTTCTTCGACGGCTTCGAACGGCCCTGGTGGCTGGTCGGGGGCTGGGCGATCGAGGCGTTCACCGGCGCCGCGCGCGAGCACGAGGACATCGACGTGTCGATGCTCGCCTGCGACGTGCCGGCGCTCAGGGAGTTCGTCGGGGACCGCTGGCACCTGTGGAGCAACACCGGCGGCACGCTGCGTCCGCTCACCGACGCGCGTCCCGAGCTGCCGGCGCCGGACTGCCAGATCTGGGTACGCCGCGACGCCCGCTCGCCGTGGGTGATGGACCTTCCGCTGTCCCCGGACGTCGACGGTCTCTGGCAGAGCAAGCGGATGCCGGACCACGTCGCCCCGCTGGACGAGGTGACGTGGCTGACCGACGAGGGGGTGCGGGTCGCGAACCCCGAGATCGTGCTGCTCCACAAGGGCGCCCAGCTGAGACGCAAGGACCGCCGTGATCTCGACCGGGCCCTGCCGCTGCTGGACGAGGGGCAACGGTCGTGGCTGCGTGCCGGTCTCCGCACCTGCTACGGCGACGACCACGCGTGGCTGTCGCTGGTCTGAGACCCGCGTAATTCGGATGCGGTGGCGGCTCGAGATCTCTACCGTTCCGGGCATGGGTAGCGAGGAGTGACCTCAACCAGGCCCCGACCGGCGGCCTGACGACCGCAGCCCTCCTCCGGGAGCGGAGGGGCTCCGCGGTCAGGACGTCACTCCTGCTCGTCGGAGCCCGCCATGCCTCGCCTCACCCATCTGTCCCTGCCGTCCGCGGAGCGCTCGGTCACGCTCGAGCACCTGCGGCCCGTCGGCTCGTCCCATGACGACGTACGCCGCTACTCGCGCGCGCGCCGCAACGTGCTGCCCCGTGCGGACCACGTCACCGCCCTCACCGGTGGCTGGGCGCACGACGTCGTGCTGCACAGCGATGCTCCGGTCGAGGTCGCGTTGTGGTGCCCGGGCGACCGTCCGCACCCCGAGCTCGAGGCGACCGCCGCCCGGGTGGTGGCCCGCGCCGGGCGCGCCTTCCGGATCTCGGAGCGGGTCCTGGCCCGGATCCAGCCCGAGGCGACCGCACCGGCGCTGCTGTCGGTGGTGCCGCTGCCCCGGTGGGACCCGGCTCGCGTGCTCACCGGCTCGGCCCGGCTGGTACTGGTCGCCGACGGCATCGAGTACGCCGGGAACCTCGGCACCCTGGTCCGCACCGCCGACGCCTGCGCGGTCGACGCGCTCGTCCTCACCCGGGCGACCGCGCGGGTGACGCACCCGAAGGTGTTCGCGGCCAGCCGCGGCATGGTGCTGACCACGCCCGTGCTGACCTACCGGACGGTCGCCGAGGCGCGGGCCGACCTGGCCGGGACCGGCTTCACGACGTACGTCGCGGACCCGGCGGGCGCCACGCCGTACCGCTCCGCCGGGCTCGGCGCCGGGCGAACCGCGGTCGTCGTCGGTTCGGAGGGGGACGGCGTGAGCGACGAGTGGCGCGAGGGGCTGACCCGGGTCGCGATCCCGATGCGCGGCCGCGCGGACTCCCTCAACGTGGCGGCCTCCGCCGCGGTCCTGCTCTTCGAGGCGCGAGCCACGTTGGACGAGGGGTGAGACTCGGGCCCGACACGAGGTGGTGGTCGGTTCGCGGCGCCGGGGCGCGCGCCGTACGCTGGGTGCGACATGCACGACGCGCCCGATCAGACCGTCTACCTCGACCATGCCGCGACCACCCCGATGCTCCCGGCTGCCGTCGAGGCGATGACCGCTCATCTCGGCGACGTCGGCAACCCGTCCTCCCTCCACGCCAGCGGTCGCGCCGCCCGCCGGGTCGTCGAGGAGTCGCGCGAGACCATCGCCCAGGCGCTCAACTGCCGCCCGGGCGAGGTGGTGTTCACGTCGGGCGGCACCGAGGCCGACAACCTCGCGCTCAAGGGCCTGTTCTGGTCCCGGCACGACGCCGACCCGGCACGCGTCCGGATCCTCGCGTCGTCCGTGGAGCACCACGCCGTGCTCGACGCGCTGCACTGGCTGGCCGAGGAGGAGCACGCCGAGGTCGAGCTGCTCGAGGTCGACAGCCGTGGCCGGCTCGACCTGGACGCGTACCGAGACGCGGTCGAGCGCGACCCGGCGTCGATCGCGGCCGTCTCGGTGATGTGGGCGAACAACGAGGTCGGTACGGTCCAGCCGATCGCCGAGGTCGTCGCCGTCGCGTCCGGGCACGGCATCCCGGTGCACACCGACGCCGTTCAGGCCGTCGGTGCCCTGCCGGTCGACTTCGCCGCGAGCGGCGTCGACGCACTCACGCTGACCGGCCACAAGCTCGGCGGACCGTACGGCGTGGGCGCGCTGGTGCTGCGGCGCGAGCTCTCGCTCACCCCGCTGCTGCATGGCGGCGGGCAGGAGCGCGACATCCGGAGCGGCACCCTCGACATGCCCGCCATCGCCGGCTTCGCGACCGCCGTCGAGCACGCCGTCAAGGCGCAGCCCGAGTACGCCGAGCGGGTGGCGGGCCTACGCGACTCCCTGGTCCGCCGCGTGGTCGAGGCGGTGCCCGACGCGCACCTGCACGGCGATCCGGAGCACCGCCTGCCCGGCAACGCCCACCTCGGCTTCCCCGACTGCGAGGGCGACTCGCTGCTGATGCTGCTCGACGCCCGCGGCATCGAGTGCTCGACCGGCTCGGCGTGCTCGGCAGGCGTCCCGCAGCCGTCGCACGTCCTGCTGGCGATGGGTCTCGACGACGAGGGGGCGCGACACTCCTTGCGGTTCACCTTGGGCCGCACCTCGTCGGCGTCCGACGTCGACGCCCTGGTGGCGGCGATCGGGCCGGCCGTCGAACGTGCCCGGGGGGCGCGCATCACATGAAGGTCGTCGCCGCGATGTCCGGCGGCGTCGACTCGGCCGTGGCCGCCGCACGGGCACACGAGGCCGGCCACGACGTCACCGGCATCCATCTCGCGCTCTCCCGCAACCCCGCGTCGTACCGCTCGGGGGCGCGCGGCTGCTGCACCATCGAGGACGCGAACGACGCGCGCCGGGCGGCCGACGTGATCGGCATCCCCTTCTACGTCTGGGACCTCTCCGAGCGCTTCCACGAGGACGTCGTCGAGGACTTCATGGACGAGTACGCCGCGGGCCGCACCCCCAACCCCTGCCTGCGCTGCAACGAGAAGATCAAGTTCGCGGCCGTCCTCGACCGCGCCCTGGCCCTGGGGTTCGACGCCGTCGCCACCGGCCACTACGCCCAGGTTCGCGCGGCGACCGACGGCACGACCGAGCTCCATCGCGCGGTCGACGCCGGCAAGGACCAGTCGTACGTGCTCGGGGTGCTGACCCAGACGCAGCTCGCACACTCGCTGTTCCCGCTCGGTGACACCGCGAAGCCACAGGTGCGCGCGGAGGCGGCCGCCCGCGGGCTGCTGGTCGCCGACAAGCCGGACTCGCACGACATCTGCTTCGTCTCCGACGGCGACAACGCCGGCTGGTTGCGCGAGAAGCTCCCGGAGAGGCTGGGGAGCGAGCGGGCCGATCGGTTCTCGGGCACGATCGTCGACGGCGAGTCGGGGCGGGAGCTCGGTCGCCACGACGGCACGTTCGGCTTCACCATCGGCCAGCGCAAGGGCCTCCGACTCGGCACGCCGGCGCCCGACGGCAGGCCCCGCTACGTGCTCGACATCGAGCCGGTCACCGGCACGGTCACCGTCGGGCCGCGCGAGGCGCTGACCGTCGACCGGATCGTCGCCGACCGACCGCGCTGGTGCGGAGCCGCTCCCGAGGCCGCCCCCGATGCGCCGCTGCACGGCACCGTCCAGCTTCGCGCTCACGGCGCCGAGCACCGGGCCCGGATCGCGGTGACGGACGAGCGCGTCGAGATCGAGCTCGTCGACCCCGCACAAGGAATCGCGCCCGGACAGGCGGCGGTGATCTACGACGGCACCCGTGTCGTCGG
>Ga0207674_10011144_pt1 | contig 10111 bp, 10 predicted proteins | sample KBSCornC72_FD_184303 | JGI IMG/M metagenome (GOLD analysis project Ga0207674, IMG submission 184303) | Corn rhizosphere microbial communities from Kellogg Biological Station, Michigan, USA - KBS Corn C7-2 (SPAdes) (version 2) | ecosystem: Host-associated > Plants > Roots > Rhizosphere > Soil ...
ATGTGGGTGGTTTCGAGGGATCTGTCGAATACGTCGAGGCCGCTCGCGCTCATGTCCGGCTCCTGAAGATGGTTCGCGCCGCTCCTGCACGCGAACGCTCGGATGCCGATGCGCGTTCCGTCGCCCGAGCCGCCGCTCAGCGCTGCATTCGATATTGCAGCGTCAGCGAGACCCCGGTCTCGATCTGTCCGGGTTCGATCGATCCGCGTTCGGGCGCGGGTGGAGGCGGAGGAGGTGCGGCGACCGGAGGGATGCTGTTCCCGGTCAGGACGATGTCGCTGGCGTGATAGGAGACGCCCTCTTCAACCGACAGAAGCTGCACGCGCGCGAAGCCGGCGTTCCGCGCATATTCGCTCGCTTCCGCTTCGCCCCTCGCCATCGCGCGTCGCCGCGCCTCCGCGCGGAGCGGCGCCGGATCGGCAATGCTGAACTCGGGCCCGTAGATTTCCGTGGCGCCGGCGGCGGTCAGCGCATCCATCAGCTTCGTAAGCTGCTCGATCTGCCGCGTTTTGATCTGCACTGAGTTGCGCGCGATATAGCCGGCGAGGCGGCGGTTCTGACGCCCGTTCACCGGCGGGTCGTAGGCATAATCCGCGCTGAGCGATACGCCCTGCGTCTGGACGTCCTTCGAGCCGATTCCGGCACCCTTGATGGCGGCGAGCAGCTTTGCCGTCTTTTCGTTGTTGGCGGCGAGCGCGGCGGTCGCGGTATTCGCGTGCGATTCAGTTCCCACTCGTAGCGTCGCCTCATCGGGCGGTTTTCGGAGCTGTTCGGCGATGTGGACCGTAACGACGGGCGTAGCAGCCAATTGGTCGAGCGTGGCAGCGGGAACGTTCTGAGCAGCCACAGGAACACTGATGACCGTGAGGCAGGCGAAAGCAAGGGAACGCAACATCCCGAAGTCTCCACTTCGCCGGCAGACTGACTGTCGTAGGCCCTGTTTGCAACCACAGCAACTTTGTCTCACGGAACCCCCTCTTGCCGAGCGAATTGTCGCTGCATGGCGGCATCGGCAAAGAAGGTCGGAATTCTCACTTTCCACAAGTGCATCAATTACGGGTCTTATTGGCAGGCTCGCTGCCTCGCCGAGGGACTCCGCCGCCGCGGGCATGAGGTTGAGCTTCTCGACCATGACTGCACCTGCATCCGCCGCGCCGAGGTCCGCTGTGCGCTCCAGCCCAAGCTCCCCGACCGGACGCCGCCACGGGAGCTGAAGGCCTACGCCGAAAAGACGCGCCGCTTCGTCAAGGCCATTGCGAAGCTCCCGCTATCGAAGAGCTTCTCGCTTCACCAACCGGAGGCGGCCGCCGAATATGACGCCATCGTGGTCGGCAGCGATGAGGTGTGGAACTTCCGCCACCCCTGGTATGGAAGCAAGCCGATCTTCTTCGGCGACGGGCTGAGATCGGAGCGGCTGATCTCTTATGCGGCGAGCTTCGGCAATCACAGCGCGTGGGACGGCATCGATGCCGAATGGGCGCGGAAGCTCGGCCGCTTTTCGGCGCTGTCGGTGCGCGACGAAAACAGCTTGCACCTCGTCCGCGACGGCACCGGCCGCGAGGCGGCGATGGTGCTCGACCCGTGCCTCGAATTCGCCGATGCGATTCCGAAGGAGGCAGTGCCGAATGAACCGCCGTTCGCGCTCGTCTATGGCTATCGCTTCCCGCGCTGGCTGAGCTGCAAGCTGCGCCGCTGGGCTCACGCACGACGCCTGCGGATCGTCAGCGTCGGCTATTCGAACGATTTCGCGGACGAGCAGCGCATCGCCGTCGGTCCGGCGGAGTTCGCGCGGCTGATGGCCGGCGCCCAGGCGGTGATCACCAATTTCTTCCACGGCTGCATCTTCGCGCTCCTCAACGGCAAGCCGTGGGCGACGGCGCCGAGCGACTATCGCTCAATCAAGATCCCCGATCTCGCCACGATGCTCGGCGCGCAGCAGCGGCTGGTGGACGAGCGGACGCCGGAGGTGCGGCTCGACGAATTGCTCGACACGCCCGTGCTCTCGGACGTCATCCACCGGATCGATGAGGCGCGCGCTCGCTCCGGCGATTATCTCGATGCGGCACTTTCCTGATCCAACACGAGCGGCGGCTGACCGGCTCGTCAGCCCCGCCGAGATCGTCCGCTCGGGCTTGTGCACCGGCTGCGGCAGCTGCGCGGCGGCGGCTAGCGCAACGATGGCGTGGGACCGCGACGGCTTTCTCAAGCCACATGGACCGAGCGACTGGTACGAGCGCCCTTCGGACGCATTCTCTCGGCAATGCCCCTTCTCTCCTGCCGCAGCGAACGAGGACCAGATCGCGGCGGAGCGCTTTGCGGGCGCCCCACGCGCCGACCCGCGCATCGGGCGCTTCGAAGCGGCTTATGTCGGCTACGCCGTCGAGGACCCGTTCCGCCGCAACGGAAGCTCGGGCGGGCTGACGAGCTGGGTCGCGGCCGAGCTTCTGCGGAGCGGAGCGGTCGACGGAGTCGCCCATGTCGTCCCCGCCGACCCTCACGAGGAGGGTCGCTTCTTTCGCTATCGTCTCTCGCGTTCACTCGACGCGCTGAGGGAGGGCGCCAAGTCGCGCTATTATCCCGTCGAGCTGTCCGGCGTCCTCCGCGAGATCCGCGAGACGCCCGGCCGCTACGCCGTCGTCGGCGTGCCCTGCTTCATCAAGGCCGTCCACCTGCTTCGGCGGACCGACCCCGTCATCGCCGAACGGGTCACGCACACGCTCGGCCTGTTCTGCGGCCACCAGAAGAGCGCGGCGATGATCGAGAGCTTCGCCTGGCAGCTCGGCACCGAGCTCGGCCGCGTCCATGCCCTCGACTACCGCATCAAGGACGAGAGCCGACCGGCCAATTGGTACCGCGCGCACCTTGAGCTTGATGACGGCTCGGCCACAGCGCAGGATTGGTGGCACCTCGTCGACGGAGACTGGGGCGCGGGCTTCTTCCAGAACCCGGCGTGCGATTTTTGCGACGACGTGGTCGGCGAAACCGCCGACATCAGCTTCGGCGACGCGTGGGTGGAGCCCTATTCTTCGGACGGCCGCGGAACGAACGTCGTCGTCGTGCGCACGCCCGAGCTGCGGGATTTGATCGAGAGAGCGAGTGCCGAAGGTCGGCTGCAGCTGGAGCCGGTGGACGCCGACTTCATCGCGCGGACGCAGGCGGCAGGGCTGAGGCACAGGCGCGACGGGCTGGCCTACCGGCTCACCTGGCGCCGCAACGGACTACGGCCGATGAAGCGCGTCCGGCCGAGCCGCACGCTCCCGCTCCGCCGCAAGCTCGTCTATCGCCTGCGCGCGCAAATCGCGCGCTGGAGCCACCGCACGTTCCGCCTCGCTCGGGCGCTCGGCGTGCCCGCGCTCTACACGCTCTGGGCGCGCGGCGTGCTGCGTCTCTATCAGTCCGTCACCTGGTCGCGCGGCTGGCTCGGGCGAATCTTCGACGCGCTTATGCCGCAGCCGGAGCGTTGACTCGCCGCATGATCAGGCAGATTCGGGTGAGCGGAGGCCGCCATGCCGCTGATGCTCCTCGCCGTCGCCCTCGCTTCCGCTAATCCTCAGCCCGCGCCGCCGCCCGCAGAAAAGCCGGCGCTGATCTGCCGCGAGAGCGAGAATCTCACCGGCAGTCACATCCGCACCGGCCGCCGCTGCAAGACCGCCGAGCAATGGCAAATGGAGGACGCGAGAAGAGACCGCGTCCCACCATCCCTGCGCGTAACCGAAGGCCAGATGGACGGCCACCCGCCGCCCGCCCAGCCGCACTAGAGCCGAAGCGCGAAGCTACTCATATCGAAGGAAAAAATGGTGGGCGTGGCAAGGATTGAACTTGCGACCCCTGCGATGTCAACACAGTGCTCTACCACTGAGCTACACGCCCACTCGAGGCGGGCATTTAGGTGGGGATATCGGATGGCGCAACCCGCCATTACGCTCTGACAAATCAGAAAAACAACGCATCGCGCCGGCACGGACTTGCTCCGGGACGGCGCGATTCAAGTCAGCCTCGATCAAAGTACCACTTTGATCGAAAGCCCTACAGTCGCCCGTGCTGGTCCTCGGTCTGGAACATGCGGTCCACCTCCATCACCAGGTCCTTGAGGTGGAAGGGCTTGGACAGGAGCTTGGCTTCCGGGGCTGTCCGGCCGCCCTGGAGCGCGACGGCGGCGAAGCCGGTGATGAACATCACCCGGATCGCGGGATCGATCGCGCTCGCCTTCTGGGCCAGTTCGATCCCGTCCATCTCGGGCATGACGATGTCGGTCAGAAGCAGGTCGAAACGATTACTCTCGAGCAGCGGCATCGCCTCGGTCCCGCAGCCGACCGCCTCGACCTCATAGCCGACGCGTTGGAGCGCGCGCTGCAGATACTCGCGCATCGAGCTGTCGTCTTCGGCCAGCAGGATTCTCGCCATGACCACTCTATGCTCTCACGAAATGCGTTTTGCCAGAAGCGAATAAGCGCCTCGAGCGTTGCAGCCCCTCTGTGCCGGTCCTAATGTGGCACAAAATCCAGGATTGGCGCTTAAGCTCATTGTGACGCCGCTTGCTTCCCCAATCGTCCACGCGCCGCGCGGTTCCTTGCCGGTGCTGTTGTCGGTCCCGCACTCGGGCCGCGATTATCCGGACTGGCTGGTCGAGAACTCCGCGGGCGGAAGGGCTGTCCTGACCGCCCTCGAGGATCCGCTGGTCGACCGGCTCGCCTGGCGCGCGATCGAGCGCGGCTGCGGAGCAGTGGTCGCGCATGCCCCGCGGGCCGCAGTCGATTGCAACCGCGCGGAAGACGACATCGACCCCTCGGTGATCGACGGCGCGCTCCGCGGGCGCGTGACGGCGCGGGCGCGCGGCGGCCTCGGGATCGTCCCGTCACGCACGCAGCAGCACGGCTATCTGTGGCGCCGCGCGATCTCGCCCGCCGAGCTCGAAGACCGCCTCGACCAGGCGCACCGTCCCTATCATCGCGCGATCGAGGTGGAGGTCGGCGACCTCGTCGACCGGTTCGGCTGCGCGCTTCTGATCGACTGCCACTCGATGCCGCCGCCCCCGCGTGGGACCGCGCCGGTGATCTTCGGCGACTGCCGCGGCCGCACGGCCGATGCATGGCTAACCCGTGAGGCGATCGAAATCACGCGCCGCTGCGGTTTCGAAGCGGGTCTGAACGAGCCGTTCGCGGGCGGGCACGTCATCGAGCGCCACGCGCGTCCCGAGCGCGGCGTCCACGCGCTCCAGCTCGAGCTCGACCGCCGCTGCTACCTCGACGACAGGCTCTGCGACCCGGGACCGGGGTTCGACCGGGTCGCCGCGTTCATGGAAACGCTCGCGGTGGAGCTCGGCGAAGCTCTGCTCGGCCGCCAGTACGCGACCGCGGCCGAGTAGCCGCTGCCGCTAGACGCTGGCGGGCGCGGGCTGCGGCATTTGCGCGGGCGCCTTGCCCTGCTGCATCTGGCGCGCGAACACCGAGCGCATCTCGCTCAGCGAGAAGAGATGGGCGTAAATGAGCGGCAGGATGCCGTTCTGGTTCATCTTCCGCAGCTCGTCGCCGCGAAGGTTCCTGAGCTTCTCCTCGTCGACCATCCGGAAGCCGCGGTAGACGAACGGCTGCTCGAACCCCTCGGGTTGGATGGCGACTTCGCCGTCCATCAGCAGGTCGGACTTGTTGAGCTCCTCGACGAACGCGGCGGTGCGCTGGCCGGCCGCCTCGAACTGCTCGCAGAACTGGAGGATCGCCTTGGTCGCTTCGCTCGGCTGCTCGCCATCGAACAGGGTTTCGCCCTCGTCGAACTCGCCGACGGCGTTGGCGGTCGGGTCGAAGCATAGCGACAGCTCGTCGCTTTCCGGCCGAAGCCGGGCCAGCAGGAACGGATAACGCCGGACATAGGCGGGGATATAGAGGTTGGTGTCGAGCGGCCGTCCCTCTTCGTCGAGGAACACGTTGACGCCCTCGTTGAGGCCCATCAGGGCGATCGGGATCGGGCTGTCGCCGACCGAGAAGACGATCGGATAGTGGCGCTGGACGAGCGTGAACTCGTCGACGGTGAGCGGGATTGCGTGGGTCTTTCCGACCTGCGCCATGCGCAGGATCTTGCGGACCTTCATATTGCCATGCTGGGTCGCGTTCAGCGGTTCGATGGCATTGTAAAACAACGGCAAGCTCTGGTTCGGGGCGGCAGTCGCCATCCTGATCGTCTCCTGGGGCCCGGACTTACGGCCTCGCTCCCGCAAGCCCGCCGGCGAAATGGTCGTCGCGCCTCTATTGGCCTTGGCGGCGTTAGGCAAGCCGCGCTCCGCCGATCCGGCGCGGTCCTCCCGGTCCGTTCTCCGGCGCCGCTGATCAGTTCATTGCTCATTCAACGCTTCGCTGCGAAGCCGCGCTTCATGGCGGTGGGCTGCAGATGATCCAGGGGTCGATCCTCAACTTCGTGCCCCTGCTGCTCGGCCTGTTCGCCGCGCAGCCGGGCATCGTCGCGCAATCGGTCACCCGTCTTGTCGGTGGGGATCAAATCATCCTGCGTATCCCGGTGCAGCCACGGCAGCAGCCGCAGATCGAATGGCGGGAGCTCAAGGGACCGAAATGCATCCCCGTCGCATCGATCCGGCGGGCGCTCATGGCCGGGACGGAGCAAGTGGATTTCATCCTCTCCACCCGGGCCCGGGTCCGGGCCCACCTCGACGAGGATTGCCCCGCTCTCGACTTCTATCGCGGCTTCTATCTGCAGGTGCAGGACGACCATTTGTGCGCACATCGTGACGCGATCCATTCGCGCATGGGCGGAAGCTGCACCATCGACAAGTTCAAGCAGCTCGTTCCGAAGCTCCCCCGCTAAGGCGGTGGCGCAATGCTTGGATAATCAAGTCTAAATCCCCACATTCCTTGACAAGCCCAAGGGCTTAGCACACGCAGGCGCTGCGCTGGCGGCTGACTCTGCCGGCGACCTTTTATCCGGGATATTCAATGTCTTTTGCCGATCTCGGCCTTTCTGACGAATTGCTCCGTTCCGTCGCGGACAGCGGCTATGACGAGCCGACGCCGATCCAGCGGGCGGCGATCCCGTCGGTATTGATGGGCAAGGACCTCGTCGGAATCGCCCAGACCGGGACCGGCAAGACCGCCGGCTTCGTCCTGCCGATGATCGACATCCTGCACCAGGGCCGAAGCCGCGCGCGCATGCCGCGCTCGCTGATCCTCGAGCCGACGCGCGAACTTGCGCAGCAGGTGTCCGAGAATTTCGAGAAGTACGGCAAATACCACCCCCTCTCCATGGCCTTGCTGATCGGCGGGGTTCAGATGGGCGACCAGATCGCTGCGCTCGAGAAGGGCGTCGACGTTCTGATCGCGACGCCCGGGCGCCTGCTCGACCTGTTCGGCCGGGGCAAGATCCTGCTCACAGGATGCGAGCTGCTGGTCATCGACGAGGCCGACCGGATGCTCGACATGGGCTTCATCCCGGACATCGAGGAAATCTGCTCGAAGCTTCCGAAGAGCCGCCAGACTTTGCTGTTCTCGGCGACGATGCCGCCGCCGATCCAGAAGCTGGCGCAGCGCTTCCTCAACGACCCCAAGACGGTGGAGGTGGCGCGCCCCGCGACCGCCAATGTGAACATCGAGCAGCGCCTGATTGAGGTCCCCGCGGACAAGAAGAAAGACGCGCTTCGTGACATCCTGCGCCACGAGGAATTCAAGAACGCGATCATCTTCGCGAACCGGAAGACCACCGTTCGGGAGCTCGCCACCAGCCTGAAGCGCTCCGGCTTCGCGGCAGGCCAAATCCAGGGCGACATGGACCAGTCCGACCGAATCGCGGAATTCGACCGGTTCAAGAAGGACGAAATCACGATTCTCGTGGCCTCGGACGTGGCGGCCCGCGGGCTCGACGTCAAAGGCGTGAGCCACGTCATCAATTTCGACGTTCCATGGCAGCCGGACGACTATATTCACCGGATCGGTCGCACCGGCCGGGCAGGCATGAAAGGCATTGCGATCACGCTTGCGACACGCGCGGATGGCGAAGCGGTTGAGCGGATCGAGAAGCTGATCGGCCACAAGATTCCGCGCTCTGGCGCATCGGACAAGGCTGCGAAGTCGCCGAAGCCCGAGCCCAAGGCGGAAGCGAAGCGCGAGCCGAAGCGAGAAACCGAGGCCGCCCGGCGTGAGCCCAAGCCCGCATCCAGCCCCGCGAAGCAAGAACCCGCAAAGCCGCATCAGCGCTCCCCCGTGGTCGAGGACATCAAGAACGAGTGGAACGGGCCTATGCCCAGCTTCCTTTCCGTGAGCGCCGGCTAGTCACAAGCCTGACACTGGAAAGCCGCTCCAACGGTTCCTAGCTGCCCTGTGGGCCGGGACAGCGAAGGAACAGCGATGAGCGACAAGCAGGATTATGTTCTTCCCGAGGTGTGGACCTGGGAAAGCCCGAGCGGCGGCCAGTTCGCCAACATCAACCGCCCCGTTGCCGGCGCGACCCACGATCAAACGCTGCCCGTCGGAAAGCACCCGTTCCAGCTCTATTCGCTCGCCACGCCCAACGGCCAGAAGGTTTCGATCCTGTTCGAGGAGCTGCTCGAGAAGGGGCACAAGGACGCCGAATATGACGCGTGGCCGATCCGCATCGGCGAAGGCGACCAATTCTCGAGCGGCTTCGTCGCGGTGAACCCCAATAGCAAGATCCCGGCGCTCATAGACCGCAGCGGCCCGGAGCCGGTGCGGGTATTCGAGAGCGGCGCGATCCTCATCTATTTGGCGGAAAAGTTCGGCGAGTTCCTGCCGAAATCAGGCCCGCAGCGCGCGGAAACCCTGTCCTGGCTGATGTGGCAGGTCGGCGCCGCGCCCTTCCTCGGCGGCGGCTTCGGCCATTTCTTCGCCTATGCGCCCGAGAAATTCGAATATGCGATCAATCGCTACTCGATGGAGGCGAAGCGCCAGTTTGACCTGCTCAACCGCCGCCTCGCGGACAACGAGTACGTCGCGGGCCCTGATTATTCGATCGCCGACGTCGCCATCTGGCCCTGGTACGGCGGAATCGCGCTCGGCCGCAGCTACGAAGGCGCGGACACGTTCCTCGCGACCCACGAATATGAGCATGTCATGCGCTGGGCAAAGCAGATCGACGCCCGCCCGGCAGTGAAGCGCGGCCGCATCATCAACAAAATGACCGGCGACGAAAGCGAGCAGCTCCACGAGCGCCACGATGCGAGCGACTTGGAGCTCAGGACCGAGGACAAGCTCCAGCGCACACCCGAAGCCGAAGACCTCGCCGCCGTGAAGGACGACGCGATCTGACCCGCACCCCGGCGAAGGCCGGGGCCCAGGAGCGCGCAAGCGCTGCTGCCGCAGCGCCCTGGGCCCCGGCCTACGCCGGGGAACGCCGGTAGCGCCCCAAAAACTCCGCTGCGAACGCCGCCAGTCGACGCTCCGCGATCGCATCGCGAAGGCCGTGCATCATGCGCTGGTAGAACCAGAGATTGTGCTGGGTCATCAGCATCGCGCCCAGGATCTCGCCCGATTTGACCAGGTGATGGACGTAGGCGCGCTCGAACTTCGTGCAGGCGGGGCACGGGCAGCCGGGCTCGATGGGGTCCGCATCCTCGGCAAAGCGGGCGTTGCGCATGTTGAGCGGTCCGTCGGCGGTGAACGCCTGGCCGGTGCGACCTGAGCGCGTCGGGAGCACGCAGTCGAACATGTCGATTCCGCGCATCACCGCCTCGACCACGTCGTCGGGCTTGCCGACACCCATCAGGTAGCGCGGCCGGTCGGCGGGGAGCATGTCGGCCGCAAAGTCGAGGCAGCCGAGCATCGCCTGCTGCCCCTCACCCACCGCGAGCCCGCCGACGGCATAGCCGTCGAAGCCAATGTCGATCAGCGCCTCGGCCGATGCGCGCCGCAGCGCCTCGTCGAGCGCGCCCTGCTGGATCCCGAAAATCGCGGCGCGTTCGGCATGCTCCCCGCCCCGGTCGAACTCGTCGCGCGAGCGCTTCGCCCAGCGGATGGACCGCTCCATCGCCTCGCGCTGCGCCGGCCGTTCGGAGGTCGTCGGCACCAGCTGGTCGAACTGCATCACGATGTCGCTACCGAGCAGGCGCTGCACCTCGATCGAGCGCTCGGGCGAAAGCATGTGCCGCGAGCCGTCG
>Ga0207674_10011146_pt1 | contig 10110 bp, 10 predicted proteins | sample KBSCornC72_FD_184303 | JGI IMG/M metagenome (GOLD analysis project Ga0207674, IMG submission 184303) | Corn rhizosphere microbial communities from Kellogg Biological Station, Michigan, USA - KBS Corn C7-2 (SPAdes) (version 2) | ecosystem: Host-associated > Plants > Roots > Rhizosphere > Soil ...
GATCCCGAACACTGGTACCTGGTCATGACCTATATCGATGGCTCGACGCTGGACGAGTATTTGCAGCAGCAGCGAGTCAAAGCGCTCCCAGCCTCCACCGGTCTGCCTCTGAGCGAGACGCTGGAGATCGCCCTGCGCCTCTGTGATGGCCTGCACTATCTGCACACGCAACAACCACCGGTGATCTTCCGCGATCTCAAGCCAGGTAATATCATGCGCACGCGCAAAGGGCAGCTCTACCTGATCGACTTTGGCATCGCGCGCCGCTTCAAGCCAGGACAGGCCAAAGACACGATTCCCTTTGGCTCGCCCGGTTTTGCCGCGCCCGAACAGTATGGCCGCGCTCAAACCACGCCTCAAGCCGATATCTACAGCCTGGGCGCGCTACTCTACTGCCTGATTACCGGCGACGATCCCTCCGAGCATCCCTTCGATTTTCCGCCCCTGCATCAGTATGGCAATGATGGGATACGCGAACTCAACGTGCTGATCCAGCGTATGGTCACACCCGATCCCATGCAGCGGCCCGCCAACATTCATGAAGTGCAGATTGAGTTGCAGCGTATCCAGCAACTCAACCTCAAAGCCAGCCAGCAGGGCCGCATCTGGATTCCGCCTCAGAGCCAGACACCGCCGGTCGGTAGCGGGCAGCAACATATCCTTCTCAAGCAAACGAACACGCCCCAGAAGCCGCGTAAAACCACGCGCCGCGCCGTGCTCATCACCTCGCTGGTTCTTGGTGGTGTCGCCGCCGTCGGTGGGCTGGCCGCACTCTCCAATCAATCTCAACCGTCAGGTATCACGCAGGCCGATCCTGCTCAAGCCTGGGCACAACAGACCGCCGCTGCCCAGGACACCGAAGCCGCAGCCACAGCGGAGAGCCTGACACCAGCGGTCCCACTCAACGGGCCAACATACTGGTCGCCCGATATGCTTTATGCTGCTGTTGTCAACATGGGGGAGCAACAAATAGAGATTTATCATTCGCTAGGAGCAGCACTCACTCAAACAATTAAAATGCCTGCAAACTTTATCAGCCCTGCCATATGGTGGTCACCTGACAAGAGCAAAATCCTGGGCATGGCAGATTCAGGTATGATATACGCCTGGAATGTGGCAAACGGCACGCAACTTTTCCGCTTTACTTCGACCATGCATGGTTACGTTGCCTCTTATCCCCCTGTCATAAGCTGGTCCCCCGATAGTCAGCTTTGTGCAATAAGTTATAGTGCATCAGGAAATACATATTTTACTCTTTTGCAGGCAAATAATGGTACGCAACTCTTCCAAAAATCCTTGTCCAACCCTACTTACGGTACTGTCAGCAATGTAGCATGGTCGCCAGACAATCGCTACTTTGCTTTCCCTGATGCAGCATCATGGCCGAATGCGCAACCGTGGTCAGTAGGCATATGGGAGAGAGGGACTTACAAGCAGATTAACTCTTTCGGCACAAAATCACAGGACGCTGCTTATTATAAATCTTCGCCTACCTATAATATCTCATCACTTGCATGGTCGCCAGACGGAGAAAAATTGGCGACATTTGCGTACACTACCATGTATATTACCCAACTCGGCAATAATCAGCCTACGAATGCCGTACAGCATCTTGAACTCGATACATACCTCAACCTACCCTTTCTTAACCCCATCTGGTCCCCTGACGGGCAATATCTCGCACTTATCAATCAAAAAGTGTTGAGTGTCTATAGCACTTCAAGTGGTGAGCAGGTCTCGCTCAACGGCAACGGTTATCCACCAGCAAACGGCATTGTCGCCTTCTCCTGGTCCACTGATAGCCAGAGTTTGCTTGTTGCTGACGACCAGAATAATATCTGGCAGTGGACGATTGATAACTATTGATGTGATAAAATACTGGCGGCATCCTTCTCACACCGATTACTGTCGGATTGTGAAAAATGAATGTGCAGCAAAAGATATGTATGAAGAAGAGGTAGAAATTTCATGGCACGAATTGACGGGGTTGATCCCGCTGAGGTCGATAGTTATACGCGCAAGGTGTTGGAGGCACAGGCGAAGACATGGGGCTCGCCGCTACTCAATCACCTGGTCTACGCGCGCCGGGCTTCTATTTTTCGCGGCGTGCGCGGCATGTGGACGGGGCTTGCAAGCTCCGGGTTGATTGATGAGAATCTCCAGGCGCTGGTCAATCGGCGCGTGGCGGCCATTAACGGCTGCGAGTTCTGACAGGATATCAATGCTGCCGTGAGCAGCAATCTGGGAACCTCCGACGAAAAAATTCTCGCACTGGCCGACTACGCGACCAGCCCGCTCTATAACGAGGTTGAGCGCGTCACGCTAGAGTATGCTGAATGCATGACCATCACCGGACGCGAAGTCAGTGACGAACTCTTCGCGCGGCTCCGCCAGTTCTATAACGATGATGAACTGGTCGAGCTGACCGAAATCATCGCCTGGGAGAACGCTTCCAGCAAATTCAATCGCGCTCTACGTATCCCCTCGCAAGGACTCTGGAAACGCACAGAGACGTCTGAATAAGCTTTACGCCAGGGCTTTTTGCAATTGTTCTTCGAAGATCTGCAAAAATTGCGCGAAAACCTGATTCAGCATCGCCCTGGCTTCCTGCAAGGCCGCTGGAGCAGCCAACTCGGCTGGCTCCAGCGCTTCATGAACAGTCATAGCTAGCAAGGCAACACTCTCTTCAGGCGTGGAATGCTGTTCGGTAGGCAAATACTGGTTCAGGCTCATAAAGCCCAGGCAGATTGCGACGTAGATTTTAATCTGCTCCTCTATGCTCCAATCGGTACGCAACAGGCCGTGTTCACGATAGAATATAATCATCTCGCGGTTAGTCAGCATCTTGCGCTGTGAGATCAAAGTGATGTCTTCACGGCCACTGTGCAAAAACTCCCCCAGCACGCTCGCGTCCCCAAGATAGATCGCTCTCATTAGCGGGCGCGTCATAATCACATACACGACGTGCTTCGACATATTACTCAGATATACGCCCTCTGGATCGCGATCGATCAGCCTCCGCATCTCCCGTGCAGCCTCAATGCCCTCACGCAACATGAGCGCCGCGAACAGATCTTCGCGTGTCTTCCAATGCAGATAGATCGTGCCTTTGGCCACACCTGCCAGTTTTGCGATATCGTCAACGGCGGTCTTTTTATAGCCCCAGCGCTGGATCAACTCTGAGGCCGCGTCCAGAATGCGCGTTGCCCGCTCCTGTCGTTTCGAAACCTCTCCACTCGCCGTTTGTGCTTTCCCCGTATATGTCCGTTGCGCTGCCAATGCTCGCTCCTCCTCTGCTCACCTGACTATCTGGATGACCAATTCTCTCCATATGGTCAAACTGTTCGATGCTGTTTCATTGTAGCGAGTAGAGGAGCACTTGGCAAGAGTGGGCATCAAACAGCATCCTAAAGCTCTTGCACTTTTAAGCCCTGCTTCTCGATTTTCTCACGCAGCTTCGAAATGCCTTCGATCAGCGCTTCGGGGCGCGGCGGGCAACCGGGGACGTAGATATCGACGGGAACGATTGTGTCGCAGCCCTGGATCGTGTAGTAGCTATCGTAAAACTCCCCGCCTGAATTGGCGCATTGCCCCATACTGATGACCCACTTGGGATTCGGCATCTGCTCCCACAAGCGCCGGAGGCGTGGGGCCATTTTGACGGAGAGCGTACCCGCGACGATCATCAGATCGGCCTGGCGTGGGCTGGCGCGAAAAACTTCCGAGCCGAAACGCGCCAGGTCGTATTGTGGGGCCGACGCCGAAGCTATCATCTCCATGCCGCAACAGGCCAGCGCGTACATAAACGGCCAGACAGAACGTGAGCGCGCCCAGTTTTGCGCCCACTGCAACATATCCGCGACCGTTGTGAGCACCACAGGAGCCTCTTGCTTGCCCGGTGTGTACTCGCCAGGACCAGCCGCCAGCGTCAGTGGAATGAATTTACCTTTGTTCTGCCCTTCACGCATCTTTTTGACCTCCTTGCTGCCAGCAAACAATACATTAGGCGTTCTTCCCATATGATTTCAAGTCATATGACTATACATAATATAGGTTGCAGAGAAGCCACTTGTCAAGATGTTATATGACGTGATAGCATAGGCACACACTAAGAAAGTCAATGGGAAACATAGTTCAGATGGAAAGAAAAGTGGCTACGGAACGACAAGAAGCCTTTCCAATTACCTATGGCGTGCTCGGCCTACTCGCCTTCTGGGGCCCGCTCTCAGGCTACGATCTCAAACGGCTCTTCGATCACGTACTGGCCCCGATGTGGAGCGCGGCGCATAGCCAGATCTATAATGAGTTGCGTCGCATGCAAACGTTGGGCTGGGTGACAATGGAGCGCCACGAGCAAGAATCGCGCCCGGATCGCAAAGTCTACCAGCTCACCCAGGCGGGGCAGGAAGCGCTCGCCGCCTGGCAAGAGCAACCACCCGGCGTCCTGCAATTGCGCGATGAGCTGCTGCTGAAAGTGCTCTTTGGCTCGTTTGCCTCACCTGACGCCCTGGTCAAAAATCTCCAGGCCGGGATCACAGAACACGAGGAGCGTCTCCTTCACTATCGGCAACAGCTCCAGCATCTGCCGGTGCGCGGAATGCAACACCAGCCAAGCGGGCGTCCCAACCCCTACGCCACAGAGGACACCGAAGAGGACGCCTATTTCAGCCTGATTGGCCGCTTCGCCATTGAGTTTGAGCGGATGTATTTGAAATGGTTGCGCGAGACCTTGGAATATGTAGAGCAGAATGCTCGCTCATAAAAGCAATGGGGCTAACTGTTCCAGTTGCTCGAAAGGTTGCCAGAACGTCACAATCGTGCGATCAACGCCCATCTGTTCCCATCTGGCAAGCCGCTCAGCGATATCATCAAGCCAATCCCAGACAAAAGCTGAAAGGGCAACAGAGCGGCCCGATGCTTCGATTTCCCGACGCGCAAATTGGATCAGTTCTTCATTCGCGTAAACATTAATTTCATCAGCATATTCGACAGCACTCCGAATCAAGCTGCGCGAACTCCCCGCTCCGACCACGATGCGCGGCGGTGTTGGAGGAACGGGCCTGACACTGGCCTCGTTCAAATGGAGGTATTCGCCCTGAAAATTCACCCACTGGCCCGTCCAGAGTTGGCGCAAAACCTGCACCGTTTCTTTCAATCCAGCAATGCGCGCACTGGCAACAGGCACAACGGTATCCCAGGCACGCGCCTCCTCGAAGAAGTCGCCCGCACCGATGCCAAGCTCAAAACGCCCGCCGCTCACAATCGAAAGGGTCGAGGTCTCCTTGGCCAGCACACCGGATAAATAGTTCAAGCGGTCGATCACCATTGGGACGAGATGGATGCGCGAGGTTGCCAGAGCCAACGCGCCATAGAGCGACCAGCCACACAGATATGGCCACTCATCGTCTTTCGGACTATGATAGTGATCGAGAAATCCTACCGTCTCAAAACCCAGTGCATCAGCAGCCTGAGCAGCGGCCAACATCGCCGGCCAATCTCCCGTTGGACCAAGATTCACGCCTATGCGCATGTGTTATATTCCCTCCTGCGAAACATTTTACTCTTGAAGAAGGATACACAATACTTCTTGTCATCTTCTGTCAAGTTTCAGAAGAAGCAGCCTGAGTTTCCTGCAACAAAATCTTGACCTTCTCAACCAGATCCAGCGGGTGAAACGGTTTGGTGATGTGACTCGCGCCCAGATCGTGGCTGATGCGGGCATAAATATCTTCGGCGTGCGCGGTCATAATCATCACGGGGATGTGGCGGGTTTGTGGATCGTGGCGCAAGTGGTAGAAGAGTTGGTAGCCGTCCTGACCAGGCATCATCACATCCAGCAGCACAAGATCGGGCAGGTGCTCATCCAGCAGGGTTTGTAATTGCGAGCCATTGCTAGCCACCGCGACCTCAAAACCATTGTATGTCAGCGCGACCGTAATAATCTCGCGCATCTCTTTATCATCATCAATTACTATTACATGCTTCACTACTACTTTACCCCCACAGACTCTCTTCTTTTGATTTCCTGGCAAATATCACCGCGTGGATCATAACACTGCCAACCAATCGTCGTCAAGAAAATTGCTGTTTTTTTCCTGGTGCTTCTGTTCGCGAAACGGTTGTACCATATGTTCATACATGCTATACTATATTCCTGGATACGCGATTCTCAGTACGGCCAAATAAATAGACGCTCGCAAGGTTGCAAAGGGAAACGACTATGACGACACAGGAGACGCGGAGCTGGCAATCTATCCTCCAAAATATCATCTCTGCCCCAAAAGAACGGCAACGCCTGGCGAATGAACTTGGCATCAATATCATTACACTGACGCGCTGGGCCAGGCAAAATTCACGCCCTCAACGCTCGTATCTGGCGCGCCTGGTCAAAGCCGTCCATCCTCACCAGCGTGCTGAACTGCTCAACGCCCTGCTGGTCGCTTATCCGGATATGCAGGATAAGCTCGTAGAAGAATCGAATGAATTTGTACCGTCCTCCTTCTATCGGCAAATTCTCCAGGACCGCGCGTCGGTGATCGAAGCCATGCGGCCATGGCAGACAAGTACCGCCATTCTCAACGAAGCACTTCACCTGCTCGATCCACATCAGCTCGGGATGGCGGTCACGCCCGCGCTCTGTATGCCTCCGGTGGGTGGCAAGGTTCTCAGCTTGCGCGAACACGGAGGACGCGGTACCGAGCCCTGGCATGCTGATCTGGAGCACGAGTCGATCTTTCTTGGCATGAATTGCCTGGCCGGGCACGTGGTCCAGAGCGGCAGAGCACAGAGCGTGCGCGACATCCAGCGCGAGCGGTATATTCCCGTCTTCTCTCACCCGGAAGGCATGGAGGTCAGTTCCGCCGCCGCTCCGATCTGGCTAGAGGGGAGAATAGCCGGATGTTTGCTGGCTTCCAGCACCCAGCTTGGTTATTTCACCCAGGCACGTCTGGACCTGCTCAGTAGCCTGGCAAGCATCTATTCGCTGGTCCTTGACCCCAACGGCTTCTACCCGCATAGCATCGTTCAGTTGCGCTACATCCCCAGACCCAACATCCAGGAACCGCATCTGCAAACATTCCGTCAGCGTGTGACCGCGCTCATGATCCAGGCCGGGCGCAATGGCAAGATTCTCAACAACGGCGAAGCGGAACACCAGGTCTGGCAAGAACTGGAGGCAGAGCTGATCCAGGTGGGCGCGGAACTGGATGAGGCGGAAATGTAACCTCGCGCACTCAATCTCGTACTTGCGCATCAAATTTTACCAGAAAATATCCAGATCACCAGCAGCACAACTAGCCAGAAATCGGAGCAGGCGTCCTGGTAGTATCGCAGCTCATGGGCGATGAACTGCGATACTTTGCGTGAACTGCGCTCAGGCAGGACGGATACGCGCAAGCAAACGCTTAGAACCGTGTGCTCATGAGATAAACGCAATAGGGACCGAACAGCGACATAGTGTAATAGATATCCGGCCCATCATTCCAGAGTGGGAGCATATACGGCGCGTAAAGTTGGGGATAATCCTGACCGGTGAGAATGACCTTCTCCTCACTCCAGGGGCCAGTAAACTGATCGGCAGTACGCAGAACGGTGCGATAGCCGGGATCGTTCAAGTACATCATCAACCATTTTCGGTAAAATGGACTCCAGCGCACCGAAAGTTCTCCCACGGGCGCTGGTACAATCGTTACCGCAGCAGCGGGATTGTTGGCCTGCCAGGAACTGCCATCCCAATAGGCATACGCGGTCTTATCGAGAATGGACTGTGGTTTGACGCGTGCAAGCTGGACGCCACCGTATCTGCCGCCTGGAATGCCAAAGAAATAGAGATAGCCCTGATATTCCAAAATCGCCACCTGTCCGAAATTGCTATCTCCAGGCCAGGTCATATCCGTATCTCTGGTCCAGTTCTGCCCATCATCATCTGAATACGCCAGGCCTGAATAATTCAGCGTCCAGTGTCCAGGTGCACCCCAGCTATTCACAGACATGTAGTGCAGGAACATCCGAGAGCCTACCGAGACGCCGTAGGTCGGGATGAGCGAGGCTTCTCCCGCCTGAGCCTGCATCAATGCTTTCGCGTGTCCTGGCTGGTCTGTGATCATTTCGTCAAAGAAAAGCCCGTGCTGTGGACCTATTGTGGGAATGACGCGGGCCAGCGTATTGCTGCGCCAGTCGCTACCATTCGGGCCGAAGGTGTCGCCAAACACCATGTACAATCTGCCGCGATGCACGAAGGTATGCCCCAGGTCTGCACCATACACTCCCCAGCGGGTAGCTGTGAAATTAATTGGTCCATTCCCATCTTCCTGAGCAATGGTGTACGTAATGGGGGAACGACCGCTCATTAATCCGAGCGCTGGTTGGCCATTGCCCAGAGCAAAGACGGTTCCCCCCATCCCCGCTCCCATCACAACGCCAGCAGCGGTCGCCCCTCCTCCAATCAAGAGACGTCGCCTTGTTACTGCCTGCCCTTTGTCCATTTTCTCTTCACGATCCATGAGATTGAAATCCTCCTTCAAAACGGTATCCTACCTCTTGAAAAAACGCACTCAAAAGAAACGACTATCACAGAGGGTCGAAGACTCTGGCAAGGAGAGTTATACATGGATGAAACTGATCTGAAACTTCCTTGCCTCATGCTCTCCCTATGCGAGCAAGCTTGAAAAGGTTTTCATTTGAAGCATGATATATCCGAGTATATCGACTTTAAAACCACGCGTTAACGATACTCTCGTCAAAATTCTGAGGCGAACGTGGCAAATTTACGCACGAATACACATGAAATAGCCCGGAAACCCCCGTTTCCAGACACACAACCTGGCTGGGTACAGTTATCCGCATCATGAAAACCTTTTCAAAATCAATGATACCCGATATTTACGCGCCCTGTCAAGATACTGGAAAAGCCTTCCACTGTGTCACTTTGTGGTTGATTCTTTGGGGTATGGTTTTGTGTCGTATCTTCGCGGTTTGGCAACGCCAGCATTTTTCAGGCAAGAGCCAAATGCGATCATTCTGGTGAGTCAGCTAGCAATGAAGTTGGTTTGCCCCTGAAAAGATGAGATCCACTACCCGCTCAGGTACCATCTCATCAACCGGTTCATTGACCACAAAGAAGCGCATGTACATGATGCCACTGAGCATTTCTAAGAGGAATTGGCAATCTATCTGTGGCGATACCTCCCCACGCGTGATGGCACGATCAAAGAGGATCTGAAGCTGAGCACATCGCTGACGCCAGTGCTCCTGCCGAAGAGCACAGAGTTCAGGCACATGAAGCGTCGCGACTGCCGTTTGAAAAAGGGCCTGTCCTTCCCTCGATTGCAGAAAAAGCCTGAGAGACTGCAACACGGCGACGAGATCAGAGCGCAGGGCCCCGGTGTCAGGAACAGGGATATCCTGGGCGACCCGATGATTGACGGAGTCGAGGACCAGTTGTTCTTTCGTTTTCCAGCGACGGTAGAGGGAGGTTTCGTGGACACCGGCACGCTCAGCAATGGAGGCCATGCTGAGTCCTTCATATCCTTTTTCCTCTAAAAGCTGGAAAGTCGCTTCAAAGACAGCGACTTGCACGCGAGCACTCCGACCACCTGGTCGGCGGCGCACCGCATCTCTCCCCTTGCCTGTCGGTAGGGCTTCTGGCGCGTTCGGGCGAGGTGTATTCATACCACCAGTATACCTTGTGTCGCCTGATAAAGCAAGAAACCTTGCATTACGAAAGCGTTTCGTCTATACTTAATGCAGTCTTTCCTGCGTTTAGGAAAGTGCATCTGTTGACTGTAGTGAAACACACGAAAGGAACACCCGATGTCTTCCCATTCTTCTGATAATTCTACTATCCCCGATCGCGGACGCCTCCCTCATCATCACGAGGCACCTTTTCAGTCTCCCGATCTCTCAACGCCTGCTGGAGAGCAAATCCTTCGCCGTCTGCGTGAGGAACTGTTTCTCTGGTTCACCACCGTTGATGCGACCGGGGCGCCGCACGCCCTCCCAGCCGCATTTCTGTGGGATGAGGAGCAATCCAGCTTTCTCATCTACAGCACGGCAGAGGAGGATCGCGACCGGCTGACACAGATCCAGCAGAATCCAAAGGTGGGCCTGCAT
>Ga0207674_10011147_pt1 | contig 10110 bp, 7 predicted proteins | sample KBSCornC72_FD_184303 | JGI IMG/M metagenome (GOLD analysis project Ga0207674, IMG submission 184303) | Corn rhizosphere microbial communities from Kellogg Biological Station, Michigan, USA - KBS Corn C7-2 (SPAdes) (version 2) | ecosystem: Host-associated > Plants > Roots > Rhizosphere > Soil ...
GATGCGCGGCCACATTGCGGCGCTCCTCGTCGCTGATCCGGTCGCCCTGCATCAGCGCCGCGGCGTACGGCCCGAGCGCGTACTTTTCCGACGCCGCCACCGCGTTCTCGATCGTCCCGCCCTGCAGGTCGGGGGAGAGGCGCTTGTGGTACCAGGCGGTGGCGGTGTAGGTGGGGAGGAAGAGGACGTAGGCCAGGTCGTTGGCGGTGTCGAACGACGTCGTCTCAAAGTTGAGGATCGATGAGATCAGCACGATGCCGTTGAGGTAGTAGCCCTGCCGCTGCAGCCAGCCGGAGAGGCCGGCGGCGCGCGTGGTGCCGTAGCTCTCGCCGGCCAGGAACTTCGGCGAGGCCCAGCGTGAATAGCGCGTGGTCCAGAGGCGGATGAACTCGCCGACCGACTGCACGTCGGCGTCGACGCCGTGGAACTTGTTCGCGTCGCCGAACGGGATGGCGCGGCTAAAGCCGGTGGTCACCGGATCGATGAACACCATGTCGGTGACGTCGAGGAGCGAGTACTCGTTGTCGACCAGCCGGTAAGGCGGCTTCGCGGCGTGGCCGGCGTCATCGAGATAGTTGACGCGCTTGGGGCCAAAGGCGCCCATGTGCAGCCAGACCGAGGACGAGCCGGGCCCGCCGTTGAAGGTGAAGGTGATCGGGCGCTTCGCCGGATCGGCGCCGTCCTTGGTGTAGGCGGTGAAGAAGAAGCTGGCGCGCGGCTTCCCCTCCTCGTCCTTCATGACCAGCGTTCCGGAGCGCGCGGTGTAGTTGATGGCCGTGCCGCCGACGCTCATGCTGTGCTGGGTGGTGGAGATCTGATCGCGTGCGTCGGCGGGCGGCTTGGCCTCGCGCACTTCCTGCGTGCGCTCGCGCGGCGGGGCCGGCGCGGGTTGGGTCTCGGGGGCCTGAGCGAAGACGGACGTGGCACCGGCAAGAAGGAGCAGCAGTGCGTTTCTCATGCGCGCAGAATGTAACATCATCGCCATGCACCAAGGCTTTCGTCGCGTTGTGCCGCTGATCGCTTGCGTGGTGATGTTGCGCTGTAGTTCGGTCATGCCCGGGGACGTGACGACCGATCACAGGCCGTTCGACTACGCGCATCCGCCCTGCACCGCCTCGCTCCGGCCCGCGCAACCGGACGAAGTGGACCTCCGTTATCTCGGAGCGGGCGGCATCTTCCTCGGATGGCGCGGAACGGCGGTGCTGTTCGGTCCGTTCTTTTCCAACCCCTCCTTGCTGGCGAATCTCTTCGGGAACTATCACCACGACCGCGAGCGCATTGCGGCGCACCTGCGCGGCGTGCCGCTGGCCTCCGTGCGGGCCATCGTCACCGGCCACTCGCACTACGATCACCTGGGTGACGTGCCGGTGGTCGCCGCCATGGCGCCGGAGGCGGGGATCTACGTCAATTCGACCGGCACGGCCATGCTCGGCGCGTATTCGTCGCTGCAGCAGCGCCTACATGCCGTACGCCCCGAGGAGCCGTTCACCATCGCCGATGCCGGCGGAGCGGCGGCGATTCGCATCCGTCCGGTGGCCTCCGATCACGCGCCGCAGCTCTGCCGCTCGCGCCGCTGGCCCTGCAACATTTCGGCGTGTCGGGTGGAGCAGCCGTGGACTTCGGACTTCGAGAACCAGGCGCCGCGCGATTTCTGCGGCGGCGATACGTTTGCCTACGTCGTCGATTTCCTCGACGGCGATGGCCGGGTCGCATTCCGGCTCTACTACAACGACTCCGCGCCGGAGGCGCCGCGCGGCGTTCCCGCCGGCGACGGCGTTCCGTACGATGTCGCGATCCTCACCGTCGCGTCGTACTTCCACGTGCACGGGTATCCCGAAGCGGTGCTCGCCGGCGTTCGCCCGCGCTACGCGCTGCTGACGCACTACGAAGACTTCTTCTCCAAATCGGAAGGGCGCTGGCGTTTCGTCGCGCTGCTGAGCGCGAAGAAGGCGAAGCGCTTCGTCGAGCGCGCCGTGAGCAGCGGCACGATCTCCGGCGAGCTCGCGCCGGAGCCGCCAGTCTGCGGGGCGGCCGGCGCCGGATGGACGATGCCGGTGCCGGGCGAGCAGATGCGATTCCACGCCAGAGGCGGTAATTGACGCACCTTTTGCTGGCGCTGCTGATGGCTGCCGGTCCGGCGCAACTTGCCCGGCAGTGGCGCGTGGCGCACGAGAAGGAGATCGTCGCCGAGCTGTCGGCGCTGGTGGCGATTCCGAATCTCGCGTCGGACAAGGTCAACATCGAGCGCAACGCGGCGGCGATCGCCGAGGCCTTCACCCGGCGCGGCGCGAGCGTGAAGTTGCTGCGGGTGGAAGGAGCGCCACCGTTGGTGGTGGCGGCGATGGACGGGTCCAGAGCCCGTCCAACATTTACCTTCTACGCCCACTACGACGGCCAGCCGGTCGACGCCTCGCAGTGGATCTCGCCGCCGTGGGAGCCGGTGCTGCGCGGCACGGGCTCCGAGGCGCGGCTGTACGGGCGCTCGTCGAGCGACGACAAGGCGCCGATCGTGGCCATGCTGGCCGCGCTCGACGCCCTTCGCGCCGCCGGCGCGCAGCCGTCGGTCAACCTGAAGTTCGTGTTCGAGGGCGAAGAGGAGGCGGGGTCGCCGCACCTTGCCAGCTATATCGCTCAGTACAAGAGCGAACTGGCCACCGACGGCTGGCTCCTGTGCGACGGGCCGGTGCACCAGAGCCGGCACTCGCAGCTCTACTTCGGCGCGCGCGGCGTCACCGATCTCGAGATCACCGTCTACGGCCCCGCGCGGCCGCTGCACAGCGGCCATTACGGCAACTGGGCGCCGAATCCGATCGTGGCGCTCACGCACCTCATCGACAGCATGCGCGACGCCGACGCGCGCATTCTCATCGACCAGTTCTACGACGACGTGTCGCCGTTGACGCCCGCGGAGCGCGAGGCGCTGGCCGCCATCCCTCCCTTCGACGACGATCTGAAGCGCGAGCTGGTCCTCGGCCGCACCGAGGGGAAGCTGCCGCTCAACGAGGCCATCCATCAGCCGGCGCTCAACCTGCGCGGCATCCTCGGCGGGCACGTCGGCGAGAAGGCCTCCAACGCCATCTCCACCGAGGCGCGGGCGTCGATCGACTTCCGCCTCGTCCCGGTGCAGACGCCGGAGCGCGTGCGGCAGCTCGTGGAGGCGCACATCGCCAAGCACGGCTTCTTCATCGTGCGCGACGAGCCCGATCCGGCGACGCGCCGCGCGCATCCGGCGGTGGCGCGGCTGGTGTGGGGCGCCGGCTACCCCTCGGCGCGCACGCCGCTCGATGCGCCGCTGTCGCGACAAGTGGCCGCGGTGCTCACCGAGGCCACTGGCGTCGCGCCGTACCGCCTCCCGACCCTCGGCGGCAGCGTGCCGATGCACCTCTTCACCGACGGCGGCCGCACGCCGGTGGTGGGCGTCCCCATCGTCAACCACGACAACAACCAGCACGCGGCCAACGAGAACGTGCGGCTCCAGAATCTCTGGGACGGCATCGAGGTCTTCGCCGCGCTCTTCAGCGGGCTGCGGTAATCTTGCTGGTGATGCGCAACCCGCGGGAGCTCGGCCTGCGATTCCGCTCGCGCCCAACGCCCCAGCCCAGCGACATGAACGGCGTCATCAAACGCGCGCTCGACGAGGTATGCGCGCTGTTCGGCGCCACCGACGCCATGCTGGTGTGGGAGGAGGCCGAAGAGCCGTGGGTGGTGGTGGGGACGCGGCGTGGCGAGCAGTTCACCTGCCGCGAGGAGCGCGAGGCGGAGACGTGGGACGTGCCGCTGGCGTTCGACATCGTCGCCGCCAGCGGCGAGGGGCGCGTCTACGTGGATACCGAGCCGCCGGACGCCGCCGCGCTGCTCGCCGCCGAGGCGGCGGGTCGCATCATCGGCGAACAGCTCGATCGTCACCTGCACGTCACGGCCGCCGTGCACGAAGCCGTGGAGCGCGAGCGGGTGCGCCTGGCGCGCGACCTCCACGACGGCCTGCTGCAGTCGTTCACCGGCATCGTGCTGCAACTGGAGACGGCGCACAGCATCCTGGCCTCGCAGCCGGAGGAGGCCAAGCGGATGCTCACCGAGGCCGAGGCGGCGCTGATGAGCGACCAGCGCGAGCTGCGCTCGTACGTGCAGCAGCTCCGGCCGCGCGCCGCGCGCGCCGAGATGCCGTTCGACTTCGCCGCGCGGGTCGACGATCTCCGCACCCGCCTCGGTCAGCAGTGGGGCATCCTCCTCTCCGCCGACGTCTCGCACGTCGACCCTGCCGTCTCCAAGTTCCTGGGCTACGAGACCTTCCGCCTGGTGCACGAGGCGGTGATGAACTCCGCCAAGCACGGCGCGGCGAAGAATGTCGACGTCCGCGTGCGCACCGCCGAGGGGAAGATGCGCATCGACGTCAGCGACGACGGCGTCGGCTTCTCGTTCCGCGGGCGTCTGACGCTCGACCGCATCCGCGAGACCGGCAACGGCCCGTTCATGCTCGCCGAGCGCGTCGCCGCCCTCAACGGCGACCTGACCGTCGATTCGAGCGAAGCGGGGGCGCGCGTGGAGATTGCAGTGCCGCTTGGCTTTGCAGGAGAGAACGCATGATCCGGCTGGTGCTGGCCGACGACCACCGCATGATCCTCGAGGGGCTGGAGCAGCTCTTCCGCCGCGAGCCGGACTTCGAGGTGCTGGGCACGGCCACCAACGGCGAGGAGGCCCTCGCCGCGGTCAAGCGGCACCGGCCGGACATCCTGGTGCTCGACGTCAACATGCCGCGCGGTAACGGGATGTGGGTGCTGCGGCAGCTCAAGCCGCTGAAGCTTCCGACCCAGGTCGTGCTGCTCACCGCATCGCTGGAGGAAGAGGAAGTGGTGGAGGCGGTGCGCGCCGGCGTGCGGGGGCTGGTGCTGAAGGAGGCGGCCGCGGTCTCGCTGGTGGAGTGCGCGCGCCACGTCGCGGCCGGCGAGCGGGTGCTCGACAACGGGATGATCGGGCGCGCGCTCGATCACGTCATCAAGCGCGAGGCCGACGCCCGGGAGCTGACCGCGCTGCTGTCCCCGCGGGAGACCGACATCGTCAGGATGGTGGCCACCGGGATGCGCAACAAGGAGATCGCCTCGCGGCTGGCCATCGGCGAGGGGACGGTCAAGTCGCACCTGCACGCCATCTACGAGAAGCTCGGCGTGCACGGCCGGGTGGAGCTGACGCGCTACGCCTACGAGCGCGGGCTGGCCGCCTCCCCCTCTACCGAACGATAGACCCCTCGTTCCATCCAACGGTACTTTCCGCTCCCTGCGGGCGCGCGTAACGTGAATCTCTGCGAATTGCGTGGAAGCACTGATGGTTGCGTCCGACCCCGTTTCGACCAGTGACCTGGTGGGTCTGTTCCGGCAACGTCTCGGCGGCGCAGTCGTTGACTGCAACGATGCCTGTGCACGAATGCTCGGCTATGACTCGCGGCAGGAGCTGCTGGCGGCCGGTTTCGATTACGTTCATGCCTCTGACTTCGCCGCGATCACCGCGGCGCTTCCCGACATCCGCGCGTTGTCGAACGTGGAGCTGGCGCTGCGCAGGAAAGGCGGCGGCATCGCCTGGGTGCTGCAGAACCTGAGGGTTACCGGAGAGGAGATCGAGGGTGCCATGTTCGACGTGACGGAGCAGCGTCTCGGGGTGCAGAAACTCGAATATCAGGCGCAGCACGACAGCCTGACCCATCTGCCGAATCGCACGCTGATCGTCGACCGCATGAACGTCTCGCTGGCCCGCACCAAGCGCCACGGCGGATCGGTGGCCGTGCTGCTGATCGACCTCGATCACTTCGAAGTGATCAACAGCGCGTTCGGACACGGCATCGCCGACCGCGTGCTCACCGCGATGGCCGACCGCCTGGCCGGGTGCATCCGCATCGAAGACGCGCTGGGCCGCTTCGGCAGCGACGAGTTCATCATCGTCCTCGGCGATACGGTCTCCGAGGCCGACGTCGCCGTGGTCGCCCAGCGCATTCTCGATTCCATCGCCACGCCGCTGGAGATCGGCGGGAATGACATCCGCGTCACCGCCAGCATCGGCGTGGCCGTGTCTCCGGCCGACGGCGACGAGCCCGACGCGCTGATGCAAAAGGCCATGACCGCCGCGTTCGGCGCCAAGGACCGCGGCCGCAATCGTTATCACTTCCACCAGTCGGAGCTGAACTCGCGCGCCCTGGAGCGGACCGCGCTGATCGCCGGACTGCGGCGCGCGCTGGCCCGTGGCGAGTTCGAGCTGCACTACCAGCCCGAGGTCAACGTGCAGACCGGACGCATCGAGTGCATCGAGGCGTTGCTGCGCTGGCGGCATCCCGACGTCGGCATCATCCCCGCCGCCGACTTTTTCTCCGCCGCGGAGCAGGGGCAGCTCGACGCCGGCATCACCGAGTGGGTGCTGTTCGAGGCCGCGCGGCAGGCGAAGGAGTGGCACGCCGAGGGGATGCGCAATCTGCGCGTGGCGGTCAACGTCTCCAGCACGCAGTTCTACGATCGCGGACTTCCCGAGAAAGTGAAGCAGGCGGTGCTGGTCAGCGGCCTCGACTCCGGCGCGTTCGAGCTGGAGATCGCCGAGCCGACGCTGTCGAGCACCACGCGGGCCTCGGGGATCATGGAGGCGCTGCGCGACGTCGGCGTCATGCTGGCCATCGACGACTTCGGCAGCGGTGGCTGCTCGTTCTCCGACCTCAAGCAGATGCCGGTCAACACGCTGAAGATCGCGCCGACGTTCGTGCACAACGTGACGCACCGCGCCGACGACGCGGCCATCGTGCAGGCCATGATCACCATGGCTAAGGGTCTCAACATGCGCGTGGTGGCCGAGGGCGTGGAGTCGAAGGAGCAGTTGTCGCATCTGCTGCAGCGGCGCTGCACGGACATGCAGGGGTACTTCTTCGGCCGCCCCCGCCCCGCCGCGGAGCTGGCCGACGTGCTGCTGATGCAGCAGCACTGAGCTCAGGAGCGGCCCTCATCCGCCGCTTCGCGGCACCTCCTCCCGCAAGCGGGAGAAGGGCAGCTTGACCCTCTCCCGCGTGAGCGGGAGAGGGTGGCCGAAGGCCGGGTGAGGGCGCTATCGTGCGCTTTGACATGACGCCCCGCGGACGTTGGATCGTGATCGGGGTCGCGGCCGTCGCCGGTCTGGCGTTCGCCTTCGTCACCCCGCCGCTCGAAGTGTCGGACGAGGTCATTCACTTCTACCGGCCCGTGGTGATGGCGCAGGGGCAGCTCCTGCCGCAACGCCGCGGCGAGCCGGACGCGGCGATGGTGCCGGACGGCATCAAGGACCTGGTGTACGTGATGCTGACCCAGCGGAACGGCGACCGGTATTCGGCAGAGCAGATGCGGCTCGCCGCGGCGATTCCGTTGCAGGTGGACGCAAAGAAGCCGATTCGTTTTCCGTCCTGGTACACGCCGGTGGCCTACGTGCCGCAGACCATCGCCGCCACTTTGCACCTTCGGCCGTTGATCTATTTGTATCTCGGGCGCGTGCTCAACCTGGCTTGCGCGCTGGCGCTCGTGTTCCTGGCCATGAAAATCGCGCCGGAGTACGCCGGGCCGTTCGCGGCCGCGTCGCTGCTGCCGATGACGCTGTCGCAGTTCGCGTCGTTGTCGGCGGACGCGCTGACCATCGCTCTCGCCTTTCTGCTCACGGCCATGCTCCTCGCCGAGCGCGTTTCCGCCGCGACCATCGTCGTGGCATTCATCGCCGCGCTCTGCAAGCCGGGATACTTCCTCATCGCCCTCCTGGTGCTGGCCACGCGCGCCCGGCCGCGGATGAAAGCGGCGGTGATCGGCGCGTCGGCCGCCGGTACGGCGTTGTCGTTCGAGTACGCCCACCTCGCCTGGTACGTGCAGCGCATGAACGATCCGATCGATCCCGCCGCACAGCTTCGATGCATGTTCAACCACCCGTCGCTGTTCGTGCGCGCGGTGGTCAACGACTTCGGGGAGCACGCCCGCAGTTACCTCGAGGGTCTGGTGGGACGCTTCGGCGGGGTGCAGCAGGTCCCGCTGCCGTTGACGATCGTCCTGATCGAGGCGGCCATCCTGCTGCTCGCCGGCCTCACTGCCGCGCCGCTGACGAGGACGATGCGCCTGCTCGGCGCGGCCATCGTCGCCGCGTCGTGCTTCGGCATCGTCCTGTCGCAGTACCTCACCTGGAGCTTCGCCTGCAGCGACGTGCTGCAAGGCCTGCAGGGGCGCTACCTGTTGCCGCTCGTCCCGCTGGCGATGGCGCTGCTCGCGCTGCCGCGCACCCGGTGGCGGGTGGGGTGGCAGGCGATCGTCGCAGTGGCGTTGATCGCCAACGCCACTGCGCTGCTGCGCATCGCACGGCACTTCTGGTGAACCCTCACCCGGCCTTCGGCCACCCTCTCCCGCTCACGCGGGAGAGGGGCCAGGCTGCCCTTCTCCCGCTTGCGGGAGAAGGTGCCGCGAAGCGGCGGATGAGGGCCGCAACTCGTATCGAATCGTCCCCTCCTCCTGCCCTTTGCCGGCGTACTGCAGGCCGTTCCGCTCCATGGTCCGGATCGAGGCGATGAGATGCGGATACGTATCGCCGGCGATCACGCGGACGCGCGGGTCCTCGAATACCCACGTGACGAGGCCGCCGAGGGCCTCGGAGGCGTAGCCGCGGCGGCGGAACTCGGGGAGGACGCCGTAGCCGACGATGACGCGGCCGTCGGCGTCGGGCGGTCCGAAGCCGATCGCGCCGCAGGCCAGCGGGTGCGGCTCGCGCAGCACCATGACGCGCGGGATCCAGTCGGTCGACGGATCGGCTTCCAGGATGCGGCGGCACCAGTCCTGCGCGTCCTGGTCCCACAGCTCGGGGGGCCAGCTGGGGGGAACTTCCGCGCCGCACTCGCGGGCCAGAGTCGTGCGGTCGTCGGGGGTGGAGGTGACGTAGGGAAGCGTCAGCGGCACGAGCCGCAGGCGCGGGGTCTCGATGATCATTTGAAGACTCCTTCGCTGTCGGGAGGGTGAGGCGGGAGAGCGCGGAGGAGCTACACAATCATAGGCGAGTTGCGTCATTGTAATGCGTCGTGCGCATGAGACAACTGATTCTCATTCTTTTGATTGCCGGTCCGCTCGCCGCCGCCCCGCGCCGCCGTGCGGTCACGCCCGCCCGGTTCCCGCAATGCCTCGCCGTGGCCGGCACGCCGGCGGTGACGTTCTCGCGCGATGGCGGCGTCACCGTCGCGCCGCGCGTAATGCCGCTGCACGGCATCGGCTACACCTACGGCCTCGCGGTGCTCGACGGCGGCCAGACGCTGCTCTCGGCGCACAACGACCTGGTATCCCTTTCCCGCGACGCCGGCTGCACGTGGGACGCCGTCGGGCAGGTCACCGGCCCCGATCTCTTCCCGCCCAGCATCACCGCCGCGCCGGCCGGCCGCGCCTACATCTGGTCGGACAACCGCGAGATCCTCGCGCGCTACGCGAACGGCAGCCTGACCGCGCTCAAGCCGCCGGCGGCGATCGTGGGCCTCGGCGCCGACGCCGGCCGCGTCCGGATCGCCGGCGGCGACAGCGCGCTCTGGACCAGCCTCGACGGCGGCGACTCCTGGCAGCGCACCGGCACCGGACTGCCGGGCGCGCCGGCCATCGTCTACCGCGGCGCCTTCGATCCGGCCAATCTCGATCACGCGCTGGTGGGGACAGCGTCCACCGGCGCGTTCGTCACCTTCGACGGAGGTGGCAATTGGCAGTCCGCCACGGGCATCGGCAACGGGTTCAACGTCTTCAGCATCGTGGTCTCGCCCGCCGACCCGAACGTGGTCTGGGCCATGGCCATCCGCCTCGCCGACTCCTCGCGCCACATCTACCTTTCGCGCGACGGCGGCCGCACCTTCGCCGCGGCGGTCGATGCCGGCAACGGCGTGACCCTGACCAACGGCGTGGTGATGGCCGCGCATCCGGTCGATCCCGATGTCCTCTACTTCGTCTTCGGCACGTTCTTCCAGGACTACGGCACGGACCTCTTCCGCTACGACGCCGCGTCGCGCGCGCTGGCGCTGATGCACCACCCCTTCGACGACATCGACGCCATCGCCTTCTCGCCGCTTGACTCCAACGTCATGTACTTCGGCCTGGAGGTCGTCGAGCCGAG
>Ga0207674_10011149_pt1 | contig 10108 bp, 7 predicted proteins | sample KBSCornC72_FD_184303 | JGI IMG/M metagenome (GOLD analysis project Ga0207674, IMG submission 184303) | Corn rhizosphere microbial communities from Kellogg Biological Station, Michigan, USA - KBS Corn C7-2 (SPAdes) (version 2) | ecosystem: Host-associated > Plants > Roots > Rhizosphere > Soil ...
ATCAGGGTACCCGGCTCGTTCCCTGTGATTTTGTCGGCTTCTGCCAGACCCTAAACCCGCTGGGCCGCCATCATGATTTGTTGCTGGCAAATCTGTTCGCGCAGACCGAAGCGCTGGCGTTCGGCAAGACAGAAGAGGAAGTCGCAGCGGAGGGAACTCCGAGCCGGCTGATACCCCATCGCACCTTCGAGGGTAATCGACCGACGAATACCATTCTTGCGGAACGACTGACACCGGAGACGCTGGGGCGGCTGATCGCGCTTTACGAACACAGTGTGTTTACGCAGGGGACGATCTGGAATATCGACTCTTTCGATCAGTGGGGGGTTGAGCTCGGCAAAGTGCTGGCAAATCGAATCGTTACCGAACTGGAAAGCGAGGCCGAGCCCCGTCTCGCGCACGACAGTTCGACCAACGCACTAATTCGGCGCTACCGCCGGCTTCAGTTGAAGCAAGCTTAGGAACATAAATAATGAGTACAACTACCACGACAGCGTCAGATCTCGCTCAATTGGATCAACTGTCAATCAACACGATCCGTTTCTTGTCGGTGGACGCGGTGGAGAAAGCAAACAGCGGTCATCCCGGCTTGCCGATGGGCGCTGCTCCAATGGCCTATGTGCTTTGGACGCGGTTTCTCAAACATAATCCGACCAATCCAGGTTGGGCGGATCGCGATCGTTTTGTCCTGTCCGCCGGACATGGATCGATGCTGCTCTATAGTCTGCTCTACCTCACTGGCTATGATCTCCCACTCGAACAAATCAAACAGTTTCGTGAATGGGGCAGCACTACGCCCGGTCATCCCGAACACGGATTGACGCCAGGGGTGGAGGTGACCACAGGTCCGCTGGGCCAGGGATTCGCCAATGGCGTTGGAATGGCGATCGCGGAAGATTACCTCGCTGGCCGTTACAACCGACCAGGCCACCAGATTGTTAATCATTACACCTACGCGCTGGTTAGCGACGGCGATCTGATGGAGGGCGTTTCGGCTGAAGCCGCGTCGCTCGCCGGTCATTTAAAGCTCGGTAAACTGATTTACCTCTACGACGACAACCACATCACGCTTTCCGCTGCGACCCACATTACATTCACAGAAGATCGTGCCATGCGTTTCGAAGCGTATGGCTGGCATACGCAGATAGTTGAGAATGGAAACGATCTTGCAGCGATAGACCGCGCACTGCGTGCTGCGCAAGCGGAGAAGGAACGCCCTTCGCTGATCCTCGTGCGCACGCATATAGGCTACGGCTCGCCGCACAAGCAGGACACTTTTGAGGCTCATGGCTCGCCGCTCGGCCAGGAAGAAGTGAAATTGACGAAACAGGCGTTGGGCTGGCCACTCGATCCACCGTTCTGCACTCCAGACAAAGCACTGGAGCATTTCCGTCTCGCACTTGAAAAGGGTAAACAGGCCGAGGGGGAATGGAACGCAAGACTTTCAGACTACTCGAACGCGTTCCCTAACCTCGCCAAGGAATTTCAGCAGGGCCTTGCTGGCGAACTACCCAAAGGCTGGGACACCGACATCCCGATCTTTCCGACGGACGCGAAAGGAATGTCAACCCGCGTGGCCTCAGGCAAAGTGTTGAACTCGATCGACAGGAATCTCCCCTCGTTAATCGGCGGCTCCGCCGATCTAGATCCTTCCACCCACACTGCGCTTACAGCGATGGGCGATTTTGAGAACCCGAGCGGGGAGTCCGGCAACCTGCAAGGATCGTCAGGCGGCGGCTGGAGCTATGGAGGACGCAACCTACACTTTGGCGTGCGCGAGCACGCGATGGGATCCATCGCGAATGGGTTGGCGGTGCACGGCGGCGTCATTCCGTTTACGGCGACGTTTCTCATTTTCTCAGACTACATGCGGCCACCGATTCGGCTGGCCGCGTTGATGGAGCAGAGGGTGATCTTTGTTTTCACACACGATAGCATCGCTCTTGGACAAGATGGTCCAACGCATCAGCCGATCGAGCAACTTGCCTCGCTCCGCGCGATTCCGCACTTGATTGTGATCCGCCCCTGCGATGCGAACGAGACGGCAGTGGCCTGGCGCGTGGCGATTGAGACACGAGACCGGCCGGTGGCTCTCGTCCTAACGCGGCAGGACGTGCCCACACTTGATCGCGTCCACTATGCCGCGGCAGATAGCTTGCGGCGCGGTGCGTACGTTTTGGCTGATGCTCCCAACGGCAAACCAGACATTATCCTAATCAGCTCTGGTTCCGAAGTGAGTTTGATCGTTGCGGCCGGTCACAGGCTGACCGCGAAAGGGATCAACGTTCGGATCGTCTCCATGCCCAGCTGGGAATTGTTCGATACCCAACCCCGAAGTTATCGCGACTCGGTTCTGCCTCCATCAGTTCGCGCACGGCTTGCGGTTGAAGCCGGTGCGAGCCAAGGCTGGTGCAAGTATGCGGGCGATGAGGGTGATGTGATCGGAGTGGATCGTTTCGGCGCCTCAGCACCGGGGGAGGTCGTGATGCGCGAATACGGCTTCACTGTGGAGAAGGTTTACGAATGTGCCATGAAGTTAATGGGTCGGAAGATCCGGGCCGTGATCAGATGACTGTGGAGGAAGACGCACAGATGTGGCGTAACGAGGGGGATCCAAACTGATGCGTGTCGGAATTGCTGCGGATCATGCGGGGTTTGCATTGAAGGAACAACTGGTCAAAGCGCTGTGTGAGTCCGGATATGAGGTTCTGGACTTCGGCTCGTCCAGTCTGACTCCGGAAGATGACTATCCCGATTACGTCGTGCCGCTCGCTCGAAGCGTGACCCATGGTGAGGTCGAGCGCGGCGTGGCGATTTGCGGAAGCGGAGTGGGAGCATGCGTCGCTGCCAACAAGGTGAAAGGAATACGGGCGGCACTAGTTCACGACATCTTTTCCGCGCACCAGGGAGTTGAAGACGACGACATGAACGTGATCTGCTTCGGTGCCCGCGTGCTCGGTTGCGAGCTCGCATGGGACTTAGCCAAATCTTTTCTGGCTGCCCGTTTCAATAAAGCAGAACGCCATCAACGCCGCTTGGCGAAAGTGGGAGCCTTGGAAGATTGAGTGATACCTATGAAGCACGAATTCAAAGTTGGGGATCACGTGGAATGGAATTCGGAAGCGGGCCGCGTCCGCGGAACGATCAAAAAAAAGGTCACCTCCGCTATCAGGTTTAAGACCTACACGGTCCGCGCCTCAAAGGAGAAGCCCCAGTACTTGATCAAGAGCGACAAGACCGACCACTTGGCCATGCACAAAGCTTCCGTGCTTAAGAAACTTCGCAAAAACAAAACCCTCGTTCCAAAAACGTCGGTAGAAGGAACAAACTATGACTAACCAGGTTCGCAAAATTCTGGACTGTTACCGGAGCGAAAACCCTGGCGTGTTGACGAATCTTGCCCGGATGCTTAATCACGGTCGACTCGCGGGTACGGGGCGGATGCTCATCCTGCCAGTGGACCAGGGCTTTGAGCATGGTCCAGCGCGCAGTTTCGCGCCAAATCCCCCCGCCTACGATCCGGCCTACCATTTTCAACTTGCCATTGACGCCGGTCTTAACGCCTATGCTTCGTTGCTGGGATTTATTGAAGCAGTCGCCGCTGACTTCGCGGGCGAAATCCCGCTGATTCTAAAACTCAACGCCCACGATCTGCTCCACGATGAAAAGGATCCGTTGGGTGCGCAAACGGCTTCTGTCTCCGATGCGTTACGGTTGGGCTGTGTAGCCATCGGCTACACGATTTATCCCGGCACGGTGGAGCGGCGACTGCAATATGAGCAGTTGCGCGAACTGGCCAGTGAAGCCAAAGCTGCAGGACTGGTCGTAGTGGTCTGGACTTACCCCCGGGGCGGTGGGCTCAGCAAGGAAGGTGAAACCGCCCTGGACGTGATCGCGTATGGCGCGCAAATCGCCGCTCTACTCGGGGCGCACATCATCAAGGTCAAAATGCCTACAGCGCATTTGGAACTACCCGAGGCCAAAAAAGTATACGAAGAGCTGAGAATTCCGCGCGCTACCGCAACGGAGCGAGTTCGTCATGTCGTACAAAGCGCTTTCAATGGCCAGCGCATTGTCCTCTTCTCCGGCGGACCAAAGGAAGCCGATGAAGCACTCTTCGCCGAGGCGCACGCGATCCGCGACGGCGGTGGATTCGGCTCAATCGTCGGGCGCAATTCCTTCCAAAGGGACAAAGCATCCGCCCTGCGCCTCCTCGATGGGATGGTCCGTATCTACCAGGAGTGAAAACGTTGCGGACCTTGAAATAAGTAATGATCAGAAAGCCATGAAAACAAGTCCTCTTGCAGGAAAGCTGGCAGAGCCAGGGATGCTGGTCAATGTGCCCAGGCTCATCACGGCTTATTATTCCGAAAGGCCCGATCCTTCAGTGCGATCCCAGCGGGTTGCCTTCGGCACTTCAGGACATCGTGGTTCCGCATTCGACAAGGCTTTCAATGAATGGCATATCCTCGCCATGAGTCAGGCGATTTGCCTGTATCGCAAACATCAGAAGATCGATGGCCCGCTATTTCTCGGTATGGACACGCATGCGCTCTCTGTGCCGGCACTGGCCAGCGCACTTGAAGTGCTGGCAGCTAACGGCGTGGACGTAATGCTGGCGCAGGCCGATGAATATACGCCGACTCCGGTGATCTCTCATGCGATCTTGACCTACAATCGCGGCCGCAAGACAGGACTGGCAGACGGCATCGTCATAACGCCATCACACAATCCGCCACATGACGGCGGGTTCAAATACAACCCTCCAAACGGTGGACCGGCTGAATCCATCGTCACAACCTGGATCGAAGCTAAGTCAAACGAGCTTCTCGAACACGAACTTTCCGGTTTGAAAAGAATTCCTTTCGAGAAAGCTCTCCGCGCCCCCACGACGCACCGGCACGACTATCTCAATACTTACATTGCTGATCTGGCGAACGTTCTCGACATGGATGCGATTCGCGGCGCGAAGATCAAAATGGGAGTTGATCCGCTCGGCGGCGCCGGAGTCCACTACTGGGGTCCGATTGCTGAACGGTACGGTTTGAACTTCAAGGTTGTGAACGAGGCAGTTGACCCAACCTTCCGCTTTATGACTGTGGATTGGGACGGCCAGATTCGCATGGATCCATCGTCACCCTATGCGATGCAGCGGTTGATCGACATAAAAGATCGCTTCGAAATCGCCTGGGCTTGCGACACTGACCATGACCGGCACGGTGTTGTCACGAGGAGCGCGGGTTTGCTCGCTCCCAATCATTACCTTAGCGTCGCCATCTCCTACCTCTTCCAACACCGACTTCATTGGCGCTCGGATGCGGCGGTCGGAAAGACTGTGGTAAGCAGTCAAATGATCGATCGAGTCACCGCGAAGCTTAGCCGGAAGCTCTACGAGGTGCCGGTTGGTTTCAAGTGGTTCGTTGATGGTTTGCTCGACGGTTCACTTGCCTTCGCCGGTGAAGAGAGTGCCGGGGCCTCATTTGCGCGTCTCGATGGCGGCGTCTGGACTACGGATAAAGATGGAATTGTACCGGCTTTGCTGGCTGCAGAGATCACAGCCCGGATGGGCCGAGATCCGGGCGAAATATACCGCGAACTCACACGCGAATTCGGTGAGCCAGCGTATGACCGGGTTGAGGCGCCGGCCACTCCAGAGCAAAAGGAACTACTGGCAAAACTTTCACCCGGGCAACTTAAGATCACAGAAATGGCGGGCGAAAAAATCCAGACTGTCCTCACTAATGCGCCGGGTAACGATGCGCCCATCGGCGGGTTGAAAGTGGTGACTAAGAACGGATGGTTTGCCGCGCGTCCGTCAGGGACCGAGGACATCTATAAGATCTATGCGGAGAGCTTTCGGGGAGCTGATCATCTGTGCCGTATCCTGGAGGAAGCACAGGCGATCGTTAATAACCAACTTTCGGCGGTGAAGCCTTGAGGCAACGGCTTGAGGAAAGATCATGGATAAACCAAAGCGTGCGCTTTATGTCGCGTTGTCGCGGTACTCTACCGGCATAACGACAATCGGATTGCGCCGATCGGCTTTTAGCGGGGCTTGTTTATGAACCCTGTATTTTCACGTGTATTCGGTAGCGCCACCACGCCTATTCCAGCGGTGCAGTTGCTGTCGAACGGCCGATACCACGTGATGATCACGAACGCGGGAGGCGGGTACAGTCGCTGGAAGGACATCGCGGTCACGCGCTGGCTTGAAGATAGTACGCGCGACAATTGGGGCGCGTTCTGCTATCTGCGCGATGTCGCGAACGGGGCGTTCTGGTCTACCACCTTTCAACCAACACTCGATCCATCGGCGACCTACGAGACAAGTTTATCAGAGTCGTGCGCGGCCTTTCGTTGTTCTAAGCAGGGCCTGGATGCCCTCACGGAGATCGCCATTTCGCCAGAGGATGACATTGAGGTACGGCGAATTCGGATCACGAACCATTCCGGAGCACGCAAGATAATTGACCTGACTAGTTATGCAGAAGTGGTGCTCGGATCGGCTGCTGACGACGCGGCCCATCCCGCTTATAGCAATCTCTTTGTCCAGACAGGGATCATTCGTGAGAAGCGGGCGATCCTGTGCGATCGCCGGACTGTCGACCGTGCGGCTCCCTGGATGTTTCACCTGATTGTCCCCACTGAGTCGGTCTTAGCTGACCTATCCTATGAAACGGACCGAATGCGTTTCATTGGCCGTGGAAATACGCTCATCCATCCGCAGGCGATGCGTGATGTCGCGGCGCTGTCTGACAGCGAGGGTTCGGTGCTTGATCCAATTGTCGCCATCCAATGCCGAACAACGCTGACTCAGGAACAATCGGCAACTGTCGCTTTCGTCACCGGCATCGGTGAAACCCGCGACGCATGCCTGACGCTGATCGAGAAATACCAGAATCGGCGTTTGATCGATCGAGTCTTCGACCTGGCATCTATGCACAGCCAGTCGGTCCTGAAGCAGATCAATGTGACGCAAGCAGACGCTCAACTCTATGGACGTCTCGCAGACTCTATTATTTACGCCAATGCTTCGCTACGCGCGGATCCGGGCATTCTAATCAAGAATCGTCGCGGGCAATCTGGTTTATGGGGCAATTCAATTTCCGGGGACTTGCCGATAGTCCTGTTGCAGATCGGGGAGCCAGCCAGTCTCAATTTCGTGCGCCAGCTATTGCAGGCCCACGCGTACTGGCGTTTAAAGGGAGTGACAGTCGATCTGGTCATCTGCAACTCAGACGGTGCACGCAGTCGACAAACGCTCCACGATCAGATAATGGCGCTGATGGCCGCAGGCAGCGAAGCAGATCTTAACGATAAACCGGGTGGGATCTTCGTCAGAGTTGCGAAGCCTTTGCCAAGTGAGGATCTCATTCTGCTTCAGGCGGTCGCTCGGGTGGTCCTAAATGACGGAGGTGGCACGCTGGCAGAACAGATCAACCGGCATAGCTTTGCTGAAGCCGTTGTTCCGTTTCCAACACGAGCACGAACGCTTCAGGTAGAACCAGCTTCGGCCGTCGAATCATCTCGTGACGATTTGCTGTTTTTCAATGGGCTCGGCGGGTTCACGCCTGATGGACGCGAGTACATCGTTACCATCGCACCCGGCCAGGTTACACCGGCGCCATGGGTCAACTTAATCGCGAATCAATCATTCGGCACCATCGTCTCGGAAAGTGGCTGCGCCAACACCTGGAGCGAGAACGCGCACGAGTTTTTGCTAACTCCATGGTCGAACGATCCCGTAAACGATTCTCACGGTGAAGCCTTTTATCTCCGGGACGAAGAGAGTGGACACTTCTGGTCGCCTACGGCATGGCCCAGCCGCGGTCAAGGCAATTACGTTTGCCGGCACGGATTCGGGTACAGCGTATTCACCCATACGGAGGATGATATCGACTCCGAACTGTGTGTTTATGTGGCGTTCGATGAACCGATCAAATTTTCAGTGTTGAAGGTACGCAACAAATCAGGCCGGTTGCGTCGCCTCTCCGTCACCGGATACATCGAATGGGTACTGGGAGAACTGCGGCCGAAATCGATGATGCATGTAATCACGGATTTGGATTCCGACAGCGGCGCGCTGTTCGCGGGTGATACATACAACGACGAGTTTGGTGAACGGATTACATTTTTCGAAGCGGACGAACCGAGTCGAAGTTTCACAGGCGATAGAACTGAATTCATTGGTCGCAACGGCACGCTACTAAATCCGGCGGCGATGGCGTTGCCGCGGCTTTCCTGCAGGGTGGGTGCGGCACTCGATCCCTGTGCTGCGATCCAAGTGCCGTTCGAGCTGGCCGATGGACAAGAACGCGAGATCATTTTCAGGCTTGGTGCGGCTCGGAACGTCGTTAATGCCCGCCAATTAGTGGAGCGTTTTCGAGGACCTGCTGCCGCGCGGGGCGCGCTCGAAAAGGTCACGAACTACTGGAAGTACACGCTCGGCGCCGTAACCGTGGAAACGCCCGATCAATCGATCAATGTGCTGGCCAACGGCTGGCTGATGTATCAAGTCATGGCTTGTCGTCTGTGGGGCCGGACTGCGTTTTACCAGTCATCGGGTGCTTTTGGTTTTCGCGATCAGCTTCAGGATGTCATGTCGCTCGTTCACAACGAGCCAGGTCTTGTGCGCGCACACTTGCTGCTCTGTGCCTCCCGTCAGTTCAAGGAAGGCGATGTCCAGCATTGGTGGCATCCTCCGCTGGGCCGGGGTGTTCGTACGAAGTGCTCGGATGATTTCCTTTGGCTGCCATTGACAACGTGTCGCTATGTTTTGAGTACTGGTGATACGGGCGTGTTAGATGAGTCCATCCATTTTCTGGAAGGCCGGCCGTTCAAGCCTGAGGAAGAATCTTATTACGAGCTACCCGGCCAGTCCGACGAAACCGCGACGCTATACGAGCATTGTGTGCGCGCAATAAAAAGGGGCCTCCGCTTTGGCGAACACGGCCTGCCGTTAATGGGCACCGGCGACTGGAACGACGGCATGAATAAAGTGGGCGCGCAGGGTAAAGGCGAAAGCATTTGGCTCGGATTTTTTCTCTATCACGTGCTCACGCAATTCGAGAACGTTGCGCGGGTACATGGGGATGCGGCATTCGTCGAACTTTGCCAGAACGAAGCGGCACGGCTTCGCCAGAATATCGAGCAACATGGCTGGGATGGCCAATGGTATCGCCGCGCTTACTTCGACGACGGTACGCCGCTTGGATCGGCAAGTAACCCCGAATGCCAGATTGATTCGATTGCGCAAAGCTGGTCTGTTCTGTCGGGGGCAGCTAGTGCCGAGCGCTCGCGCATGGCCTTGAACGCGCTCGACAAGCACCTTGTGCACCGTGACGACGCAGTGATTCAGTTGCTGACGCCGCCATTCGACAAATCTACTCCAGACCCGGGCTATATAAAGGCATATGTTCCCGGCGTCAGAGAGAATGGCGCGCAATACACCCATGCCGCAGTCTGGGCCGCGATAGCATTCGCCGCCATTGGGGACAACCGTCGCGCATGGGAACTATTGTCAATCATCAATCCAGTCAACCATGCAGCGAACGCCGAGTCGATTGCAATTTACAAGGTGGAGCCGTATGTCGTTGCGTCTGATGTTTATGCACTGTCGCCTCATACTGGCCGCGGTGGTTGGACCTGGTACTCGGGTTCGGCGGGCTGGATGTATCGGTTAATCGTGGAATCAATCCTTGGATTGCGGCGCGAGGCGGACAAGCTACACTTCGAACCTTGCCTCCCCGCACACTGGACGTCGTTCCAGATGACCTATCGGTACCGGGAGACTGTCTATCGAATAAAAGTCTCTCAAATGCAGGAAGAGGAGGGCGTGACCACGTTGACGTTGGACGACATTGAACGCCTCGACCTTGTCGTTCCTCTAGTTGACGATCGACAGAAACACGAAGTCGTGCTGCAAATTCACAGCCCACTGAGCTAAAGAAATCGGCCGAACGCAAGGGACCTCTCGCATGAGAATCGCTGTCATCGACGTCGTCCGACCGCACCATCAACTTGGGCCTGACTCAATGGGGATGAATTTGTAGCCTATCCAGGGCTCTGTAAGGATGTGCAACGGATGCTGAGGGTCCACCTCAATTTT
>Ga0207674_10011150_pt1 | contig 10107 bp, 3 predicted proteins | sample KBSCornC72_FD_184303 | JGI IMG/M metagenome (GOLD analysis project Ga0207674, IMG submission 184303) | Corn rhizosphere microbial communities from Kellogg Biological Station, Michigan, USA - KBS Corn C7-2 (SPAdes) (version 2) | ecosystem: Host-associated > Plants > Roots > Rhizosphere > Soil ...
CAGCCGCACCAGGTCCACCGGGTTGCCCAGCACCGCCCGCGCCGCCATAGATCGATTCGCCCATCTTGTAGGCGACCTGCTGCAGGTTATCGATCGCCGGCTTGATGCGCCCGCCGTCGTCGCTCTTCAGCGCGTCCTTCAGGTTGTTCAGCGCGCTTTCGATCTGGCCGCGAATATCGGGCGTGACCTTATCGCCATGTTCCTTTAGCTGACGTTCCGTGGAGAACACGAGGTTGTCGCCCTGGTTCTTGAGCTCGATCGTCTCGCGACGCTTCTTGTCTTCCGACGCGTGGCTTTCCGCCTCGCGCTTCATCTTCTCGATCTCGTCCTTCGACAACCCGCCCGCGTTCTGCACCGTGATCTTGTTCTCCTTGCCGGTGCCGCGGTCCTTCGCCGCAACGTTCAGGATGCCGTTCACGTCGATGTTGAACGTCACCTCGATCTGTGGCACGCCGCGCGGGGCCGGCGGGATGCCGGTCAAATCGAACCGCCCGAGCAGGCGATTGTCCTTCGCGAACTCGCGCTCGCCCTGCAGCACGTTGATCGTCACCGAATCCTGGTTGTCGCTCGCCGTCGAGAAGACTTCCGTCTTGCTCACCGGGATCGTCGTGTTCCGCTCGATCAGCCGCGTCATCACGCCGCCGAGAGTTTCCACGCCCAGCGACAGGGGGGTCGCGTCGAGCACCAGGATGTCCTTCATCTGCCCCGTCGCGATGCCCGCCTGGATCGCGGCGCCGACGGCCACCACTTCGTCCGGGTTCACCGTCCGGTTGGGCTCCTTGCCCTTGAACAGGTCCTTCACCAACCGCTGCACCATCGGCACGCGCGTCGAGCCGCCGACCAGTACGACCTCTTCGATCTGCTCCGGCTTGAGCTTCGCGTCCGCCAGCGCGTCGAGCACCGGCTTGCGGCACTTCTCGACCAGCGGCGAAATCAACTGCTCGAACTTCGACCGCGTGAGCGTCTCCTGCAAGTGCTTGGGCCCGTTCTGATCGGCCGTGATGAACGGAAGGTTCACCGTCGTCTCCATCGCGCTCGACAGCTCGATCTTCGCCTTCTCCGCCGCCTCCTTCAGACGCTGCAGCGCCATCGGATCCTTGCGCAGATCGACACCTTCCTTGCGGCGGAATTCGTCCGCCAGGAAGTTGATCAGCTCTTCGTCGAAGTCGTCACCGCCCAGGTGGGTGTTGCCGTTGATCGACAACACTTCAAACACGCCGTCACCCACGTCCAGCACGCTGATGTCGAACGTGCCACCACCCAGGTCGAACACGGCGATCTTCTCGTTCTTCTTCTTGTCCAGGCCGTACGCCAGCGCCGCCGCCGTCGGTTCCGGCAGCACGCGCAGCACCTTCAGCCCCGCGATCTCACCGGCGTCCTTGGTCGCCTTCCGCTGCGCGTCGTTGAAGTACGCCGGCACCGTAATAACAGCCTCGGTCACCGGCTCCCCGAAGTAAGCTTCTGCAGTCTTCTTCAGATCCTGCAGGATCATCGCGGAAATCTGCTCGGGTGTGTATTCCTTGTCCCGAACCTTCACCTTAACAAGCTCTTCCGTGCCGCCAGTGATCTGGTACGGAACCATCTTCTCTTCTTGGGCGACTTCGCTGTGACGGCGGCCCATGAAGCGCTTGATCGAAAAAATGGTGTTTTTCGGATTGGTGATTTGCTGGTGGCGGGCGGTCTGCCCGACCAGGATCTCTCCCTTGTCGGTAAATGCGACCACCGATGGCGTCAACCGGCTGCCCTGCGAGTTGATCAGCACCTTCGGCTGATCCCCTTCCATGACGGCCACGACGCTGTTGGTCGTTCCTAAGTCAATTCCTACGATTTTGGCCATTGTTGCTCCTCAAATGGATGCCCACCCGTGAGGGAGAGCGATGTGGCTCTGTTAGCCAGATGGGGATTACGCAAAAATGATGCCACCTGAGGAGGGGCATCGGGTGGCGCTTAAGCTGATCGTCCGACTGGATTTAAGATTATGTCGGCTCTTGCTGCGCCCTACCATTTTTGACAGTCCACACGGATAGAATGTCAGTCCTGACAAAGCCGCCTCGGCAGTGGCAAGTTGTCAGTAATCGCCCGAAGTAGATGCCTGGTCGTACGTTAAGCTCGGCAATTTATTCTAAATTTTTCGATTGACTTGTGCCGATACCCTCAATACAAATTTAGCAGAAGCCCAGTGCTTCACGATTCTCACTCTCCCCTCCGACCGCGGTCTGGGATGCCCTCCCCCTGACCGCGGTTTTTTTATCCCCATTTTTAATGGCCGAACTCTTGGGGCTGCTAACCCCGGTCGTGGATCGGCTCACGCTGGCGCGCCGTTTTCGCGCCACGCGCGCGGGCGGAATGGTGCGAAAACCGCCCGGGCTCGTTGGCGGCCACCGGTCGGGCTACACTAGGGGCGTGAACGTTCAGTCGTCGGTGCGGCTCGCCTGTCGGATCATCTTCGCCATTTGCACCGCGGCGCCGATCACCGGCTGCGCCGGGCAGGCGGTCAGCCCGACCGATCAGACCCTCATCCGCGAGGCCGATCAGCTCCACGCCCGCCTCGCGCCGGCGCTGGTCGAGAACGTCGACCCGCGCCTCCGCCGCTACTTCGAACAACTCGCCGGCCGGATCACTACCGCCGCCCGCGAGCTCGATCAGCAGGGCGTCATCCAGTCGAAGGACGACGGGTCCAAGGCCTGGATGTTCGGCAAGGAGATGGATTTTCACCTCACGGACGGTCAGCTTCCCAATCTCTACACGAGCGGCGGCCGGCACGTCTACATTTACGACGGCCTGTTCCAGCAGTGCAAGAACGAGGACGAACTGGCGTCGCTGCTCTGTCACGCCTACGCCCACGTCTACGCCCGCCACGTGCAAAAGGAATTGAAGCGCGACACGTCCCTCGGCGAGGAAGAGGCCCTGCTCCGGCCGTTCGTCTACCTGAACTTCACCCCCGCGCACGAGCGGACGGCGGCCGGCATCGCGTTCGACATCTATTTGAAAGCAGGCTGGGACCCGGCCCGGTTTGGCGAAGTGTACGATCGCCTGGCCGCGGAAGATTCGTCCGGCGTGACGTTCGACATTGCCCTCCTGCGTGAGCTGGCAAAGCCGCCGCTCCCACCGCCCGCCGCCGCGCGGGATTGGGCGCAGCCGCCCGTCGCCGACGACGCCCGTTTCGCCCAGTTACAGGCCGAGACCAAGGCCGCCGCCGCGAGCGCCCCCCGAAACGAGCGCGCCGAATTGCTGCTGTCGGCCCTTTCGAGTTGCCTGGGCCCGGCGGAGGGCCCGATCCAGGCCCGCGCCCGCCAGCAGCTCTTCCCCCCGCCCCAGGGCCCGTCGGAGAACAAGTGGAACAAGGGCTTGCAAGGGGCGCGCTGACCGGCGGTTTTCCGGCGTAATCGGGCACACATTATCGGCACCGACCGCGGCGAATCGCGGCGGTGGCGCGCGAAAAGTTCCCAGCGGGCGCGGCGGGGCCAACCCGCTATACTGTGGGCGTCTCGCGCGCGTCTCGCACAAATGCGATGCGCGCGGCTTCGTCCGCGGGAATCCGCCTTTGTCCTGGTGTATCGGGTATGGCCGTTTACGGGCAGTACGAAACCGTCTCGGAAATCAGTCGTGGCGCTACCGCCACGGTGTCGCGCGCCCGGCCGGCGGACGGCGGGTGGGACCTCGGCTTCGACGCCCTGGGCAGTGACGCCAACTTCGTCCTCAAGGCGTTTCAATTCCGCACCGCCCGCGAGGCCGACGGCGGCGACGCTCGCCGATTCCTCGACCGCGTCGCGGCGCAGAAACGCGTCGTCGAACTGGGCGGTCGGCACTGGGCGCCGATCGTCGAGTCGGGCGTCGCCGGCGCCGAGGCGTACTACGTCCAACCTTATTACCCGCTGACCGCCGCACGGCTGGCGCGATCCGCCGTGCCGGTCGACGCGGGAGCGCTCCATGCGGTCGCCAGCGGCGCGCTCGCCGGCCTGCTCGAGATCCGCCGCGCCCTGTCGCGCCCGCACGGTAACCTGAAGTCCGGCAACGTCCTGATTCAGACGCCCGCCGCCGCCGCCGCCGCCCCGGTCACCGCCGCCGACGTCCTGCTCACCGATCCTGCCGCCCACGAGGACGCGGCCATCGGCGGCGACGCCGAAGATCTCTTCAACCTCGGCGAGATCCTGCACGAAGTCGTCCTCGGCGAGCGCTTCGCCGGACAACACACCTGGCCGGTCCCGATGAGCCGGCCCTGGGCGAACCTCGGCAAACACGCCGAGCGCTGGCTCGCCCTGACCAACCACCTCCTCTCGCCCCGCGCCGCCGAAAACTGGCTGCGCGTGGACGACATCATCGACGAGGTGGACGTACTGCGGCCGCGCGTCAGCCCGCTGCGGTCGCGCAAGCTCTGGGCGGCGGTGGCGGCGGTGGCGATCGTCGCAGGTCTGGCGGCCGGCGAATACGCCCACCACGCCACCCAGTGGCGCGAACTCTGTACGAACTACGACCACTGGGGCGATGCCCTGGCGACCCGCCTGTCGCAGGCCGCCCCACCGCCGTCGCTCGCACAAGACGCCTACCTGCGGGAACACGTCATCGGCGCCATCGACGAGGCGCGCAAGAACGGCGTCGCACTCGACCCCCGCCAGATCGCCAACTCCGCCCAGCCGCTGCCCACACTCGCCGACCACCCTCCGATCGGCCTGGGCGCGATCTGGGGCGCCGAGAAGTCCGCCCGCGTCGTCCGCGAGGTCGAACGCAGCCTCGCCCCGAATCACTGGCCCGCGCTCAAGGAACTCGCCGCCCGCCGCGCGGAATACGAGAAGTTCGGCTGGCCCCACCTCGCGCAGTACGCCGCCGCGATCATCGACCAGGCCCCCGGCCCGCGGCAGCGCGACTGGCTGGCGGCGATGGCGGGCGTGACCGACGGCAACGTCGCCCTCGCCCGCCTCGACGCCGCCCGCGCCACCGCCCGCGCGCGCCTCGACCGCCTGGTCGCCCACGCCGCCTCCGCCCCGGTCATCCGCGACCGCATCGGCGAGTTCGAGGCCATCCTCCGCGTCTCTGCCGATTCCGACGCCCTCTTCGCCGACACCCCGTCGATCGACAATCTCACCCGCCAGCTCACCGAGACCGAGCACACCGTCGCCCAGTTCGACGACGCCGTGCCGATCCTCGCCGAGGCCGCCAAGCGCCAGCGCGCCTACGAGGTGCGCGGGTGGCTGGGTGCGGCGCGATCGATCGGCGTCCTGCTCGACCGCGCCCGGCCGGGCGGGCAGTTCACGGGCCTGATCGACGAGCTCACCGCGACCAAGGGCGCCTGGGACAAGGCCGAATCCGAGTGGGGCCAGATCGAGACCCGCCGCCGACTCCTCGAAACCTCCGGCGACCCGATCCCCGCCACCTACCGCCGCTTCGTCGCCCAAGCAAACCTCGGCGAAGCCGCCGACGTGCCGGCCCTCACGCACAAGCTCGAGGCGATCAACGACGACCCCACCTGGGCCGCCGTCGCCAAAAAGATCGAAAGCCCCGAATGGCAGGCCGTCGACGTCCCCACGTTCGCGCAAAAGAGCGAGGCGCACCGCAAGTTCGCCGGCAAGGCCGTCGCCTCCGCGGCCGACTTGAAGCTCTGGATGACCGAAGTCGACGGCTACGGCTCGCAACTCGCCTCCGCCACGATGCGGCCCGACGGCGGCGCCGCCAAGCCGGTCGTCGTCGAACCGCGACCGTCCTCGTCTGCGACGATGGCCGCCGCGACGCCGGCGACCAAGCCGACCGTGCTGGCGGACGCGACGACCAAACCCGCGCCACCGCCCGCGACGATGGCGTCGTCCACGAGGACGAGCCCGCAATCGTCGTCCCCGACAACGATGGCGTCCGCCGCCGTCAGCCGGCCCAACCCGACGACGAAGGAAACGGTTAAGCCGCCCACGCCCACCACGCTCGCCTCCGCCGCGTCGTCGCCGACGCGGATCGAAACCTACAAGCCGCCCACGACCGTCGCCGTTGTCGTGCCACCCGCGCCGCCTCCGCCCGATCCCGAAAAGCTCCGCGTCGAGCGCGAGCGCCAGCAGCGTGAGAAGGAGATCGCCGCCTTCGTCGCCGAGTGCCGCGAGGTTGCCATCAAGGCGAGTAACCGCGACATCAAAGACGCCTGGCGGACCGCCAATGGCGACATCGCCGACCGGGTCGAGAAAGATCACGCCCTCTACATGCCCGGCGTCAAGTCGCAGCGCGACAAGCTCCGCGCCCGGCTGCTCCAGCTCGACAGCGCCTACACCTCCGCCGTCGCGCCGCTGTCGCTCAAGCCGCCCGCGAGCGTCTGGGGCGCCCCGCTGGTTAAAGCCCTGCAGGGCGCCGCCCCCACGCGCGCCGACGAGCTGAAGGAACTGATCGCCCTTGCCACGGCCGGCGACGCGCGGTTTGAGAGCACGCTCCGCGAGCTCGACGACCTCGATACCCAGTGGCGCGGCGCCGCCGCCCACGTCGTCGCCGACGCCGTCCGCGTCGAGCATCTCCTGAACGTCGGTTACATGCCCGGCGTGAAATCGCCCGACACCGCCCCGCTGGCGCTCGCGCTCAATTCACTGCGGTCGGGCGAGCTTTACAAGAACGCCGACGTGCAGCAGTCGCTCGAGCCGCTCCTGCGGCCGGTGAGCGTGGTCGAATCCGAAAGCAACGCCCCGTCCGCGATGCGGCTCCTCGCCGAAGCCGCCGATCAGCCGCTGGGCGTGCGCCTGGCGGCGTGGTTCAAGTCCGGGAAGGACGTCTCGCGCGAGGCGCTCGGGCAAGATCTCAAGTCGGGCGAAGCGCTGCTGACCGCCGCCCGCGCCAAGGTCACCGACAAGTCCCGCGTCGACGCGATCAAGGGGCGCCTGGAGGCCGACCTGCGCACCCGCTGGGAGGCGCTGCTCGCCGGCGCCAAGCGCGAGCAGGACGTCGCCGCCGCCATCGCGATGCGGGACAAGATCACCGGCGTCGAGATCGACAAGCTCGCCCCCGCCGCGCGGTTCAACTTCGCGCTGCACGACCTGCGGCAGGCCGTCGCCGACGCTAAAGGGGACGACGCGCTGGAAGCCCTCGCCCCGGCCGTCCAGAAGGTGAAGGCGCTCGCCGCCTCGCTCACCGCCGAGCAGCGCAATCAGCCCGCCGTCGCCGGCCTGATCGGGGAGGTGGATCGCCTCGGGCAGGGCGCGCAGGCGGATCTGACCACGCTCGGCCCGGCGTCCGAGGCCGCCAAGGCATCGGCCAATAAGATCGTCTGGAGTCCGTCGGTCGATCCCGCCGGCGACAAGGTCGCCTACCGCGCCGTCCTGGCGACCGACGCCGGCAAGGAGGACGTCACCCTCGTCTTCCGTCGCGTGCGCCCGTCGGCCTCTGGCCCCGCGAGTTGGATCTGCACCACCGAGACCTCCGTCGGCTTCTTCGCCGATCTGGTCACTGCCGCCGACCGGTGGTCCGCCTTCCACAAGGACAAGCTGCTGCCCGAGTACGAATCCTCGCACGCCGACCCGCGCGTCGGCCCGCGCGCGTGGGACTGGACGCCTTACGGTCGCGGCATGACGCGCACGCTCGTCTGGCTGAGTCGCGATTTCGTCCCACCGCGCGCCGCCCACTATCCGGCCGGCATCGCCGCCGAGTTCAACCCGACCCAGATCGGCAATCCCAGCAACGGCGAGCGCTCGGAGGAGCTTAACCCGTCGCGCCGCCAGCCCATGCAGTACGTTTCCGCGCGGGCGGCGATGCTCGCCGCGTCGCTGATCGGGTGCCGCCTGCCGACCGCCGCGGAGTGGCAGACCGCCAACAAGGGCGTCGAGCGGCACATGGGGGTCAACCTGCGCGACGTTACCTGGCGGCTCGAGCTGGATCACATGAAGCGAACGATGGCTGCCGGCCGCTGCCGCCCCGACGCGGGCATGTTCGTCCCCGCGGGTGAAAAGCCCAGCGACGAGGTCTGGCCGCGCGGGGACGGGGGCGAGCTGAACGACGGCGTCCTCTGGTTCCGCGAGGTGCCGGTCAGCCCGCGGCCGCCGGAAGTGTTTGTGGACCTGGTCGGCAACGTGGGCGAGTTCGTCACCGACTCGTCGGGCAAAGTCTGCGTCATCGGCGGGTCGGCCCTCTCGCCCCCCACGCGTCCGACGGACAAGCCGTTCCCGATCGCCGCCGATCAGGCGACGACCGGCTTCAGCGACGTCGGCTTCCGGCTCGCCTTCTCCGAGCCGGCGCCGGGCATTGATAAACTTCGCGATCTGGTTGCGGGGAACTGGTATCTCACGGCGCAATGAAAGAGGCCGGCCCCCGTGGGGCCGGCCTCACTGGTTCGTCTCAATTGGTTGTGACTTATAGTTTCACAATGGCGTCGATGCCGAAGGTGTACTGGTGGGATTCGCCCTGGAAGACGGGGTCGTTGGCGAAGTCGAAGCGGACCTCCGGGCGGATGATCAGGTTGCGGCCCCAGGGGTCGCGCGCGAAGGGGACGACGTCGAGGCCGACGGTGACCTCGTAGAGGTCGGTGCCGGGCGGGACGCGGACGCCGTCCTGGTCGTGGAAGTATTCGCCGCGGACCTTGAACGTGGCCTCCTTGCACATGTCGTAGCTGCCCAGGAGGGCGAAGGAGTAGAGGTACCCGGAGTCGCCGTTGACCGAGCCGGCGGCGTCGTAGAGGAAGTAGCCGTTGGCGAGGAACTTGCAGCGGTCGGTCGCCTGCCAGTAGAAGGTGGCGTCCCAGGTGGTGCGGTAGTGGCCGTTGTCGTTGGGCTGCTCGGGGCCGGTGCTGTTGGCGATGTAGAGGGCCATGTCCTTGTTGATGACCCAGTTGAGTGAGCCGAGGAAGGAGACGGCGTCGTTGTTGTCCTTGAAGCCCTGCTCGTCGCCGCGGGTGACGCCGGCGGTGACCGTCACGTCCTTGGTGAGGTCGAAGGTGAGCAGGCCGCCGAGGTGGGTGAACGGGTAACCCGAGCCGAAGACGAACGAGCGGGAGTAGAAGCCGATGAAGTCGGCGGTGGGGTTGATCGACTCGTAGCCTACCAAGTTCACGAACTTGCCCAGGCGGACGCGGGCGCCACCGAGGACGGGCATGGTGATGTCCACGTAGAACTGGGTGGGGTCGAACTGGTTCTGGGGGTTGCGCGGGCCGTCGTAGTGGTCGAAGATGCCGTTGGCGTGGATGAGGCCGGCGTCGGCGCCGTACATCCACTCGACCAGGCCGCCGACGTCCCACTTGTTCTTGCGGTAATCGACGCGTCGTTCGATGGCGAGGTCGAGCTGGTCGAGGAGGATTTTTTCGTCCTGGAAGTCGAAGAGGCGGAAGGCGTTCTGGCCGTTGGCGGGCGGGTCGAAGTTGTAGGTGTAACCGCCCTCGATGTGGCCGTAGATGTCGATGCCCCAGTCGTCGAGGGTTCGGCCGAGGGAGGTCTGGTCGAGCAGGGCCATGATGGGCCGGCGGGCGGTGTCGGGGGTGCTCGTGGTGACGAGGTTATAGGGCGAGGTCAATTCGGGCGCTGTCGCGGACGACTGGTCGTCGGCGAGGGCCAGCGGCGCGATCGAGAGCGCGGCGAGGGCGGCGGCGGCGGTCAGAATTCGGCGGCTGTTCATAGAGTTCTCCTTTTCCCGGGTGGCGACGAATCGATCCCCTTCCAATTGTCGGCGCTGGCGGTTGTAAACCATGAGCGCCGGCCGAGGGCGTGTACTAGAGGGGAGAAGGTTAGGTGTGTCAACTTGGGGGATCGCTGGCGGCAGGGGGGTGGGGGATTCTGGGTTCGTTTTGCGCCGGCGCGCGAGGTGTGGCGCGGTGTTGCGCCGTGTGGCGCGCGGGTCGGGCACGGGGCGCCAGAATGGCAGGTGGCTTCGTTCTGCAGAATTGAAGTGATGGCGCGCGATGGCGTGGTTTGGCAGGGTTTGGCGTGCGTGGTGGGGTTCGAACTGCGCGGGCGGACAGTGTCGGTGGGCGGGGGAATCCGGGGCGGCGCTTGGTCGCTTGCGCTCCCGGCGCTTTGCCCCGACGTGGTGGGTTCCGGTCGCGGTGGGTTTGTTCTGCACGGGCGCGGTGGTGGGGTGTGAAGATGGGCGGGCGGATTCGAGTGATTTTGGTGGGATGTTGCAGGGCGTTGCAATTGGATGCATTGATGGGGGCGAGCTGCG
>Ga0207674_10011156_pt1 | contig 10103 bp, 11 predicted proteins | sample KBSCornC72_FD_184303 | JGI IMG/M metagenome (GOLD analysis project Ga0207674, IMG submission 184303) | Corn rhizosphere microbial communities from Kellogg Biological Station, Michigan, USA - KBS Corn C7-2 (SPAdes) (version 2) | ecosystem: Host-associated > Plants > Roots > Rhizosphere > Soil ...
CTTGGCTGAGGAGAGCTGATCCTCAAAGTGGACCGCGGCCGCTCCTGCTTCTATCATCGCCTTCATTAATTCGAATGCGTTGAGAACACCACCGAAGCCTGCCTCGGCATCTGCAACGATCGGCAGCATCCAGTCGATTGAATCCTCTCCCTCGGAGTGTGCAATCTGGTCCGCTCGCATAAGAGCGTTGTTGATGGCAGAGACAACGCTGGGTACGCTATTGGCTGGATAGAGACTCTGATCTGGATACATCTGGCAGCTCAGATTTGCATCTGCGGCGACCTGCCAACCGCTTAGATAGATCGCCTTCAGACCTGCCTTGGCCATTTCGACTGCCTGGTTTCCTGTCAAGGCGCCCAGCGCTGGGATGTATTTCTCTTGATGCAGCATGTTCCAGAACTTCTCTGCGCCGGCTCGAGCTAGCGAGTGTTCTACGTGTACCGTTCCGCGAAGCCGCCTGACGTCTCCCGCCTGGTAAGTGCGAATGATCCCGTCCCAGCGAGGTGAATCCCAGTTGATTTCATGAGAAGCGCTGATGCGCATAGTTCGTCTCCTTGGTACCGGCTGCCTTCGCCGTCTCAGCAATGTGATTTGAGTAAAGCGCAGCGTGACGTACGACACAAGAGTGGGTGGTCCGAAACGGTCGATTGGACACGCATGCCCGAAAGAGTCATAATTTGGCCGTTCTCGATGAAGTCCGCCACAGCGGTATCGTGCGACGCGCATCGCCGAACCGGGACAGCCACGGAAAGAGTTGGCGTGTCATGACGATTGGTTCGCAGTTCGTGGAAGAACTGAGCCAGGCTCTTAGCCTCAGGCGCGTAGCCGACGGATTCGCAATGCTCGACAAAGCGGAGGTGGCTTGGACACAGCTTTCCCCAAGCCAGCCGAATGCCACAAAACTACTCCTGCTGATCGCTCAATGGGTCGATGTGGGCTACCGTGACTATCACCTTCTTGACAATCTCCTTGCTAAAGTTCCGATCGAGTGCCGTCGCAAACTGCCGCTGGAGGACTATCTCCGGCTGCGAATGGTAGAGGCATTCCGAGCACTTTCTGCAGAAGAAGTCGACACTGCGATTGAAATCCTCGACGTAGTTATGCGAAGTGAGCCCGGAACGGCAGATGAACATATGTTGACTGTGGCTCACTTCTGGAAAGGGCGAGCGCACAGAAAGAAAGGCGAATACGAGTTGGCAGCACACGAGATTGTGTGCGCGCGGGAGCGGGCCCAGAAATCGCACGAAGATTCAGTTTTCACGTCGGTCATCCAAATCCACGAAAGCTGGCTGTTATTCCAAAAGGGCATGAAGAAGGAAGCATTGCGGTTGCTCAGCCATGCAGAAGACACACTCAGGAACACGGATCACTTTCTTGCACGAGGTAATATCGAGTCCTCGAGGGGCAGGATTGTTCGCCGCTACGGTGAATACGCCAAGGCTCTTGAGCATTTCGAGCGGGCTATTGAGCTGTATTCCGCCGGGAATCCCAAGCATCGAAACCTGGCGCGGGCCCTGGTGAACTCGGCTTACGTGAAGCGGCTGCTGGCGTTGCAGCTTCGCAAGAGAATCGACGCGCGAGCAGGAAACCTCAGTCAGGGGCGAGCTAACCAGCAACTCTCAAACGGGTCCGCTACGAACGCTTTTCGTTCACGGTACCGTCAGCTTTCCGACCAGGCGATCTCGGAATTGCGGCGAGCGCGGGAAATCTATGCGTCGCAGGGCCACTCCGGGGGGCTGGGGGCTGTCGCTGTCAGTTCGGGGTATCTTCACCTCGATGGAGGTGATATCGATGTTTCTGCACAAGAAGCGCTCGAAGCTTATCGGATTGGCCAGGAAAAGAACGATCACATCCTGATGGCACGCGCGCGTGTGCTGCAGGCCACTACAGAGAACGCCAAGATCGAAGAACAGCTCGGCGATGAGGTCGATATCGCTCTGCACGCAAATCGCGCCCGGCAATTCACCGAGGAAGCGCTGGCTCTGGCGAAACACACCCAGAATAGAAGGCTGCTGGCAGCTGCCTATGTCGCCCGTGCCATGACGGCAGCTAACGAGTTTTTTCAGGAATGGGATCTGGCCAGGGATTCGGTCCGGGAAGCGGCTGCACTCATCGGGGAGGGGGAGAGCGACCATCTCCTCGACGAAATTGTAGCTTTGAAAACCCGCATTATGCGCGCATCCGGGATCAATGACACACTGCGCGGATGGTCTGAGGGGATCATTGCAGGAAAAACTTTCCAGCAAGTCACAGAGGAGTTCGCCGAAATCGTTATACCGAAGGTGTGGCAACGAGAAGGCAGGAAGATCTCTCGGGTCGCTGAATCCCTTTCTGTTTCCCCGAAGAAGGTGCGCCGGATTTTACGCAGGGTCGGCGTTCTTAAGAACACCGATTAGCCTGCTTCAAACGGTGTGATTATTGCGAGCGCGCGAACGGGCATGATCGAGTGGCGAGTGCCTGTGGATAACGAGCCATCGTTGTGACCGCTGTCACTTGTTAAATTCTTTGCCCGTGCTGTTATTAGGACCTCGGGCCCTTTCCTATCCGGCTAAGTTCCACCCCACCGTAGGAGGTTGTATGGCCTTTTCCACCCTGTCCGACCCCGTAGTTACACCCCAGGCGTCGAGCAAGCCTCGCCTGAGTTCATTTGACTCCGAACAAGAATTCAGCTTGGAGCACTTTCTGGAGGTGCGCAGACTCGTCGCGCTCGCCGCCAGGGAAGATCGCGAACTGAAGGGCTATGTATTTGACGACGCCCTCGTCGGCACTTCTGTCTGAACCCGTGGAAGGGTTCCACTTAGAAGTGGAACCCTCCACCGCAAATCAGGACCTCCCCTGTGACGTAGTCCGATAGTGGACTGCAGAAAAAGAGAACAGCGCCAGCGGCTTCTTCGGGCGTCCCTAGCCGACCCAGCGGGCATGCGCTTTTAACTGAATCCAGGAGGCTGGGTTGAACACCAAGCCGAATCTGGTGACCGTGCATCTCCATGTTGGAGCCCGTGTCTGTCAGGGGCTGCACAAGCCGGGTCCCGATGAGTCCGAATCCCACTGCGTTCACATTGACGTTGTAGCGCCCCCACTCCTTTGCAAGCGTCTTCGTGAGACCAATAACTCCTGCCTTGCCAGCCGAGTACCCGGCCTGTCCGGGGTTCCCGTCGGTTCCTGCGATGGAAGTGATGTTCACAACCTTGCGCATGACACGCCTGGACGCGGCATTCTCCTTCTTCGCAGATTCCCGGATGAATCCAGAAGCGGCGCGAAGGATTCGAAACGGAGTCAACAGGTGAATATCGAGCATCGCCTGAAACTGCTCGTCGCTGGTCTTCTGGATGACGTTATCCCAGCTGTAACCTGCGTTGTTCACGATGATATCGATCGAATTGAATTCAGAGAGGGTGGCTTGCACGATCACCTCGGGGATCGCCGGGTCCGTGAGATCTCCGGTTATATGGCTCACTCGATGCGGACTCGCCAACTCCGCTCTCGACTCCAGCAGCATGCTCTCATCGAGATCGTTGATCATGACCTTCGCGCCGGCGCCGACCAGCCGCTTGGCAATGGCTCTTCCAATACCCCGCCCGGCACCGGTTACGAGGGCAGTCTTGCCTTCCAGTGTGAACGGGCTTCCCAGCACTGCTTCCGCTTCAGTATCAGTCCTTCCGAAATCCATTTCCTTAATCCTCGCTTATGCTCAGCAGCTGCACTGCAGCATAATAAATGCTGCACTGCACAAAGGGATAGATGGGAGAAGGATAAATTTTGTTGCTTTGGTAACAGAAGTCGGACCCCGGCCAGCGTTCCGCCCGTTACTCAATTTGGGACGCGCATAGAAGCAATGCTTGCCAGGCAGACCTCCGCCACCGAAGATCCCGGGAAAAACCCAAGTCGCCACAGATACCGTCGACGATGGCTCTACTTTCATGACTGTCTCAACCTTCAACGAACATCGTCGCAATCAATGAGTGGGAAGGCTCTCGAACATGAAAAATCAGAACCATCGTGACGTCGTAGTGGTTAGCGCGGTCAGGACAGCATTGGGCAAATTTGGCGGCGCACTCAAAGATATTCCTCCGACAGAACTTGCCGGCGACGTTGTCCGCGAGAGTATGAAGCGCTCCGGACTAACGGCCTCTGACATTGGAAACATCGTATTTGGACATGTGATTCACACGGACGCAAAGGACATGTATCTCTCCCGAGTCGCCGCATTGCGGGGAGGGCTGTCCATTGATACCCCCGCCCTGACTCTGAACCGCATGTGCGGCAGCGGGCTTCAGGCGATCGTCACAGCCGCGAATATGATCGCCCGGGGAGATTGCGATGCCGCGGTCGCAGGCGGGGTTGAGTCTATGAGTCGCTCTCCTTATTGGTTGAGTGCAATGCGCTGGGGGGCGCGGATGAACGACGCGCCCGCGGTAGATGTTCTCGTTGCCGCGCTGACTGATCCTTTCGATGAAGTTCACATGGGAATAACAGCTGAGAACGTGGCGCGGAAGTGGGGCGTAACTCGCGAAGATCAGGACGCGCTAGCTGTCGAAAGCCATCGCCGCGCTAACTGTGCCATTTTGACCGGACGTTTCAAAGGCCAGATAGTCCCCATTGAGTTGAAGAGCAGGAAGGGAAGTACCTGGTTTGACACGGACGAATCACCGCGGGCCGACGTGACCATGGAAGCTCTCTCCAAGCTGAAGCCGGCCTTCGACAAAGAGGGCACGATCACCGCCGGTAACGCCTCAAGCATCAATGATGGCGCGGCAGCCGTGGTCTTGATGGAACAGCATGCGGCTGAGGAGCGGGGTCTAAAGCCAATGGCTAAGTTGATCGATTACGCCGTAACCGGCGTGGATCCAGCCTTGATGGGCATTGGTCCGGTCTCTGCCGTGAGGAAGCTCTATGAGCGTACTGGCCTCAGCACCGACCAGATGGATGTTATCGAAGCCAACGAGGCGTTCGCAGCCCAGGTGCTGGCTGTCCGCAAGGAGTTGGATCTTCCGTCAGAAAGGACCAATCCTAACGGCAGCGGCATATCTCTCGGGCATCCCATTGGTGCTACGGGAGCGATTGTCACAGTCAAGGCAATTCACGAGATGCAACGGATCGGCGGAACCTACGCCCTTGTGACGATGTGTATCGGTGGCGGGCAAGGCATAGCTGCCATCTATCAATCCATGAACTAACCCAATGGAAGGAGCACGCCATGGCAACCGCAACCCTATCCGAAGTCATGGTAGAAAAATCGAAGTCTCTTGCTGGTCGAGTTGCACTTGTAACTGGAGCATCACGAGGAATCGGCCGTTCTATCGCCCTCGAACTCGCGAGTAGAGGAGCGACAGTGGCAGTGAATTGTCGATCGAACACCATGCGAGCAGGAGAAGTACGGGACGAAATCGTCCATTTTGGTGGCACAAGTGAAGTCTTCCAAGGTGACGTTTCCGACCGGGTGTCAGCGAGAAATCTGATTGGAGAGGTAGCTGCCGTTTACGAGAGGATCGACGTTCTTGTAAACAACGCAGGCATTACCCGCGATAGAAGTATTCGCAAAATGACCGACGATGATTGGAACGAGGTCATCGATACGAATCTCAACAGTGCGTTTTACTGCATAAGTGCAGCGTTGCCCTACATGGTTGAGAGGAACTTCGGCCGGATCGTCAACGTGTCTTCATTCGTCGGGCAGGCGGGAAACTTTGGTCAGGCCAATTATGCAGCGAGCAAAGGGGGACTTATCGCGTTCACCAAGGTGCTCGCATTGGAGTTGGCGAAATACAACATCACGGCGAACGTGATTGCTCCGGGGTTCACGGCGACCGAGATGACAGAACGCATACCTGTAGACGTAATGGAACAGATCAAACAGCGGATCCCGATGCATCGACTTGCATCACCTGAGGAAATCGCAAAGGCCGCTGCATTCTTGATCTGCGATGGCGAATACATCACAGGACAGCAGATCAACGTGAACGGCGGCATCTATATGTAGCGGCTATCAACTCTCTCACCGGGAGCGGGCTGCAAGCCACGAGTCGATGTGAGGCCACGTACGCTTGTGGGCTGCGCTCCCGGCCATAATGCCGATGTGACCGCCAGGAACTCGGTAAATCTCAGTGTCGGTGCTTCCGATTTTGGGCAAAATCGCCTCAGACTGGCAAGGGGGCGTGATGTGATCGCCCTCTGCGATCACGTTCAGAACGTTTGCCCTCAGCCTCTTCAAATCCACGACTTGCCCACGGATCTTCAGCTCGCCTTTGATCAGGCGGTTGTTTCGGTAGAAGTCCACGATCAGTTGCCGGTAGGCACCACCGGCCATTGGAAAGATGTCGGTCACCCACGTGTTCATGGAGTGCCACGCTTCAACTACGCGCGGATCATCCAGGCTGTCCCAAAGCTTGCAGTAATTTGTGATGTAGTTTTCAACCGGTTTAAGCGCCTTGGCACCAAAATCAATCATCTCGCCCGGCATATTACCGAAAGCTGCGAGAACGCTATCGATGTCGAAGTATTTCTCATCTGTCCATCGGGCAAATGTAAGGCCTTCACGATTTGAGAAGTCCAGCGGGGCCGTGAGCAGAACCAGATTTCGCAATCCATCATCGGGTCGGAGTGCTGCGTAGATCGTGGTCAGGATTGCGCCGATACACCAGCCCAGCATGCTGAACTCTTTTGCCCCAGAAACCGCCTTCATCTTCCGGATCGCCCGAGGTATATAGTCCAGCGTGTAGTTTTCGAATTTCAGCTTGCTGTCCTCTGGCCCTGGAACTCCCCAGTCCAGGAGATAGACATCGTAGCCTTTGCCGACCATGTGCTCGACAAAGCTATGTCCCGGGCGCAAGTCCATGATGGTTGGGCGATTCATCAGGGCGAAGATGAGAATGATCGGAATGGGAAACCGCTCTTGAGCTGGCAATACGGGAACATACCGGTACAGCTTCGCCTTATTGAGCGTCCAAATCAGCTCTTTGGGAGTTTGCCCGATCGCCGCCTTGGTGGTCATCAGCCTATTGAGAGTAACTAGCTTCTCATTCAGGACAGTCCAGTCGTTGGAGAGTGACACAGCTTCTGCCATATCGACCTCTATTGTCTTTTGCCAGTTGTGTGGCGCATCGGTGTTGCTTCACGAGCACGCTTTCCATTTTCCGGCGAGTTAGAGATCGGCGTCCCCGCCGACAAGAGCTCAACAAGATGGTCCAGCTTCGCGTCCATGTCATCGAGCCGGATTTCGAGATTGGTGAAGCGCTCTGCCAGCGACATCACCTGCTGACGTGATGGCAGCGAGAACTGTTCCAGTGTCATCGCCATCGCCTTATCCATTGCCTCGCGGAATGGAGCAAGCACCGTCACATAATTATTGAGCAAGGCACCCGTTGCCTGTGCATACTCTTCGGTGTTCACCGTTTCGATCATCACCTTCGACATGCCTTCGAGATAGGAATCTCTTAGCTTTCGAAAGGCCTCAAACGGATCGGCAGCAGTCCCAGTCTTTTCTTCAGGCATATCCACCTCCGGGCTTCACTGCACACAAAGCATATACCCGACTCGGGGCGAAAAGCTCGCATAGACCTCTGCAGATCGGCCAAGGCTATGCTCGATTGCTCTCGCCCCGGGTTAAGGCTCCTGCATGATGGACCTAGTGTGCAACGAGATCCAGCAGTTCCTTCTGAGCATCAAGCACGACGTCCATTCCACGCTCCATCGTGTCTGCCATCTTCCCCACCGGGGTATCGGCATAGCCCAGTTGCTGCTTCGCGGTCTCGAAGACCGCCTTTGTCTGCTTAGCAGTGTAGTCCAGAGCCGTCTTCTGAGCTGCGATAGAGTGCTCGACTGCTTCCTTTGCTCTCTTCTTTCCTTCCTCCACCGTCTCCGTCGCCTTCACCTTCCGTTCTTTTACCAGCTTGGAGAATGTGTGGGTCTGCTCCACGACCAGATCGATCGCTCCTTTCTGAGTCTCCGCAAAGCGCTCAAATGCGGTTGTACTCAGGTCCAGCATCAAAGTGCCCGGCATTGGCAGCGTGAACTTCCTCCAGGCGCTTGCCACCTCGGTGTTGTGCTTCACGGCGATTTCCAGGCCATTCTTCTGCACCTCGGCCAACCGCTCAATTCCCTTGGTGTAAAGGTCCGTTAGAGACTCAATCACATCCACACTCGTGCCTTCCGCAGCAGTGACATGTCCTTCATTGATAGTTTCCATATCGCTCTCCATCCTGCGCACCCGCGCTGCGCGGTATGCTGCATTGCAGCATCACTATGCTGCGCTGCTTCGAGCCGGATGTCAAGGGGTAGAATTGGAAAATCATGGCGCAAAAGACCATTGTGATCAAGAAGTATGAGAACAGGCGCCTCTACGATACGACGAACAGCCGCTACGTGAACCTCGAGGAGGTGGCGCAACTCCTTCAGCAGGGGAATGATGTTCAGGTCATTGACGCCTCATCGGGTGAGGACATTACACGGCTGATCCTGACGCAAATCATCGTCGAGGACGCCAAGACGCCAGAATCAACCTTCCCCCTCGATCTGCTGCGTCAGATGGTTATCACGTCTGGGCGGGCAAGTCAGGAGAGTGCATTGCAATACATGAAGGCGATGCTCGATGTCTATCAAAGCGCCTATCGCGCGATGCCAAATCCTCTGAATCCCTTTGACTTCATGCAGAAGAGGCCGGCCAGCGATGAAGAAAAGCACGACACTGGAAAGCGTACGTCGAAGGCGGGGCAATCTTCAGAAGCTCTAGTACCAGAACCCGACAACGTGGAAGAGTTGAGAAGCCGCGTGGCTGATCTCGAGAAGCTGGTTTCTAAGCTTGCCGGTTCGAGTAAGACAAGAAAGCGCAACTAAGGGATTCTTGGCGAGTCGAGCCTGAATCCGACCGGTCTCCTTCGCCTTCGGATTGTGCGTAGCAGCAGGGACTTCGGAAGCGAGCCAAACTCACTATCTGGGAAAAAACGAATGAGAGAGTTTGTCCTCGGCATCGCTATCATCGTCGGTGTTTTTCTGTTCGGCGACTACCTGCATCGACTCGGTGTTCCAATTCCCGGAGGCGTATTGGGACTGCTCCTCTTCTTGGTTGGATTGCAAACCAACCTGGTGAAACTGAAATGGGTAGAGCGTGCCTCAGGATTCCTTCTCCGTCACATGGTCCTGCTGTTCGTACCTCTCACCGTGGGTCTGATGAACATGGGAACCTTGCTTTCCCGCCAGCTATGGATTATCTGCATAAGCACTGTCTTTAGCTTCTTGGCCGTTCTGCTCGCGACGGGTCTGATCGGCGATCGGGTGTTAGGGCGCGTGAATGACCAAATGGAATCTCCCAACGAACCATGAACTCTTCGCGTTTATTCGCACATCCGTTCATCGGTATCGCGCTCGGTATCGTGCTCACCGTGATCAGCTATGCACTCGCTCTGCGACTACATCGTCGGCTGCGCTCGGCTATACCGATCCTAGTAGCTTGCGTTCCAATTGTCGCTGTGCTGTCTCTGTTCCGGATTCCCTATTCGGAATACAACCGCGGCGGGAGCTTTCTGACATGGTGGTTGGGGCCTGCCACTGTTGCTCTTGCTGTCCCGATGTATCGCAACGGCCTGGTGCTGCGAGCAATGCTGCAAAAGCTATCGCTTACGGTCGCAGTTGGAGCTGTCGTCGGCATGGTCACTGCTGCCGGATCGGCTTGGCTCCTGGGAGCTCCTTTACCCGTCGTAATGTCGGCGGCTCCAAAGTCCGTGACTACTCCAATTGCGATCGAGGTTTGTCGCCAACTCGGTGGCATTCCGCAGATCACAATAGCCATGGTCATTCTTTCGGGAGTTCTTGGCGCGACTTTTGGGAGGTACTTGCTTCACCTCATCGGTGTGAAGAATGAGACTGCGCTAGGTGCGGCGATCGGTACGGCTTCGCATGGTATCGGAACCGCAAGCCTGGTCCGGCATTCAGATATGCAGGCTGCCGCTTCTTCCTGGGCCATGGCGGCTGCCGGCGTGTTCACCTCTGTGTTGGCAAGCCTTCTGGCGCTAACGATGCGCTAGAAATCTCGGCCTCCAATGCGGCGTGGTGATGAAGACCGAATCACTGGTAAGCAGAGCCAATACATGGTCAAACATTCGCTGCGG
>Ga0207674_10011160_pt1 | contig 10102 bp, 11 predicted proteins | sample KBSCornC72_FD_184303 | JGI IMG/M metagenome (GOLD analysis project Ga0207674, IMG submission 184303) | Corn rhizosphere microbial communities from Kellogg Biological Station, Michigan, USA - KBS Corn C7-2 (SPAdes) (version 2) | ecosystem: Host-associated > Plants > Roots > Rhizosphere > Soil ...
GACACCGGCGCCGATCCGGTCGAGGTGGAGCGCATCGCCGGCGAGGGCGTCGAGGTGATCTTGGTGGAACCCGACAAGGCGAAGAGCGCGGTGAACACGTAATGGCCAAGGGCACCCTGCTGTACTTCGTCAGCGACCTGCACGGATCCAGCCTCTGCTTCCGGAAGTTCGTCAACGCCACCGGCGTCTACAAGCCCACCGTGCTCGTGCTCGGCGGGGACGTGGCGGGCAAGGCGATCCAGTCGATCGTCAAGGGGCCGAACGGGCGGTGGAACTGCACCTTCGTCGGCAAGCGCTACGAGCTGACCGAGGGCTCCGAGCTCGCCGAGCTGGAACGGCTCATCGCCGACCACGGCTACTACCCGTACCGCGCGGAGCCCGGCGAGCTGGAGGCCATGGAGGCCGACGGAACCCTCGACGACCTGTTCTACCGGCTCATGCGCGACCGGCTCGCGGAATGGCTGGACATCGCCGACACGAGGCTGCGGCCGCAGGGGGTGCCGCTCTACCTCATGTTGGGCAACGACGACCCGCCGGAGCTCGCCGAGATGCTGGACCAGGCGCCGTGGGGCGTCCACGCCGAGGGCAAGGTGGTGCAGCTGGACGACGAGCACGAGATGATCAGCTGGGGCTACGCCAACACCACACCCTGGCACACCTACCGCGAGCAGGACGAGCAGCAGCTGGCCGCCGCCTACGCCGGCCTGGCGGACCAGCTCGAACGCCCCGAACGCGCCGTGTTCAACCTGCACCCGCCGCCGTATGCGACCCAGCTGGACGACGCGCCCGCCCTCGACGACGAGCTCAGGGTCCAGGCGGTGCTGGGCCAGGTCCAGTACCAGGCGGTCGGCAGCACCGCGGTGCGCGATATCGAGGCCGAACGCCAGCCGCTGGTCGGGCTGCACGGCCACATCCACGAGTCCTCCGGCATCCGCCGCCTGGGCAAGCGCCGAGGCGTGATCCTCAACCCGGGCAGCGACTACTCGACCGGCGCGCTCAACGGGGCCCTGGTCAGCCTGCACAAGGACCGTGCCGACGCCCAGCTGGTCCGCGGTTAGGCGCGGAGATGCAGGGCGCGCATACGCGGGGCGCGGACGTGCTGATCGCCGTCGACGTGGGCACGTCGGGCGCCCGCGCGTCCGGGTTCGACGTGTCGGGCGCGCCGCTGGACGAGGTCCGGCGGTCCTATCCGACGTACCTGCCGGCCGAGGGCTGGGCCGAGCAGGACGCCCGGCGCTGGCAGTCCGCCGCGCTGTCGGCCCTTGGCGCGCTGGTGCGCATCCTCGGGCCGCGCATCGGGGTCCGCGCGGTCGCCGTCACCGGGCAGTGCCCGAGCGTGGTCCCGCTGGACCGGCGCGACCTGCCGCTCGGTCCCGGCATCATCTACCGCGACAACCGGGCCACGGCCGAAGCGGACTGGATGCGGGAGAAGTTCGGCGACCGGGAGCTGCACGAGCTGACCGGCCACGTGCCGGCCGCCTTCCACGTCGCCGCGAAGGTTGCATGGCTCCGCGCGCACCAGCCGGACGTGTTCGCCGCGACCCGGCGTTTCGTCCAGCCGACCGACTACGTCGCGCTCGGGCTGACCGGCCACGCGACGACCGACTGGTCGATGGCGGCCGCGACGGCCCTGCTGGATCTGCGCGCCCGTCGCTGGGCGCCAGAGCTGCTCGCCGCCCTGGGCCTGGACGAGGCCATGCTGCCCGCCGTCGTTCCCTCCTGGAGCATCGCGGGGGAGATCCGGCCGAAGCTCGCGCGCCGCCTCGGGCTTCCGGCCGGCGTCCCGGTCGTGGCGGGCGCGGGCGACAGCATCGCCTGCGCGCTCGGCGCCGGCGTGACCGGGGCCGGCCCGGTCAGCGAGATGGCCGGCAGCTCGAGCTGCTTCAACTCGGTGGTGGCCGAGCCGCTGCCGGACCGGGACGTCACCCACTACCCGAGCATCACCGGTCCCCGCGGTTACGTGACCGAGGTGGGGATCAACACCACGGGCGAGGCGGTCGACTGGCTCGTAGAGCTGTTCTACGGCCGGGTCCGCCGGGCCGGGTACACCCGCCTGGAGCAGGCCGTGGCCGGATCCCCGCCGGGGGCGGGCGGCCTGGTCTTCGCGCCCGTGCTCGGCGACGGCGAGCGGGACGACCCGGCGCTGCGCGGGGCGGTCACCGGGCTGTCCCTGCGGCACGATCGCGGCGCCGTGGCCCGCGCCGCGCTGGAGGGGATCGCCTGCGGCGTCCGCGCCCGCCTCCGTACCCTGGGCCGGACGTCCGCGCCGGCCACCGAGCTCCGGGTGTCCGGCGGGGGCGCGGGCATGGCGGTCTGGAACCAGATCAAGGCGGACGTCACCGGGATCCCGGTCGTGCGGGTCGCGGGTGACTCCACCGCGGCGGGCGCCGCGATGCTCGCGGGCCTGGGCGCCGGGATCTACCGTGACGCCGCCGAGGCGGTCTCGGCCGGATACCGCCCGCTCGGCCGGGCCGAACCCGATCCCGCTCATCGCGCGCTATACGACGATCTGTACGAGCGCTACCAGGCGCTGACCGGATCGCAGGTGGTCAGGTGAGAGCGCGTCTCGGCATCAACACCTGCTTCGCGGTCAAGCGCTGGCCGCGGCCCGATGACTGGGCCCGAATCGTGCGTGACGAGCTGGGCCTCGAGGTCGTGGAGCTCTCCCTCGACCTGATCGAGGATCCGGGCGGGCCAGCGGCTGGCCAGATCCGTTCGGCCCTCGATGAATACGGGCTACGGGCGGAAACCGTGTTCACCGGCCTGGCCGCCTACTCGCTCAACCTGCTCATGCACCCCGACGAGGAGCGGCGGCGCGCCGCCGAGGAGTGGTACCTGGGCGTCGTCGACCTGGCCGGGCGGGTGGGGGCGCGCGGGGCCGGCGGTCACGTCGGCACGATGAGCGTGCCCGACTGGGCCGACGAGGCGCGCCGGTCCGAGCGCTGGGCGGGGCTGCAGCACTCGCTCGCCGCGATCGCGGCCGCGGCCCGCTCGGCGGGTCTCGACTACCTGCTGGTCGAGAACCTCGCCTGTTACCGCGAGCCGTCGACCATCGCCGGCCTGGAGACCCTGCTCACCGAGGGCGACGCCGCCCACGCGCCGGTCCGGCTGTGCCTGGACGTCGGGCACCAGTGCGTGCCCGGCACCACCGGGCCTGACCGGGATCCGTACGCGTGGCTCACGCACTTCGGCGGCCGGCTCGCCGAGGTCCAGCTGCAGCAGTCCGACGGCCTCGCCGACCACCACTGGCCGTTCACCGCCGAGCGGAACCAGGCCGGGCGCATCGATCCCGGCCGCGTGCTGGACGCGCTGGCCGAAGCCGGCGCGCAGGACGTCCTCCTCGTGCTCGAGGTGATTCCGGCGTTCGAGCAGGACGACGCCGAGGCGCTGGCGGATCTGCGGGCCTCGGCCGAGCTGTGGCAGGCCGCACTGACCGAGCGAGGGGCGCGATGACCAGCGGTTTCGTACAGGGCAACGGGATCGATGTCCACTACCGGATCAGCGGTGACGGGCCGGAACACGTGGTCCTGATCAACGGCGTGGGTGACGACCTGGACGGCTGGGCCAACCAGGTGGACGACTTCGTGGCCGCGGGCCTGCGCGTGGTCAGCTACGACAACCGGGGAGTCGGCCGGTCCGGCCAGCCGCCGGGCCCCTACACCAGCGCCGAGATGGCCGCGGACCTCAAGGCGCTCGTCGCCGGGCTCGGGTTGCCGCCCTTCCACCTGGCCGGCGTGTCGATGGGCGGCGCCATCGCCCAGGAGTACGCCGTGGCGCACCCCGGCGACCTGCTCTCACTCGTGCTCGCTAACACCTTCGCCGTGGCCGATCCGTTCACCGCCGCGGCGTTCGAGACGTGGGCCACGGTGGCCGAGGCCGCGGGCATGCCGGTCATGATGCGGCAGCAGGCGCCGTGGATCTTCAGCCCCGGGTTCTACCAGCAGCACCCGGACCGGGTGACCGAGCTGATCGCGGCGGCGGAGACGAGCACGCAGCCGGCCGCGGCGTTCGCGGCGCAGATGGCCGCGCTGACCGGCCACGACTGCGCCAGCCGGATCGGCGCGGTGAGCGTGCCGACGCTCGTGCTCGCCGCCGGCGACGACATCATCATCCGGCCGGAACTGTCGCGGCGCCTGTTCGACGCGCTCGGCCCTGGCGTCGGCACCTGGGCGGTCGTACCCGGCGGCCACGCCGCCTTCTGGGAGAATCCGGGACCGTGGAACACGGCCGTCATCGATTTCGTCCGCCGCCACGGCACGTCGTGACCAGGCAGAACACAGAAAGGTCGGCCATGTCGCTCGAGGAGAGGTTCGGCACCGCCAAGCCCGTGATCGCGATGGTGCACTTCCCCGGCCTGCCGGGGCGGCCGCGGCACGACCGCGACGCCGGGCGAAACCGGCTGCTCGACGTCGTCGGGCGGGACCTGGCGGTGCTGCAGGAGGCCGGCGTCGACGCGGTGCTGTTCTGCAACGAGGCCGACATTCCCTACCAGCTGGCGGTGGGCCCGGAGATCCCGGCCGCGATGGCGGCCGTGATCGGCGAGCTGCACCCGTCGATCCGGGTCCCGTTCGGGGTCAACGTCCTGTGGGATCCGCGGGCCAGCCTCGCAGTGGCCCGGGCCACCGGAGCGGTCTTCATCCGGGAGGTCCTGACCGGCGTCTACGAGAGCGACATGGGCCTGATCGCGCCCTCGCTCGGTGACCTGGCGGCCTACCGCGACGCGATCGGCGCGTCGGACGTGGGCCTGTTCGGCAACATCACGCCGGAGTTCAGCTCCACGATCGGCACCCGCACCGTCGCCGAGCGCGCCCGCAGCGCGAGCTTCCTCGGCCTCGACGTGATCCTCATCAGCGGTCCCGAGGCCGGTGTCCCGTTCGCCATGAGCGACCTGCGCGCGGCCAAGCAGGCCGCGCCGCAGACCCCGGTGCTGGCGAACACCGGCGTGACCGCCGACCGGCTGGCCGAAACCCTGGCCGTCGCCGACGGCGTGATCGTGGGCACCAGCCTCAAGGTCGACGGCATCACCTGGAATCCCGTCGACCCGGCCCGGGCCCGCCGGTTCATGGACACGGCCCGCCAGGCCCGTTCGGCCCCTGCTGTGGCCAGGTGACCTAGCCGTGCTGGCATGGCCGGCCGCGGAGGCCGTCGTCCTGGATATGGACGGCGTGCTCATCGACACCGAACCGGTCTGGCGGGCCGCCCAGTCCGCCGTCTTCGCCGGGTTCGGGGTCGTGCTCAGCGAGAGGGACCTGCTCGACTCGACCGGGCAGCCGATCGAGGAGCTGATACCGGTGTGGCGGCGACGGTCGCCGGCGCCAGACCCGGCCGGCCCTGAACAGCCTGACACTGGGCTCACTGACGCCGAGATCGCCGGCCTGATCATTGACCAGGTCATCGCGCACGTCACGGCCGAGGGCCGGCCGATGCCGGGGGTTACCGCGGCGATCGCGCTGTTCGAACGGTGCGGGCTGCGGCTCGCGATCGCGTCGTCGTCGCCGCTCCGGCTGATCGACGCCGTCTGCGACCGGCTCGGCCTGACCCGCATCACGGTGCGCTGCTCCGCCATGGACGAGGCCCGGGGCAAGCCGGCGCCGGACGTGTACCTGACCGCGGCCCGCAGGCTCGGCGTCGCCGCGGCGAACTGCCTGGCGCTGGAAGACTCCCCGGCCGGGGTGGCTTCGGCCCGGTCGGCGGGCATGCGCTGCGTCGCCGTCCCCGACCCGCTGCTCGCGGCCGATCCCCGCTACCGCGAGGCGGACCTGGTCCTGGGTTCGCTCACCGGGCTGGACGAGGCGGCTCTCCGGTGGCTAGGCGTGCCGGTGCCCGGCTGACAGCACTCCTGGTTCGCCTGGTCCTGGAGGTCAGCGGCCTGGCCGGGGAGTGTCCCATCGAGGAACCCGGCCAGCCCCGCTGAGTCAGCCCGCGGGCCGTCAGGTCCAGGTGTCGCGCATCGCGGTCCTTTCTCGCTTCAGCGCTCCAGCTCGCCGATGTTAATACGTTACGTAGTCGTATAACGACAAATAGTTACGATCGGTTCAGTGCTCTGCTTCGGATCCCGCGGCGTCGAAGAGCCGGTAGCCCGACGGCAGCCGCAAGTCCGGACAGGTCAGGTAGTGCGTGCCCACCGCGCCGCACCGTGCGCACTGCCGCTCCGGCGGCTCGGCCTCCTGCCCTTTCCCCGCGAAGGCTGACTCGGGAACGCCGGTCATCGTGTCCTCCATCTCATGCCGCTGCGGAACAGCGCCTCGACGTCCGCGCGCCGGTACCGGGGCCTCCCGGCCTCGTTCCTGACCTCCGGCAGCCGCCCGCGCCGCGCCCACGACGCCACCGCCGCCGAGGTCACCCGGAACATCAGGGCCACCTGCCCGCGGGTCATCAGGTCCTCGCTCATGTCGTGCTGGTTGTCGTCGCGGCGGCACGGCGCCATCATGTTCATCAGATTCCCCAGCTAGCCGGAATGAGCTGACTCCGGGGCGGTGCCGATCACTTGGACGGGCTGCTCCCCGGGCAAGGCCCCGGGCGCGATATCACCCGATGCCTGTTGCACTAAAAATATTTCTGCAACTTGCATGTCCGAAACATCCGTCAGCTGACCGATATTGCGCCATTGGTTCCCCGGGGCGTGCCGGAAGCTCCCCGCGGAGCTCCCGCCGGGCCACCCGGAACGCCATGAAACCCCGGATCCACGGCGTTCTGACGCCGTGAAACCCCGGTTCCATTGCGTCCGGCACCGGGCCGGTAGACGGCGCGCGCCCGGCGGCCTAGTCTCGGGCTGGTGATGGCGACGATGCCCGCCACCGCGACCAGCCAGGACGTGGCCCGGCGGCTGACGGACGACGGCTACGTGGTCGTGACCGGCGTGATGACCCCGGACGGTGTGCAGCGCGCCCGCGCCGATCTGGACCGGGTGCTGCGGACCACGCGGACCGGGCGGAACTCCTTCGAGGGGTTCGACACGCAGCGGATCTACGCGCTGTTCGCCAAGACCCGCGTGTTCGACGCGCTGGCCACCGACCCGCTGCTGCTCGGCGTCCTCGACCAGGTCCTGGGCCACTACCAGCTCAGCGCCCCGGTCGGCATCTGCATCGGGCCCGGCGAGAAGGCGCAGATCCTGCACCGGGACGACGCCATCTACCCGGTGCCCGAGCCGCACCCGCCGCTGGTCGTCAACACCATGTGGCCGCTCGATGAGTTCACCGAGCAGAACGGGGCCACCCGGTTCATCCCCGGCAGCCACCGGTGGGAGCCGGGCCGGCAGCCGGGCCCGGACGATCCGGTGGAGACGGCCGTGATGTCACCGGGTTCGGCCCTGTTCTACCTGGGCAGCCTGTGGCACGGTGGCGGCGCGAACTCCACCGCGAGGCCGCGGCTCGGGGTCATCCTGGAGTACGCGGCCGGCTGGCTGCGGCCCCAGGAGAACCACTGCCTGGCCGTGCCCCGCAACGTCGTCCGCGACTTGCCGGAACGCCTGCAGGAACTGCTCGGCTACAACATCTACCCGCCGTTCGTGGGGTACGTCGACGGTCGGCACCCCCGCCGGGTCCTGTCCGCGGATCCGTAGCGGAGTTACGGCCAGGCCCTTAACTCACCGAGGCGTGGGCCCGGGCGAAGATCTCCGGGCCCTGGCGCTCCAGCCGCTGCTGCGCCAGCCGGACCGAACGCCAGCACAGGTACCCGCCCCAGGCCAGGCCGACGGGGACCGCCAGCCAGCGCAGGGCCACATCGTGAGTGGCGGTCCCGGCGGCGAGCAGGGCGGCGGCCGGCGCCACGGTGACGATCGGCAGGGCGACCAGGGCCAGGTGGGTCTTGAGCACGCGCGCGGGCGCGGGGCCGCCATCGGGAGCGGGGCCGTTCACGGACCGGACCCCGATCAGGGCCAGCAGGCCCGCCGCGCCGATGACCAGGGCGGGTTCGGCGGCCAGCACCCAGGGCCAGGACCAGGTCTGCCCGCTGGCCGCGGTGAGGACCACGGTGAGCAGGAACCCGGCCGGGCCGGTGACCAGGAACCACGCCCACACCCGCCCGCGGACGTCGGGGCGGGCCGCGCCCGGCGTGACCAGCGTGAGCCAGAGCGACGTGCCGTCGTCGCCGTAGAAGTTGGTGAAGCAGGCGGCCGCGATGACGGTGAACAGCAGCCCGGCGAACGGAAGCCCGGTCGTCTTGCCGCTGAACGCCGGGATGACCGCCGCGAGCACGCCGACCAGGAACGCGATCATCAGCATCACGCTGCGCAGCACGGACCTGGAGTACATCCGCAGTTCCTTGCCGATCACCGCGCCGAGCGGCGTCGACGGCAGGATCGGCTCCCGCTCCCGCCGGGCGTGCGCTGCGCGGCCGCCGCCCCGGGCGGACATGGTCAGCCGGCGGGCCAGCAGCGGCGGCCAGGCCAGCACCAGGACGCCGATGAGCGCGACGAGACCGCCGAGGGCGAGCCCGGTCAGGCCCCAGTCGGACCGGCCGGCCGCGTCCACCGCGACCGCGCCCCAGCCCGACGGCAGGATCTTGACCACGGCGGTGAGCACCGGGGAGTGACCGCCGGTCAGCCGCTTGGCCACGAACGGCACGAGCCCGGAGGCGAGCGACAGCAGCGTGATGACGAGCGCGAGCACGAACGTGCCGAAGTCCCGGCCGCGCCGGGAGCTGATCGCCGGGCCGAACACGGCGATGGCGACCGTGGACGCGACCACGGCGAGCACCAGGTCGAGCAGCACCGCGGCCGCGCCGGTCAGCGCGGCCGCCGGGCCCGACTGGGCGCCGAGCGCGATCAGCGCGGCGAACGCGATCAGGCTGAACACCAGGGAGATGTTCGCGAACGCGGCGCCCAGCATGGCGAAGGCCAGCTTCCGCGCCGGGATCGGCAGCAGCTTGAAGTAGTCCATCCGGAGCGTGGCGTCGTCACCTGTCAGCAGCGGGCCGGTCACCCAGCCGAGCAGCCAGCCGAAGCTGAGCGTCGCGACCACGGCGGCGCCCGCGCCCGGGTAGTGATAGTGCACCAGGCCGGCCAGCAGGGTCCCGACGGCCAGCAGCGTCACGAACAGCGCGAGCAGCAGGCCGCCGATCAGGCGGCCGCGGGACCCGGACGCCCCGTGGTAGGAAACAGAGCGGCGCAGGATCGCGCCGCGCATCTCGATCAGGACGCCAGCCACGTCAGCCCTTCCGCGCCGCCGGTCCGCGCTCCGACGATGTCCACGAACGCGTCTTCCAGCGGCTGACCGCCGCGCACCTCGTCCAGCGGGCCGCTGGCCACCACCGTGCCCTTGGCGATCACCGCGACGTGATCGCAGAGCCGCTCCACCAGCGCCATCACGTGACTGGAGAAGATCACCGAACCGCCGCGGGCCACGAACCGCTGCAAGATGGTGCGGACGGTCGCCGCGGACACCGGGTCGACCGCCTCGAACGGCTCGTCGAGCAGCAGCAGCCTCGGGTTGTGCAGCAGCGCCGTGGCCAGCGTGATCTTCTTCCGCATGCCGGTGGAGTAGTCCACCACGGCCGTGCCTCCCGCGCCGTCGAGCTCGAGTACCTGGAGCAGTTCGTCGGCCCGTTCGGCCACTACCTCCCGCGGCATGCCGCGCAGCAGCCCGAGATACAGCAGGACCTCCCGGCCGGACAGCCGGTCCGGCAGGGCCATGCCGTCGGGCAGCACGCCGATCAGTGCCTTCGCCGCGACCGGATCGGCCCAGACGTCCCGGCCGAAGATCCGCACCGCGCCGCCATCGGGGCGCAGCAGGCCCACCGCCATCGACAGCGACGTGGTCTTGCCCGCCCCGTTCGGCCCGACCAGGCCGAAGAACGACCCGGCCGGAACCGTCAGGTCGACGTGATCGACGGCGACGTTGTCCCCGAACCGCTTGACCAGCCCGGCGAACTCCAGCGCCGGGACGTTATCCCCGTTGTCCACAAGCCACCATCCTGACAGACATGCCCACGGCCCCGGCATCCGCCATTTGGCGGTTTAGATAGGGCCGAACGCCCGGCGCGCGCCGGGTACCGGCTGGTGACCGCCGTCGGGCTGCGCGGTCCAGGCTCAGAACAGGGTCGGCGGTCCGGCGGGCACCGGCTCAGGGAGCGGCTCGACCTCGGGCACCCGGGCTCGCACCGC
>Ga0207674_10011163_pt1 | contig 10100 bp, 8 predicted proteins | sample KBSCornC72_FD_184303 | JGI IMG/M metagenome (GOLD analysis project Ga0207674, IMG submission 184303) | Corn rhizosphere microbial communities from Kellogg Biological Station, Michigan, USA - KBS Corn C7-2 (SPAdes) (version 2) | ecosystem: Host-associated > Plants > Roots > Rhizosphere > Soil ...
CGACGCGACAGAGGAACCCTGGGCCAGGAACTACCGAATGTGGAGCTATGTGACCGAAGAGCTTCCGGCGCTCGTCGCGGCCGAATTCCCGGTCGACGTGGACCGGCAGGCGATCACCGGCCATTCGATGGGCGGTCATGGCGCGCTCACCGTCGCGCTCAACTTCCCCGAGCGGTTCCGAAGCGTCTCTGCGTTCGCTCCGATCGTTGCGCCCGGCCAGGTGCCGTGGGGACAAAAGGCGCTGAGCGGCTATCTCGGCGATGACCGCGCCACCTGGCGCAGGCATGACGCCGTCGCACTGATCGAGGACGGCGCTCGGGTGAAGGACCTGCTCGTCGATGTCGGCACCGCCGACCAGTTCCTCGAGCAGGAGCTCCGTCCCGAGCTGCTCGAGCGCGCCTGCAACGAAGCCGGCATTTCGCTGACGCTGCGGCGTCAGCCCGGCTACGACCACAGCTATTATTTCATATCGACCTTCATGGCCGAGCATCTCGCCTCGCACGCGGAGCGGTTGCGCTGAACCTGATCTGGTACTGGCAGGCGCTGTCGGTCGCGACGGCGCTCGCCTGTGGGCTGCTGATCGGAATCGAGCGTGGCTGGAAACTGCGCCAGGAAGAGCCCGGCAGCCGCGTCGCCGGTGTCCGCACGTTCACGCTTCTTGGCATCGGCAGCGGCATTGCCGGCCTGCTCGGTTCGCAGGGGCACGTCGCGGTCGCGGCAGCCATCGTCATCGGCATGGTCGCCGTGATGGTCTGCGCCTATGCGCGCGAGCTTCGCGAACAGCATGATTCGACCAGCGCGGTTGCCGCGATCAGCACCATCGCGATCGCGTTCCTCGCCGGCAGCGGCAATCCCGCGCTCGCAATCGCCTGCGCGGCAATCGGCGTCGCGCTGCTCGCGCTGCGCGAGGAATTGCACGGGTTCATCGAGCGCCTCGACACGGACGACGTGAAGGCGCTTGCGCGTTACGCAATCATCGCGGGCGCGATTCTGCCGTTCCTGCCCAACGGCCATTTCGGTCCGCTCGGCGCGTGGAACCCGCAGCGCCTGTGGCTGGTGGTGGTGCTCGTCACGGGTTTCTCGTTTCTGGGGTATGTCGCCAACCGCATTTTCGGCGAGCGCCACGGCACAATCGCCACCGCGCTGATCGGCGGCGCCTACAGTTCCACCGCGGTGACGCAGGCGCTCGCGCAGCGCCTGGGGCGCGAGCAGAAGGCGGGCGCCGAACCGGCGGGAATCGCGCTTGCGACCGGCGTCATGTACCTGCGCGTGCCCGTCCTCATCGCCGTGTTCGCAACGCGCGTGCTGCCCGCGATCTCGGTCCTGCTCCTCCCGGCGGTGATCGTCGCCTGGGCGGCGGGCTACTGGCTCTACCGCAAAGCGCCCAAGTCCGACGCGCCGACTCCGCCGGGCAATCCCATTGCGCTTCTGCCGGCGCTCGGTTTCCTCGTCTTCGTCGCGATTGCCGCTGTTGCCGCCAAATGGGCGCAGGGCGAGTTCGGCCAGAGCGGCATCGCCGTGCTGCTGCTGATCGTCGGCAGCATGGACGTCGATGTCGCGATAATCACACTGGGTGGTCTCCCGGCCGCGGCGATTGCCCCGCTGCCGGCGGCGATGGCGATCAGCGGCACGATCATCGTCAACATGGCGGTGAAGATCGGCATCACCCTGGTCTATGCGCGTCGCAAGGGATTTTCCGCCGCCGTGGCGATGACATTGAGCGTGCTCGTGCTCGCGGCGATGATCGCGCTGGCGTGGACGCGATTATGAATACGTGTGCGCCGCGCCATTTTCGCTCTTTGCGCGCGCTGTAACGGCAATATAGCGTCGGCATGGCAGAGCGCATCTCGACCCTGGTCCTGTTCGGCGCGACCGGCGACCTCGCGCGGCGGATGCTGCTGCCGTCGCTCTACGCGCTCGACTCCGACGGCCTGCTTCCGCCCGAGCTCCGGATCATCGGCACCGCGCGGACCGAGCTCGACGATGCGGCGTTCCGCGAGCGCGCCGAGGCGGCGCTCAAGGAGCATCTGCCCGCCGACTTCTACAGCCAGGGGATCGCCGACCGCTTTCTCGCGCGCCTCCATTACGTGTCGCTCGACATCACCGACGCGAGCGCGTTCGACCGACTCGCCGGAGCAATCGGCGACCCGTGCCATGGCGTCGGCATTTTTCTCTCGACCGCCCCGTCGCTGTTCAAGCCGACGATCGACGGCCTCGCCAATGCCGGGCTCGCTTGCCCGACGGTGCGCATGGCGCTCGAAAAGCCGCTCGGGACCGATCTGGAATCGAGCCGCGAGATCAACGACGCGGTCGCCGCGCACTTCCCCGAGGATCGCACGTTCCGCATCGACCATTATCTCGGCAAGGAGACGGTCCAGAACCTGATCGCGCTCAGGTTTGCGAACCTGCTGTTCGAGCCCCTGTGGAACAGCGCGCACATCCACCATGTCCAGATCACCGTCGCCGAGACGGTCGGGCTGGAAGGCCGCGGCGATTATTACGAAAACTCGGGCGCGCTGCGGGACATGGTGCAGAACCACATGCTCCAGCTGCTCGCGCTCGTCGCCATGGAGCCGCCGAGCAACTTCGACGCGGCGGCGGTCCGCGACGAGAAGGTCAAGGTTTTGCGTGCGCTTCGGCCGATCACCGCGGCCGACGCCGAGCAGGCGACAGTCACCGGCCAGTACACCCGCGGCGCGATCAACGGTGAGCCGGTGCCAGGCTATGCCGAAGAGATCGGCCACGACAGCAACACCGAGACGTTCGTCGCCATCAAGGCGCACATCGACAATTGGCGCTGGAAGGGCGTGCCCTTCTACATGCGCACCGGCAAGCGCATGCCCGAGCGCGACACCGAGATCTTCATCCAGTTCAAGGACGTGCCTTATTCGATCTTCGCCGCACGCGGCGCGACCACCCGGCCGAACAAGCTGATCATCGGCCTGCAGCCGACCGAATCCATCGAGCTGCGGCTGATGGCCAAGACGCCGGGCCTCGACCGCCAGGGCGTGCGCCTGCGCGAGATCCCGCTCGACATCGGGCTTGCCAATGCGTTCAGCGAATACCGCCGCCGCATCGCTTACGAACGGCTGCTGCTCGACCTCATAGAGGGCGATCCGACGTTGTTTGTCCGCCGCGACGAGGTCGAGGCGCAATGGACGTGGATCGACCGCATCCGCGCCGCCTGGGCCCAGCAAGCGATGACGCCACGACCCTATGCCGCCGGGACCTGGGGCCCGTCGGCGGCAATCGCGCTCACCGAGCGAGACGGCATCAGCTGGCACGAGTAAAGACGCGCCATGGCTCTCCACCCCACCATCGCCGCGGTCACCGACCGGATCGTCGAGCGATCGAAGCCCACCCGCCGCCGCTACCTCGACCTGATGGCCGAGCAGAAGGAGCGCGGGATCAACCGCCCGCGCCTCAGCTGCGGCAATTTCGCGCACGGCTTCGCCGCGGCCGGCGAAGACAAGGAGGCGATCAGCCATCTCGCCGGTCCTAATGTCGCGATTGTAACCGCTTACAACGACATGCTCTCGGCGCATCAGCCCTACGGCCGCTACCCCGAGCAGATGAAGATTTTCGCCCGCGAAGTCGGCGCAACGGCGCAGGTCGCGGGGGGAGTCCCGGCGATGTGCGACGGGGTGACGCAGGGGCAGCCGGGCATGGACCTGTCGCTGTTCAGCCGCGACGTGATCGCCATGGGCACGGCGATCGCGCTCAGCCACGGCATGTTCGACGCCGCGGCGCTGCTCGGCATTTGCGACAAGATTGTGCCTGGACTGCTCATCGGGGCGCTGCGCTTCGGCCATTTGCCGATGCTGCTGATTCCGGGGGGCCCGATGCCCACGGGCCTCCCGAACAAGGAGAAGCAGCGCATCCGTCAGCTCTACGCCGAAGGGAAGGTCGGCAAGGACGAGCTGTTGAGGGCGGAGAGCCGGTCCTATCACGCGCCCGGCACCTGCACCTTCTACGGAACGGCGAACTCCAACCAGATGATGATGGAGCTGATGGGCCTGCATGTGCCCAATGCGGCCTTCATCAATCCCGGCACGCCGCTGCGGCAGGCGCTGACCCGTGCCGCGGTCCACCGCCTCGTTGAGCTGGCGCGCAGCGGCGAGCGGCCGCTCAGCGTGGTGGTGAACGAGCAAGCCATCGTGAACGCGATGGTCGGCCTGCTCGCCACCGGCGGGTCGACCAACCATTTCATCCATCTGCCGGCGATCGCTCGCTCGGCGGGCATCGTCATCGACTGGCAGGACTTCGCTGAGCTCTCCTCGGCCGTTCCGCTCATCGCGCGCGTCTATCCGAACGGCGCGAAGGACGTGAACGACTTCCAGGATGCCGGGGGCATGGCGTTCGTCACCTACACGCTGTCCGGCGAAGGGCTGATCCACACCGATCATTTGACCGCAGGCGCGGACTCGATGGACGCGTGGGTCGGCAATCCCGAGCTGCATGGCGACGAGCTGGTGTGGAAGAGCGCGGAGGAAAGCGCCGACATCGACATGCTCCGCCCGGCAAGCGATCCATTCCAGCCCGACGGCGGGCTTCGGCTGGTGCAGGGCAATCTCGGCCGCGCGGTGTTCAAGACCAGCGCGGTCGACGAGGAGCGCTGGACAATCGCGGCGCCGGCGCGCTGCTTTGCCGACCAGAACGAGGTGCTCGAGGCGTTCAAGGCCGGCGAGCTCGACCGCGACTGCGCGGTCGTCGTGCGCTTCCAGGGGCCGCGCGCCAACGGCATGCCGGAGCTGCACAAGCTGACGCCCACGCTCGGCGTGCTCCAGGACCGCGGACACAAGGTCGCGCTGATCACCGACGGACGCATGTCGGGGGCGAGCGGGAAGGTGCCGGCGGCGATCCACGTCTCGCCCGAAGCGCTGCCCGATGGCCCGCTCGCGCGAGTGCGCGATGGCGACCTCATCCGGCTGGACGGGCGCAGCGGGACGCTCGAGGCGGTCGGCGTCGATCTCGCCTCGCGCCCGCCCGCCAACTCGCCGCCGCCGCCGCAAGGCACCGCCCGCGAGTTGTTCGCGCTGATGCGCCTCCACGTGAATGAAGCCGAGGCGGGCGCATCGGCGATGCTCGCCGCAATGGAGGCCGAACAAGCGTGAGCCGCCAGGTCGCAGTCGCCGACGTCGGCGGAACCCACGCTCGCTTCGCGCTCGCCGCGATCGACGGCGGCCGCGTCGTCTCGCTCGGCGAACAGGTGACGCTCAAGACCGCCGAGCATGGCAGCTTCCAGCTCGCGTGGCAGGAGTTCGGCCGGCGCGCGGGGATCGAGCTTCCCAACGAGCTGGCGATTGCCTTCGCCGGTCCGATCGGCGGCGAGGTGTTGAAGCTCACCAACAACCCGTGGGTGATCCGCCCAGCGCTGATCAAGGAGCGGCTCGGCGTCGACCGCTACACGATCGTCAACGATTTCGGGGCCGTCGCCTATGCAGTTGCGACCCTCCCGGACGCGGACTTCCGGCACCTCTGCGGGCCGGACCGGTCGCTGCCGGCACATGGTGTCATCTCCATCGTCGGGCCAGGCACCGGCCTCGGCGTCGCCGCGCTGCTGCGCAAGGATGACAGTTATGAGGTGATCGAGACCGAGGGCGGGCATATCGACTTTGCCCCGCTCGACAGCCTCGAGGACAAGATCCTGATGCAGCTGCGCCGCAACTTCCGCCGGGTTTCGGTCGAGCGGGTTGTCGCGGGGCAGGGGCTTCCGAACCTCTATGAAGCGCTCGCCGCGATCGAGAATCTCGACGTCAGCATCCACGATGAAAAGGCGCTGTGGGCGGCGGCGCTCGCCGGCAGCGACAGCCTGGCGACGGCCGCGCTCGACCGGTTGTGCCTCAGCCTGGGCGCCGTGGCCGGCGACCTGGCGCTGGCGCAGGGGGCAGTAGCCGTGGTGATCGGCGGAGGGGTGGGGCAGCGCCTCGCCGACTATCTGCCGCGCTCGGGCTTTCGCGACCGCTTCATCGCCAAGGGCCGCTTCGAGCGGCGCATGGACGAAATGCCGGTCAAGCTGATCACGCACCCGCAGCCGGGATTGTTCGGCGCCGCCGCCGCATTCGCGAAGGAGCACGGATGACCATCGACCACATCATGCGCACCGCGCCGGTCATCCCGGTGCTCGTGTTCCATGAGGAAATGGACTGGACCGCGCTCGCCGAGACGTTCGTCAGTGCGGGCCTTCCCGTGCTGGAAGTCACGTTACGGACCGGTCACGGGCTCGAGGCGATCCGGCACATGGCGAAGGTCCCAGGCGCGATTGTCGGCGCGGGCACCGTGTTGAACGAAACCCAGCTCACGCAGGCGATCGATGCCGGGAGCAAGTTCATCGTCTCGCCGGGCCTCACGGAACCGCTCGGTAGAGCTGCGAAGGACAGCGGGGTTCCCTTTCTCCCCGGCGTCGCGACCGCGAGCGAAATCATGCGCGGACTCGACCTTGGGCTTGACCGGTTCAAGTTCTTTCCCGCGGAGGCTGCGGGCGGCATTCCCGCCATCAAAGCGATCGCCGGGCCGTTCGGCAACGTCCGCTTCTGCCCGACTGGCGGAATTCGCGCCGAAACGGCGGCAGACTGGCTCGCGCTCGACAATGTCCTGTGCGTCGGCGGCAGCTGGTTCGTGAAGCCGGGCGACAGCCTGGACGCGATCGGCGAGCGCGCCCGGGCTGCGGCGGCGCTAACGCGCTAGCGGCGGAAGGAGGAACTGCAGCGGCGCGGCGACCCGCGACGCCCAGCTGATCTCATTGTGCTTCTCTCCCGGGAAGCTGAGGCTCAGCATATTGCTCCATGGGCGGTATCCGCGGCGGCGAACCACGGCATCCACCCGGTCTTGGTAGCGGGCGTAGATTGCGTCGAGCGTTTCGCTGCCATGGTCGAAATAGAGCTTGTGAGTAGACGGATCGGGCAGCGCCGGCGCGAGATAATGCTCGAACGCCGACGAGACGACCTCATATTCCCGGTCGCCGACCGACTTGCCGTCCGGCGTCATGAACAGCGGCCAGTGAGTCGACATCATCCCCGCGCCCCCGAACACCCGCGGATATTCGTCGATCGCGTAGAGCGAGATGAGGGAGCCCATCGACGACCCCATGATCATCGTGTCGGCGCGGTCGGTCTTCACGTTGAACCGCGCGTCGATCATCGGCCTCAGCTCGCGGACGATGAACTTCAGATAGCCGTCGGACAGCGGGTCGCCGCCGTAGAGCGCGTGAATCTTCTGGCGGTAGTCCGCGGGCAGTCCGTTGAACGCCTTTGACGGCACATATTCCTGCAGCCGCTTGGGCGTGTTCCAGATGCCGACGACGATCGTCGGGCGGACCTTCTTCTCCTGGATGAGGCGGTCGAGAGTCTCGTCGATCTGCCATTCCATGCCGTAGCCCGCGGTTGCCGTATCAAACAGGTTTTGGCCGTCGTGCATGTAGAGGACCGCGTACTTCGGCCCCTTGCTGCTGTAGCCGCTCGGCAGCCACACGACGACGCGGCGCGGGTCGGCATATCTCGAATTAATGACGCCAAGGTCGACGACCGTTCCGGCGCTGACGTGGACCGGGCCGTTGGCATCGCCGGCGATGGCTGGCGTGACGAACAACAGCATAAGCGCTGCGAGCAGCAGGCGACGGATCATGCAGCTTCCTCGAGACGCTCCAGCGCTTGCTCGAGCGGCGGGAAGTTCATCGCGCAGCCGCCGACAAAGCGATCGACGTCGGCCATGTCGAACTTGACGATGTCGGGCCCGGGCGCCTTCAGCAGTTCGGGCGGCGGGAAGTTGCCGTAGCCGGCGAGCATGCAGTGCCACGAGACGGGCATGTAGTATTGGCCGATATCCTGCTGCATCACTTCCTGCTCCAGATCTTCGGCTCGGAACCAGGCGTTGATCACCCGCTTGAGGCTGTCCGAGAGCGTGTTGTTGGTCGTGACGTCGCGCCAGTATTCCGTGTCCTTCCGCTGCGCCGTCCGATAGTGGCAGACGAGATAATCGCGGATGCCTTCGTAGCGCCGTGCAATCCTTGCATTGAATTCGTCACGCCGTTCGTCTTCCCAGCTGGCGAGGAATGATTCGACTGTGCTCATGACGATGTGGAGCGCGGTTGCCTCGAGCGGCTCGAGGAAGCCCTGCGCGAGGCCGACGGCGAGACAATTCTTCACCCAGCTCCGTTCGATCCGTCCGCACTTCATCTGCAGGTGGCGGACCTCGGCATCTTCCCCAAGGCCGAGATGTTGCCTGAGTTCCGCGGCCGCATCTTCCGGATCGATGTAGCGCGACGAATAGACGTAGCCATTGCCGATGCGGTTGATCAGCGGGATGTTCCAGATCCATCCGGCGGACTTCGCGACCGATCGTGTGCACGCCTGGATCCCGCTTTGCGGAACCGGCGTCGCGGTTACGACGGCGCGATCGTTGAACAGGTTCTCACCGAACGAGCGGTGCGGCTCCTTCAGTGCACCTTCGATGATCGTCGCCCGAAAGCCGCTCGCATCGACGAAGAAATCCGCTCGGAACCGCCGGCCATCCTCGGCGAGCAGGGCTTCGACGTCGCCCTCTTCGTTGAGCTCAACCGAGGCGATCCTCGTATCGATATGCTCGATCCCGCGCGCAGTTCCGAACTCGCGCAAAAACGCGCCGATCAGATGCGCGTCGAAATGATAGCTGTAGCCGACCTCGAACGGAAAATTCGGCGGTGCGAGCGGGGCGCGGCCTTCACGCGCAATCCGCGTCGGAACGAAGAAAGGGTCCGGATGCGCCGGAACGTCGCGCCCCGCGCGGCGGGCTCGGGTCGAATAGAAGAACTGGCCCTGCGTATAGAGATCGACGTTGGTGGGGAAGGGATGGAAGTAGCGCTCGTACCCTGGCTTGTCGGACCAGCCCTCGAATTCGATCCCTGCCTTGTAGGTCGCGTTGCACTTCGGCATCCACTCCGCCTCGCTGATGCCGAGGGTGTCGAAGAAGGCCTTGAACTGCGGGGTCGAGCCCTCGCCGACACCGATGATCCCGATCGAGCTGGATTCGATCAGCGAGACCTTGGTCCCGTGCTCGGCCCAGCGCCGATGGATCAGGTTCGCGGCCATCCACCCGGCGGTGCCTCCGCCGAGGATGACGACCGAGCTTGGAGGCGCCGGCATTATCGGGCTGCCGCGGTAATCGCGACCTCGGCTGCTGTGGGCTGGTCAGCTATCGTCATGCGTGTCGTCTTGGGGCCGTGAACCGTCACTTGTATCTGCTTCCACCAGGGCTTCCAGCTGCCCTGCCGCGGACCAAACCGTAGCGCGATTCCCCTCGGAGTCTCAACGCATTGGATGCTCTGGCGAAGGCTTGGGCCGCTTAGGCTGACGCCGTCGTCGAAGTAAAGCTCGCCGCTGCAGTCAGGCCCTGGATAGACGTCGAGCTGGAGTGCGCCGTTCGGTTTCTCCATCGTGCTTTGCACCAGCGGCTGGCGCGGAAGGATCGTGCCTGCGCGCACGAACACCGGCAGGACGTCGAGCTTCGGCATTAAAGTCAGCTTGGGCTGTGCAACCCTCTGCCCCGTCCAGTAATCGTACCAGCCGCCCTTGGGCAGGCAGACGTCGAACTTCGCCGGCGACTCCGGCTTGGGCGGGCCGGCGATCAGCAGGTCGCGCCCGAGCGTGAAGCTCATCGACTGGTCGCAATCGCTCTGCAGAGCATCAGGATAGTCGTAGAAGACCGGCCGCATCAATGGGTCGCCGGTGCGCGAGTTCTGCTCGGCCAGTGCATAGATGTAGGGCAGCAGGCGGTATCGCTCCTCGACGAAGCGCTTGCGGATCGCGAGCTGCTCGGGCCCGTCGACCCACGGTTCTGCGCGCGGCGCGTCCTTCATCGAATGGTCGCGGAAAATGGGCGTGAACGCCGCGACCTCGAACCAGCGGGTCATCAGTGGCGGGCTCGCGCCGCCGGTGAACCCGCCGACGTCGGCCCCGCTATAGGCAAAGCCGGACAGGCCGAGGTTGATCAACTGCTCCACCGACAGCCGCAAATGATCCCAGGTCGAGCTGTTGTCGCCGGTCCAGGTGACCGCATAGCGCTGACCGCCGGCGAAGGACGCGCGGGTCATCACGAACGGACGCTGGTTCGGCCGCCAGCGTTTC
>Ga0207674_10011164_pt1 | contig 10100 bp, 7 predicted proteins | sample KBSCornC72_FD_184303 | JGI IMG/M metagenome (GOLD analysis project Ga0207674, IMG submission 184303) | Corn rhizosphere microbial communities from Kellogg Biological Station, Michigan, USA - KBS Corn C7-2 (SPAdes) (version 2) | ecosystem: Host-associated > Plants > Roots > Rhizosphere > Soil ...
GAGGGTGAACGCGGACGATCCGGACAGTCCGGCGCGAACCGCGTCGCTGACGACGCGGCCGAGCGACGAGTCGACGTTCGTCGTTCGGAAATCGGTGAGCAGAAGCTGATCGCGTTGGCTCAATCGGCCTGCCGCACGGAGTGACCCGAACGGCCCGATACCGGATGCGCGCATGCCCATGAAGAGGGCGATGATCAGGATGAAGGCGCCGATCGCGTACATGCCGCCGCGCGCGGTGCGATACCAACTGACGTGCGGCGCTGCTTTGAGGGCGATCGTTTGGATCGCGCCGTGGGTGGCCGTGCTCGGCGTTCCGCCGGGCGTGAAGGTCGGCGTCGCCGCCATCGCTCGGCGGGTCACGCGCTGCACGTATCCTGTCCATAAAACGACGGGAAGCCCCAAACCCATAACGAGGAGCGCGCCGGGAAATACCCAGTCCGGCAGTCCGATGACGATTGTCGCTGCCTTGGCGAGGATCGCCACAGCGACGAATGCCGCCGCGTAGATCGCGAGCGCCCTCCGAAACATTCCGGGACCGCCGAGCATCACGGGCGGCATCGCGGGCAGGTCGCTCTTGCTGCTGATCGTCTCCAACAGACGTACGATGTCGTTGGCCGTCTGCGGCCGTGCGTCGGGATCCTTGGCGAGACAGCGCATGACCAGATCGGCGAGCGGCGCGGGCGTGTCGGCGCGCAACTCGACGATTGGGCGCGGCGTTTCGCCCATGTGCGCGGCGAGCATTCGCGCCGCTGTCCGGCCCGCGAATACCGGCTGCCCGCACAGCAGTTCATACGACATTGCACCCAAGGCATAGACGTCGGCGCGGTGGTCGATGTTCGCGTCACCGGCGGCCTGCTCTGGCGCCATGTACGCGGGCGTCCCGATCGACGTGCCGATTTGGGTGAGTGTCGCGGCGCCCGAGTCGGTGCGCGCGGCGCTGATCGCTTTGGCGATCCCGAAGTCGGTCACCACCGCCGTACCGCCCGAGAGGAGCACGTTGTCGGGTTTGATGTCGCGATGCACGACGCCGCGCTGGTGCGCGTAGGCCAACGCCTTCGACACGTCCTTCATCACGCTGACGACTTCGGTGATCGCGAGCGGGCCGCCCGCGAGATGCGCGCGGAGCGATTCGCCCTCGACGAAGGGCATCGTATAGAAGGGCAGCCCCTCTGTATCGCCCGCCGTGAGTACGGGGACGATGTTCGCCTGCTGCAGCGCGGCGACGGTTCGGATCTCGCGCTCGAATCGCTCGGCGCTGAGCCCCTGCGCGAGGTCCGGCGAGAGCACCTTGACCACGACTTTCCGCTGGAGGCGCTGCTCTTCGGCCACAAACACCCGGCTCATCCCGCCGCCGCCGAGTTCGCGCTCCAGGCGGTAGGCGTCACCGAGTGTCTTCTGGAGCTGGTTCCGCAACTCGAGACTCACGGGTGTGGCGCGTCCTTCTAAGGTGGGTTCGGGCTGCGGGAAGCTATCCGCGCGCGCGGGGGCGGGCTAGCCGGGCTCCGTGCGCCGAGGGCTCGCGAACCGGGCTGCCCCTCCGCGCGACCGCTCGGCCAATGCTGCCGAAACTGCCGGCAGCATTGCACTGGGCTCGCGCTCCGCGGCAACCCGGTCCGCTCGCTCGGCTCCGTGCGCTGCGGCCAGGCGCGCCCGGGCGCACGACGGCGGTGCTGCGGGCGCCCGAACCGCATGTAGCGTACGCATTGATGACGCGCCCTGACCCGATTCCCGAACTGAAGCGCGCGGCGGCGGTCGCGCTCGCGAAGCGTATCAGTGGCTGGGCGAGTGTGTACGATGCGGCAGTGCTCCTCGGTACGCAGCGCGCGCGGGTTGTCGATGTTCGCAGCGGACGACTGGAGCGTTTCTCGCTCGAAACACTCCTCCGCTACCTCGTGCGCGCGGGCGCGAGGGTGGAGCTGCGCGTGACGGACGGTGGATTGAGCGGCGCGTCGCGCGCGCAACTCGTGGACGGCGGATAAGGCACTCCAGGTCCTTTCGCTTCACGGAGGCAGCGCAGAGGCGAGCCCGGTGTCCGCAGGGCGAGCCCAGTGCAATGCTGCCGGCCGTATCGGCAGCATTGGCCGAGAGGTCGCCCGAAGGACACTGGGCCGCCTCGGAGCGGTCGATGCAAACGCCTCGCAGCGCCTCGGAGCGGTCAATGTAGCAGTGTGAAAAGCCGATTCACGTGCGGTGAGGCGGCTCGGGGGGCTTTCGCAGCGAGAACAGGTTGACGAACACGCTCGTGCCTTTGTTGTCGCCCTGCTGCGTTGCGATCGCCGCGCCTAATTCATACCGGCCGAATCGGAGGCCGGCGCCGACCGACAACGCCGTGCCACCCGTGATGTAGTTGGCGCCGCCGCGGAGCGCGAGCAGCGGGATGCCGCGGTACTCGACGCCGGCGCCGACGCTCGTCTTGGGGCCAATCAGAATTCCCTGATCGCCGGCCATCTGTTGACGGGCGTCGGCGGAGACGGTCACGTCTTTTCTCAACTCGTAAGCAAGCCCGACGAGTATCGTCGGCTTGAACTTGTAATTCGCCAGCGCGCTCCGGAGCGCCGCCGGGGCGCTGGAGATGGGGCGCTGGTCGAAGTCGGTCGTGTCGCCATTGACGTCGAACTGCCCTGATCCGGGCCGATACGACAGTCCCTCTTCGCCCCAGCTGAACGTGTTGAAGACGTTCTGAATCGCGGCCGACACGCCGAGCTTGTCGCGCAGCCACGAGGTGCCGATGTCGGCGCCAAAACCATTGCCGTTGAAGCCACCGGGCCCGGTCATGGGCGTGCAGCCGGCTTTGACCACGCCTGTGTCGTCGCGGCAGTCCTGGAAGGAGCGTGTGCCCACCGACGGGAACGAGATCGTGCCGCCATTGGCGTTGATGTTGCTCCCCGCGTCCTGTCCGATGCCGACGAAGTTGCCGCCGACTACCTTCACGGTCGCGCCAAAGGCGAGGATGCTGCCATCCTTGCGTTCCGAAAAGGCGTGGCCGTAGCTCAACGCCGCGGTCGTGACGCCGCCCGCGTTGTACTTAGAGTTTTGGAAATTCAAGGCGCGAACGCTGCCATCGGGGGCGACGTTGCCGAAGAGAATCGCCTGGACCGCGTCGGGATTCAGTTTGACGGCGCCGAAGAAGGTCATTCCCACTTGCAGGGCAAACGGGCCGACGCCGAGGGCGACGCTCGTTCCCCCGGAGGGCGTTCCCGTCTCACCGCCCGCCGCCGTCACCTTGTCGAGCCACGCTTGGCGTGTCGCGCGCGGGACGATGTTCGGGGCTTTGTTATTCTGCACGCTCTTGATGTCGCCGAGTGTGATCGGGTCGAGCGTGAAGCTGGCGGTGGCGGGAAGAATCGCGATCGAGAAACCGCTATTGCCCGGCAGACCGAGATTGGCCGGATTCCACGCCACGGCGTCGAAACCGCGCGCGCGCGCGAGGTAGTTGCCGCCGACGCCCGCCGCGGCCGCGCTGGTGTTGAGCTGCTGCGCCTCCGCGGTCGACAAAGCGGCGAACGAAAGGATCGCGGCTGGCCGGAGCCAGAGGTTGGAGGAGCGGCGCATCACTGACTCCCCGTGTGCAAGGTGAGTTGGAAGCGACTCGTGATACTGATGACCTGGTTCGGGGTTATCGGCGTATTTCCCGAGACGTTCCCGCCGAAGCTGATTTGCTTGGTGTTGATCAACGCTTTTGCGCCCGGCGTGCCAAAATGGAAGGTGACGATCGTCGTCCCGGGGGTGATGGCGACCGATCGCGACACCAGCGTCGTGAAAGCCGGGCACGAGTCGGAGAAATTTCCGTTGCCGTCGCCGCAGCCGAGGAAGTTCACGTTCAAGTTGCCGCTCACATTGAACGGATTGTTGAGCGTGAGGATGACGAGAGCCGAGTCAGCTTTGTCTGCGGAGCCGAAGTCGAGGCTGTAACCGACCGGATTGGGTCTGACCTGCTGATTGGTCAGCGAGACGCTCGCCGAGGAGGCGATCACCGGTCCCTGGGCGCTGCCGCCGATCCGCGCGGTGTAGGTGAACTGCTGGTTGGCGGTGTTGGTGAGGGTGATCGTGCTGCCCTGCGGGGAGCTCACGTCGACGCGAAGATTGACTCCCGCCGAGCTCACGGTGCCGCTCACGGGAATCTTTGCCGTGGTGGTCGCACCGTTCGGGGGGATCGTGTTCGCAGGACCGACGAGCGCCAGCGTGCCGAGCGTCGCGCCGCCGCTGCTCACCGTGAACGTCATCGAGCCCGCGGCGCCGCCGCCCGGGTTGATCGGGTCAAACTGATAGCGGTTCACCATGGTGACGAACACGGTGTCCGTGATCAGCGTAGCCGCGGTCACGTTCGCCGGCAGGCTTACCGGGGCGCTCGTTACCGTGGATGAATAGGCTGGCTTCGGAGCGGCGACGCCTGCCGTGCATGCCGGACAATCCTGCGCCAACGTGCGCGTGATCGTCACCGCGTTGACGGTTGCCTGAAACGCCGCGCCACTCGGCGCGAGCGAGATGCCGTTGGGGAGAAACGAGGCGACCGAGATCGTCGTGCTACTCGCCGGAAGATTCCACGTCATGTCCCAGTTCGGGACGGACGTCGGAATATCGCAACCCGCGGCGAGGACAACGGTGGTCGACAGGACGCCGGCGACTTGTCGTCGCATGGTGTGCGCCTCCACTGCGTCGGGGAGTGCAGCTGTCCGGTTTTGCCCGGCTACTGATTGAGAGAGCCCTACCTTATAGCTGTTGGCGATGGCCTGTCAAGCAAAGACCAGTCTCCGCGGACCGGCCCCCGACCTTCACCCGATTCGAACCGCGATCTTTCCATGCGCGTGCCGTGCCGCGAGGTACGCATAGGCCTCGCCGGCTCGATCGAGCGCAAACACTTTGTCGATGACTGGTCGCGCTTGGCCGCTGGCCGCCAGCGCGGCGAGCGTCGCGAGATCGTTCGGCTTCACCCTTGCCATGTACATGCTCAAGGGCTGCTTGGCGACTCGCGATCGCGCCCACAAGGATGCAACGCGTGAGAGAACGCTCATTACCGAGTCCTGGATCGCCAGGACACCGGCGCCGACGTATCGGCCACGCGCGGTCAGGAGCCCCCTGCACACGCCGAGCGAACGATCTCCAGCAAGGTCGAAGAACAGGTCGTACCGATCGCTTCGCGCCGCGTAATCCTCTTCGTCCCGGTTGATCAGCGCTTGCGGACCGAGCGATCGTACTGCGTCTACACTCGTTCGACCGCAGACCGCGGTGACATGACCCCCGAGCGCTTTCGCGATCTGGACGGCGAACGTTCCGACTCCGCTCGACGCGCCGGTGATGAGAACGCGATCGCCTTCGCTCAGCCGTCCGATGTCGCGCAGACCTTGGAGCGCCGTGAGGCCGGCGACGGGAAGGGCCGCGGCTTCCTCGAAGGTGAGCTCGGCCGGCTTGTGAGCGAGGCGGATCGTCGCGGCGCACGCATATTCGGCACAGCTGCCCTTGCAAACCCCGAAGACCGCTTGCCCCTCCTCGAAATCAGAGACGCCCGCGCCGACCGCCGTGATTACGCCGGCGAAATCGTGACCCAATATCGTCGGCTTGGGACGGCGCCATCCGGTCACGAGCCGAGCGGCCAACGGCCGGCCACGCAGGAAGGCGAGATCGGAGATGTTGACGGACGCAGCGCGAACGGCGACCAAGACCTCGCCGGCCGCCGGAACGGGGGGGGGCGGCGCGACATCAACGATTCGAACGGCGTCCGTGAGGTCGCCGTACGCAATGCACATCGCGGCTTTCATCGGGCCCAAGGAAGAACTGAGATTCTTACGGCCCGCCTCGGCAACAGTTTCGCGTGTAGTTCCTGCAGCCGGACGATGACGCCGACCTCGGGGAGATCAGATATGATTTGACTCTGGCGTTGTCATCAGATCCATCATATTTGTAAAGGCAGTAAGGCCCGATCGACGCCGACCGAGCTGTTGCGGCTCCCCCGAAGTGGAGTGCACATGCTCGACTGCAACGCCCGACCTGCGCACTTCGTCCGTTACGCCGCAGGATTCGTCGCGACCCTACTTGTCGCTGTCAGCGCATGCCGCGATTCGTCCGATCGGACTCCATCGCCCGCTACGCCGGTGACGCCCGCCGGACCCACTGAACCTGTCTCGCCGAAACCTTCGAGTCCGGCGGATCCGGTCGCGCGCATCTTCATCGCAGATGCCGACGGCACGAACTGGCGCAACGTCGCTGTTGGCGACGGCGCGGCGTGGTCGCCGGATGGTCGCCAGCTCCTGTATCATCGCGGTTTTTCTAACATGGAGACGCCTATTCTTGGTTCGCTTTACGTCATCAACACAGACGGAACTGGACTGAGAACGCTTGCTCGGGGCCGTTGGGGATCGTGGTCACCCGACGGTAAGAGGATACTCTTCACCGATGACAATGGCCTCGAGATCATAAACGCCGATGGGACGGACCAATCTCTATTGCTGCCGCGCGGATTCAACTCCGAAGCGCTGCTCGGGCCGGGAAAGCCCGCGTGGTCACCCGACGGAACGCGTATCGCCTTCCAAACGCTAGACGATGCCGGCGAGGTGCCGTCCCAGGTTTACGTAATGAACGCCGACGGCTCAGGCCTGCACCGCGTTTCGCATGGCTCGCGAAATTACGAGGCTGAACCCGCGTGGTCACCCGACGGGAAGGAGCTAGTCTATAGCTGGGGTGGTCAGGCGCTCGTGATCACCAATGCCGATGGCGGTGAGCCCCGGACCATTTGTCGCGATTGCACGATCGCGTCTCGCGCCAAAGCCGTGTGGTGGCCGGATGGGTTCCACATTGCGTTCAATGTGTTCAACACGACAGCCATAATCGATCTCCGCTCCCCAACGGTCAGGCCGTTCCTCGGCGACGCGTACGACCTCGCGATTTCGCCTGACGGATCGAGCATCGCATTCACGAGCACGCGCCCCTGATCCCACTGCGCGGAGCCGTCGAGAGGAGCGACCTTGCGAGCAGGTGGTCACTCGCGCAGCATTGCCGCATGGATGCCGAATCGCGCGAGACGCCCACCTTCGCGCGCCTGGATGATCTCGAGCGCGACGCGACCGCGGCTTACTTGAGCGGGAACGAGGCGGAGAGCGAGGCGCTCTGGGAACGCGCGCACGCCGAGAGCCTGCGCGCCGGCGATCCTCAGCGGGCCGGGCGAGCGGCGTTCTGGCTAGTTCTCGATCTCTTCACTCGCGGAGAACGGGCGCGCGGAAGCGGCTGGTTGGCGCGCGCGCTGCGTAGCCTCGAGTCCGTGCAGGAGTCGGCCGCGTTCGGACTCTTGTCCGTGCTCGCCTCGCGGCAGCATCTCCTTCAGGGCGAGATCGACGCCGCGGAGCTCGCGGCACATCGCGCCGCCGAGCTCGCGCGACGGTTCGGCGACGCCGATCTCATGATCTTCAGTGGGCTCGCCTTGGCGCAGCTTCAGGCGCGACGCGGTCGGTTCGCCGACGCGGCCGCGCTGTTCGACGAGATCATGGTCGCGGTGACGGTCGACGACGTGTCGCCGATCGCGGTGGGCGTCGTGTGCTGCGCGGTCATCGACGGATGCTACTTGCTCTTCGACTTCGACCGTGCGCGGGCGTGGACGTCGGCGCTGCTTCGCTGGGCCGCGACGCAACCGAACGCGACGATGTTTCGAGGAAAATGCCTCGTGCACCACGTCGAAACGCTTCGGTTGAGCGGCGAATGGCCCGACGCATTGGTCGAGGCCGAGCGGGCGTGCGAGTACTCGGTCGCGTATCGGAATCCGTTCAAGTACCCGGCCGGCGCCGCATTCTACGAGCTCGGTGAGCTCTACCGCCTGCGAGGCAACTTGCCGCAGGCTGAAGCAGCGTATCGGCGAGCCAATGAGTACGGCCAATTGCCCGAGCCGGGTCTGGTGCTGCTACAGCTTGCGCAGGGCCACCCGGAGGTTGCCGCAAACGCGGTCCATCGATTGATGAGCGAGCGGCAGAGCAACGCGTCCCGCGCGACGATCCTGCGTGCCGCCGTCGAGATCCTCATCGCCACGGGTGACGTCGCGACCGCGCGTATGGCCGCCGACGAGCTCGCACGCCTCGCCGAGCCATACTATGCGCCGGCCTCGCGGGCGCTGGCCGCGGAGGCGTCGGGCGCGGTGTGTTTGGCCGAAGGCAACGTACCGACGGCCCTCGCCCACTTGCGTGAGTCGTGGACGCTATGGCAGGAGCTCGGCGCTCCGTACGAAGCGGCACGCGTGCGCGTGCTGTTGGCGCAAGCATGCCGACAAGCCGGCGACGCCGCCGCGGCGGAGCTCGAGCTCGAGACGGCACGGAGCGTGTTCGATCGACTCGGCGCCGGTCCCGATGTGAAGCGCGTCGACGCGCTGCGTCAACCGCGTCGCGACTCCGCCGACCAGGTCCTGACGCCGCGAGAGCTCCAGGTGATCGATCTCGTGGCGAAGGGAAAGACGAATCGCGCGATCGCCGAGGAGCTCTCGATCAGCGAGCGCACGGTCGATCGTCACGTCAGCAACATCCTCCTCAAGCTCGAGCTGCCGTCCCGCTCGGCGGCGACGGCGTACGCCTATCGGCATCATCTCCTCTGAGACGTGGGTAGAAGTACCCACGCCGTGAGCTCTCGCGGATAGGCAGCATCACCGAAGCGGTGACAAAGGGACGTCCGCTATCGTCCGGCCGTGACTCACACCATGGAGGCCGCATGACGATCGCCGAGGGAACGCGAGCCGCGTACGACACGACGTTCAGCCGCAACGCGGCGGAGAATTACGAACGGTACTTCGTCCCATCAATCGGCCGTCCCTTTGCCGTCGATCTCGTGGCCGGCGCGGGACTCAAAGCGGGCGAGCGCGTGCTCGATGTCGCGTGCGGAACCGGCATCGTCGCGCGATTGGCCGCGGAGCACGTCACGGGAGTGGGCGCGGTGTCCGGCGTAGACATCAATCCGGCAATGTTGGGCGTGGCGCGCAGCCTGCCATCGGCGATCCCGATCAAATGGTACGAGACGACCGCCGAGTCGGCCCCGCTGCCGGACGCGTCGTTCGATGTGGTATTCTGCCAGATGGGATTGCAGTTCTTTGCCAACAAGCCGGCGGCGTTGCGCGAGATGCGGCGAGTGTTGGCGCCGGGCGGACGACTGCACATCAGCACTCCGATGCCGAACGGGTTATTCGACGTGTTGGATCGGGCGATCGCGCGGCATGTGAGTGATGAAGCGTCGGCGTTCGTTCACGCGGTGTTCGCGTTCGACGATCCTGAGGAGATGCGCGTCCTTCTTTCCGAATCAGGGTTCGACGGTCTCGACGTTCGGCCGCACACCAAAACCCTCACACTTCCGGCGCCGCGGGATTTCATGTGGCAGTACATCAATTGCACACCTCTCATGGCGCTAGTTCCACCGGCGGACGATCCGCGCGCCAAGGCGCTCGAGGCCGAGGTGGTCGCGGGTTGGCGGCCGTGGGCCGTGGATGGCGGTATGCGCTACGAGCAGTCGGTGCTGGTCGGCAGCGCGCGAGCGCAATTCGTCAGAGCGTCGGTCGGGGCTCGCGCTCCGTAACGAGCCGAGCTCTGGCGTTCACTTCCTGCGCCGGATCTTCCTGGTGCCGACGGGTCGCCACAGATTCAGTCGGTGTGGTCGGGTGACAAGCTACCGGAGTGAATTGTGTCGCGTCGGTTCATCGTCACGTTCGCTGCCTTCATCGCCATCGGTGCGGTCAGCTGCAGCGACGCATCATCGAGCGAGCCGACGCCGGTCGTCCAGCCGTCCAAGCCGGCCAACCCGACACCGACAACGCCAACCGCGCCGGCACCGGCGATCCTCGCGACGTTCGACCGCATCTCGCCCTCCTCGTTCCCCGGGACGTCGCGGTACATACTCTACAAGGACAGCTCGTTCGCGCTCGAGTATACGACGAATTCCGGATCCGCGTTCAGGTATCCCGGGCGATTCACGCGGACCGATTCGCTCGTGCGTTTCTCCTTCACGCAGCCCGATCCAACCGCGTGGGTGGCGAACGCCATCGTGCGCCGCACCGTGCTGGTCGTGCGATACAACGACAGGATGCTGTTCTCCGACTTCGAGGACGGCGATTACCTGCTGTCCATCGGCGAGTTCAGCTCAAC
>Ga0207674_10011168_pt1 | contig 10099 bp, 6 predicted proteins | sample KBSCornC72_FD_184303 | JGI IMG/M metagenome (GOLD analysis project Ga0207674, IMG submission 184303) | Corn rhizosphere microbial communities from Kellogg Biological Station, Michigan, USA - KBS Corn C7-2 (SPAdes) (version 2) | ecosystem: Host-associated > Plants > Roots > Rhizosphere > Soil ...
CGGACGCCGCTCAACAGCATCTTGATTCTTGGCCAGCAGCTCACCGAAAATCCGGACGGCAACTTGTCTGCCAAGCAGGTCGAATTTGCGCGAACCATTCACGGCGCGGGCACCGACTTGCTGAACCTGATCAGCGACATCCTCGATCTGTCCAAGATCGAATCCGGAACGGTGACCGTGGATGCGGAGGAAATTCTCACATCCAACCTCCTGGAAACGGTGGGACGCCCGTTCCGGCATGAAGCCGAAAATCGCCAGCTGTCGTTCACCGTCGATGTCGATCTCAACCTGGGACGCAGCATCGTCACCGACTCCAAGCGCCTGCAACAGGTACTGAAGAATCTGTTGTCGAACGCGTTCAAGTTCACCGCCGAGGGCGGTGTGCGGCTCAGCGTCTCGGCGGCCGTGGGCGGCTGGAGCGCCGAGCATCCGGTCCTCAACCAATCTCCGGCCGTCGTCGCGTTCGAGGTGTCCGATACCGGCATCGGCATTCCCCTGGAAAAGCAGAAGCTGATCTTCGAGGCGTTTCAACAGGCCGATGCCGGTACCAGCCGAAAGTATGGCGGCACCGGCCTGGGCCTGGCCATCAGCCGCGAGCTTGCAAGCCTGCTGGGCGGCGAAATTCATCTTCAGAGCACCCCCGGCAAAGGCAGCACCTTCGTGCTTTATTTGCCGCTGAAATACTCCGGACCGACGGTGGCTCCGCGGGTCAACATATCGTCTCAATACAACGCCGCGCCGGCGCTACAGGTTGCGGCGCAAGAGCGCGTCATCGAACAACTCCCGGACGACCGGTTGAACCTCGAACCGGGGGATACGATTCTTCTGATCGTCGAGGACGATCCGCATTATGCGCGTGTGCTGGTAGATCTGGCTCGCGACAAGGGTTTCAAAGTCCTGGTCGCGGCCCGCGGCGCTGAAGCTCTCGATCTCGCCAAGCAATTCCAGCCCACCGCGGTGTCGCTCGATGTCTTCCTGCCCGATATGCTCGGCTGGACCGTGCTGAGCCAACTGAAGCATAACCCGCTCACCCGGCACATTCCGGTTCAAATCATTACATTGGACGAGGACCGTCAGCACGCTCTGGCCCGCGGCGCATTTTCCTATGTCAGCAAGCCGACGACCACCGAAGGGGTCAGCGCGGCATTGTCCCAGATCAAGGAGTACGCCAAGCCCCGCCGCAAACGCCTGCTGATTGTGGAGGACAATGTCGCGGAACAGATGAGCATCCGGGAACTGCTGGACCACAACGACATCGAGATCGTCACCACGGACACCGGCGCGGGTGCGCTTTCCACCCTGCGCGAGAACCCGTGCGACTGCGTTGTGCTCGATTTGCGCTTGCCCGACATGAGCGGTTTCGAGGTGCTCGATAGCATCCGCCACGATGAATCACTATCCAACGTGCCCGTCGTCGTATTCACCGGCCGCGAGCTTTCGGTCGAAGAAGACGCGGAGCTGCATACCATGGCTCGAAGCATCGTGGTAAAAGGCGTGGAGTCGCCGGAGCGGCTATTGGATGAAACGTCGCTCTTCTTGCATCGTGTGATCACGGAATTGCCAATCGAGAAGCAGCGCATGCTCGAGAAACTCAACAGTTCCGACGAGGATCTTGTTGGCCAGACCGCGCTGCTTGTGGATGACGATGCCCGCAATATCTTCGCGCTGAGCAGCGTGCTGGAGCGGCGCGGCATGAAAGTTCTCACCGCCACGACCGGCAGTGAGGCTGTCGCGCTGGTTGAATCGAACCCGGAGATCGCGATCGTCCTGATGGATATCATGATGCCGCAGATGGATGGCTATCAGACCATCGGGGTTATCCGCGAAAATCCGGCGTTGCGCCGGCTTCCCATCATCGCCCTTACCGCCAAGGCAATGAAAGGGGACCGGGAGAAATGCCTTGAAGCCGGCGCCTCCGATTATCTGGCCAAGCCGGTCAACACAGAGCAACTGCTTCTCGCCATCCGTATGTGGCTACACCGCTGACTGGTGCCTTCGATGATGGACCATGACAAGGTAAACATCCTTCTGGTCGACGATCAGCCGGCCAAGCTGCTGGCCTATGAGGTTATCCTGAAGGAGCTTGGAGAAAATCTCGTGGTCGCCTCTTCCGGCCGGGAGGCGCTCGAATTCCTTCTCAAGAACGAAGTTGCCATTATTCTGGTCGACGTTTGCATGCCGGAACTGGACGGATTCGAGCTCGCCGCCATGATCCGCGAGCATCCCCGCTTCCAGAAGACGGCGATGATTTTCATCTCGGCAATTCAAGTCAGCGATATAGACCGCCTGCGCGGCTACGAGATGGGCGCGGTGGACTACGTTCCGGTGCCGGTCGTTCCGGAAGTTTTGCGTGCAAAGATCAGGGTGTTCGCGGAACTATATCGCAAGACCCGGCAGCTGGAGCGGTTCAATGCCGAGCTCGAAGACCGCGTTCGCGCCCGCACGGCGGAGCTTGAGGATTCCCACGGCAGGCTTCTCGAAAGCGAGCAGCGCCGTAGCCTGGCGATCGCGGCGGGAAAAATGGGTTCGTGGGATTGGGATTGGATTAACGGCGACTGGATGTGGGATGAGGGGCAATTCCGTATCTTCGGAGTCGATCCACAAACGTTTGTGGTGACCCCTGCAAACGTTCAGGCGTTGCTGCATCCGGACGATATTGACGAACTGCGCAAGGCCATCGCCCAGTTTGCCAAGGGCACGAGATCATATGAGGCGGAGTTTCGAATCAATCGGCCGGACGGCGAGACCCGCTGGTGCGTTGGCACCGCCGCCGCCACCCTCGACAAGGGCGGCCGCGTCATACGCGTCAGCGGCGTCACCGTCGATATCACTGAACGGAAGCGGGCCGAAGAACGTCAAAGTCTGCTGGCCCGGGAAGTCGATCACCGCGCGAAGAATGCGCTGGCGCTGGCACAATCCATCGTTCGGCTCACGCGAGGCGAGGACGTCAAGGCCTACGTGCAGGCGGTGGAGGGGCGGATCAGCGCCCTTGCGCGGGTGCATACCATCCTCTCCTTGTCGAGTTGGCAGGGCGCGGAAATAGGAAAGCTGGTCGACGAAGAACTCGCGCCCTATTCGACCGGCGATCAGATCGAATTCCGCGGTTCGGAGATTCAGCTGGAGCCCGCGACCGCGCAAACGCTGGCGCTGGCCCTGCACGAACTGGTCACCAATTCGGCCAAGTATGGCGCGCTGTCGACGCTGGCTGGCCGCCTCACCATCAACTGGGAAATCCGCGCAGATGTTCTCCAGATGGTGTGGGAAGAGAGAGATGGCCCTCTTGTCGAGAAGCCGGCATCACGCGGGTTCGGAACAAGAAGCGTCATCGCCAGCATCGAGTCGCAGCTCGGCGGACAGGCCGAGTTCGACTGGCGCTCCGAAGGTTTGATTTGCCGGCTATCGGTTCCGCTGATGCCGGGCGTGACAACCCGACCGCTCAGCCATCACCAAAATCTGGCCCTCAATGGCAACGGGGCTGAGCTGGTTTCGAGATCGGCGGACGCGTGACCGCCGTCAGCGGGCGCCGGTGCAATTCATGAACCGATCGAATCAGCCGTTGGACGGCGAACCGGCTTTCTAAAATGCGACCCCCAGACGTCGTCCGGCGCTCCACACAATACGGCAACGCTTCCTGGTGCCGCCGAACAGCAACTCGAATCGATTTGGCAGCTTGGTCTGCCCCGATATCTCGAGGCACGCTCCGCCGGGCGAATAGTCTACAACCCTGCAATCAATGACGGGAGCCTTCGGGTCAACGATCAATTTGGCCACGTCGGAATCTCTGCCCTTGGGGCGGACGCGTGTGAACCGTCGCGGATACATCGCCGTTCCTCCAAACCGGAAGGTAACGGCCAATTTCGCAGAGTATCTTGAAGGCTTCGTTGAGCCTTATAGTTATCGAAATGTGCATTCCGGTTGCCATGCGGATCGCGGCCGAAGCAGTTCATCAGCATTCGAACCGCTGAGGGAGCTGGCAAGCTCGGGCGGATCGGCGATACGCCAAGCTGATTAGGATAGAGACCTCCGGGGGTGTCCCCCTTTAGGCGAGGCGAGTGGGGTGGGGTGGGACGGACCCCAGGATTGCCTCGCTTCGCTCGCAATTACGGGAAAAACCGCAAGAAAAGCAGCGGGTTCCCTGCACCGGATCGTATCGGTCGAGTACCCGGCATAAGGCCATTTACGAATAAGTTCTCTTTTGCGCGCATGCTCTCAATTACAGATTTAGTTGAGTTCGCTGCGTTTTTAACAAGCTGGCGCACGAGCGCGATTTTGAAAATGCCGAATTGAGCGGCGGCGGGTCTCTCGGATCACGCTGAGGATCAGCACCGCACGTATCTTTCGGCTTTTTGGGTCATAGCCATGCAAAACGCCGCAGGCTCCCTGTTTGATGATCTCGATGCCGCGCTCCAGAGCGGCTCATCGGAAAAGCGTGTGAGGACAGCTCAAAGGCTCTGTATCGAATCTAGCGAGGGTTTTGGATAACGACCGAGAACTGAGACCAGCTTTTATGCTCGTTCATATTGTCGCCGATACTGTCAAAAAGCTTGCGGACCTGCGCGCCATGCTGGAACGGCACCACGCGGTAACATCCGAATTGCTAAGCGACGCAAGCATCCGTTGCGGCGAGTCTGATGCTGTCGTCGTCACGGCGAACTTACAAGCCGTCGAAAATATTGCGACTCTCAAGGAGATGTTCGGGAAATTAACGCACGTACGTAAGCGGATTTTTATTGTCGATCAGAAAACGCGCCTGTTCACCGCTCAGGCTTATGCTCTGGGAGCGACGCGCGTACTTGTTAATCCCATTAGTCAATCTCGCCTGTTGGCAGAACTGGCCGATAGAGACCGTCCAGAGACCAACTTGAACAAGGTTTTGCCCAGCGCGCGCGAAGCCGCGACGGCCGGTGCTGCTGCCATGGCTTCGATGTTTTCAGACGCTCTCACCGGCAATCCCATCGATGTTGGCAGCGCGAAAGGCACAGCCGGCAAAATTGCGGACAGCATCGCCGAGGATGGATTGAGTGACTGGCTCGAGACGGTTCGCCACCACCACGAGGGAACCTATCAGCACTGCCTCCTGGTCACAGGAATAGCCGTCGATTTCGGACTGAGCCTCGGTCTGTCGAAGGCAGACAATGAGCGATTGTATTCCGCCGCGATGTTTCATGACATTGGCAAGGCGAAAATTCCGCTCGCTGTCCTGGATAAGCCGGGGCGTCTCGACGCCGGGGAACGTGCGCTGATCGAAACTCATCCTGTGGCCGGATATGACGTGCTGAAGGGAAACCCGGCTATTTGCCCGGAAATCCTTGATGCAGTCCGGCATCATCACGAATATCTCGATGGAAGCGGATACCCAGACGCACTTTGCGCCGCCAGCATATCCGACCTCGTTCGAATATTGACTATTTCCGATATCTTTGCGGCATTGATCGAGCGTCGATCCTACAGGCCAACCATGCCTCGGGAACAGGCCTATGAAATCATTCGGAATATGGAAGGAAAGCTTGAGAGGCCGCTGGTAGCCGCATTCAGGGCTGTGGCATTGAATCGCTGACGGAGCGGATCTGAATAGATGAGGCGACGTACGAAGATGCTACGCCCTGAAATCTCGCCCGTCCAAAGCTCCCTAGGACGTCAAAATGCTCGGTCGATTGTGCGGCGGAAGCGGTGCGGGTTGTTGCGATGACGTTCATGAGACCGGTTCTTTTTTCGATTGGCAACGCGTTACGAGCGCGTCTGTCGAGGTCCATCATGCGCGGCACAATGTGCCAGATCAACCCGCCGACTCACAGTACAAAACCCCATTGCCGCGCGGTCTGCACAATCCAGTCGCGGTAGAGCGTCAGCGGCGTCACGCCGGTCAGGCCGCCGCAGCCGGTGCTGCCGTTCGGCCCTGTCGACCAGCTGACGACGCCGACGATGGCCGGGCCGCCCTGCCGGTCCTCAAACACCGGGCCGCCGGAATCGCCGGTACACGCGCCGAGCCCGCCGCGCGTGCCCTGCCCGACCGGATCGACCAGGCGAATCTGCAATGTCCCGGGCTGGCCGGTGGCAATCAGGCCGGCGACGCGAATGGTGCCGCCGCTACTGCCCTCGCCGCGAATGGTCACGCCGATGCCGGCGATGCTGAAGCGGCTGCCGGCGACAATCGGTATCTGCGGCGCGCCAAGAACCGCCGCGATTTTCCCCTTCGGCGGCGCTTCGAGCTGCAGCAGCGCCACGTCGGCGGTGGCGCGATGGGCCGTCATCGCCTGCATATTGAAGGCGGGATGAATGCTGACGTTTTTCACGTCCCGCAACTGCGGCTGCTTGTCGGCGCTATATTCGACGATTTTGTAGATCGCGCCGGGCTGCACGCAATGCGCCGCCGTCAACACCAGTCTGGTTGCGACCAGAGCGCCGGTGCAGAAATTACCGCGCGAGCCGACGATGGTGACGATGGAGCGGCCGATTCCCTCGGTGGACGGCACCCCGCCGCCGACGATGGCGTGAGCGGGCGCAGAAAGCAGCAACGCCGAGATCGCCATCAATGGAGCCAGAATTTTCATTGGCGCAGCAATAGCCCGCAACCTGTCGGCCGCCAAGGGAGGTTCAGACTGGTCCTCGCCCGGACACCATGTTAGCCGTTCCGAATTGGGTTCGCATGGGCGGGAAATTGATGATCGAGGCCGTGATCTGGGATTTTGGCGGGGTGCTCACGTCATCGCCCTTCGAGGCATTCGCACGCTTCGAGACCGAACGCGGGCTACCCGCCGATATCATCCGGCGCACCAATGCCAGCAATCATTGGGAAAACGCCTGGGCGAAATTCGAGCGCGCAGAAGTGGATATTGAAACCTTCGATCGACTGTTCGCCGTGGAATCGCTGGCGCTGGGCGCAGAGGTGAGAGGCAAGGACGTCTTGCCGCTGCTGTCAGGCGACCTGCGGCCCGAGATGGTCGAGGCGCTGAAACGAATCGGAGCCAAATTCAAGACTGGCTGCATCACCAACAACCTTCCCGCCAACGCGATTGGAAGCGTGGAGGGCCGGTCACTCTACATCGCGGAGGTGATGGCGCTGTTCGATCACGTGATCGAGTCCGCCAAGATCGGCCTGAGGAAGCCCGATCCCCGCATCTATCGGATGATGGTGGAGGCGCTCGGCGTCGATCCCAAGGCTTGCGTCTATCTGGACGATCTCGGTGTCAATCTGAAGCCGGCGCGCGACATGGGCATGACCACCATCAAGGTCGTCAACGCGGCGCAGGCGATCGCCGAACTTGAAGCGGCGACGGGGCTAGCGCTGCGCAATTGTTAGTTGCATCTGTTCACGGCGTTACCCTTAGCGGTGATGCCAGACGTGAACTTCATCTTCAAAGCCGACGGCACAAAGGTGCGTCGGCCAATCCGGCGACACACCTGCCCAACGGATTCACCGTCTTTGGACGGAAGGCTTTACGGCTTCTTACACATTTGCCGGTAGGCAGGTATTCCAGCAAACGCGGCACCGCCGCCGTTCGGATCCTGTCATATGTTGAAGATCTATAATTGCATCGCCAACGCCCATGATTTGAAGCTCGTAGCGCTCGCCGCCATCATCTGCGTCCTGGCGTCATTCGCAGCGATTAATCTGCTTCATCACGCGCGCAAATCGAGCGGCCACATGCGAGGCGTGTGGCTCGCCGTATCGGCCGTATCCACCGGCTTCGGCATCTGGGCAACGCACTTCGTCGCGATGCTTGCATTCACACCGGGCATACCGAGCGGCTATAACGTTGTCTTAACCATCCTGTCTCTGGTCGCGGCCGTTCTGCTTACTGGCGCAGGGCTCGCGGTATCGCTGGCTCCGAACTGGCGTCACGGACCATGGGTTGGCGGCGCCATTGTTGCCGGCGGTATCGCCGCGATGCACTACACCGGTATGGCGGCCTTCGAAATCCAGGGCATCGTCCTTTGGGACTCCGCGCTCGTGATCACATCGATTGTGCTGGGTGCGGCGATCGGTGCGGTCGCGCTTCCCGTCGGTCTTCATGGCAAGGAAGAGCGATGGAAGATCGGCGGCGCGGTTCTGTTGACGCTGGCGATCTGCAGCCATCACTTCACGGCGATGGGCGCGGTGTCGATAATCCCCGATCCAACCATCGAGGTTTCTCAATCGGCGCTGCCGGCCGGATGGCTGGCGGTCGGCGTGGCGCTCGTGAGCTTCGCAATTATCGGGCTAGCCTTCGCGGGCGTCGTGCTTGATATCCGCGACCGGCGCCGTTCCGAACTTGAAGTCGACCGGATGCGCGACCTCGCCAACGCATCAGTGGAGGGGCTTCTGGTTTGTGATGGCGAAGCGATCGTCTCCGTCAACACGAGCTTCGCTGCCCTGACCGGTGTATCCGTTTCCAATCTGGTTGGTACAAGGCTCGAAAGCCGCTTTCCCGACAACGTCGCGCGCGCCAGGTTGCTGTCCGGCTCCAGCCTTCCGGTTGAAACCGGTTTGCGGCACCTCGATGGCTCGTTGATCCCCGTCGAACTCATTCTGCGGCCGATCGTTTTTGCCGGGCGGCCGCATCACGTCGTCGCCGTTCGCGATTTGCAGGCGCGCAAGGAGGCCGAGCAGCATATCCACTATCTCGCACATCACGATGCACTGACGTCGCTACCCAATCGCAGCCACTTCAACGAGCGGATCGACCAGGAAATCGCCGCCTTGACCAAGGGCGAAAGCCTCGCGGTGCTCTGCCTCGACCTCGACCGGTTCAAGGAAGTCAACGACCTGTTCGGCCACGCCGCGGGGGACCAAGTGCTTCAGGCTGTAGCTTCGCGCGTCACCGCAGCACTCGGCGAGCGTCAGATGATGGCTCGTCTGGGAGGCGACGAGTTCGCAGTTCTGTTACCGGGAGTTACAAATCCCGCCGCGGCAAGCCGGCTTGCCGAGAGCATCCTGGAAGTGCTGCGCTCCACAAGCGATACGCCGGAAACCAACAGCATCTCGACGAGCATCGGCATCGCACTTTATCCCGACGATGCGGCGGATCGTCAGTCGCTTCTGACACACGCCGACACCGCTCTCTACCGGGCCAAAACCGAAGGCCGCAATACCTATCGATTCTTCGAAGCGAAGATGGGCGCTGAGGTCCGCGAGCGCCGGATGCTGGAACACGATCTGCGGCTCGCGATCGCGCGCGACGAGATGCGGCTGGTGTATCAACCGCAAAAGGAAATTCACAGCCAAACCATCGTTGGCTTCGAGGCCTTGCTGCGCTGGAAGCACCCGACGCGCGGTGAGATTTCGCCGACCATCTTCATCCCGATTGCCGAGGAGACCGGTGCGATCCTGGAGATCGGAGACTGGGTGCTGAAGACGGCCTGCCGCGAGGCCGCAACATGGACGCGCGCGCTGACCATCGCTGTCAACGTCTCGGCCGTGCAACTTTACAATGCCGACTTTGTGAAGGAATTGCACCAGATCCTGCTGGAGACCGGCCTGCCACCCCGTCGTCTGGAGATTGAGATCACCGAGACCGCGCTGGTTCGCGACTTCAACCGCGCGCTGGCCACTTTGCGGCAAATCAAGGCGCTGGGCATTGGCATCGCGATGGACGATTTCGGCACCGGCTATTCGTCGCTGTCAAACCTCCGCGCGTTTCCGTTCGACAAGATCAAGATCGACGGCTCATTCATCAAATCGGTCAATTCCAACGATCAGGCCGCAACCATCGTCCGTGCAGTCCTGGGCCTTGGACGCGGCCTTGGCTTGCCGGTGCTGGCGGAAGGTGTCGAGACCGACGCCGAACTTAAGTTCCTGCAGGACGAGCTTTGCAATGAGGTGCAGGGCTATCTGCTTGGTCGCCCGGCCACCATCGGTAGTTTCCGCAATTTCACGCATGGCGACGCCGTGTCGGATGTGAGCGACGATGTTGTTGCATCGCGAGCAAAAATCGCCTGAAAATGCGCTGCGACCGCCATCGGGGTGCTCAAACCGCCGACGGATATGCCGCGCGCGGTGAAGCGCGCTTCCACGACTGCGCTCCCTGCCACAAGCTTGAAGCCGGCGCCAACAATGTCAGGCCGAGCCTGCACGGCATTTTCTCGCGCAAGGCCGGCGAGCTTGGAGATTTCCACTACT
>Ga0207674_10011169_pt1 | contig 10099 bp, 6 predicted proteins | sample KBSCornC72_FD_184303 | JGI IMG/M metagenome (GOLD analysis project Ga0207674, IMG submission 184303) | Corn rhizosphere microbial communities from Kellogg Biological Station, Michigan, USA - KBS Corn C7-2 (SPAdes) (version 2) | ecosystem: Host-associated > Plants > Roots > Rhizosphere > Soil ...
CGGTGTGCTTACTGGCGATATCCTCTTCCTGCGCAGCGAGAGTGCGGAGCTGGTCCTTTTGCCTGCCAGTGCGGACGAGTCAGAGGTAATTGAGTCTGACTCTCTGAGCGGTGGTATGGGTGTGACCTGGTCGAAGAACTGGTAGATCAGATCGTCCGTCGTTCAATGAGAGAAAAGCGCATATGCAAGGAAACACCTTCTACCGGCCTGCGCGCTCCTACCCGCCTCTATTGCCAGGCAACGAGATTGTCGTCCCGGCTCCGCCAGTGATACAGGCGTCTCCCAGGGGGATTATGGCCTGGTTACAGTATTTACTACCCGCGCTGGGCGGCATGGGAGCATTTATTTTTATTCTCGCCTATCCCACCAATCTCTTCATCGTCTTTGCTGCTCTTCTTATGGGAGCGGCTATGATCGCATCAGGGCTGGCGATGGGTATAGTCCAACGGCAACAGGGGAAAAAGCAACGCAAGCTACAAAGGGAGCGCTATCTTACATATCTCTCTCATCTCAGAAAACGCCTCTCCATGATTGAGCAGGAACAGTATCGAGTAAATGCGCGCCTTTATCCCTCTTATAGGGAGATGGAGGATCTGGTTGGGCATGGCCGATATCTCTGGGAGCGCCGACCCGCCGATCGCGATTTTACAGATGTTCGTATCGGCCTGGGACCGCGACCATTATGCTGTCCTTTGCGCCTGGATACGGGCGGCGCTGATTTTATGATTCGCTTTATGCCAGAGATGCTTACGCAGGCCGAATCTTTGATAGCCGAATATGGGTATCTGGACGATCTGCCAGCCACGATTCGGCTGGATAAACTCGGGATACTTACCGTCAGCAGTCCACACCAGCAGGCTCAGGCGCTGGTACGAGCATTGCTCTGTCAGCTCGTGGTCTTCCAGTCACCCGAAGATGTGCGCTGCCTTGTCTATTATCCGTCCAACCAGACGCCTGACTGGGAATGGCTCAAATGGCTGCCTCATATCCGACGCTTGCGCCAGGTGAAGATGGAAAGTCCCTACGCGCCTGAACAACTTTGTCTGCTGGCACATACAGCGGAGGATCTAAGCAGCCTTTTACAACAACAGATCAAACCGGAGATGGAACGTCGGCAGCGGCTGTTTGAAGACAAAGAGAACCAGCAACAGGGCGGGTTCCTGCCCCATCTGATAATCGTGCTGGATGGCTATTCCCCCCATAGCGCGTTGGGACAGGTCGCGGAACTCAATACACTCTTCAGCCAGAGCCAGTCTCTGGGAGTCACGATCATCTGCGTGGTCAACGATGAGAGCCAGGAACCGGTTCAGGTCGGAGCTCGTCTCTCAATTTCAGCGGTGGGTGATCTGGCTTTCGAGGAACTCCACTATGGAGGTCTGCACCTGGAAGGGTTACTACCAGACACGATCGATCTTGAGACCTGTGAACGCATTGCCCGCCGCATGGCCCCGCTGACGCTGGGCGCGGCCAGCGTACAGGAGGATTTCTCGCAGGATGTTCACCTGCTGAACCTGCTCGAGATTCCTGCTGCCGATGCACTTGATCCTGCCATAACCTGGCTACCGCGCACACGGGCGGACCTGCTACGTGTGCCATTTGGCAAAAAGAAAGATGGTAGTCTCGTCTATCTTGATCTGAAGGAGACCGCCGATAGAGGTATGGGGCCGCATGGCCTGATCGTTGGAGCCACTGGCTCCGGCAAAAGTGAGTTGTTGCGTACCCTCGTGGTCGCTCTGGCAATTACCCATGATCCGCAGACCCTCAACCTGGTGCTGATTGATTTCAAGGGAGGAGCGTCTTTTGCCGATTTTGACGCTCTGCCCCAGGTCGCAGGCATTGTCACCAATCTGCAAAGCGACCTGATGCTGGTGGACCGGGTGTATTCTGCTTTGCTAGGTGAGCAGCAGCGCCGCCAGCGCATGCTTCACGACGCGGGAAATCTTGATAATATCAAACAGTACCAGGAGGTGTGGGCAAGAAACCACACTATAGCACCGATGCCCCATTTAATCATTATTGTGGACGAGTTCGCCGAACTTATTGCCAACCGCTCCGATTTCCTGGACCTTTTTGTGCAGATGGGGCGTGTCGGACGTAGCCTGGGGATTCATCTGCTCTTTGCCACGCAGCGGCTGGAAGAGGGACGGATCAAGGGACTGGAGAGTCATCTGCGCTATCGTATCTGCCTGCGCACGTACAGCGCCTCTGAGAGCAAGACGGTCCTGGAAAAAGCTGACGCTTACTATCTGCCTTCGATGCCTGGCATGGGGTATTTCAAGGTCGATACGGAGATCTATGATCTCTTCAAGGCGGGACTGGTTTCCGTACCGCATGTTTCACTGGAAGAAAAAGCATTGTTTGGGCGCAGGCCACGGCTTTTTACTTCTGCGGGTAAACTGGTCCAACACCCCGACGCTGACCAGTCTGAACGTGGACGAGTCGCGCACACCCTGCGCACCGAGATGGATGTCGTTATCGAACGCCTGGCTCTGGCCAGCCAGAAGACAACGCAGTCTAAGGCAGTCCACCAGGTCTGGTTGCCGCCTCTGGAAAAAGTGTTGCCCTTCGGCCAGGTGCTCCAGAGGACCGAGCGTATGGACCTGGATGGGACTTCCTGGGGGATGTCGCCAGTGTTTGGCGATCTGCGCGTACCTGTTGGTTTACTTGATATCCCGCTCAAGCAGGAGCAGATCCCCTGCTGGCTCGATTTTTCCGGGATTGGGGGACATCTCGCGCTGGTTGGTGCTCCACGGTCCGGGAAGAGTACCTTTCTGCGTACGCTGATCACGGCCTTTTTGCTGACCCATTCGCCGCGCGATGTTCAGATCTATGGCATCGATATGGGCGGTGGACTGCTGCACATCTTTGAGCAAGCTCCGCATGTTGGCGCGACCTGTGGCAAAGCGGAGCGCGACAAAGTGAGGCGCGTGGTGCGCCAGGTGCGCCAGGTTATTGAAGAGCGCGAGTTTTTCTTTCGCGAGCGTGGCATAGATACGATGGCGACGCTGCGCGCACGCCGCCAGAACGGGGAATTCCCGGATATGCCCTTTGGGGATATATTCCTGCTGATTGATAATTTTGGGCAGTTCTTCCTGGAGTTTGATCAACTCGAAGCAGATTTGTTGGAGATCATCGCGAACGGACTGAGTTATGGCGTTCACCTGGTGTTGACTGCCAATCGCTGGGCCGAGATACGCACCAAGCTGCGCGATAACATTGGTACGCGCCTGGAATTGCGCCTGAACGATCCCCAGGAATCAGAGTTGGGGAAGGCGACAGCGTCGGCGTTGCCGATTGATACGCCAGGTCGGGGCGCAACGCGAGATAAGTTATTCTTTCAGGTTGCCCTACCTCTCATTGAGCGCGAGACGCCGACTCTGGATCAACTTAATACTGTCGTACAACAATCACTCAACAATCTGGTGCAACGCATCTGTCTTGCCTGGAAAGGCGAACCGGCTCCGCCTGTCTATATGCTCCCATCACGGGTATCCTATGAAGATCTGCCTCCGCCAGAGAAACAGACTGGTGTGCCGCTGGCCCTGGAAGAGTTTCGTCTCAGCCCACTCTCTATTGATCTCGTTGCTCGCGGACCCCACTTCATCATTCTGGGAGACAGTGAATCTGGCAAGACCTCTCTGTTGCGTACCTGGATGCGTGGTATTGAGCGGGCTTACGAGCCACAGGAGGCCGGGTTTGCCATTGTCGATTTCCGTAAGCAGTTACTTGATTTCGCCGAGAGCAGGCATCTCCTGGGGTATGCATACAATGCCTTGACCCTGGCTACCTGCATCGGTAATCTCAAGACGGACCTGGAGCGGCGCTTGCAAAAATCGACAGATGTTCCGCTCAGCGAGCTTGGGAACACGTCCGGCTGGAACGGTCGCCACTTTTTTCTGTTTGTGGATGATTCTGAAAATGTTCAGACCTCTGGCAGCAATCCTCTTAATCCGCTTGTCGATTATATTCTTTCTGCCCGTGATATTGGTTTTCACATCATACTCTCGCACCGTGTTGGTGGGATGGGACGTGCAGCCTACGAAGCCATGTTTCAACGTCTGCGTGAAATGGGGACCTCGGCCATCATTTTGAGCGGCGATCCGGCGGAGGGAAAGCTCCTCTATGGAGTGCCTGCGCGCTATCTGCCGCCGGGGCGTGGCTATTTTGTGCAGCCTAAATATCCACCAATACTTGTACAGACAGCGTTCTCTCAATCCATCCATACACATAAATAAATAAACTGCTTGAGAGAACTGGAAAGGTAGATCGATGATGACATCGCCGACAATCTTACCAACTGAAGAGGCAGCACAATTGCTCTTGCGCCGCGCTGGCCTGCTCTCCTTGACTGATGAAGCTGGAGAGTGCAAGGAGTGTCTGCACGAGATGGCCTTATCCCTGGCTGCGGAATTACGCGAGTGGCCACTGACCCTGGAGCTGTCAGGAGCATATATCAAAATGACAGGCCAGAGCCTGCCCCAGTACCTTCAGATGTACCATGAGTATCGTCAGCGTCTCCCTGCCTCTCAATCACAGGTCGTGGCCATTACCTTTGCTCATCTGAAACAGGTGTCTCCGCTAGCCAGCAGCTTGCTAGAAATGGGTGCATTTCTGGCGGCGGATGGCATTCCCCTGGCACTTTTGCGGTCAGCAAACACCGAGAACGAGTCCGACCAGAATGCATCAACGCTGGACGAAGCCATCGCGCTGCTCCTCGATTACGGCATAGCGACCCGCGTTGAGCCAATGGACGCGCTCAGTCTACATCCCCTGGTTCAGAAGGCTCTACGCGGTCTCTACTCGCCGCAAGAGCAACAACTCCTGGTAGAGCGAGCGCTCCTGGCAATGCAGCGCTGGCTTGCGACGCTCGATGAGAAGGCCCTGCCGCAACGCCCGCAGGCCCTGGCACATATCCAGCAGCTCAACGTGCTCAGCGAGGAATGGCAATTCTCTCTGACTGAGGTAGCGGAGGTGTTTGCCTGGGCAGCCTCGCTGCTCAACGAACAGGAAGCGTATCAAGAGGCTATTTTCTTGTTAAGAAGAGCGCTCGCCATCTGGGTGCGCCTCCTGGGTCCTTCTCATCTCCTGGTGGTAACGGTTATGCATAACCTGGCGTCGCTCCACAGCGCATGCCAGGATTATAGCGAAGCTGAGAGCCTGCTGCACAAAACAATCAGGCTCCGGGCGCGCCTCCTGGGTCCTGACCATCTTGAGACGCTGAGCAGTTTGCACAACCTGGCCTATATCTACGCGGCGCAGGGAAAAGAGCGAGAGGCCGAAATGTCCTATCACAGAGCTTTCTCGTTGGGAGTTCGATCTCTGGGCCAGGAGCATTCGCTGGTAGTCGAGATTCAGTCCCACCTGGCCGTCTTTTATTGGGACAGGGGAAAATTTGCAGAAGCAGAGCCATGGCTGGAGCAGGTGTGCGCGATCAAGGAGAAGCAAGTGGGACCCGCACACCTGGAGACGGCCAGCTTCCTGCATAAACTCGCGGTTGCCCGCGTAGGCATAGAAAAATGGGCAGAGGCCGAACTTCTCTACCTGCGCGTCCTGCCCGTCTATCAGCGCGCCCTGGGCAAGAGCCACGCGGAGACGCTTCAATGCCTGGAAGAGTTGACGCTACTGTATGCTTTACAAAAGAAGGCCGATGCATTGCAAGCACTGGCACCGCAGGTCATCGAGGCCAGGCGGATGCAAGCGCGGGGAGCGAATACCGTAGAAGCGGCAGTCGGTCTGAGCAATCTGGCCGGAATTGCTCTGGGCAGAGGAGAGACAGCCGCAGCAGAAACATTGTTGCAACAGGCGTTGGATTTGAGCAAACGCACGCCGGAACTGGGCAATCCCATGGTCGCCCTCAATCTCAGTCTGCTGGCAGCGGCGGCGGCAGCACAGCAACAACAGGAACGGGCGCTTTCGCTCCTGCAACAGGCGCTCGCGACCTGGGAACAGGAACTGGAACCGGGTGATCCCCGATTGGCAGACATCCGCCGACATTATCAGGAATTGGTCGCCTCTGTGAGGCAATCAATTCCTGATCCTTCAGCTTCGTAGCTCAAAGCCGAGACTCTACGCCCCATCTTGTAGGCTGTGTTGTCGGCGTAGGACTGGTTTTGGGGGGAGCCGGTACAGGAGCAAGTTTGAAAGTTGTGCTGGTCGTGACCTTGCCATCAGAGGAAGTAGTCGTCTTTGTTGTTTCTATGACGCCATCCTGCTCTGTAGTATCCTCCCTGACGGTTGTTCCATCTGTATACACAGTAACATCTCGCACCTCTCCATTCTTAAGAGTTCCTTCAGTGTCACTGAGTCTACCCTCAGGATCTTCTGAGTTGTATTGAGTGAATGTAACTGTTTCTCCATTGGATAGAGTCTGTTTGGATTCGGAACTTACTCCTGTTGGATAACTGGGACTACCCTTAGCTCCCGGTATAAACTCATAACCAAGGATAGTCAGGCTCTGCCCAAAGAATGTTTGCAAGATAGCGTTTTCTGGAAATCCATAGCTACCAAGAACAAATGATGCTATGATGGAGGTACCAGCACCAAGCCCAAATGGAATCGGGAGAATGCGACCATGGTTATTCAGGGTAGGATAAATGAAATTAGCGATAGCTACAAGAATTCCTATGAGCACTTTTGTACGTATCGCATCCCGCCAGGATGAAGCCGAATCGCCTGGGAGGAACGTTTTTTTGGGGGGGTCTTGGGAGGTGCTGGCATTCCATCCGCCTTCACTCCAGGGACCACCTTCTCCGATGCTACAAACGCCTACCTGTGCCGCCGCCGCCTCGATAGCTGCCGCCTGTTCCGCGACCGCGGAAGCTATCGCTGCCCAGGCAAGATTGGCGGCCTGTTCCGCAGCCTGTAATGCTGCGGGTTGGATAGTAGTTGAGGCCGAATCCGTCTCGTAAGCACTGATGGATGTGATATTGTTTTCAAGGGCGCCTGCCAGAGCGGTGAGCGCGGATGCTGTGCTGCTCAGCGAGCCGCTGATCTTCCCCTCATCGTTCCACGCTTTGTTGCAGGCATTCACGAACGCCTGGCTGCTGGCTCCCTGCCAGCCCGCCAGTAGCTCCTGCACTACTCCCGTGAGGATAAATGTTGTGGAATCTAAATCACTGTCTGTACTGGTATACACCCCAGCTGTCGTTCTGAGTGTATCGGCCACTTCTGCAAGTTGAGCTGCCTGACCCATCTTGTTTTCCTTCCTCTCGTCATGCTATACAATCAGAATGTAACTACTCAGATACGCTCCTCTTGCCGCCTGCGGCGGCATGCAAAAAGAGGGAATTTTGCGAGGAAACCTCGCGCTCTGGCCAAGGGACTGCTTCCCCGGCACCCTTGCCGAATAGTTACCAAGAATAGCCCTGGACTAAGGATTCACAAACACTCCAGGATTTGTGACTGATGATCCCCCTAGAATAGTGCTGCCCCCGGTAAGCCCGGATTGGAGACCGATAACGGGACTGACAGGCGTAGTGGTGGTACCTGGCAAATTCAAGAGAGGTAATCCTGGGGCAGTTGTGGTCGGGGAGTCGTAGCCCGAATATATTTGCGGCTCCAGTGCGGAAAATGTCCCCGCCAGCTCGGTGTCCGCGGCCACAAAACTATCGGCTGTCTCCAGCAGGCCCTCCCCGGCGTCTTGCAGCGCGGTCCTGAAGCACTCCATGCTGGTCGCGACTCTGGTTTGATAATTCTCCATAGCAGAGGCCATCTGGTTTAATGCAGCCAGTATCCCCAGGTCACCAATCAGCGTACTCGTAGAATTGCTGAGAGTTGTCGCCAGGTCCTCTACCGATGTCGCCTTACTGGTGAATTGAGGGGATGAACCAGTTAGCTCGTCGGGTATTACCTTGATATCAGCCATCTTTGCGTATGCCTCCTTACTATTTGCTTCCATTTCAGGGTAATTGGTTGATATAATTTGCTTCATCCATTATATGACAGATGGCGAGGACTATTTCTGACAATTTTCTGGTGAGATTTCTACTCGATCGGGGTAACAAAAGACACGCGCACTCTCACCACGTTTACTATAATCACGATGGACCACAGCATTGATGGCGGCTTCACGTAACGCCTCAAGAGAATATTCTGGAGTATCAATCCGCTTGAAGCCTTCCAATTTGGCTCCGACAGCAATATATCTGCTGAGAAAGAGTTCTGCCCCATCAATCAATTCTTGCAATGTCCTCGTAAGAATGCGGCGGCCAGCATAGCGACTCGCGCCAAGTGCCTCACGAAATAAGACGCACGCCACATCACTTTGAATAATCCGCTCCTGAGGAGCAACGCCGAAGAATAAGAGGCCAGCGTTAGTGGGTACGGCCTGTCCATCAGATAACTTCACGGCACACTCCGTGCCCAGTAAAAATCGCTCGACATCCTGAATATGGCCTCTTCGATGGCTGCCGATCGCACGTTGGTCAAGATATTTTTTTACCTTTTCCAGATCAATATCTTCTAACGTCGCATGATGGACAGGCTGATGGTCCTAATCGCCCAGGCCGCGATCATTGGCCATCTCCAGCAATTCTGATAAGCTGAGCGAAATAGTATGGGTACCACGGCGCACCCAGTAAAGTGGATCGAGGCAGGCGGATGGTAGTCTAGAGCTTGGTGCAACCGCTGATGATTATAAAACTGCAAATAGCCTTGTAACTGCTGCCGAGCTTCTTTGGGAGAGGCATAATCATGCACATAGACCTCCTCATATTTAATCGTGCGTCGCAATCTCTCTGTCAAAATGTTATCGAGCGCTCGTCCTTTCCCATCCATACTAATTTGGACCTGGGCCGCTTGAAGCATCTGCTGGTACTGCGGGCTGGTGAAGTGGCTTCCCTAACGATCTCGATAGTCAGGAGACCACAGGTGGTGATACGAATGAGCGGCGCGGGAATATATTCCTGCTCTCCGATGGTGATGAATTGAACCACTCTGATCCTTTGGGTTTCTTTGTTGGGCTGTGTCATACGCACTCCTCTACGTGTCATCGCCACAAATATCGTCCAGAAAACAGACACCACTCTTCTCGCCTTTGAGAACGCTCTTCCCCTGGCATACCCGATTTTTGAATAATTTGTAGAAAACGTGGCCTGTGGCAACATGAGGACAAGCAAACGTCCGCATTTTTCACGCATGAGTGCATTTTTGTTTGCCCTCGCACTATCTGAGCAGCTTGCGCTGCTCTTGCTCATCCTATCTGCGTGGTGAACAGTGCTTCAACCGCAGCGCCAGATGGCAGATCAGATTCAGCAATTTGACCAGCTTCCATCCGCACGTGATAGTGAAATGCTTGCCGATCGAAGGCGTGATAGTGCGAAATGAGCACTACCTGGCTAAATTGCTGGGCAATCGTGCCTGTTGTGAGCAACTCAACCAGCGCTTGAGCACGTTGGGCATCAAAGGCGCTCAACGGCTCATCTAGGAAAATAAAGCCCGGCGCGACTCCCAACTCCTGGGGCAGCGTTGCCAGCGCGAAAGCCAGACGCAACGCCAACGAACACTGATCACGAGTCCCGCCGGAGAACAGATTTTTCGCCACAAAACGCCCGGCGGCAGGGTCCCAGACGCGAATGCGATAATCCATCTCGCCTGGCTGGCCGTTCGTTTCCTCTGGCGTCAGGCGCACATCGCGATAGCGACCACTGGTCAACTGCTGCAAAAGCGGCTGCATATTGCGCTCAGTAATTGGCAGCACATGACGCGCAATGCGATCCCGCGCCTCGTGCAAAAATTCCCGCGCTTTCAGGCAGATATCCCGATTTTCCCGGAGCTCGTCCACTTTCTGCTGGCACTCATCAATGCCTAAGGGCGTGGCCGACTGGCCAAGTTCCCTCGCCAGTTCACGCTCTCTCTGGCGCGCAGCATACAGTTGCCGACTTCTCTCCTCTAAGTCCGACTTAAGCTGCTCGGCCTCTTCAATGGTGACACGAGCGACCAGTGGCCAGGCCACCATTACCACCTCTGAGGTAAGAGCAGACGGCGCGCTCATCTGGCGTGTGGAGAAAAGATCAGCGATCTTTTGCTCGTTCTCTTGTCTTTCTCTGGTCAGACGGGCAAGCTCACTCTTGACTTTGCCTTGCTCACCCAGCGCCGTATC
>Ga0207674_10011171_pt1 | contig 10097 bp, 11 predicted proteins | sample KBSCornC72_FD_184303 | JGI IMG/M metagenome (GOLD analysis project Ga0207674, IMG submission 184303) | Corn rhizosphere microbial communities from Kellogg Biological Station, Michigan, USA - KBS Corn C7-2 (SPAdes) (version 2) | ecosystem: Host-associated > Plants > Roots > Rhizosphere > Soil ...
CTCGCGCAGGCGCACGCCGGAAAATTCGCGCGCGCAGCGCCCGCAGACGTGCGGGTACAACTTTAGCGCCCGTTCGCGATAGGTTGCCTCGCGCTCACTTCTGTGCCGCCGCGCATCGGCGACGACAGCGTCGAGCCGCGATTGACCGGGAATGGGGGGCTTGGCCATGACCAGACTTTAACCCGGATATTTCATCAGGACGCGGAATTATGGCGGAGGACTGGGCGAGACAGATTGGGCTCGACCGGCGCAGCCAATAGATCATTCTATTGGCAAGACGGGCATGCCCAAGATGACCGAAAAGCGACCGCGAGCGCCCGAGTAGCCCGGTGCAACACAGTGTACGCGCTATGAATCGCTCACAAGCCTCGCTGCGCGCCACATCCGTTACATCCAGGGGCGTCTTCATGAATTATCCAGGCTATATCCTATGCAGCGCCGGCAGCGTTTCGAGCGCGACCACGCGATAGGCCGGTCGATATTCGTCGCGATAGGTCGGCGAGTGATGCACGACCGGATATCCCTGCGCGGCGATGGACTCGAAGTAGCGCTCGACCTCCTCGCGTGCGAACGGGATGCCGCCTGCCGCTGCGAGATCGCCCAGGCAGCCGCAGAACTTCACCAGTTTGTCGGGTGCCCGCGCGTACGTTTGGGCTGTCTCAACGAATGCCTCCGCGAGTTGCTCGATGCCGTAGCCCGCAGCTACGTAGGGCCGCAAGTGAACGCGCGCGAGCCTGCCGTCAGGTGAAATCGGGTCGGCGATCGGATCATCGGGTCCGTCGCCCAACCCGGCAGCTTCTGTCTTCAGCCACGTGCGCGCGGCAGCAAGGCCGCTGACTGCATGCCCTGGCCCCATCGCGGCCTGATGCAGCAGCTTGTAAATGTCGGCCAGCTCCAGATGCGGATAGCGCTGGAGATGCTGCCCGAGAAGCTGGCCGACGAATTTCATCTAGCGTGTCACCAGAACCGGTATCTTGGAATGCGTCAGCACCTTGTGCGTCTGACTGCCCAGCACGAGGCCCGCAAGGCCGCTGCGGCCATGCGAGCCCATGAAGATCAGGTCGCATTTCTTCTTTTTCGCAGCCTCGATGATCGATTCCCACGGTGCAATGCCGATGAGGTGTAAGCCTTCGTATGGCACACCCGCTTCTCGCGCGGTCTTCTCGACGAAGGCCAAGTGCTTCGCGGCCGCTTTCGCAGCTTGCTCTTCGAACTCCTCGTCCGAGATACCGCTCGAGGGGATGTATTCGCTGTACATCATCACGCGATAGTCTTCGGCCGAGAAAAAGCCCACGACCTTCGCGCCGAGGCTCTTCGCCAGCGCGACGCCCTGTTTCACGGCCTTGCGCGATAGAGGCGAGCCGTCGGTGGGCAACAGAATCTTCTTGAACATGACCTCCTCCCGAGCATGAACGCGGCGTGCGACCGCCGCCTGTCCAACGAGTATAGCTAAGGGGACACTACGTGTCTGTTGCGCTTTGACAAACCGAGAGCGATCCATTAGCTTTCGGCTGCCACGCGACGCCATCGAACGCGAGTCCAATTCACACAGCCCGCCCGGGCCCAAAGGAGACCTTGCATGACTCTAATCCACCGCATCGCGGCGCCGCTCGTGTGCCTCGCGCTCGGTGCAGCGGCAGGACCCGCCGCCGCGCAAAGCGGACCCATCCGCATCGGCGTGCCCACGGCGATCCAGGTCCAGGTCGGACGGGACACCATCGACTCGCTGCAGATGGGCATCGACGAGATCAACGCCAAAGGCGGCGTGCTCGGACGCAAGCTCGAGCTCGTGATCGCCGACGAAACCGAAAATCCGGAAGCCGGCATCAACGCGGTCAAGAAGCTTACGGCCGACGACAAGGTGGACGTCCTGATCGGCGGCTACACGAGCGGCGTAACGCTGGCGCAGCTGCCGCACATCGCGCGTGCGAAGACGATTTACCTGGGCATCGGCGCGGCATCGCCCTCGATCACGCAACGCGTGAAGCAGGATTACGACAACTACAAATACATCTTCCGCGTGAACCCGATCAACGCTGCGCACCAGGCGCGCGCGGTGGCCGACTACATCTCCGGCTTCGTGATGGGCGAGATGGGCTGGAAGAAGATCGCGATCATCGGCGAGAACGCGAAATGGGTGCAGGACCTGGTTCCGGTGCTGAAGAAGGGTGCCGTCGACGCCGGTGCCGACGTGCGTCTGGCGGAGTTCTTCGACACGCAAACGTCCGACTTCTCGCCGTTGCTCGCGAAGGTCAAGGAGAGCGAGGCGCAGTACCTGATCGTCATCCTGTCGCACGGCTCGTCCGACGTGTTCGTCAAGCAGTGGTACGACGCGCGCTTCCCGGTGCCGATCGGCGGCATCGACGTGAAGAGCATGGACGCCGATTTCTTCAAGCGCGTCGGCGGCAAATCGATCTCCGAGACGACGATCAACGGCTCGGTGCGCGCACCGATCACGCCGAAGACGATTCCGTACTGGGATGCGTTCGTGAAGAAGACCGGCCGCGGCGGTCCGGTGTACACGGGACCGGGAGCTTACGATGCGTTGTATGTGTATGCCGAAGCGGTCAAGCGCGCGAAGACGACCGATGCCGACGCGGTGATCAAGGAGCTCGAGAAGACCGACTACGTCGGTGCGCTCGGGCGCATCCAGTTCGACGACTCGCACGACGTGAAGGCGGGGCCGGGGTACTTGAATTTCGGCTTCGTGCAGTGGCAGGACAACGGCACGCGCGCGATCATCTGGCCGAAGGAGATGCGGACGGGGAAGGCGATATTGCCGCCGTGGGTGAAGAAGTAGGGACTAGGGATGAGCAACCGTGATTGTTGTCAAGCTAATTGGGAGGTCGGTTGCCAAGATTTGTTTTGCTTGACCATCGCGTTGAGGATGGTGAGCAGCTTGCGCATGCACGCGACGATGGCGACTTTGAATGGTTTGCCGTTTGCACGTAGACGTTGGTAGAAGACGCGAATAACCGGGTTATGACGCATCGCACTCAGGGCCGCCATGTAGAGCACCGAGCGTATCGCGGCGCGCCCGCCCCAGGTAAAGCGGCGTCCTTGGCGCTTGCCACTGTCGTCATTGAGCGGGGCCACTCCGACCAGGGCGGCGATGCGCTGGCGATTGAGCTGACCCAGTTCGGGCAACTCGGCGAGCAACGCCAAGGTCGTGGTCGAACCCACGCCCGGTACACTGAGCAGCAGATCGCGCTTGTCGCACCAAGCTTCAGAAGCGCGCAGCTTGGCGGTCAGATCGACCTCAAGCTTGGTAATCTCCACGTCGAGCCACTTGATATGCGTCTTGATGCCGGCTCGCAAAGCCGGCGCAGCTTGAAGCATGCGGTTTTTCTCTTGCGTTCGCATGGTCACCAACTGAGAGCGGCGCGCCAGCAGATCAGACAGTTCTCGCGTGCCCTCGTCGGGCAAAGGGCGTACCTGTGGATTGATGCTCAACGCGAACTCTGCCAATACCCTTGCATCGATACGATCGGTCTTGGCCAGCTTGTTCATCGCCTTGGCGAAGTGGCGCACTTGCCGCGGATTGACCACCGCCACGCGCAAGCCTGCCGCCGCCAACGCCGTGGCCGCTTGCGTCTCATAGCCGCCGGTGGCCTCCATCAGCGCCAACTCGCAGCCCAATTCCCGCACACGGCACACCAACTGCTCAATACCACCAGGTCCGTTGTCGCAGCTCCACGCCTGTTCCAGCGGCAGCCCAAAGCAATCCAACCGCGACTTCGAAACGTCAATGCCCATGACCACTTTGTTGCTCATGTTTCGACTCCTCTTACGTATCCCGGCCTTGCAATGATTCGGGCTCAGTTTCCTGGCACCGCACAACCGTTCGGGCTGGTAAGAACTACAGGCCAGACGATTCAGGCTCACCCACGGGCTGAGCTACTCGCTCGCGGCCAAGGGGACTACGATCTGCCTGGCCTCAACTACAACTCAAAACCAAAACTAACCTGAAATGAAGCATACAAGGGGTTACGGACCGGGGGTGATCGTGCGAGGGATAGAGAACCGCTGGTCCAGGAGAAACGCATTTGTCCTGAGCGTCGTGATGACCGGCACGGAGTCGAAGCAGCTTGGGGTGTTGCGTCCTTCGACTCTGCAGCTGGCGCTGCGACGCTCAGGACGAACGGTGGGCTCCATCTGCCTCTCGACTCTACAGCTGGCGCTGCGACGCTCAGGACGAACGGTGGGCTCCGTCTGCCTCCCGACTCTGCAGCTGGCGCTGCGACGCTCAGGAGGAACGGTGGGCTCCATCTGCCTCCCGACTCTGCAGCTGGCGCTGCCACGCTCTCAAGAAACAGCATCGCCTGCCGACTCAGCCATGGCACGACGCCCACTTCCCCCTTTGAAAAAGGGGGACCGAGGGGGATTTTATTTTTTCGTGACCGGCCCGGATAAATCCCCTCCAACCCCCCTTGTCAAAGGGGGGAAGTTTGTTCACCTCGCCTTGCGTCGCGGGCGGCGCGGCTTGAGTCGGGCTCAGGGCGAACGGCATCTCGTGAGAGCCTCAAATGCCCGTTCGTGCTGAGCGTCGCGGCGTGAGTCGCAGAGTCGAAGCATGCGTCAATTGCCGCCACCATTGATAACCCGCCCCCGACCCCTCGCCCCTAATCCCTCGCCCCTCGCTTTCGCGTGGCCCAAATCCTCATCTACGGCGCCGTCACCAGCGCCATCTATGCCATGCTGGCCGTGGGCTTCACGCTCATCTTCGGCGTTGCGCGCATCCTGAATCTCGCGCACGGCTCCTTCTACGCGCTGGGTGCGTACACCGCCTACGTGTTGACGACCGTCCTGCACTGGCCTTTGATCCCGTCGGTCGTCGTCTCGGTGCTGATCGTCGCCGCATTCGGCGTCGGGCTCGAGCGCCTGCTCGTGCGTCCGCTGCGCGGCTCGCACATCGCCGTCCTGATGATCACGCTGGCCATGTCGCTGATCGTCGAGCAGGTGCTGTTCCTCACGTTCGGCTCCGAGTATCGCAACGTGCCTTCGCTCGCCAGCGGCAAGGTCACGCTGATCGGCGTGGACATCAGCGCACAACGTCTCGTGACGCTCGGTGTGAGTGTCGCCGCGCTCGCGTTGCTGTGGCTCTTCATTCAGCGCACGCGGCTCGGCTCTGCGATTCTCGCGGTGTCGCAAGATCCGGAAGCGGCGCAATACATGGGCATTCCGAGCGATCGCGTCTTCGCGACGGTGATGGGATTGTCGGCCGGGCTCGCGGCGCTGGCGGCCGTGCTGGCGGCGCCGTTTCTTACCGTACAGCCGGGGATGGGGCTGCTGCCGATGGTGAAGGCGTTCGCGATCGTGATCGTCGGCGGTCTGGGCTCGATTCCGGGCAGCATTCTCGGCGCGCTGCTGCTGGGTTACTCGGAGACGATCGTGGCTTATCTCGTATCGACGTCGTGGACCGAGCTCGTGTCGCTGGTGGCTGTGCTGCTGACGCTGATCTTGCGGCCGGCCGGACTGTTTGGAAAGCGGGCGGCGTTTTGAAGATCGCGAGCTGCGGCAAATCCCCTCTTGGCAAAGGGGGGCAGGGGCGATTTCGCATCTCCAGGCGAACCCAACCACGCTAATGCTCGCCGAATTCACCAAAAAAGACCTCATCGGCGCCGTCATCGCCGTCGCGGTGCTTGCCGTTGCGCCGCTGGTCGTCAAGCGCAACTATCTCGTCGGCGTCCTCACGGTCGCTGTGATCTACGGACTCTGGGCGGCGAGCTGGGATTTCATGTCCGGCCTCACCGGCCGCGAGAACTTCGGCTACGCGCTGTTCATCGGCGCCGGCGCCTACACCGCCGGCTTCCTCGACACAGCGTTCCTCGCGAATCCATGGTGGGGCCTGCCGGCCGGTGTCGTCGCGGCCGTTGCTTTCAGTCTGCTGCTCGGCTTCCCGACGTTGCGACTCAAGGGCCCCTACTTTGCGCTCGCGATGCTGTCGGGGGCGGCGATTCTGCAACGGCTGATGCTGATCTTCTGGGAGAAGACAGGCGGCGAGGAAGGTCTGTACGGCATCCGGCCGCTCCTGAACTCCCAGCTCGGCTTCTATTATCTGGTCCTCGGTGTCACGCTCATCAGCGTGCTCGTGCTCGTACTGCTCGCGCGTTCGCCGTGGGGCCTGATCCTGCGCGCGATCCGCGGCGACGAAGCATCGTGTCAGGCCGCCGGCATCAATGTCACGTTCTATAAGATCGCGTCGCTCGCGATCAGTGCGGCGTTCGGCGGACTCGGCGGCGCGCTCTACGCGCACTACCAGCTGCAGGTGAGCCCGCAGCTGTTCTCGATCGTGACCACCATTACCGTAATCATCATGGTATACGTGGGCGGTATGGGATCGATCTACGGCGCAGTCGGCGGAGCCGTTCTGCTCACGTTGCTCACCGAGCTGTTGCGCGACTTCGGCGAATGGCGCCTGCTGATCTACAGCCTGATCCTGATCTTGATCTTGTTCTTTCTTCCGGGCGGCTTGATCGCTCCGGTGTGGCGCAGGCTGCGGGGCATGGCCAGATGAGTGCGCTGCTCGAGGTCCAGGGCTTGACGAAGCGTTTCGGCGGACTCACCGCGGTGAAGGACGTCTCGCTTTCTCTAGACAAGGGCGAGATCGTCGGCATCCTCGGTCCCAACGGCGCCGGCAAGACCACGCTGTTCAATTTGCTGACCGGTTTCATTCCGCCGGACACCGGCAGCGTCGTGTTCGACGGCGAATCGATCCGTGCGCTGCCGCCGTTCCGCATCGTTAAGCGTGGTCTCGCGCGCACGTTCCAGCTGTGCCGTCCGTTCAAAGGCATGAGCGTGCAGGAGAACGTGATCGTCGGGTGCCTGGGCGCCGGGCAGCACGCCAACGCGGCGGCGGCGGTCCGCGCGCTCGAGCTGCTGGCGATGGTCGGCCTCGAGCACAAGGCGCTGATGCCGTCCGAGCTGTTGCCCTATGGCGATCTGCGCCGCCTGGAGATCGCACGCGCACTTGCGACGAATCCCAAGCTGCTGCTGCTGGACGAGCCGTTCGCTGGACTCGGCACGGCCGAGATCGAGCCGCTGTCCGGGCTGATCCGCGAGTTGCATCGCGAGCAGGGCCTCACGATCCTGATCATCGAGCACAAGCTGCGCGAGTTCATGAAGCTCGTGTTGCGCGTCATCGCGATGGACTTCGGCGAGGTCATCGCGCAAGGTGCACCCGACGCGATCGTGCGCGATCCGCGCGTCATCGAAGCCTACATCGGACGGGACGAAGCGCATGCCGTTGCTTGAGGTCGAGAATCTCGTCGCGTACTACGGCAAGGCGCTCGCGCTCGAAGGCGTTTCGCTGACGGTCGATGAAGGCGAGCTCGTGGCCGTGCTCGGTCCGAACGGGGCCGGCAAGACGACGTTGCTGAAAGCGATCTCCGGTGTGCTGCCGAGCAGCGGCACGTTGCGCTTCAAGGGGAGATCGCTCACCGGCCTTGCTGCGCATCGCATCGTGGCCGAAGGCATCTGCCACTGCCCGGAGGGACGGCGGCTGTTCCCCGAGCTCACGGTCATCAAGAACCTCATGCTCGGCGCCTATCTGCGGCGCGATCGCAACGCGATCGAGCAGGATCTCGAGCGCGTATTCTCGCTGTTCCCGGTGCTCAGCCAGCGCCAACAGCAGCAGGCGAGTACGCTATCGGGTGGCGAGCAGCAGATGGTTGCGATCGGGCGCGCGCTGATGGGACGACCGGCGTTGCTGCTGCTGGACGAGCCGTCGGTCGGTATCGCGCATCGGCTCAAGGTGCAGATCTTCGCTGCGATCCGCCAGATTCAACAGGCCGGTACAGCGGTGCTGCTGGTCGAACAGGACGCGCTTTCCGCGCTGCGCATCGCATCGCGCCTGTACGTGCTCGAGCACGGGCGCATGGTACGCGAGGGGGCGGCCGCGGCGCTATCGGGCGACGACTACATCCGCCAGATCTATCTGGGCGTCTGATCGCCTGGCGCAGACGGTATTCTAGCCACTCTTATGGCCGCTACAGTCACTCCACTCACGCTCCGCGTCCTGCGGCTGCTGACCGACAGCGAGTTCCGCTCCGGTGCGGAGCTGGCACGCGAGCTCGGTGTGTCGCGCAGCAGTGTGTGGAAGGTGCTCACGGATCTCGATGAAGTCGGCGTGGTGCTGCTGCGGATTCACGGCCGCGGCTACCGGCTGGCGGTCCCGATCGACTGGCTCGATCCGGCTCAGGTCTACCGCCATCTCGGCGTGCACGCGGAGGACTACGACGTGCGCGTGCTCGACATCGTAGGGTCCACCAACACCATGCTGCTCGAGCAGGCCGTCGCTGGAGCCGCCAGCGGGTTGGTGCTGGCCGCCGAGATGCAGACGCATGGGCGCGGCCGGCGTGGTCGCACGTGGCATACGGGCCTCGGCGGCGCGCTCACGTTCTCGCTGCTGTGGCGCTTCGAGCAGGGGGCCGGATCGCTGGCAGGTCTCGGGCTCGCGGTCGGCGTGGCTCTGGTGCGCGCGCTGCGCTCGCTCGGTGTCGAGGATGCGATGCTCAAATGGCCGAACGATGTGCTCGTGCGCCATCAGAAGCTGGCCGGAACGCTCGTCGAGATCCAGGGCGATGTGCTCGGCCCTAGCCTTGCGGTAGTCGGTGTCGGCATCAATTTCCGGCTCGACGACGCGACACGCGAGCACATCGACCAGGCCGTCACCGATCTGATCGTCGCGGGTGCGCCCCGCGATCGCAATCGCGTGCTCGGTCAAGCACTCGCGCAGCTGGCCCAGGTGCTGTTCGTGTTTTCCGCGCACGGCTTCGCGCCATTGCGCAAAGAGTGGGAAAGCTATCACGTGTATTCCGGTCGTCCGGTCGCGTTGCGCATGCCCGACGGCGCCCGCACGGAAGGCACGGTCGCCGGCGTCGGCGACGATGGCGCATTGTTGCTACAGACGACGACCGGGCTGCGGCGCTTCCACTCCGGCGAGGTCAGTCTGCGCGCGCTGCACGACGACCAGCGTCGTCGCTCCGCTTCGTCGCGTTGAATCCCATGCCTGTCCTCGCGGTCGACGTTGGCAACACCCGCATCAAGTGGGGACTCTGGGATGGACGCTGGGTGCAGCAGAATGCGCTGCCGACCGCGGATGTGCATCAGCTCGGCGCGACGTGGCAGGGGCTGCCGCAGCTGCGTCGGGTGATCGCGTGCAGCGTGGCCGGCGGGCAGGTCGGCGACTGGCTCGATGCATGGGCATTGGCGCACGGATTGTCGGTGCACTGGGTGACGAGCCTGCACGAGCAGTGCGGCGTGCGCAATCTGTACCAGGATCCGTCGAAGCTCGGTGCCGACCGTTGGGCGGCGTTGATCGCGGCGCGAGCGCTCGTCACCGGAGCGGCGCTGGCGGTCGTTGCTGGCACGACCGTGACCGTCAACGCGCTCTCACACGATGGCGAGTTCCTCGGCGGACTGATTCTGCCCGGCCTCGACATGATGGCGGATGCGTTGGCACGGGGCACGGCCGGACTGCCGCGAGCGTACGGCCAGTTCGCGCCTTTCCCGCAGAACACGGCGGACGCGATCGCGAGCGGAGCCATCCAATCGGTGTGCGGAGCGATCGAGCGCATGCGGGACGAGCTCGCGGCGCGCGGCGCAGAGCCGCAGATTCTACTGAGCGGAGGTGCGGCGGAAATTTTCAATGCTCATCTGCGCCACCCCTCATTGATCGTGCCCAACCTCGTGCTGGAAGGCTTGCGTGTGATCGCTGACGGTGAGGCTGCGCGATGAGAGTGATCTTCTTTCTTCTACTGCTCGCCAATGTCGCTGTGGCCGGCTACGCGTGGTATGCGTCGCGGCAGGCCAACCCCGATGCGGGCCTCGTCGATCAGCAGCTGAACGCGGATCGGATCCGCATTACTACTGCGCGGCCGATGGTGCCCGCCGTTCGCCCGAAGGCCGCGTGCCTCGAGTGGGGCAGCTTCGGCGCGGGCGATGTGAAACCGGCCCAGGCAGCGCTCGACGCTCTGCAGCTCGGCAACCGCGTTACCGCGCACGACGTGCAGGTGCTGGTGGGCTTCTGGGTGTACATTCCGCCGCTCAACGGCAAAGCCGAGGTCGACCGCAAGGTCGCAGAGCTGCGCAAGCTC
>Ga0207674_10011173_pt1 | contig 10097 bp, 10 predicted proteins | sample KBSCornC72_FD_184303 | JGI IMG/M metagenome (GOLD analysis project Ga0207674, IMG submission 184303) | Corn rhizosphere microbial communities from Kellogg Biological Station, Michigan, USA - KBS Corn C7-2 (SPAdes) (version 2) | ecosystem: Host-associated > Plants > Roots > Rhizosphere > Soil ...
CGAGCACATCCGAAACGACGGCGACATAGAGCTTTGTCCGGATCGCATCGAGGAAACCCTTGTCACCTCGCTTCAATGCCATTGCCTTTACCCCTTTCATATATCGCTTGTTGGACACAAACGCCGCAGTCTTTTTTTAGAAGCTCGTTTGTCAACCAGGCGGATCCTTCACTCCATGCCTACTTGGTCGGCTTGGCGACGTGGGACTCGATGAGCTCCACGATTACGCCGTCCGGGTCAAGGAATCTCGCGCCCCTCGGCGGTTTAGTCGATAGCGCCGGATCCTTCGGAAAGATGCCTTTGGCCTCGAGCGACTTGCATGTCTCATCCAGGTCATCTATCAACAACGCGACGTGCTCAAGTCCAAATTGCTTCTGCCTCGGCTGGGCGAACCCCTTTCTATCTGCGTAGTAGACGAGTTGAATTTCCGCTTCGATGTGCGGCGCGATTACCAGATCGATCAGTTCAGCGCCGTCGGTCCGCGTAAATTGCCGGATCAATGTAAAGCCCAATTTTCCGCAGTAGAAGTCCAGACTGCGATTCAGATCCGAACAAGCGATGGCGGCATGACAGATACCCTGGATCATTGCCTCGACTCCTCTTATGGTTTCCCTCGAACCTTCAATTCGTAAGCGGTCCCAATAACCTGCAATCGTCGAACCTTGCCGAACAGAAATGCGAAGGGCCGGCGGTTTTCAGTGCCATCCATCCACCGAATATCGCGTCACTGCCTTTTCGTCGAGCTCGATCCCCATGCCTGGTCCCGTCGGTAATACGGCGTCACCATTCTGTACTTCGACGGGACTCTTCAGGATCAGGGCGAAACTGGAGACGCGCGTATCGGGGACACATTCCACCCAAATCGCATTGGAAGTGGCGGCGACCAGATGCATGTGTATCTCCGGGAACCAATGCGGCGCGATTGGGATGCTATGGGCGGCTGCAAGCGCAGCTATCTTTCGCCATTCGGAAATGCCGCCGCAAACTGCAGCATCGGGCTGAAGGATGGATGCCGCCTTGTAATGGATCAACTGTTGAAAGCCCCAACGGGTAGCTTCCAGCTCCCCGGTCGCCACGGGAACGCTCACGGCCGCGGCGACGGCGGCCGAGGCTTCCATTTCATCAGGCATGACCGGTTCTTCGATCCAGCCGGGATCATAAGGCTCGAATTGGCGAACAGCCCTGATTGCCGTGTGCGCATCGGACCACGCGTTGTTCGCATCGAGGAGGAGCTGCACCTCGCTGCCGATGGCCTCGCGGCAGGCTTTGACCCGCACTACGTCTTCTTTCAGGCTAAGACCGCCCACCTTGATCTTGACCGCTCGGTATCCCATCTCCGCGTAGCCGGCTACCTCCCTGGCAAGATCGTCGGCCGTCTTTCCTTCCATATACACGCCGCCGCTTGCGTACGCGGGAACGCGGTCCTTGCGGTTTGTTCCCAGCAGATAGCAAAGCGACACGTTTGCGTCCTTGGCCCGAAGATCCCAGAGAGCTATATCGATTGCGCTTATTGCGCGCATCACCGATCCGCGTCGGCCATGGAGGACGCTGTCGCGAAACATCGCGTTCCATATTTCCTCTGTCTGCTGCGGGTCCTTGCCGACGACGTGAGTGCGGAGCAGATCGCGTACCGCAATCGTAGAGAGATGACCGACACGGGTGCCACTGCAACAAAAGCCGAATCCTTCGGCGCCATTACTGCCCCTGATCTTGACCAATGTGAACTCTCGGTTCTGCATGGCATGATTCGGGTAGATGAGCGTCGTACCCATAGGAACGATCACCGTGTTGGCAACAACGCTCGTCACTTGCATGGTATCGGCTCTTTCACGACGCGGTCTGGCAACGGATCGCCAACGCTCATTCGTCAACCATGGCCAGCACTCTGACCGGAAACGCGTCTCCGCCAACGTAGGGAACCGGCGCGAAGCAGATCTGGCACCGCTTGCCGGTTACCTCGTCTATCTGACCACCGAGCACCTGAAGCATCGGAATGTTCTTGGCGAGGATTCCTTTGTGGCACGGCCACGATCCGTCGCCTCGTTCCGTGACTGCCGGATGATCGACGCCGATGTAATCCACCCCTAATACCTTTATCCCTTTGTCTATCAGCCATTGTGCGCCGGCCCCTTTGATGCCCGGATTCTTATGCGCGTAGTAGACAGCTTTGTTCCAGTCCGTGATCGGCCCGCAAAAGTTCTTGTGCCAGCCGGTGTTGATGATGACGATGTCGCCTTTCTCGATCTTCGGAGTGGCTTTTTCCAGATCGGCCGGCGTGATCTCGCCCAGTTCGCCCTTGGGGATGCCGACCACAACGGCCGTGCCCCATAGGTAGTCCAGCGGTATCTCGTTAACTGCCCAGCCGTTCTTGCTGCAATGTAGCGGCGCATCGAGGTGAGTGCCTGTATGGGCGTAGAACGCGAGCATCGTGTCGTACATCGTTTCGCCGCGGTCATAGACCTTCTCGAACACCGTGGTGGAGTAATTGCTATACGTTGCAAACATCGGCGGATTATAGAAATTCAACGACATCGCGTAAGTGGGCAAATTGCGGCCGAACGGCACGGAAAGGTCGTAGATCTTATTGTTCGATTTGTGCATCTCTTATCTCCATTGAAATGGTGCTGAACACAATCAAGTAATCGCTCCGCGCTACCTTGCTGGCATCACGGTATCCGGAAGCCACATCGTGACGATCGGTACAAAGGTCACCACCCCAAGAGCGACTAGAAGCGCTATCAGGAAAGGCCATATCTCCTTGGTGAACTGGGCGATCGTAATTTTTCCGAGCGCGCATACCACGTACATGATCATGCCGACGGGTGGCGTAATGTTGCCGATCATGATGTTCAGCGTGAACACCACTCCGAAGTGGAGCGGATCAATCCCGGCGCTCGCCAGCAGGGGAAGGATGATCGGGGTCACCATCACCATGATGGCAAGCCCCTCCATGAAGCAGCCCACCACCAGCATGATGAGGTTCAGGGCGAGCAGGAGCTCCCATGTCGATAGATGTAATTCCCGAACGAAAGCGACCACCGCCGCCGGAGCTTGCTCGAAGGCCAACACCCATCCGAACGGTTGCGACGCGGAGATGATGATGCCGATAGCGGCCGTCGCGACTGCGGACTCGACGATCAGGCGCCCTAGGTCCGCGAGCTTTATCTCGCGATAGACGAAGAACCCGAGGATGAATGCATAGGCCGCGCCCGCGGCCGCCGCCTCGGTGGGGGTCGTTACGCCGCCCACGATTCCGCCCAGAATGATGAGGGGCATGCCCAATGGCAGAGCGGCATCGAGCACGGCGCGACCGAACTCGCGAATGGTGGCGCGCCGTCCTGCCGGGTATGCGCGAATCCTTGCGATGAAATAGACGGCGACAATGAGGCAGACGCCCATTACCAACCCGGGGATTGCTCCGCCGAGGAAGAGACGGCCTATGGAAACGTTGGCCAGCGAACCATAAACTACGAAGAGAATACTGGGAGGGATAATCGGCCCGATGGTGGCCGCGGCGGCCACGATGGCGGCACTGAACGGCGCGCCGTAGCCATCCCGCTTCATCGCTGGAATCAGCACGGCGCCGGTTCCGGTGGCATCCGCAACACCGGAACCGGACATCCCCGCCATGATGACGTTGGTGATGACGACAACGTGGGCAAGGCCGCCTTTGATGTGGCCGATCAGCGCTCTGGACAATCCGACAAGCCGATGGGTGATCCCGCCGGTATTCATCAAGTTGCCGGCCAGGATGAAAAACGGGACCGCCAGCAGCGGGAACGTGTCGATGCCGCCGATCAAGCGCTGAACCATGGCTTGCAACGAGACGTGGGCACCGAAGGCCATGTAGATGCTGGCGGCCAATGCCATGGACCACGCAATGGGCGTCCCGAGCGCGAAAAACAACAGCATCAGCACCAACATCAACAGGATCATCGCCGTGCTCCGGAGGCGAGGCTAGCGCGCGTGGCGCGCACAATGTCCATCGCCGTGCGCAAAAGGATAAGGAGCGCCGACAGCGGCACGATCATGTAAACGATGTACTGAGGCACCTTCAGCGTTGACGTCGGCTGTGTTGCCGAGGCAGTGAGAATCCAGCCGTAGTAGATGATGATGAGCATCAAGGCGGCGGTGGCGACGTCCGCGAGGATCTGGACGAACGGCCGGATACGGGCCGGCAGCGCGGTCACGACCAGATCGATCGAAATGTGCCGACCTTGCTTGGTACAGACCACGGCGCCGACGAACACCAGCCAGATGAAGGCGTATCGTGAGAATTCGTCGGCCCACGGCACCGGGCTGTTGAAAAAATAGCGGGCCACGACATTTAGGAGCGTGGCCATGGCCATCAACACCAAAAGTGTGCCCGCTATCACCTCTTCCAGGTTCTTCAAGACGAAACGAAGAGGAGCAACCATCCTATCTCCCGTAGGTCGACGACGAAAGTGCTCGTTCCACGGCTACCCGCGGGACGACTATTGCTGCGCCGACACCACGCGCTCATAAAGCCCCTTGCCGAACTGGGGCTCGAACTCCTTCCACGCGTTCTTGGTCTTTTCGGCAAATTCCGCAATGTTTACCTGGTCGACCTTGACCCCGGCGGCCTTGATCTTTTCCAGGGCTTCCTTGTTTCCCTTGAGCGCCAGCTGGTTCTGGTAGTTGCCTGCGTCTATTGCAGATTTGTCGAAAATAGCGCGCAGCTCTGGCGAAAGACTCTGATAGAACTTGTCGTTGATCACCAGGGCCTGGATCTGGGCAAGGTGCCCGGTCAACGCCATGTACTTGTTGACCTCTTGCATCTTCATCGAAATAAGAAGGTCTGGAGTATTGGCCATCCCGTCCACCACACCGAGTTGTATCGCCGTGTAAACCTCGGTTGCGGCCATCGGCGTCACCGCTGCACCCATGGAAGCGAGAGCGGCTCGGTAGATGGGCGTGTCCGGGGTACGGATCTTCATACCCTTGATCTCATCGACTCTTGTAACTTCCTTCGACTTCGTTACGAGGTTTTGCAAGCCCGCCCACCAACCCAGATCCAGGGCACGGATACCGCTGGTCTTCACGCCCTTTTCGCCAATCTCCTTGCCAATCGGACCGCGCGCGACCTTGAGCATATTGGCCAGCCTGACGTCGTCGCTGTCTCCCTTCCATACATAGGGCATGCTCATCACACCGATGGGTTCCCAGCCGGGGAACACCGCGAGCATCGGCGTACCCGTCGTGGTCATCTCGATGACGCCGTTTCGCACAAGCTCGACCAGCTCCTTTTCGTTCCCCAGCTGACTGCCCGGCAAGTACTGGATATTGACGGCCCCGCCGGTACGCTCCTTCACCAATTCGACAAATTTGATCGTGCCCAGGTGATAGAACGGCTCACCTGCCGCCACAGTGCCCAGCTTGATGGTCATCTTCGGGAATTGACCCGGCGCAGCTCCTTGCCCGTACGTATTCGAGCAAACAACAGCAGCAGCTGCGAGCATGAATGCGGATGACGCCAAGACCCGACGGATATGCTTTCCAGCAGTGTTCATTGATTTCTCCTCTCACGACCAAGATTGCCGGCGCACCACTCCACTCGCTGATCATCCGAAGAGGGGCCGGTTGGAAATTCCGATTTGCTATGCAAAAATTTATCCTTATTAACTAACGACAAAACCTACGCTCGCGACAAATTGTCGTCAAGCAGAATTACCGCGCTTACTAACTACTACATATTCAATGGTCACAACACTGCCCAAACGACTGCGTTCATCTTCGCTCCGCCGGAGGTCGACGATGACGCGTAATCGCACTATGACTTTCGGGCCGCTTCAAGCCCTGGACAAGAGGCCCGGCACGGCGGCGGGTTATCATGCCTGCGGTGATCACTAGTACCTCCGGCGTCTGCAAGACAAATTGTCTTTGAGCACACTGTTTGCTAAGTCGAGATGCTATTGGCTACCATTCGATTCTTCACTGACGACTCTTGGGAGCGACCATGCCCGCAGTCAGCAAGCAACTCCTCTCCATGCTCGACAGTCTTCGTGCGGAGCGAACGCAGCTTGTCGAACGTCTGAAGGTGCTGAGCGAGCGCGAAAAGACGATACGAGTCTGGCTGGCCGAGGAGCGCGCGGAACAGGAAAGACTCGACAAGGTTCCATCCGAATTTCCTGCAGCGGGCGGCACGCCGCTGAGCGTCGCATTGAGGGCGGCACTTGCGGACGGCCGGGCGAAGAGACTGCAGGAATTGGTGGAGTTTGCTGAAGCTCGGCACCTGCTCCCGGACACCGGCAGTCCTGGGCGGCAAGTTCACTTCGCACTCGTAGGAATGCAGAAGCACGGTTACGTCGAACGGCACGATGACACATGGCGGATTAGAAAATGACTAGACGAGTCCTCAACTGCAGTGGATGACTGACGCCGTGCAAGTCACAAACAAAAAACCGTAATAGTGTTCGCGCCTGCATTGCGCCACTGTCGATTGCATTTCTTGCAGACTCCCCTCAACATCGCGAATCAACTCGTTGAGGAAAACCGACGTCATGTCGATGCCATTGCGCCGTTTGGGTGAGAGCGGACTCCAAGTCTCCGCCTTGTGTCTCGGTACGTTGAATTTCGGTGATCGCACCGACATTCCGGTTGCGCGGCGCATCGTCGATGCGGCCCGAGATGCCGGTGTCAATTTCATCGACACGGCAGACGTTTATGTCAAAGGTGAATCCGAAAGGATCGTCGGCACCGCCGTAGCGCCGCACCGCTCGCAGTGGATTCTTGCGACCAAAGTCGGGATCGCGATGACCAAGGCGCCGGACGATGGCGGCCTGTCCCGACGCTGGATCATGCGTGCATGCGACGACAGCCTCGATCGACTGCGCACCACGTACATCGATATCTACTATCTGCATCGTGATGACCTCTTCACCCCGCTGGATGAGACAGTCCGGGCAATGGGAGATCTGATCCGCGCCGGGAAAATTCGTTACTTCGGTCTGTCGAACTACCGTGGCTGGCGGATCGCTGAAGTCGCTGCTCTGTGTTCCGAGCTCGGGGTTCCGCGCCCAGTCGTATGTCAACCCTATTACAACGCGATGAACCGGATGCCCGAAGTAGAGATCCTTCCGGCTTGCGATTACCACGGTATTGGCGTCGTGCCTTACAGTCCATTGGCTCGCGGCGTTCTTACCGCCAAATATTCGCCTGGTGTCGATCCGCCTGCAGACTCGCGCGTTGCGCGCAGGGACCAACGGATGATGGAAACCGAATTTCGCACTGAATCAATCACAATGGCGATGCAGATCAAATCCCATGCCGCGAAAAAGGGGCTGACTCCGACCCAGTTTGCCGTGGCATGGGTGCTTCGTAACAAGATCGTCAGCTCGGTGATCGGTGGGCCACGCACGCTGGAGCAGTGGATCGACTACATGTCCGCGGCGACTGTCAGTTTTGACGCAGACGACGAGGCACTTATCGATTCGCTTGTTACGCCTGGGCATGCATCCACTCCTGGGTATAACGATCCGCAATATCCGTTCTATGGACGGATAGTGGACTGACGGTGCTTCGTTGATGGCAACGCCATAAGATCGTCGGCGCCGGTATGTTCCGGTTAGTGGGCCGCCCCGGAAAAATCCTGCTGTAACCGGCAGGATGCGACTCGAACACGCTTGTTCGGCGCGGGCGTGTTGCGACTTCGGCCTACAAAACGAGGGACTCCGTCCGTAACGACGGCTGCGACTGCTGCTATGTCTCCATTTCGAAGCGCATCGAGCGCAGTGGCCTTCGAGCCTCCAACGCATGCGTCCAAGATGACAACGTCGCCATCGCAGCCTTTACGCAAAAAACCGGAATTCAGGCCGTAGACTCTCGCGTTGTTGCCGGTCGCAGCGGCGATCGCCCATTCCACCGGCATGTCGGAGAGGCTGGCCAGGTAAGTGATCGTGTACATCATTCCTAGGGGCATTACTCCGCTGCCGGTCGGCGTGTCCGTTGCGATCAAGAATCGATCGAACTGGTCCGCCTTTCGAACGAGATCCGCAATCAGGAGTGTCGTCCTGAGGTTGCCGGCAGTGCAGACCTGCAGGGCCATCTTTCCTTCATGTACCACGCGCGGGAAGTCCGCGTCTGGCATGGCGACAGGGCCCCCATTCACATGAAACGACACGTCAGGGTCCATCGCAAGCAGGTGATCCGCCCAGATACCCGATGAGCCCGGGATCGATGAACCGCCGGTATGAACGGTCGTGATCATCTTGTTTTTCTTTGCCCAGGCGATCATCGGCACATAATCGAACGGCGTTTTTACGGCGCCGAAACCCGCCTTGGCCAGCCAAACGCCCTGATCGGCAACCTCTTTGAAGTCCGCTTCGGTGAGGCCCGGTTCCAAGATGATGGACCCTGCGTACACACGCATGCCGCCGGGGCGGAAGTGCTCGAAGCATTTCATCGCGGCGACTGCGAGCGCCTTTACGCCGGCAGGATCCTTCGGACGTCCCGGCACATGAACCTCTGAGGCACCGATGGCGGTTGTCACGCCACCGTGCACATAGCTTTCGAGAAACCCTACGGTCTTCTGTCGCGGCGTGTAGTCGCCGAACGTGTTGTGTACTTGCGAATCGATCAGGCCCGGGATCGCCGTGGCCCCGTCGGCGTCTATCACAACATCGCAGTTTTCCGTTTGACTTGCGTTGACCGTACCCACCTCAACGATCTTCCCCTCATGCATGAGGATGGAGTCGCCGGTTGCAAAAGGATGCCGCCAGTCGCCGGTGACGATCGTTCCAAGGTTGATGATTGCAGTCTTCACCTCGAGCTCCTCGGCCTAGGTAAGGCCATCCGTTCCCTTGATCCTGTCCAGCGCCAGCCCGCCAACCCTTGCTTTGATGCGGCCCCGGTTCGCGAGGCACAGGATGACGACGACTTCATTCGGCAGCGGGGCATCGTGCAGCGTAATGGTCATGCCGTCGTAGTGCGACCGCACGTACAGCGCATCCTTCGACGCAAGAGGAATGTCGATGGGTGTCCCAGGCGCGCCAACCTTCGTAAACGACGCAATCCACGCTTTACCGCCGCCGATGGCATTGCGCAGCGGGTCAGCAAAAGTCGTGGTTATCAGGGCATTAGCGTGTTCTTGCTCGCCGTTCATGCCAGCCATCGCCGCCTTGCCGTAGCTCTGCGCCGGGTAGGGCGCCAAAGCGTCGACGGCAAGTGTCGCGAGCCTCGAGCCAAGGCTCCCGCTTGCGTCGATGAGGGGCTGCAGGTCCTCCACATATCGCCCCGCGTAGGGGTTTTCCAATACTGCCGCTACGGCAACTTTTCGCAGCGGCGTTTCACGCGGAGTCTCGGACGCGTCGACCGAATCTTCGACAAACACCTGAAACTTGCGAATCTTGAGGTGCAAAGTGGACTCCATTGCTGCAGGCCGGCTCGCCACGATTTTTTCGTAGCCGGAATGGTTGACTGCTAACGCCGTATGATCATAATATTGTCATACAATCATTGTCAACCGATTAATCCAAAGCGGGAGGAGTGCGATGAGAGTTCGGCCAAGGGCTACGACCGGACGACGAGCGACGAAGACGTCGCCCCGGCTTGATCTGCTGGGCACGATGTGGAACATCCACCATGGGGTGGCGCAAGCTCCGCGCAAGCAAGGCACCACGCTGCGCGAACGACTGGAAAGGGTCGAGGAAGAAGCGGCAGTGAAGGACGTGCTGACGCGTTATACCTATTTCTACGACGGTGCCGACCTCGACGGCGTCATGAGCGTCTTTCACGATGACTGCATGCTGATCAATCCCCGCGGCACATATATCGGGAAAGATGCGATTCGGCGCAACTACGCGTTCCTGATCTCCCTGTCAAAGATCGTCTTGCATTTCGCGACCAATGTCATGGTTCGATTCAAAGACGACGCCGAGGAGGCGTGGATGACGGCCTACTATTACGGAGTGGCTGCCACGCCTGACAGCGAACTCATCGCCACGGGCGGTACGTACGCGGATCATCTGATCAAGGTAAAGGGCGATTGGAAGATTATCGAACGGCGAATTACATACAACCTGCGTCACACGCTGTCGCCGGCGCCGCCGGGACGAATGGCTGGCGCTCCCGTGCCGACA
>Ga0207674_10011174_pt1 | contig 10097 bp, 7 predicted proteins | sample KBSCornC72_FD_184303 | JGI IMG/M metagenome (GOLD analysis project Ga0207674, IMG submission 184303) | Corn rhizosphere microbial communities from Kellogg Biological Station, Michigan, USA - KBS Corn C7-2 (SPAdes) (version 2) | ecosystem: Host-associated > Plants > Roots > Rhizosphere > Soil ...
CCCAGGAGATCGAAGCGCTGCGCGCCGAGCTGCGCGATCGTTTCGGCACGCTGCCACCACAGGCCGAAGCCATGCTCTCCATGGCACTCCTCAGGGTGGTCGGGGGTACGCTGGGGATCGAGGGGATCCTGGTGCGTGGCGAGGAAGCCCGTATTACCTTTAGGGATTCCGCGATTCCGCGCATGAAGGGGCTTTCCGCGGCGTTTCACGAAGTGCAGTTCCAGGCGGAAGTGCGTCGTGCGCACCCGCTGTCCCTCAAGCTCACGCGACTCGGGGGCGCCCCGCTGCTCGACGGACTCGTCCGCGCTTTGCGCGCCGTCGTCTGACGCCTGTCGTCATCCTTACTGATCTCGTCTCTCTCTCATGAATCGTCTCTCGCTCGGCATCCTCGTCCTCGGCGCGTCGACCCTCGTCGCCTGTGATGGACTGAAGGAAGCCCTCACCGCCCACGTCGACGTGGTCGCTCGCGCCGGCTCGCAGGAGCTGTCGGTCACTCGTCTCGGCGACATGCTGGGCAACGCCAAGATCGGGGTGCCCGTCAATCGCGACATCGCCTCCCTCGTCGCGCGAGACCTCTGGGTGCCCTACCAGCTGCTGGGCGCCGCCGCGGCGCGCGGCGACTCGCTCGCCGACGCCAAGGCGATCGACGATGCGACCGTCGGCATGATCGAGCGGGCGAAGCTGCAGAAGTTCATGGAGCATCTCTCCTCGTCGATGCCGAGCGACACCGGCTCGCAGGCAGGCTACGAGAAGGGCGCCAACGATCTCTTCGCCGCGCGCCACATTCTCTTCCTGTTTCCGAAGGACGTGACGCCCGCCGCGAAGGATTCGATCCGGCGCAAGGCGGAGTCGGTCCGCGCGCAGGTCACGACCGCCAACTTCGCCGACATGGCGAAGCGCTACAGCGAGGACAACTCGAAGGACAAGGGCGGTGAGCTCGGGGTCTTCCCGCGCGGCATGATGGTCAAGCCGTTCGGCGACGCGGTCGCGGCGCTGAAGCCCGGCGAGATCTCCAACGTCGTCGAATCCGAGTTCGGCTACCACATCATCCAGCGCAACACCTGGGACCAGATCAAGGGCCAGTACGCGCAGCAGGCGGGCGATCGCACGCGTCAGCACGCCGAGAGCACCTACATCTCGGCGGCGCAGGCCGCGGCGAAGGTGCAGGTGAAGGAGAACGCGCCGTCGGTGACGAAGGCGATCGCGAAGGATCCGATCTCGCATCGCAACGACAAGGACGTGATCGCGACATGGAGTGGCGGCGACTTCACCGCCGGCAAGCTCGCGACGATCATGGTCGCCGATCCGCGCGCCGCGCAGCTCACGCAGCAGATCCAGCAGGTGCCCGATTCGGTCATCCGGATGTACGTGAAGCAGATGGCCGAGCGCGAGCTGCTGCTCAAGCGCGCCGACAGCGCCAAGGCGGGTCCGACGCCCGAGGAGTTGAGCAACCTGCATCGCGACTTCGTGCAGGCGGTGGCGATGACGCAGCAGGCGTTGCGCATCGATCCCAAGTCGCTCGCCGATTCCGCCAAGACGCCGGCGGAGCGCGAGCGTCTCGCGGCGGCGCGTGTCGAAGCCTTCCTCGACAAGGTGATGGCCGGTGAGGCGCAGCCGGTCCCCGTGCCCTCGCCGCTCCAGATCGTGCTCATGAACAAGTACGACTCCAAGGTCAACGCCTCGGGGATCGATCGCGCGGTCGAGCGCGCCCAGAAGATCCGTGTCGTCGCCGATTCGACGCGGGCGGCCAACCAGCCCAAGTCCGCCGTTCCGCTGCCGGGTGCAGCCGGCCCGTCGGCCGGCGCTCCTGGCGGACAGGCGCCCGCGCCCGCACCGTCGCAGACCACACCGGCTCGACCGGCACCGGGCCAGCCGGCACCGGCCCAACCGGCGCCAGCCAAGCCGTAACCCGCGCGTACGGCGATGCCGTCCGCTCACCAGCGGCCCGGACCTTCACGGCCGGGCCGCGGGTACTTCGAGGATATGCGACTTCGACTTCCTGCCTCTGCGCTGATCGCCCTCGCGCCCGCCGCGCTCGCGGCGCAGCAGCCGACGGCCACGCCGCCCGCGGCCCCGCCGCCTGCCGCCGCCCGCGCCGCCGTGCCGGTGACGGGCACGATCCCGCTCGACCGCGTCGTGGCCGTCGTGGGCAACACCATCATCACGCAGTCGAATCTGCGTGAGCGACTGGTCGCCAAGACGCAGAGCGGCATGGCGGTGCCGAAGGACAGCGCATCGCTGCGCGCGGCCTCCGTCGCCACGCTGAACGAGCTCGTGGACGAGGAGCTGATCCTCGAGAAGGCGAAGGAGCTCAAGATCGAGGTCCCCGACGCGGACGTGAACAGCACGGTCGACAAGCAGTACAAGGCGGTGCGCAGCCGCTTCACGAACGACGCCGAGTTCAAGTCGGAGCTCGCCAAGGCGGGCTACGGCACTCCGGACGAGTACAAGCGCTTCATCGCCGACGGCATCCGCCGCAACGAGATGCTCACGCGTGCGACGCGCAAGCTGCGCGAGGATGGCAAGCTCGTGCCGGCGAACATCACCGACGCCGAGGTGCAGGAGTCGTTCGAGAAGGGCAAGAGCGATCTCCCGAAGCGCGAGCCGAGCGTCACCTGGCGCCAGATCATCATCGCGCCGACCCCGTCGGCCGCCGCCAAGGACCGCGCGCGCGCTCACGCGGAATCGCTGCTCGCCCAGATCAAGGGTGGCGCCGACTTCGAGGCGCTCGCCAAGCGCGAGTCGGCGGACTCGGGATCCCGCGTGAACGGCGGTGACCTGGGGTGGACGCGGCGCGGCAAGATGGTGCCGGAGTTCGATCGTTACCTCTTCGGCTACTACGCGCTGCAACCCGGCCAGCTCAGCCCCGTCGTCGAGACGGCGTTCGGCTACCACATCATCCGCGTCGATCGCGTCAACGCGGGTGAGGTGAAGTCCCGCCACATCCTCATCACGGCTTCGATCGATTCCGCCGACGTCGCGCGCGCGCGGCTGATCGGGGACAGTGTCGCCGCGAAGTGGAGGGCCGGCGCGCCCTTCGACTCGCTCGCCAAGAAATACCATGACTTCCGGAGCGGCGAGGAGACGACGCTCCTCACGCCGTTCCCGCGCGCCCGCCTGCCGCAGCAGTACCAGCAGGCGTTCGAGGGGAAGAAGCCGCAGGACGTCGTCGTGTTCGACGTGCCCGGCAACGCGAACGTCCCGGTGAAGGTCGTCGTCGCGCAGATCAACTCGGTCGAGGCGGGCGGTGACATGACGCTCGCCGAGGTGAAGGATCAGATTCGCTCGAGTCTCTCCGAGGCGGGCGGCATGCGGCGCTACCTCGACACGCTCAAGAAGCAGACGTACGTCTCGGTCCGGCCGGAGGCGATCGATCTGACGCCGCTGCCCCCGGCGCCGGCCCGCTGATCGGGCGCCCCTCGTGAGCGATCGGCCGCGGCTCGCCGTCACGCTGGGCGACGTCCGCGGCATCGGCCCCGAGATCGTCGCGGCGGCGGCCGCCGATGAGCGCGTGCGCGCGGCGGCCGAGCTGCGGCTCGTCGGCCCCTCGCTCGCCACGGTCGCCGTCGATGAGCGCGTCGGCGATTGGAACCGCGGCTCCGAGTCCGATGCGGGTCGCCTCGCCGGACGCGCCGTGGATCGCGCCATCGAGCTCGCGCTGAACGGCGACGTCGACGGCATCGTCACGGCGCCCCTCGACAAGCACGCGCTGCTCGTCGGCGGCTACGACTTTCCCGGCCACACCGAGCTGCTCGCCGCGCGCACCGGCCGCCCGGTGGCCATGATGCTCGCCGCCACGCGTCCGACCGCGGGAATGCCCAACCCGCTGCGTGTCGTCCTCGCCACCACGCACGTCCCACTGCGCGACGTGCCCAGGCTCGTCACGCGCGACGCCATCCTCGAAGCCGCTCGCGTGACGCGCGACGGACTCCGCGACTGGTTCGGCATCGCCGTGCCGCGCATCGCGCTCTGTGCGCTGAACCCCCACGCGGGCGACCACGGGCGGTTCGGTCGTGAAGACGACGATCTCCTCGCCCCCGCGGCGCGCGAGGCGGGGATCATCGGACCGCTCCCGGCCGACACGGTGTTCGTGCGCGCGATGCGCGGAGAGTTCGACGCGGTCGTCGCGCCGTATCACGACGTCGGAATGACCGCCATCAAGGTCGCGGCGTTCGGCTCGGCCGTGAACGTCACCCTCGGGCTGCCCTTCCCGCGTACCTCGCCCGACCACGGCACCGCACTCGACATCGCGGGGCAGGGGATCGCGGATGCCTCGAGCATGATCGAGGCGATTCTGCTGTGCGCGGAAATCGTGAAACGGAGTAAACAGTGAAGTGAGTTGGTTGGTTTGAGGGTGGGATCGTGAGGAACGGCCTCGGGAGGCAGGAGCTTCCCGAGGCCGTCTCTCACTCTCTCACCATCCAACCAACCAACTCACTTGGTCTTCTCCGCCTCCCTCGCCTTCGATCTCCGATCGCCCACCGAATGCAGGTCGACGGCGAGCGTGTCGATGCGCCGGCCGTCCATCTCGCGCACGGTGAACACCGCGTGGCTCGCCGTCACGCGGTCGCCCGCGAGCGGGAGCCGGCCGAGCGCGCCGAAGATGTAGCCGCCGATCGTCGCATACTCGTCGTCGGGGACCTCGAGGCCGAACCGCTCGTTGAGCTCTCCGATGTTCGTCGCCCCGGGGATCAGCACGTCGGCGTCCGGATCCGGCGCCGGTAGCTCCTCCGGTTCGTCGTACTCGTCGAGAATCTCCCCGACGATCTCCTCGAGCAGGTCTTCCATCGTCACGATGCCGGCCGTGCCGCCGTACTCGTCCAGCACGACGGCCATGTGCTCCTTCAGCCGCTTGAAGTCGGCGAGCACCTCTTCCACCTCGCGCGAGCCGGGCACCACGTGCACCGGGCGCATGAGCTGGCGAAGATCGAACGGCTCCGATCGCGCGTGCAGCAGGGGGATGAGGTCCTTCGCGAGGAGGAGCCCGATGATGTTGTCGATCGAGTCCTCGTACACCGGGTAGCGCGAGCGTTGCGTCTCGACGAGCAGCGCCACTGCTTCGTCCAGCGTCGCGTCGACGGCGAGTGCGTCGATCGCCGTGCGTGGCGTCATCACCTCGCGCGCGTTCTTCTCCGAGAACTCGAACACGCCCTCGATCAGCGCCGCGTCCTGTCGCTCGAGCGCGCCCACCTCCTGGCTCTGCTCCACGAGGATTCGCAACTCGTCGGCGGAGTGCACGTTCTCTTCGGCGTCGATGGCCTTCTGGCCGAACAGACGCAGCACGAATTCCGCCGACGCGTTCAACAGCGCCGTGAACGGCGTGGTGAGCCACGCGAACACCATCAGCGGCGGCACGAGCCACCGCGACACTTCTTCCGGATGATTGAGCGCCGCGCTCCGGGGGGCGAGCTCGCCGAACACGACGTGGCCGTAGGTCACGACGGCGAGCGCGCAGATGGTGCCGAGCCCCGCCGTGCCGATGCGCGCGGGCACCGGCATCGCGCCGAAGGCGCTGGCGAACGCGTGCGAGAGCGATTCCTCGGCCAGTGCCCCGATGCCGATACTCGCGAGTGTGATCCCGAACTGACTCGCCGACAGCAGCCGCGCCAGGTTGGCCGTCGCCCGAAGGACGATGCGGGCCTTCGCGTCACCGGCCCGCGCCATCGCTTCGAGGCGCGATCGGCGGGAGCGGACGACGGAGAACTCCGCCGCCACGAAGAAGCCATTCAGGGCCAGGAGACCGATGATGGCGAAGACGCGTCCGAGCACATGCGGAACGTAACGCCCCCGGATGTTTCGACGCCACTGGCCCACGCGTCCTTCACCGTGGCATACGACGACACAGGCCTGAGAATCATGAGTGACGACTATCGTATCGAGAAGACGCGCCGGCGGGTCGAGGTCACGCTGGCGAACGCCAAGCGGCTCGACGGCGACGTCTTCGTGCAGCCCTTCGCCCGATTCCGTTCGGGACCCGAGGAGCCGCTCGACCTCCTCAACGACGGCGACGACCCGTTCCTGCCCGTAGGGCTACCGAACGGCGATGTCCTGCTCGTGCAGAAGTCGCAGATCGCGGTGGTGGGCACGGAGTTACCCGAGGTCGACGACAGCGTCGAGCGCGGCGTCGTCGGAATGCACGTCGAGCTGGCGCTGATCGACGGTTCCACCCTCAGTGGGTCGATTTTTCCCGAAGTGCGCATGGGTCGGCCGAGGCTGGTCGACATTCTGAATGACTCGAAGCAGGCGTTCATCGCCCTCTTCGGCACTCATCAGCTCCAGATCGTGAACCGCGCGCTCATCGCCCACGCACGCCCGCTCTCCTAAAAAATGGCTCAGCTCGACCGGTTCCTCTCCGCGATGGTCAGCCATCGCGCTACTGCCCTGCGCCTGGACGAAGGTGCGCTCGCCGAATTGGAGATCGCCGGCGCGGCGCGCCCGGTGACGAAGGCGCCGTTGACCTCCGCGCAGGTGGTGCAGCTTCTGCGCGAAGTGGCGCCGGCGGCATCGGGCGAGGCGCTCGGCGCCGGCCAGCCGACGACCTTCGGCTACGTCTCCGAGGACGGCGCGTTCGCGATCGATGCGCGGCGCGAGGCGGCGCGCTGGCAGGTGCGGATCACGATCGACGCGGGTCGCGAGCGTGATCGGCTCGTCGACCACGCGCGGGATCTGGAGGGCGCTCGAGGCGCGGCCAGCATGGCCGCGACGGCGCATCCGACTCCGTCGGCGCCGAATGCCGCCATCCGTCTGGTCACGGCGACGCACGGCAGCATCGCCGCCGACGCCGACGCCATCGCGCACTTCGATGGCGCCGACCGCGCCCGTGCCATGCTCGACGTCCTGCTGCGCGCCATGGTGGAGAAGGGAGCCTCCGACCTGCACCTGCGCTGCGGCGAGCCGCCGATCCTGCGCCTGCACGGCGAGATGCACCGGCTCGACGAGCCTGCCCTCGAGCCGCTCTGGCTCGACGCGATGCTCCGCTCGATCATGCCCGAGCGCAATCGCCGCGAGTACTCCGACTCGAACGACACCGACTACGCGTACGAGCTCGAAGGCGTGGCGCGCTTCCGCGCCAATGCCCTCAAGGATCGCCGCGGACCGGCCGCGGTCTTCCGCCAGATCCCCGCGACCGTCGTCACCGTCGAGCAGATGGGCATCTCGCAGGAGGTTCAGAAGCTCTGCCAGTTGAACAAGGGGCTCGTGCTCGTCACGGGGCCGACGGGCTCGGGGAAGTCGACGACCCTGTGCTCGCTCATCGACCTCGTGAATCGCTCGCGGAGCGATCACGTGATCACGATCGAGGATCCGATCGAGTTCGTGCACCCGAACAAGAAGTGCATCATCACGCAGCGGCAGGTCGGCGTGCACACGGGCTCGTTCAAGAGTGCGCTCCGCGCCGCGCTGCGCGAGGATCCCGACATCATCCTCGTCGGCGAGCTGCGCGACCTCGAGACGGTGTCGATCGCGATCGAGACGGCGGAGACGGGGCACCTCGTGTTCGGCACGCTGCACACCACGACGGCCGCGGGGACGATCGACCGCATCATCGATCAGTTCCCGGCCGATCGGCAGTCGCAGATCCGGGTCATGCTCGCCGAATCGCTGAAGGGGGTGATCTCCCAGACGCTGTGCAAGAAGATCGGCGGCGGCCGCGTGGCGGCGCGAGAGGTGCTCCTCTCCATCACGGCGGTGACGAACCTCATCCGGGAGGGGAAGACCTTCCAGATCCCGACCGTGATGCAGACGTCGAAGCGCCTCGGCATGGTGACGCTCAACGACGCGTTGCTCGAGCTGGTGGACGGTGGGCTGATCGAGCCGGTCGAGGGATACTCGAAGGCGGTCGACAAGACGATGTTCCTCGGCGCGCTCAAGGCTCGCGGCCTGGACACGGGCTTCGCCGAGCTGGAGGCCAGTGCCAAGGAAGCGCCAAAGGCCGCCGCGGCAGGCGGGTCGCGCCGGTAGCCGACCGCGCAGGGCGGCCTCGTACCTCCCCCAAACACCAACGGGACGCCCTCTGGCGTCCCGTTTTCATTAGATGACCTGCGGATTCGCCGTCCGGCGGCTTGCCGATGCCGCCTACGTACTGGACTCCTCCGGTCCGTTGACGTCGCTCATCCCGTCCGACGGGGCGGCCTCCAACTCGCCCCGCGAGCGCGCGTATTCCTCGCGCTCAGCATACCCATAGCCGCCGAGTACCTCCCCGCCGCGCATGTAATCGTGGCCGTAGCCGCGTCCATGCGGGTATTGCACGAGGGCGGGGTCGTGCTGCTGGTTCATCGGACACCTCCTGCTCTGGTTGGACTTCGCCAGCATGCTGCATTCAATGGGCCAATCGGTCAAGAGACAACGTTACCGACCCATCCGTAGCCTCCATACCCGAGCTTGTTCGGTAAACGGTGTCTTCGGTTATACTTCCAGGCTATGCAGATTCGTAATGTCGCCATCATCGCCCACGTCGATCATGGCAAGACCACGCTCGTCGACAAGCTGCTCCGGCAGGCTGGTGCCTTCCGGGACAACCAGGTCGTCGCCGAGCGCGTGATGGATTCCAATCCGCTGGAGCGGGAGCGCGGGATCACCATCCTCGCCAAGAACACCTCCGTTCGGTGGAAGGGCACGAAGATCAACATCGTCGACACCCCCGGCCACGCCGATTTCGGCGGCGAGGTCGAGCGCATCCTGCGCATGGTGGACGGCGTGCTGCTCGTCGTCGACGCGTTCGACGGCCCGATGCCGCAGACCCGGTTCGTGCTGCGGAAAGCGCTGGAGCTGGGGCGGACGCCGATCGTCGTGATCAACAAGATCGATCGGCCGGGTGCCGATCCGATGCGTGTGCACGACGAGGTGCTCGATCTGTTCATCGAGCTCGAGGCGGACGAGGCGCAGCTGGATGCGCCGGTCGTGTACGCCTCGGCGCGCGAGGGCGTGGCGACGAAGGATCTCGCCATCACGCCGGTCGACCTCGCTCCGCTGTTCGACACGATCGTCGAGGCCGTGCCCCCCGCGCCGAGCGACGCGACGTCGCCCTTCCAGATGCTCATCTCGACGATCGACTTCTCGCCCTATCTCGGCCGGCTGGGCATCGGGCGCATCGAGCGCGGGACGGTGAGCGTCGGCGACCAGGTGCTGCTGCTTCCGATGGACACGAACCAGAAGCACGAGCAGGCCCGCGTCACGAAGCTGTACGTGTACGATGGGCTGGAGCGCACGGAGGTGCAGAGCGCATCCGCGGGGGAGATCGTCTCGCTCGCCGGGCTGGAGGGGGTGGAGATCGGCCTCACGGTGACCGACGTCGAGCACCCCGATCGCCTCGAGGGGATCGCGGTCGAGGAGCCGACGATCAGCGTCGACTTCCTCGTGAACAACTCGCCCTTCGCCGGCAAGGAGGGCAAGTACGTCACGTCGCGGCAGCTTCGCGACCGGCTGTACAAGGAGCTCGAGCGGAACGTCGCACTGCGCGTCGAGGACACCGATTCCACCGACACGTGGACCGTGAGCGGGCGGGGCGAGCTGCACCTCTCGATCCTGATGGAGACGATGCGGCGCGAGGGCTACGAGTTCCAGGTGTCGCGGCCGCGCGTGATCATCAAGACCGGGGTGAGCGGCGAGCGGCTGGAGCCGTACGAGGAGCTCGCGATCGACGTGCCCGAGGACTATCTCGGCGCGGTGATCGAGAAGCTCGGTCCGCGGCGCGGCGAGATGATCGAGATGAAGAATCCGGGGCAGGGCCTGGTGCGCGTGCTGTACCGGATCCCGGCGCGGGGTCTGTTCGGCTATCGCTCGGAGTTCCTCACGGACACGCGCGGGACGGGGATCATGCATCACCGTTTCCTGGAGTACGGCGCGTGGGCGGGGGCGCTGGCGACGCGCTCGCGCGGGACGCTCGTCTCGATGGAGAATGGCACGATCATCGCGTTCGCTCTGGCGGCCTTGCAGGAGCGCAGCACGCTGTTCGTGGCGCCCGGTGAGCCGGTGTACGAGGGGATGATCGTCGGCGAGAACTCTCGTCCTGGCGACATGGACGTGAATCCCACGAAGGAGAAGAAGCTCACGAACATGCGGACGACGGGGACGGACGAGAACATTCGTCTCGAGCCGCC